>Ga0224553_1000191_pt1 | contig 30538 bp, 24 predicted proteins | sample 714S21014metaG_FD_179897 | JGI IMG/M metagenome (GOLD analysis project Ga0224553, IMG submission 179897) | Peat soil microbial communities from Stordalen Mire, Sweden - 717 S2 10-14 | ecosystem: Environmental > Terrestrial > Soil > Wetlands > Peat | place: Sweden: Norrbotten County, Stordalen... | reverse complement strand
ACCGTTTTCGCCCCCCGGACCCATTTGGGGGATGACTTTCGTGCATCTAAATTGATGGGTCACCCGCGCGGGTGACGGATGTAACTTGTGTGGTATTTGCTATTTAGCGGGCGCGATGAGACTCTTTTCCAAGTGTCGATGAGCGCAGAGAGCGCAGAGATGCAGTAGGGAACCCCGGGGTTTTATGGATGAGACGCGGAGCGACGGTGGGATGGCCGGCGCGGACCAAACCAACATTGCCGACGATATGGGAGAGGTACGAACCAATGCGCTAAGCGGGGCGGCCTCGGCCTATCTGCGTTCCGCGATGCACCAGCCGGTCGAATGGATGGAATGGGGCGAGGCGGTGTTCGATCGGGCCGCCAGGGAAGACAAGCCAATCCTGCTGGACATTGGTGCGGTGTGGTGCCACTGGTGCCATGTGATGGACCGGGAGTCCTACGAGGACCCAGCGACGGCTGAGATTATCAACGAGCACTTTGTCGCGGTGAAGGTGGACCGGGACGAGCGCCCGGATGTGGATACGCGGTATCAGTCCGCGATCTCTGCGATCAGCGGGCAGGGCGGGTGGCCGCTGACTGCGTTTCTTACTCCCGAGGGCAAGCCGTACTTTGGGGGAACATACTTTCCGCCGGACGACCGGCATGGGCGGCCGAGCTTTCAGCGAGTGCTGCTGACGATGGCGGATGCGTTCGCGAACCGGCGCGCCGAGGTGGACGAGTCCGCGGCCGGCGTGATGAACGCGATTGAACAGAACGAATCGTTTTCCGGGCGGGCGGCCAACCCGGGGCCGGAGCTGGTGGAAAAGATGGTGCTGTCGGTGCTGAAGAGCGCGGACCTGCGCCATGGCGGATTCGGCGGGCAGCCGAAATTCCCGCATTCCAGCGCGGTGGATCTGCTGATCGATGTGGCCTCGCGCGGCGGGACCATGATGGTGAAGCTGAACGGGCAGGGGACCGTGACCGTAGCGGAGGCGGCCAGGGAAACGGTGCTGCAGACCCTCGGCAAGATGGCGAAGGGCGGGATCTACGATCACCTGGCGGGCGGGTTCCATCGCTATTCGGTGGATGAGCACTGGGTGGTGCCGCACTTCGAGAAGATGGCCTACGACAACAGCGAGCTGCTGAAGAATTACGTGCACGCCTACCAGGCGTTTGGCAATGAGGAATTTGCGCAGGTGGCGCGGGAGATCGTGGCCTGGATGGACGAGTGGCTGAGCGACCGCGAACGGGGCGGGTTCTATGCGTCGCAGGATGCGGATTTTTCGCCGGATGACGATGGCGATTACTTTACCTGGACGCGGGATGAGGCGGTCGAGGTGTTGACGCCGGAAGAGTTGGGCGTAGCGTCGGCGTACTACGACATTGGCGAGATCGGCGACATGCAGCACAATGTGGCGAAGAACGTGCTCCATGTGAAGCATGGGCTGGATGCGATTGCGCGCAAAGCGGTGATCAGTGCGGAAGAGGCGCATTCGCTGCTGGAATCGGCAAAGCGAAAGCTGTACGCGGCGCGGCTCCGGCGTCCAACGCCGTTTGTAGACAAAACGATTTACGTGGCGTGGAATGCAATGTGCATCTCGGCGTACCTGGCGGCCGGGCGAGTGCTGGATGCGCCGGCGGCGAAGGCCTTTGCGCTGAAGTCGCTGGACCGGGTGCTGGCCGAGGCGCGGAATGCCAGGGGTGACTTGGCGCATGTGGCGGCGTATGGCGAGCCGGAAGAAGCAGGTTCCTCCGCTTCGCTCCACCCCAGCGAGCAAAGACCGCTCGCCGGGGACCCCGGGCTACGGAATGACAAACAAAAGGTGGCGGGTGTGCTGGACGACTACGTGTTCCTGGGGCACGCGGCGCTGGATGCGTGGGAGGCGACTGGCGAGTTGCACTACTACGAGGCGGCAGAAGATCTGACGGAGAGCGCATTGCGGCGGTTTTATGATCCTGCGGGCGGAGCGTTCTTCGATACGGAGAATCCGGCTGCCGGAGAGCGCAGGCTGGGCGTTCTGGGGGCGCGGCGGAAGCCGTTGCAGGACTCGCCGACGCCGGCCGGGAACCCCATGGCCGCGGCGCTGCTGATGCGGGTGGGCGAGTTGAACGGGCGGCTCGACTATGCGGAGAAGGCGCAGGAGACGCTGGAGACGTTTGCCGGCGTGGTCGAACACTTCGGCCTGTATGCCGCGACCTATGCGCTGGCGTTGCAGCGGCTGGTGCGGGAACCGGTGCAGGTGTGCGTGGTCGGTGAGGACGCGGGCGCGCGAGCGCTGGAAGCGGCTGCGCTGGCGCGGTATGCGGTGAACCAGAGCGTGGTGCGGTTTGGGCGCGTGCAGGCAGGCTCGCTGCCGCCTGTGCTGGAGACGACTCTGCCGCGGCTGCCCAGGGTGCAGGGCAGCTTCGCGGTGCTGTGCAGCGGGCACACCTGCCAGCCTCCGGTGAAGACGCCGGAGGAGTTGACCGCACTGCTGCAGCGCAGCCTGTAAGGGCAAAAAACTAACCACAGCGAACACAGAGAAGAAGAGAGACCACAGAGGTCATCATTCCTAATGAATTTCTCTGTGTCCTCTCTTTGCTCCGTGAACTCTGTGATTCGCTTTTTGTTCAGGCGCTGGTGAGGGGCTGTTGCGCCGGTGGCGCGGTGGGGTCGGCGTGCTGCATGACAAGCAGGCTGTTGGGATCCGTGCCCAGCGGGATGGAGTTCTCTTCGAACGCCTGCAGGACGCGGCGGCGCAGTTCGCGGAGGATCGCGTCCTTCTGGTTGACGCGGACGCGGATGCTGACCGGATAGGTGACGACGCGACCGGAGATGGCGTCGACGCCGGGAATGTCGGGATCGGCGACTGCGACCTCTTTGAAGGCAGGGTCATTGCGAACGGCGAGGGCGGTGGCGCGCAGAATCCCGAGGACTTTGTCCGGGTCGGCGGAAGCGTCGACCGTAACGGTGAGGGTAGCCACGGAGAAGTCGCGGGAAAGGTTGGAAACAGTGGCGATCTGGGAGTTAGGGATGAAGTAGAGAGTGCCGTCACCGTCGCGCAGAGTGGTCAGGCGCAGCGTCAGGTCCTGGACGGTACCCGTGAGCGCGGCGAGTTTGACGGTGTCGCCGACGTTGTACTGATTTTCGATGAGGATGAAGATGCCATTCAGCATGTCCTTGAACAGGGACTGCGCACCCAGGCCGATGCCAACGCCGACCACGCCTGCGGAGGCCAGCAGGGAGGTGGTTGGGATTCCCAGCAACGAAAGGAGGTGGACCAGTACGACGAATCCGATCAGAGAGTATCCGGTGGCGCGGAGGACCGCAGCGAGGGTTCGTATCTCCGAGGAACGCTGAGGGTTTTCCGAGGCATTCCGGTCTGCAAGATGGTGCATGCGGTTGACGAAGAAGCTGACGGTGCGTGCGAGGACGAACGCAATGACGAGGATCACGATCAGCTTGGGGAGGTCGGTATGGACGAATGCGAGCCCGTCGCGGTGCCAGTGATGCAGGACGTCGGCGAAGGTCGCATCGGCCTGGGTGATGTCGTCTTGCGGAGCGAGCATGAAAAGGAACATGATGGAGAGGTCTCCGTATCTTTGATTCGGCCCTGGGTTTTTCGCCTGCACAACAAGTATCTCTCCTGGTTGGATGATTGCGGAGACTTGGGCGCTGTGAATGGACCCCGGGCGAGCGGGTTGACGAGGGAGCGCAAGTCTGCGAATGGTTGATCGATCGGGCCTTTATCATGGCTGGCGTGGCTTCAGGCGCACCAGGCCGGATGCGCGCCGGCTGACATCGCGGGAGGGCGGATATGAGGATGCTTCGGAGAGTTGGGATGTGGGCGGCTGCCGGCGGTCTGATGCTGGTTCTGGGAAATGCAGGATGGGGCCAGGGAACCGGCTCTGGCACGGGCACTGGAACCGGCGCTGGAACTGGAAGCGGCGGCGGACACGGGGGCTTGAGCGGCCAGTCGGGAGTGCCGGCGGTGTCCATGCCGGCGGGACCGGACGACGTAGCGCTGAGTCCGGATATGGAAGCGAGCCAGGCAAAGATGCGCAACATCGACCGGCAGAAGCAGCTAGTCGAGGACACACAGAAACTGCTGGCGCTGGCGAATGAGTTGAAGGCGGATGTGGACAAGTCGACCAAGGACACGCTTTCGCTCGATGTCGTAAGGAAGGCGGACGAGATCGAGAAACTGGCGCACAGTGTGAAAGAGAAGATGAAGAATGCTACGTAGCGGCAGCTTCCACTCGGGGGAGAGCCGGCGGACAGGATGCGAGGAGAGAGTATGAGAATTGGCGGGTTGGCTCTGGCGATTGCGTTCGCGTGCTCCGCGGCGCTGGCGCAGGACGGCGGAATTACGGTGTGGAAGAACGGGATGCCGCCGGGCGGGATTACGGAGAAGAAGGACTTCGGCGACCACCTGCTGGAGATCTCACATCGCGAGGTCGACGGCAAGGCGGAACTGCACAAGGTGAAGGCCGATGTGATCGTCATCCAGACGGGGAAGGCGACGCTGGTGACCGGCGGCGAGGTGATCGACCCGAAGGACACCGGGCCGAACGAAATCCAGGGGTCCGGGATCAAGGGCGGCGTCAAGCACGAGGTGGGGCCGGGGGATGTGATCGAGATTCCGGCGGGCGTGCCGCACCAGTTCTTTGTCGCGCCGGGAACCCAGATTACCTACCTGGTGGTGAAGGTAGTGAAGCAAGCGAAGTGATGCGCCGGCGCTTTTTGGGGCGCGCCAAGCCGGCTCCGGTGCGGGGTTGCATGCTGGGGACGCTGAATTGTGAGACATGACACGTAAATGGGGGCCGCGCTGGGGGTAGAATCTTTGACGGCAGCAGGAATCGCTGTCGAGAGGCAGGCATGGCGCGTCGCAATGGATCGGGCGTTGGCGTTGAGGTGCGGAGGCCGTCGGTCGGCGTTCGAGCCGAGGCGACCGGCGTGGAGGCAGCGGGAACAGCGATGAGCCGCGAGCAGTTGGTGGAGTTCTACCGGCTGATGTATCTTTCGCGGCGCACGGACGATCGCGAGATTGTGCTCAAACGGCAGCAGAAGATCTTTTTCCAGATCTCCTGCGCTGGGCATGAGGCGCTGCTGGTGGCCGCAGGATTGGCGATGCGGCCGGGCTACGACTGGTTCTTTCCCTACTACCGCGACCGCGCGATCTGCCTGGCGCTGGGCAACACGGTAGAGGAACAGCTGCTGCAGGCGTTGGGCGCGGCGGACGATCCCGCCAGCGGCGGGCGGCAGATGCCGTCGCACTGGTCCAGCACGAAGCTGCATATCGTCACGCCGAGTTCAGCGACGGCGACGCAGTGCCTGCATGCCATCGGCTGCGCGGAAGCGGGGCGATATTATTCGCGGCATCCGCAGGCGGCCGGCAAGCCGGAGGCAGCTTCCGTCGCTGCGCTGCGGAATGACCGGCAGTTGGATTACCGCGCGTTCAAGCAGGTCGAGTTCCACGGCGATGAAGTGGTATACGTGTCGATCGGTGAGGGCGCGACCAGCCAGGGCGAGTTCTGGGAGTCACTGAATACGGCCAGCAACGGCAAGCTGCCGGTGGTGTACGTGGTGGAGGACAACGAATACGCCATCTCCACGCCGGTGGAAGTGAATACGCCGGGCGGAAATATCTCGCGGCTGATTGCGAACTTCCCCAACTTCCATTTTTCCGAGATTGACGGGACCGACCCGCTGGCGTGCTATGCGGCCATGACCGAGGCGGTGGCGTATGCGCGCGCGGGGCATGGGCCGGCGCTGGTCCACGGCCACGTCGTCCGGCCGTATTCGCACTCGCTCTCCGACGACGAGCGGCAGTACCGCAGCGAGGAAGAGGTGCAGGCGGAGAACGCACGCGACCCGATTGCAAAGATGCAGATGTGGCTGCTGCGCGAGGGGATTCTGGACGCCGAGGAGATCAACCGGCTGGAGCAGAAGGTGGATGAAGAAGTCCAGCGCGCGGCGGACCGCGCCATGCAGGCGGTGCTGCCCAGTGCCAAACCGGAAGCGATTCTGCGCCACCAGTACTCTGAGGACCTGAAGCCAACGGACGCGTGCTTCGACACCCAGCCGGAGGCGACCGCCGATGCCAGCGAACGCACCATGGCCGAGCTGATCAATCTGTGCCTGAAGGATGAGATGCGGCGCGACGACCGCATCGTGGTCTTCGGCGAAGACGTGGCCGACGCGACGCGCGACGAGGCGCTGCGCGCGGGCAAGATCAAGGGCAAGGGCGGCGTCTTCAAACTCACCGCCGGCCTGCAAACGGAGTTTGGTTCCGACCGCTGCTGGAATTCGCCGCTGGCGGAAGCGAACATTGTAGGGCGCGCCATCGGCATGGCAGTGCGCGGGCTCAAGCCAGTCGTCGAGATCCAGTTCTTCGACTACATCTGGCCGGCCGTCCACCAGATGCGCAATGAGCTGTCGCTGATCCGCTGGCGGTCGAACGGACAGTGGAGCTGCCCGGTAGTCATCCGCGTGCCCATCGGCGGCTACCTCACCGGCGGGTCCATCTATCACTCGCAGTCGGGCGAGAGCATCTTCACGCACACGCCCGGCATACGCGTGGTCATGCCGTCGAATGCGCTGGACGCGCTCGGACTGCTGCGCACCGCCATCCGCTGCGACGACCCGGTGCTCTTCCTGGAGCACAAGCGGCTCTATCGCGAGACCTTCGGCCGCGGCGCGTATCCCGGGCCGGAGTATGCGATTCCCTTCGCCAAGGCAAAGATTGTTCGCGAGGGAAAAGCCCTCACCGTCGTCACCTACGGCGCGCTCGTCCCCCGGGCCCTACAGGCGGCGGACAAGCTGCAGCGCGAGACGGGCGTGGACGTCGAGCTGATCGACCTGCGCACGCTCAGCCCCTACGATTGGGAGACGATTGCCGAGTCGGTGCGCAAGACCAGCAAGGTCATCGTCGCGCACGAGGACATGCTCAGCTGGGGATACGGCGCGGAGATCGCCGCGCGGATCGGCGAGGAGCTGTTCGACTCGCTCGACGCCCCCGTTCGCCGCGTCGCCGCCATGGACACCTTCGTCGCCTACCAGCCGCTGCTGGAAGACGCCATCCTCCCCCAACCCGAAGACCTATACCGCGCCATGCTCGACCTGGCGAAGTATTAGGGCGTCCTTCGCGGACAATTCAGATCGATTGATCGAACTTCCCGAAACAAGACATTTCGGTCAGGCAACAGGTTGCTACCGCTAAGACTTTCTGGACATCACGGAGGACACATAGACATGGGGTTTTTGTCGCGGTTCTTCCTCAAACGATCAGAACCATCACTCGACGATCTGGATAAGGCCGTCTCAGAGAGTTGGCGCGCACTGAATGTTGATCTGTTCGTAAACCTTAGTAACATCTATTCTTTGCAAATGGACGGCGAGGTGGCCAAGACTCTTGCTGCGCAAGTTACAAATTTCCTTAAGGGCGAGGACATCGACGAAATCGCCCGCGTTTCTGACGAGCCGTTGCGCTCTCGGATTATGGCTATATTGCCCCAGGTTAGGCAAAGGGCAGCGGAATACATGCAAGCTGACCGGCAGACCCGCGAGATCATCGTTGCCGCTCATCGCATGACAGCTGTCCTGAATTTCGGGAAGTACGGAACGGCGTGGCTCCAAGACCCCGCGAAAATGCGAATCGAGCGGCTGCTGGTTGAGTACGGTCCTGAGTTCCCGGACGAGATTACCCCAGAAGCATACATACAGTTGTTCGCCAAATATCATGCGATCAAGCGCACGGCGTGGGCGGCGAAGTAAAGCTGTAGACAGATAAGGGACGGGCTACCGGGCAATCGAGGTTGCCTAACCATATCTTCATGCGGCGGGTCGGACTCCTGGGATAACCATGACTTTAGAAGGAGGCTGAATGGCATCCGACGATAAGAAAAAACGGCACGAAAGGTTCTTGCTGGATCGATTCCTTGAGCACCAAGGAATAACACCCACAGGCATCGTCGGGAGAGAATCTCCCGACTTCCTAGTCGACCTCGATGGGCGTGTGGTCGGCATCGAGGTGACTGAGCTTTTTACCCAGAGATGTAATTCGGACCCGCATCTGCGACCAGAAGGCCCACTACTTCAAGCGAGAGAACAGGTATGCACCCAAATCGTGTCCAAAGCACGCGAAATTTATTTCGATACTAACAATCCTCCTGTTCTGTCACATATTCTTTTCTCAGACAGGATCATACCCGCCGACAAGAGGAAGGGCGATCAGATCGCTAAACTTATTGCGGATCAGATTCAAGGTATGAGCCGCCAGGATTCGGAGACGGCTGAGTGGAGATCGCGCGAGGACGAGAAAGAAGAAAACCCTTTATCTGAGTGGGTTAGTTTCATTTCCGCTTGCAGAGTGCCTGAGCGCTTCGCTCGATGGAGCCCCAATAGTGCTGGATTGGTCTTTCCCTTAGCCCCAGCGCGCCTCCAAGAGGAGATCGACCAAAAAGTCCCCAAGCTCAACGCTTACAAAGAATGCGCAGAGGAAATTTGGCTTTTGATCGTCGCCGACCGCACTCGTTCATCGCAAAAAATTTCCATTATGCCTGACTTCCCTTTGGATTCGATATCCAGCCCCTTTGCAAAAACGTTCTATTACGACTACGTCCATGGCAAGGTATTGAGCTTTGAAGCCGGGTGCCCCACATCTCGCTTCTGAAATGTGGGATGGACTGCCTCAGATGGAAATCCTCGCAGACAAGTGACCGCGGACACATCCAACCGTCGATCCACCCGATAGCATTGAGACAAGCCTGATCCACAGGAGCGCGGCCTTGTGCCTGGCCCTGGAGACTCGGCGAGACAAATGGGGGGACACTGAAAGCTGCATCCACTGATTCTGGAGACTTTAGAAATCAAGCCGTGTGGAATGAAGACTTTGGAGCACGAGATCGGACTTCTCCGCACCTCCGTTCGGACTTAAGTCTTTTAGAAAATGTACTTTAGGACTTTAAGTACGGTGGGGGGAGGGGGGGTGGGGGGGTAGCCCTAAACCGAGCCGGCAGCCTGGATCGTCCCAAAGACGCGCATCAGGTTTCCGCCCAGAACCTTCCGCAGGTCGTCGGCGGAGTAGCCACGAGCCAGCAGCGCGGCGGTGATCTTGGGCAGGTCGGCGGCGGAGTCGATGCCCTCCGGCAGCGCCGAGATGCCGTCGAAGTCGGTGCCAATGCCGACGTGATCCACACCCGCGACGCGAATGATGTGGTCGAAGTGGTCGATCAACGACTCGAATGGCGGGCGGGGCAGCCGCGCGGCGAACTCGCGGTCGAGCTGGCTGGAGAGGTGGTAGGGAACGGGCTCGCCCTTGGCAGCGTACTCGGCGGTGAGGGCCTCATTGGCAGCGCGGAGCGCGAGCCTCTGTTCGGTCCAGGCCCGGCGATAGTTCTCGTCGATAAAGGCGGCGTAGAAGTTGACCATGATGGCGCCGCCGTTGGCTGCAATGGCGCGAAGCTGGTCGTCGGTGAGGTTGCGGGGTGAGTTGGTGAGGGCTCGCGCGGCCGAGTGCGACGCGAGAATCGGCGCGCGGGTGGCGCTGAGAACGTCCGCGAGCGTCTTGTCGGAGGCGTGCGAAACGTCGATCATCATGCCGAGCCGGTTCATCTCGGCGATCACGTCGTAACCAAAGGCCGTGAGGCCGTTGTGGTGCGGGACGTTGGCATCGTCGAGGTCGCCGGAGGAGTCGGCCCAGTCGTTGGAGTTGGCCCACGTGAGCGTCATGTAGCGGACACCGAGCCTGTAGTAGTCGCGCAGCAGCGCGAGCGAGTTTTCGATGGCGTGCCCGCCTTCGATTCCCATGAGAACGGCGAACTTGCCGGCGGCGCGCGCATCGAGGATGTCCACCGGCGAGGTGCAGAGGGCGAGATCGCTGGGGTGGCGGCGGACCTGATCGAGGACGCCATCGATAAGGGAAAGAGCCCGATGGGCGAAGCGGCCCTTCCATGCGGCGGGTTCCGGCCAGATGGCGAAGAACTCGGCGGCGAGGTTGCCCTGGCGGGCGGTCTCGAAATTCAGGTGGCCGGGGCCGAGCGGGGAAGCGACGAAGTCCCAGGATTCGTCGACAAAGCGCTGCGGCGTATCGGCGTGGGTATCAATGACGAAAGCCGAGGCGTGAATCTGGGCTGGGTCGGAATGGCTTGGCGTGCTCTTCGTCATGCTCCTGCTCTATGCTTCCGCTGTATTCAGTTTAGCTGGTTGGAGAGAGTACGTATTCCGACTCTATCTTTCGTGTTCTATGGCGGATAGCGGATTCGTGGATGGTCATGGTCTCGGGGCCGACCGGCCAACCGACTCCGGGCTGGTGAGCAACCAATGAAGGCGGTAGAGGCTCCTATCAGGCAGAGGTGATGTATGGAACAGGATTTGAATTCGAGCAAGACTGCGGCGCGTCCTTCGCATGGGGCGATTGAGGACAAGATTGGTACGAGCAAGCTGACGGAGCAGACGAAGGAGCAGAAGATCGATCAGGTTGCGATGCGGGGGGCGAAGCGCGCTGAAAACCGGATATTGAACAATGAGGAGAAGATTCCCGGGAGCACGATCTTCTCGAAGTGACAGCAAGTTTTGGCGAGGAAATGGCATGGCCCCACTTTCAAATGAGGTGGGGCCATTTCTTTCTGCGTTGCGCGATTAGGGATGGGTGCGCCAGGGCCGGGACGCTCGGAGAAGAGTGCGGCGGGGTTGAATTCTTTACAATCATGGATATGTCAGAGTCGGCACGAAGCGGAAGTGAAGCGCAGCAGCGGTATAACCCGGCAGAGATTGAACCGAAGTGGCAGGCGCGGTGGGATGCGGATGAGCGGCTGTACGCGGCCGAGGGGCATGATTCCGGTAAGCCGAAGTTCTATTGCCTGGAGATGCTGCCGTATCCCAGCGGCCAGTTGCACATGGGGCATGTGCGGAACTACGCGATTGGCGATGCGCTGGCGCGGTTTATGTGGATGCGTGGCTACAACGTGCTGCACCCGATGGGCTGGGACGCTTTCGGACTGCCGGCGGAAAATGCCGCGCTGAAGAACAACACGCCGCCAGCCGAGTGGACACTGGCGAATATCGCGGCGATGCGCCGGCAGATGCGGCGCATGGGATTGAGCTACGACTGGGCCACGGAAGTGACCACGTGCCTGCCCGATTACTACCGCTGGAACCAGTGGTTTTTCCTGAAGATGTACCAGCGCGGGCTGGCGTACCGGAAGAAGAGCAAGGTGAACTGGTGTCCGGAGTGCCAGACGGTGCTGGCCAATGAGCAGGTGATCGACGGCAAGTGCTGGCGGCACGAAGACACAGTGGTGGAGCAGCGCGATCTGACGCAATGGTTTCTGCGGATCACACAGTATGCAGATGAGCTGCTGAGCGGGCTGGACACGCTGGAGGGATGGCCGGAGAAGGTCCGGACCATGCAGCGGAACTGGATTGGCCGGAGTGAAGGGACGGCGGTGGACTTTGCGGTCGATGGGGCTGCGGAGAAAATCACGGTGTTCACGACGCGCGTGGATACGATCTTCGGGGCGACCAGCGTGCAGCTTGCGCCTGAACATCCTGTGGCCAGGAGTTTTGCGGCATGCGATCCGGCGCTGGCGGGGAAGATTGAGGAGATGATTGCGCAACAGAAGGCGGCGCGCGAGGCGGGCGACATGGGCGCGATTGAAAAGCACGGCGTCGCCACGGGACGATTCGCAATCAATCCGTACAATGGCGAACGTGTGCCGATTTGGGTTGCAAATTACATTCTTGCGGATTACGGAACCGGCGCGATTATGAGCGTTCCGGCGCACGACGAGCGCGACTTTGAGTTTGCCGGGAAGTACGGGCTTCCAGTGCGCAGAGTGATTGTGCCGAAGGACGGCGCAAATGGCGCCGGCGACCTTCCCTACACGGCGGAAGAGGACTCCGTGCTGGTGGATTCGGGCCAGTGGACGGGAGAATCGTGCGTTGCGGCGCAGCAAGCGATGTCCGCATTTGCGGAGGCGAATGGATTTGGCACTGCGACAGTTACATATCGGCTGAAGGACTGGGGTGTGAGCCGGCAGCGGTACTGGGGAACGCCGATTCCGATGGTGTACTGCGAGAAGGGCCATGCTGGCATCGAGCCGGGCGGCATAGTGCCCGTGCCGGAGAGTGCGCTGCCTATAGTACTGCCGGCGCAGGTGGAGATTACGCAGCAGGGCGGCTCACCGCTGGGGCGGGTGGCGAGTTTTGTGAACACGACGTGCCCGGTGTGCGGCGGCGCGGCGCGGCGCGAGACCGACACCATGGACACGTTCGTCGATTCGAGCTGGTATTTCTACCGGTATACGGATTCGAAGAATAGCGCGGAGGCTTTTTCGAGCGACAAGGCGAACTACTGGTTCCCCATCGACCAGTACATCGGCGGCGTGGAGCACGCCATTCTGCACCTGATCTATTCGCGTTTTTGGACGAAGGTGATGCGCGATCTCGGCATGATCCGCAACGATGAGCCTGCGGCGCGGCTGTTTACGCAGGGGATGGTGATCAAGGATGGCGCGAAGATGTCGAAGTCGAAGGGCAACGTGGTGTCGCCCGACGACATGATCGCGCGCTATGGGGCGGACGCGACGCGGATGTATGCGCTGTTCGCAGCGCCTCCGGACCGCGATCTTGAATGGCAGGAAGAGGGGGTTGCGGGGGTTAGCAGGTTCCTGAGTCGCGTTCACCGCCTGACGATGAAATACAGCGAGTCAGCGGGTCAGCGAGTCAGCGAGTCAGCTACGAATGCTGGAACGGGGTCGGCTGAGCAGGCGCTGCTGCGCAAGCTGCATCAGACGATCACGAAGATTACGATGGACTTCAGCGGACGTTGGCATTTCAACACGTGCATCGCGGCGATTATGGAACTGGTGAATGCGATCGTTGCGAGTGAGCCGCAGATGGATTCGGGCGAGGTGCCGGCGGCGGTTGCGGCCGAGCTGTTTCGCAACCTGACGCTGATGCTGGCGCCGTTCGCGCCCTTCCTGGCGGCGGAGTTGTGGGAGACGATGGGCGGCGAGGGGGCGGTGTTCCGGGTATCGTGGCCGGTCGCGGACGAGGGTCTTGCGCGCGAGAACGAGGTTGAGATCCCGGTGCAGAGCAACGGCAAGCTGGTGACCGTGGTCAAGGTACCTGCTGGAAGCGATGAGGCGACGATCAAGGCAGCGGCGCTGGCGGACGCAAAGGTCGTGGCGAGGCTGGAAGGCAAGACAGTGGTGAAGGTGATCGTGGTGCCGGGCAAGCTCGTCAATCTCGTGGTGAAGTAGTGGAAACGCAGAGCAGACGAGCGGAGACGGTGCGCGGGACGCAGTCGTTTGTGCATATCCTGTCGTCATGCTGGCGGCGGCCTGCGCTGACGGCGCTGGAGGTGGCGTGGCGCTGGGCGTTTGGCGCGCCGGCGGCGGCGCTGATTGGATATGAAGGGCTGCGCGTATTGCGCGAGACGCGGGTGGACGTTGGGGCGCTGAAGCAGATGTCGCTGCTCGATCCCAGCGGCAGCGCGGCGACGCTGGCGCAGATGTCTGGCGCGCTGATGCCCCCGATGCTGCGCACAGCAGAGTGGCTGGGACCGTTGCTGCTGGCGGTGTGGGTGGTGGTCTCGTCATTTGGCCGCGGGATGGTGCTGCGCCGTGTGGACGCACGACTGCACACGCGACCGGTCGTGCTGATGGTGTTGCAGGCGGCGCGGATGACGGCCTTGGCGGCCAGCTTTGCGGTGTGGTTCCTGTGCCTGCGCGCGGCTGGCAGGATCGCGGTGAACGACCCGCTTGCGGCCGGGCAGGAACCCAACCTGGTGCTCTACTTTGCCCTTGCGATCATTGCCACGCTGGGATTGTTTACCCTGTGGGCGGCGGCAAGCTGGGCGCTGTCGGCGGCGCCGTTGCTGGCGATGCTGCGCAACCTGGGAGTGCGCGCGAGCCTGGCAGCCGCATTTCGGCTTGGGGCCGTCCGGTCGAAGCTGGTCGAGATCAACCTGATCATGGGAATTGTAAGGATCATGCTGGTTGTGCTGGCCATTGCGTTATCTGCGTGTCCGCTACCTTTCGAGAGCGTGGCGACGCCGGGATTCATGGCCTGGTGGTACGCATTGGTAACGATTCTTTATCTGATTGCAGCCGACCTGTTCCATGTGGTGCAGCTGGTGTACTACCTGGAGATGTTGAGGGCGTACGACCGCGGCGGTCCGGAATTCCGCACTTCGACCTAGAGACCGGAGGCTTGAAGCGCCGCTTCAATCCAGCGCAATAGCAGGTGCGGAGCGCAGCCCAGCAACACCACCGCAGCGGCGAGCGCAGCGACAAGGACCTGGCTGAGAACCGGCGACTCAAACTGCCCCGCGTCGGGAGGGAGAGCCGCAACGTACATGCGCTTGAGGACTTTCAGGTAGTAGTAGAGCGACACGGCGCTCATGGCGATGGCCAGGACAACCAGCCAGAGCAGGCTCTTCGATGATTGCAGCACGGTCACAAACAGGTAGAATTTGCCGAAGAATCCGGCAAGTGGGGGAATTCCGGCCAGCGAGAGGATGAAGATCGCCAAGCCAAAGGAAAGCACCGGAGCTTGCCTCGCGAGTCCGTCGAAATTGGAGAGCTGGTCGCTACCCTTGTGTTCCTCGACGACTGCGATTACGGCAAATGCGCCGATGGTCGCAAGCGCATAGGTGATGACGTAATACAGGAGCGCTGCGAGGCTTTGCTGGCTGTGGGCGACGATTGCGAGCAGCATGTAGCCGGCGTGAGCAACGGCGGAGTAAGCCAGCAAGCGGCGCAAACTGCTCTGGGTAATGGCGACAAGGTTTCCCAGCAACATCGATACGGCGGCCACCAGGGCGAGCACTGGGACCCAGCCGCGCACGATGTGGGGCAGCGCGGCGGTGCCTTCCGCCCCGGCAAATCCCAGGACCGCCAGTTGGAAGAAGATGAAGAAGCTGGCGACCTTGGAAGCGGACGCAATGAACGCGGCGCTGGGTGCGGGCGCTCCCTGGTATACGTCGGGCGCCCAGAAATGGAACGGGGCGGCGGCGACCTTGAAGCCGAGGCCGATGGTAGTGGTGACAATGGCGATGACCAGGAGCGGGTTGAGGGATGGACTGTGGATGGCGCCGGCGATGGCAAGCAGGCTGGTGGAATTGGAGAGGCCGTAGAGCAGGCTGAATCCGAACAGCAGGAACGCCGCCGACATTCCGCCGAAGAGAAAATACTTCAGCGCTGCTTCCCAGGATTGCAGGCTGCGTTTGCTGAAGGCTGCGAGGATGTAGAGCGAGAGGCTCAGCAACTCCAGCGAGATGAAAATAACCAGAAGGTCCTGCGATGCGACGAGGAACATCATTCCCGTGGTCGCGATCAGGACTAGCAGAACGAACTCGCCGACGTGTCTGGTGAACTTTGAGTCCACGGACAGAAGGAGGATGAAGATTGTAAGAGCGAGGACCGCAATCTGAACCAGGCGAACCAGTGGATTCGCTATCAGCGTTCCGTCGAGGATATTCGCTTGTACCGGCGCCAGCACAAGGCGCAGGATTGCGGCCACGCAGCCAAGCGACCCTAGCGAGGCAGCGACGGCGAAGCGGAGGCGGGGTGTCTGCTTTCGCAGCAGGAGAAGATCGACCGCAACCGCGATCAGGGCCGCGGCGACAAGAATAATTTCCGGCCAGACGAGTTGCAGCAGCTGGGCATAGTCGATTTGCGCATGGTTGATTGCGATCATTGCCAACTCCCTTTGCGCAAGCCGTCAAACAATGGAGAATTCAAGGCGGGAACGATGATGTTCAGCAGCAACTGCGGGTAGACTCCGACCAGCACGCTGGCGCCGATGAGGATAATTGCGCCCAGGCGCTCGGGCAGAGAGATGGGAGGCAACGGGTGTTCGGGAGAGGCGGGCTCGTTGCGGGACTCAGCGAAGAAGGCCTTCTGCATCGCGCGCCAGACGTAGACGACCCCGATGACGATTCCGATTCCCACGCAGACCGCCAGCAAGGGAAACGCATGCCAGGCACCCACGAGGATCATCAGTTCGGCCACGAAGCCACTGAAGCCGGGCAGGCCCATGCTGGCCATTCCGGCTATTACAAAGGCAACCGCCGCGAAGGGGATGACGTGGTTGAGGTTCATTGGACCGAGAGCCGCAAGCTCGCGCGTGTGGGTCCGCGCGTAGACCATGCGGCCGACGACAGCGAAGAGGAGTCCGGCGAGAATTCCGTGCGAGAACATCTGGACGATCGCGCCGGACAGCCCTATCTGGTTCAAGGTCATCAAGCCCAGCAGGATAAAGCCCATGTGGCTGACGCTGGAGTAGCCGATGACGAATTTGAAGTCCTTCTGCACCAGCGCGACCAATGCGCCGTAGATGATCCCGACGACGGCGAGCAGGGCAAAGACGCCGCGCCAGGAACCGAGGCCGAGTACGTGGTGGTTCCAGGGCGTTACCAGACCCAGCGGGAAGAGCGTCATGGCTACGCGCAGGCAGCCATATGCGCCCAGCTTCATCACCACGCCGGCAAGCAGCATGGAAGCCGCTGTGGGCGCGGCGACATGGCCGGTCGGAGCCCAGGTGTGAAACGGCCAGAGGCCGGCGAGGATTCCGAAGCCAACGAAGACCAGGGGGAAGGCAAACATCTGAAAGTGGGGCGAGAACGGGTAACCGGCGAGGTCGCCGAGGGACATCGATTGCGAGCCGGAGACGACGTACGCGGCGATGAGGCCGACGAGGACCATCGCACTGCCGACGAAGGAGTAGAGCACCAGCTTCATCGCGCCATATTCGCGCCGCGTGGAGCCCCAGATAGCGATAAGGAAGTATTTGGGGATAATGACGATTTCGTAAAAGACGAAGAGAAGGAACAAATCATAACTGAGAAACACGCCGTAGACGGCGCCAATGAGCACAAGGTAAAACGCGAAGAATTCCTTGGTGCGATGATCAATGTCCCAGGAGAAGAGGATGCCGGTGACGGCAACGATTCCGGTAAGCAGGATGAGGGCGAGACTGATGCCATCTGCCGCCAGGTGATACTCGATGCCGAGCGAAGGAATCCAGGGCACGCGCGTTACGGTCAGCATTTCTCCGGATCGGTGCTGGACGAACGCAGTGAGCGCAAGAGCAAACCCGGCAACCGCCGTGAGCAGCGCGAGGATGCGCGCCAGGGCCACGCTGCCCTTGGGCAGCAGGAACATTGCGGCTGCACCGAGAAACGAGATGTAGATCGTCCAAGCAAGCATATTCAAAACACCACGTTCAACCTAAAACCTAAGTTGCTGCACTATCTGGATTACCGTACTGTCGATCGCCGCGAGCACCAGTTGGGGATAAAGGCCCAACGCAAACATCAGGCCGATCGCCGGCGCCAGAGCCAGTCGTTCGCCGATGGTCAGATCGGGGAACGCGCGCCATTTTTCGTTGAGGGGACCTGAGAAGACACGCTGCAGGATTCCCAGGGTGAAGAGTGCCGTGGTCAGCAGCCCCAGCACCGCGAGCGACGTTGCCCAGGCGACGAGCGGGAACGATCCCTTGAAGATCAGGAATTCGCCAATGAACCCGTTGAGGCCGGGCAGACCCAGCGACGAGAACAGGGCGATTCCCATCAGCCCGGTAAAAACGGGCGCGACCTTGCGGAGACCGCCAAAATCATCCAATCCGCGCAGACCGCCGGTTCGCTTTTCCAGCATGGCGACAAACCAGAAGAGAGCTGAGGCAGTCAGTCCGTGGTTGAACATCTGCAGGAAGACGCCGCTCATCGCGGCCTGCTTTTCGGCGGTCAAGTCCGCATCGCCCCCAGTGAACTTCGCGATGGCAAAGATCGCCAGCATGCAATAGCCCAGATGATTGATGGAGGAATAGGCCAAGATGCGTTTGAGGTCTTTCTGCGCGAGCGCGGCATAGGCGGACAGGACGATGGTCGCGACGGCGAGCCAGAGCAGCGGAGTGAGGACCATCTGCATCTGCGGGAAGAAGATGGGAAGCAGGATGCGGAGGAATCCGTAGACGCCCATTTTGGACATTGCGCCGGTCAGCAGGATGGTCGTTCCGGTTGGCGCCTCAGCGTAGGCGGCGGGCAGCCAGGTGTGGAACGGGACCAGCGGCACCTTGACGGCAAGGCCCAGGAACGCGCCGGCAAAGAGGATCAGCGCAACGTGCTGTGGGGTGAAGCGATGCCATGCGAGCTTGTCGACGACGGCGGGCATGAGCTGTCCGTTCTGGGCGAGCGCGGCGAGTTGGGCAAAGTCGAAGGTGTGGGTTGCAAGGAACAGGGCGAGGAACGTCAGCAGCATGGCGACGGAACCGACCATGGTGTAGACGAGGAATTGCGTGGCTGCCTTGGTGCTGCGCGGACCGCCCCAGAGTTTGATGAGGAAGAATGCCGGGACCAGGCTGAGTTCCCAGAAGAGAAAGAAGTGAAAGAAGTTCTGCGCAGTGAAGGTGCCGAAGAGGCAGGCCTGAAGGAGCAGGATGAGCGAGTAGTAGAGTGGCACACGCTGCTGAATCTGCGAGGAGGCAGCCATGCCAATGGGAACGACGATGGCGCTGAGGAGCAGCATGAGAAGGCCAAGGCCGTCGATGCCGACGTGGTAGTCGACCGCGAGTGGCGCGATCCAGGAGCGGGTTTCCTGGAATTGTAGTGCGCCCGAGGCTGCGTCAAAGTGGAACCACAGGACGAGTGTCAGCAGCAGCGCTGCAAAGCTGAAGGCCAGGGCGGACCAGCGCGCCCGGTTCTTCCCGAGAGCGAAGACGACGAGCGCGCCCACAATGGGCAGGGCGGTGAGGATGGTGAGCATGGGAATGGGGAAGGTACTCATCGTTTCGCTCCCCACAGCAGAAATATCACCAGGGCAACGAGTGCGAGGCCAATCATCCGCAGATAAGACTGGATGCGTCCGCCCTGAAACAGCGAAAGAATCCGGCCGCCGCGAGAAACGCTTGCGCAGCCGCCATCGAAGCTGGGATTCACAACGTAGGTGTCGAAGGAGCTGTCGATCCATGCAACGCCGAGAAAGAGGTAGGAGATGGTTTGCACCGCACCGTTCCAGACGAATCGGTCGAACCAGTCGCAGACGCGGGACCAGATGGTGTTGAGGCGGATCAGAGTGGCGCCGTAGAACGCATCCACATAAAAGGCATGGCCGAGGATTGAGAAGATCTGCGGCTGAAGCTTGCCCAGCGGGTCGGGAGATTCGGCGGTCGCGATCGGCTTGCGCCCGTAGAAGTACCAGCCGAGGATGAGGCCAAGAATGACGATAGTGGACGAGGAGAGCATGACCGGGATGATGCCGGGAGCCGAGAATGCCGCGAAGCTGAGGATCGGCTGCTGGCGATCGAGGAAGGATTGGAACCACGGCCATGCGGGCGTGCCGATGAGGCCAAGCAGCATGGCGAACGCGGCCAGGATCATCAGTGGGACGGTCATTATCGCGGGACTCTCATGCGGGTGGGCTGCGACGTGATGGGCGGGGTCCTCAAAGTGCGCGGCGAGCTGCGGGTCGTCGTGGCTGGATGCGGCGAGGCGCGAGTTGCCAGCGAAAACGTAATAAACCTGGCGCGTCATGTAGAAAGCGGTGAGCAGCGCGCCGAATGCACCCATATAGAACGGCGCCTGGGAGATGTTCCAGTCGCGCGCGGCGTGCAGAATAGCATCCTTGCTCCAGAAGCCGGAGAAGAAGAGCGGAAATCCGCACAGCGCGAGCATGCCCACGGCATACACAAGGAAGGTGATGGGCATGTACTTGCGCAGGCCTCCCATGCGGCGGATGTCCTGCTCGCCGGAGCAGCCGTGAATGACGGAGCCCGCACCGAGGAACAGCAGCGCCTTGAAGAACGCGTGGGTGATGAGGTGGAACATGCCGACAGCCACGCCGCCAACGCCGAGGCCCATCATCATGTAGCCAAGTTGGGAGACGGTGGAGTAGGCGAGGATGCGCTTGATGTCGTATTGGCCGACGGCGATCAGCGCGGCGAAGACAGCGGTGATCGCGCCCACCCAGGTGACAACCTGTAACGCAACGGTTGGCGTAAGCGAAACGGTGGCGGCCATCAGCGGGTAGATGCGGGCGATGAGGAAGACGCCGGCGGCGACCATGGTGGCGGCGTGGATGAGCGCGCTGACGGGCGTGGGGCCTTCCATCGCATCGGGCAGCCAGACGTGCAGCGGGACCTGCCCGGATTTGCCGGCCGCACCGCAGAAGATGAGGATGCCGATAGCCGAGGCGAGGCTGAGGCCGAGGACAATGGTGCGGGTGGCGAGATGGGTGAGGGAGGCCGATTCGAGCGCACCAGCGCCGGCATCGTAGAAGAGCAGCGTGTGCGACTGGGCATAGAGCCAGACCATGCCAAGCAGAAATCCGAGATCGCCGATGCGGGTGACTATGAAGGCCTTTTTCGCGGCGGCCGCGGCCTCGGGCTTGGCGTACCAGAAGCCGATGAGCAGGTAGGAGGTTAGGCCGACGATCTCCCAGCACATGAAGAGGAGGAGCAGGCTGTTGGCGATGACAACGCCGAGCATGGCGCCGGCGAACAGCGCAAGGAAGCAGAAGAAGCGGGTGAAGTTCTCGTCGTCGTGCATGTAGCCGACGCTGTAGACAAATATCAGCAGGCCGACGAAGCTGACCATCAGCAGCATGACGGCGGTCAGCGGATCGAGCATCCAGCCGAGCTTCAGCCATTCATTGCCAAACTGGAACCAGCCGAAGTTGAAGGATTCGATGCCGTTTGCGCGGTTGCCAAGAACATGCGCAAAGGCAACGAGAGAGAGCAGGAAGGAGAGCACCATGGACCCAATAGCGAGGCAAGCAGCAGGGACCCGGCTGCGCTCCTTCAGCAGAGCGCCGATTCCCGCCGCGAACATCGGCAATGCAGGAATGAGCCACAGGTTTTTTACGATCCAGTTCATTGAGTCTCAGCGAACAGAGGAAGCTTGGTTAGGTTCCGCTAGCCTTTCAGTGAATTCATCTCGTCGAGGTCGGTGGTTCCGGAATGACGGTAGGCGGCAAGGATGATCGCCAGTCCAACTGCCGCTTCCGCTGCTGCTATGCCGATGGAAAAGATGGCGAACATGATTCCGGTCAATGCTGCGGGCGCCGGTCCATAGCGCCAGAAGGCTATGAAGTTGAGGTTGGCGGAGTTGAGCATGAGTTCAATTCCGATGAGGACAAGAATTGCGTTGCGCCGGGTGAGTGCGCCGGCCAGGCCGACGGCAAAGAGCAGCGCGGACAAGAGCAGATAACCCTGCAGGGAGCTCATTTGGTCTCCTCTTTGCGATCCATCGCGATAACGACGGCGCCGATGAGTGCAGCCGTCAGCAGCAGGCCCATAATCTCCAGCGGCAGGACGAAGCGATGCATCAGCGCATCGCCGATCTTCTGCACGGTAACGTCAGGTTGCGGCGGCAGCAACTGGAAAACGGCCTCGCTGGAAGCGATGGCCCACGCCAGCACCGCGAAGACCGCCGCGGCGACCACGCCTCCAGCAATCCAGTGCGAAGAGAAGACGGATGCCTCTGCCTGCCCGGGTTTGTGGGTCATCATGATGGCGAAGACGGCGAGAATCGCTACGGCGCCGACGTAGACCATGATCTGCGCGAGGCCCACGAATTGCGCTCCCAGTTGCAGGTACAGCGCGGCGATGCCGGCAAAGCCCAGGGTCAGCGCAAGAACGCAGTGCACGGCATTGCGCAGGCCCATGGCCGCAGCGGTTCCGGCAACGGTGAGCAGCGCGAGGATGAGAAAGGATGCTGTCATTTTGAAATCCGGCCCTATTCTCCGGGTGAATTCATTTGCCGCAGGTAACAGTAACACTTCGAACAGCCACGATCGATCTACATCTCATTCGGCAAATTGATAGGTCCGCAGTTGCAGCTTCTTTTTGCGCTTCAGCCGCATGCTCAGCAGGATGCACGGAGTCGCAACCATGGCAATGCACACCAGCCAGCGCGGGATTCCGGGCGGCATAAAGTGCCAGACGCCGGCGACGAGCATATTGAACAAGGCCATGGGGAGGATGAATTCCCAGGCGAAGTTCATCAGCTGGTCCATGCGCAGACGGGGGAGGGTGCCGCGAATCCAAATGAAGCCGAAGATAAGCGCCAGCAGCTTGAGGAAGAACCACACATAGGAAGGTATCCAGGCGAGGAAGGGAAACGGCGCCGCCCATCCACCGAGAAAGAGGGTGATGGCCATACCACTGGTGGCCATCATGCCCAGGTACTCGCCCAGGAAAAAGAGCGCGAATTTGAAGCCGGAATACTCGATATAGTAGCCGGCGATGATCTCGGATTCGCCTTCGGGAAGATCGAAGGGCGAGCGGTTGGACTCGGCGGTGGCCGCGATCATAAAGAGGGCGAAGCCGACGAATCCCCATGGCGTGAATACGAACCAGTGCGGCCAGATGCCGGTGTAGCCGGCCTGTCGCTCCACAATGGCCACGGTGGAAAGCGATCCGGCCTGCATGATGACTACCACCGAGGCGAGAACCAACGGCACCTCGTAGCTGATCATCTGCGCGATGGCGCGCATGGCGCCCAGCAGCGAGTACTTGCTCCGGCTGGACCAGCCTGCCATGAACACGGACAGTTCCACGACCGAGCCAACCGCGAAGAAGAACAGGACTCCGGCGTTCAGGTTGACGACGATCATGTTGCGGCCGACGGGGATGACCGCATAGGCCAGAAACGCCGCCGTAACCAGAAGAACCGGCGCCAGGAAATGAACGACATGGTCGGCGGCAAGGGGAACGATGTCTTCCTTGGTCAGGGACTTGATGGCGTCGGCGATTGGTTGAAACAGGCCGGCCGGGCCGGCGCGATTGGGGCCGTAACGGTTCTGCATTCTGCCCAGGCCTTTGCGCTCAAACCACGTAACAAGGGCGAACAGCGCCGGGAAGGCGATGACGACCGTGACAACGGAAACGATTGCGGAAACAAGCGGCTGCCAGCCTGCCGGGACGAAGCCCAGCAGCCAGTATTTGACGATGACGAAGATCTGGTCGAGTTGAACGAACACTTGCGTCATTTCGATTCACCGCCGACGGGTTGCGCTTCCGGCACGGGGGCTGCGCTGGGCGGGGCAGCCGGCGGCGTCGCGGCGGCGGGCTTCTTCGCCTGCGCCTTGGCCCGTTCTTCTGCGAGAGCCGCATCCACGGCTGCCGCTTCCGTGGGGTGAATCCCGTGGTAGTACTCGTTGGACTTTGCCAGCTGCTGCTTGTCCAGCAGCAGTCCGGCGAAGCGGTTGTCGGTGGGAAGATCGACGTCCACATCCATCTTGATGGCATCGAACGGACAGACTTCCACGCAGATCTGGCAGCTCATGCAGACGGAGATATCGATATCGAAGACCGCCGGATAGAACTGCTGTTTGCCCACGGCGTCCGGCTTTTTGTCCTTACTTTTCTCGATGAGGATGCATTTGGGCGGACATTCCTTCTCGCAGATCTGGCAGCCGACGCAGCGCATCCCCTGTTGCCAGTCGGAGCCGTCGTAGACCAGGAACGGGAAGCTGCGCGCCGCCTCGATGCGGGGCAGGCGCTGCTCCGGGTACTGGACCGTAGTGAGCCGCTCTTTGCTGACGTAGCTGCCGAAAAAGTTCCGGGCCGTCTCCGCCAATCCCTTCAGGATGCCTTCACCGACCACTGCCGCTCCTCTGTAGACGGGTCATTATCGATCCACCTCGCCGAGCACGATGTCGATGCTGCCCAGAATTGCCACTACGTCCGCTACGTTCACCCCGAGGCACAGGTCCTCGAGCACCGTGAGGTTGATGAGGCTGGGCGGGCGCACCCGATAGCGATAGGGATTGGTTGACCCATCGCTGATGAGGTAGAAGCCCAGCTCGCCCTTGGGCGACTCAATCCTTCCGTAGGCTTCGCCCGGTTTCGGCCGGAACCCGCGAATCCTCATCTTGGGGTCGACGATCGGACCGGCGGGAATGTCGCGCATCGCCTCATTCAGTATCTTCACCGACTCGCGCATCTCCAGGAAGCGGATCATGTAGCGGTCGTATACGTCGCCATGGCTGCCCAGCGGCACGCGGAAGCTGAAGCGAGAGTAGATGCTGTAGTTGTCCACCTTGCGGATGTCGTAGTTCACGCCGCTGGCACGCGCCATGGGGCCGCTGATGGCGGAGTCGATAGCCAGCTCCGGCGACAGCACGCCGATGCCCTGGGTGCGTTCCATCAGGATTTCATTGCCCACCAGAAGGTTTTCGTATTCGTCCAGAAAACGGGGAAACTCCGTCACTACTTTCTGTGCCTGCTCCAGCCAGCCTGCGGGCGTATCCACGCGACAGCCGCCAAAGCGCATGTAATTGCACATCATGCGCGATCCGGTGAGCGCCTCGAAGAGGTCGAGGATGTTTTCGCGTTCGCGGAAGGCATACATCAGCGGAGTCCCGCTGGATCCCATGTCCTGCAGCAGGAAACCGATCAGGCTGGCGTGGTTCTGCAGGCGGGTGAGCTCGCCGGTAATGACGCGCAGGTATTCGGCTCGTTCGGGCACCTGGATGCCTGCGAGTTTTTCCACCGCGAGGGCATAGGCCCAGTTGTTGGTGATGGAGCAGATATAGTCCAGGCGGTCCGTATAGGGCATGGAGCCGAGATAGGTCTCGTTCTCCGCGATCTTCTCGTGGTTGCGATGCAGGTAACCGAAGACCGGCTTCAGCTTGACCACCCGCTCGCCGTCGAGCACGACGTTCATGCGAAAGACGCCGTGGGTCGACGGATGTTGCGGCCCCATCGAAATCTCCAGCAGCTGCGTTTCGCTGCCATCGGCGGCCGGTTCCAGGATAGGGGGCGTTGTGGGGTAGGCTGTGACGCTCATCTCTCTCCCACTGTGCTTCGATGCTGGTTAGCTCGCTGCAGCACGTCGTCATGCGCGGTCGGCTCGTATTCGTAATCGTCCGGGTTCACGTAATCCCGGCGCATCGGGTGATCCTCGAATTCGTCCCACATCAGCAGGCGCCGCAGATCGGGATGCCCGTCGAAGACGACTCCGAAGAGATCGAATACCTCCCGCTCCTGCAATTCGGCGCTGCGCCACACTGGCGTAAGCGAGGGCAGATGGACGCCCTCGGCGCGGTCCTGCGTGCGCATGCGCAGCGGCAAAGGGCCGATCTTCTCGCTCATGGAGAAGAGGTGATATACCACTTCAAGGCAGCCCGGAATCATCGTCTTGCTGACTTCATCGATCTCGGTCTCCACGCCGTCCACAATCTTCTTTACCTTCACTTTTTCGGAGAGCTCTTTGGCCGGCCAATCGATGCCGGTCACATTCGAGCAGTAGTTGAAGCCGGCAGAACTGCGCAGGAAACTGGCCACGGCAAAGGCGTGCTCCGCATCGACCAGCAGAGAGTGCTGGCCCGACGGGCTGGGGTTAACGATGACCTCCAGCCGGCAGTCGGGAACGTTCGCTTCGAGCGTGGACTTAATCGTTTCCAGATCCATCCGTTCCTGCCTTGGAGATTTGCACAAGCGGCGGCCGCCATACCGCTGGATTCTGAGTGGGTTCGAGGTCGTGCGCGCCAAACAGGGGGACGATGAACTCACTGGCCTCGCCGGCGGTCAAATGGCGGGGCCTATCTTTGCCGGTCAGTTGCTGCTCGTCGATCTTCTTCTGCAACATCAGGAACGCATCGATCAGCGCCTCCGGCCGCGGCGGGCAGCCGGGAATATATACGTCCACGGGGATGAAGCGGTCGATGCCTTTCAGGACGTTGTAGCCCTGTTTGAACGGGCCGCCGGAGATGGCACACGCGCCCATGGAGATCACATACTTCGGCTCCGGCATCTGGTTGTAGAGGCGGACCACCTGCGGCGCCATCTTCTTGGTCACGGTGCCGGCGACGATCATCAGGTCCGCCTGCCGCGGAGAGGGCCGGAAAACCTCGGCGCCGAACCGCGCCAGGTCGTAGCGTGCCATGGTGGTGGCAATCATTTCGATGGCGCAGCAGGCCAGGCCGAAGTTGAGCGGCCAGATGGAGCTTTTGCGGCCCCAGTTGTAGAGCTCCTGCAGGGATGTTGTGAAGATGCCCTGTTTGCTCAATTCGGCTTTTAGCTTCTCATCCACCCTTGGAACCCTTGATTCCGAACCAGTTGATTGTGTTGCCAAGAAACTGTCGTTCTAACTGAAGATGCTACGTCCACACCAAAACGTTTTTCTGATAGGCCCATACCAGTCCCTCTACGAGTAACAGGAGGAAGACGAGCATGGCGATGGATTCTCCGAGCGAAAAACCGGTGAAGGCCACGGCAAATGGCAGAAGAAAGACGGCTTCCACATCGAAGACGAGAAAGATAATCCCGTAGAGGTAATAGCCCGGCTTGAACTGGATCCAGGCGTCTCCCTCGGATTCGAGCCCGCACTCGTAGATGGCGTTCTTGCTGGGGCCGGGCTTGTGCGGCGAGAACGATTTTGCCCACAGCCAAGCCAGCAGCAGCGGCGTCAGAGCGAAGGCGACGGCCGCCAGCAACAGCACAACGATGGGCAAATAGAGGCCGTTGGTCATAGCTACTGGGTTTAACTGTAGCAGACTGCGGGGCGCTGCTTTGTGATGAGGCTCACATCCAGCGGATGCATTGAGACCTCAGAATAGTGACGGGTTCAAAGGGGAGAAAATGAGAGAGCAGCAAACGGTGATTCTCGACGGCAACGAGGCCGTCGCTTCCGTAGCGTACCGCCTGGCGCAGGTAATTACGATTTACCCGATTACGCCGTCTTCCACCATGGCGGAGTGGTCCGATCAGTGGAAAGAGGAAGGCAAAAGGAACATCTGGGGCACCATCCCGGTGGTGGCCGAGATGCAGAGCGAAGGCGGCGCGGCCGGCGCGATGCATGGGGCGCTGCAGGCCGGGGCAACCAGCACCACGTTCACGGCCTCCCAAGGCCTGCTGTTGATGATTCCGAACATGTACAAGATTGCGGGCGAGTTGACCTCGAACGTGATCCACGTTACCGCGCGCGCCGTAGCCACGCATGCGCTCTCGATCTTCGGCGACCAATCCGACGTGATGGCCTGCCGGACGACGGGATATGCCATGCTCGCGTCCGACTCGGTGCAGGAGGCTGCCGACCTGGCGTTGATTGCGCACATCTCCACCATGGGGTCGCGGGTCCCATTTCTGCATTTCTTCGACGGCTTCCGCACCTCGCACGAAATCAATAAGGCGCTCGCGATTTCCGACGAGACCATCCTCGACCTGCTCAACGAGACCCGGGTGCTTGCCCATCGCGAGCGCGCGCTCACCTCCGACCATCCCATTCTGCGCGGCTCGGCGCAGAACCCCGATGTGTTCTTCCAGGCCCGAGAGGCCTGCAATCCCTACTACCTGGCCTGCCCCACCATTGTGCAGGACGCGATGGACCGATTCGCCGGCCTGACCGGCCGGGCCTATCATCTGTTCGATTATATTGGCGCTCCCGACGCGGAGCGCGTGATTATTCTGATGGGCTCGGGCGCCGGTGCGGTCGAGGAAACGATCCGGCACCTGAACGCGCAGGGCGAAAAGTTGGGACTGCTGAAGGTGCGCCTGTACCGGCCGTTCGCCGCCGATGCGTTTCTCGCTGCGCTGCCGGCCACGGTGAAGTCGATTGCCGTACTGGACAGGACCAAGGAGCCGGGCGCGCTGGGCGAACCGCTTTACCAGGATGTTGTAACGTCCTTCAGCGAATCGTTCTCCAATGGAGATTCACGCTTTGCCAGGCAGCCCCGCATCATCGGCGGCCGCTATGGCCTGTCCTCCAAGGAATTCACTCCCGCGATGGTCAATGGCGTCTACGACGAATTGAAGAAGGCGCACCCCAAGAATCACTTCACCATCGGCATCGACGACGATGTGACCCACACCAGCCTGGCGTACGATCCGGAGTTCTCGACGGAAGACCCGCGCACTGTGCGCGCGCTCTTTTATGGATTGGGCTCCGACGGAACGGTGGGTGCGAATAAGAACTCCATCAAAATCATCGGCTCGGAGACGCCGAACTACGCGCAGGGCTACTTCGTTTACGATTCGAAGAAGTCGGGCTCGGTCACAACCTCCCACCTGCGCTTCGGCCCGGACCCGATCCTCTCGACCTACCTCATCAGCAAAGCCAACTTTGTGGCGTGCCATCAATTCCAGTTCTTGGAGCGCATGGATATCCTTGCGGCGGCGGACCAGGGAGCAGTCTTCCTGCTGAACACTCCCTACGGGCCGGATGAGATATGGAACCACCTGCCGAAGAAGACCCAGGAGACGATTCTCAAGAAGAAGATCAAGTTTTATGTGATCGACGGCTATACCGTGGCCCGCACGGCGGGCATGGGGAACCGCATCAACACCATCATGCAGACCTGCTTCTTCGCGATCAGCGGCGTGTTGCCGCGCGAGGAAGCGATTGAACAGATCAAGAAAGCGATCAAGAAGACCTACGGCAAACGCGGCGACGCGGTGGTGCAGCAGAACTTTGCCGCAGTGGATGCGGCGATCGCCAACCTGCATGAGGTCAAGGTGCCGCAGACGGCTACCGCGTCCTTTGACATCCTGCCCATGCTGCCGCTGGAGGCACCCACCTTCGTCCGCGACGTGCTGGGCATGATGGCGGCGGGCAAGGGCGACCTGATTCCAGTCAGTGCGCTGCCGGCCGGAGGCACGTTCCCCACCGGTACCGCGCAGTGGGAGAAGCGCAACATCGCACAGATGATTCCGGTCTGGGATGAGCAACTCTGCATCCAGTGCGGCAAGTGCGTGATGGTGTGCCCGCACGCGGTAATCCGGGCCAAGGTGTACGACAGCGCACTGCTGCCGAATGCGCCGGCGACCTTCAAGAGCGCCAAGCCGAAGTGGAAGAACATGGACAGCGAGCTGTATACGCTGCAGGTGGCGCCGGAAGACTGCACCGGATGCACGCTATGCGTCGAGATCTGCCCAGTGAAGAGCAAGAGCGAAGCCAAGCACAAGGCAATCAACATGGAGATGCAAGCGCCGTTGCGCGAGGCGGAGGTACAGAACTGGAACTTCTTCGAGGCTCTGCCTTCGGTCGATCGCAATCGCCTGTCGCATACGCAGGTCAAGGACATACAACTGCTTGACCCGCTGTTTGAATTCTCCGGCGCCTGCGCGGGCTGCGGCGAGACGCCTTACCTGAAGCTGCTGACCCAGCTTTTCGGCGACCGGCTGTACATCGCCAACGCCACGGGCTGCTCGTCGATCTACGGCGGCAACCTGCCGACCACGCCGTATACCAAGAATAAGAGCGGACGCGGCCCCACCTGGTCGAACTCGCTGTTTGAAGACAATGCGGAATTCGGTATGGGCATGCGCCTGGCCCTCGATCAGCAGAAGGGCTATGCCGAAAGCCTGCTGGGGCGGCTGGCGCCGATCGTCGGCGACGAACTGGTGACCTCCATTCTGGGCGCCGACCAGTCGAAGGAATCCGGGATTGAGGCGCAGCGGGAGCGGGTGCTTGCACTCCGGACAAAGATTGCCGGAGCGGAAACTGCCGAGGCTCGCGCCCTGCAGACGGTCGCCGACTCGCTGGTGCGCAAGAGTGTGTGGATCATCGGCGGCGATGGCTGGGCTTACGACATCGGCTTTGGCGGACTGGACCACGTGCTGGGCTCGGGACAGAACGTCAAGGTCCTGGTGCTCGACACCGAAACCTACTCGAACACCGGCGGACAGATGTCGAAGGCGACGCCGCGCGGCGCGGTGGCCAAATTTGCGGAAGGCGGCAAGCCAAATGCGAAGAAGGACCTCGCCATGGAAGCCGTCGCATACGGCTCGGTCTACGTAGCAAGGGTTGCGATGGGTGGCAGCGACATGCAGACGGTGAAGGCGTTCCAGGAGGCGGAGGCCTACAACGGGCCGGCGCTGATTATCGCCTACAGCCACTGCATTGCCCATGGCTACGACCTGAGCTACGGCATGGAGCAGCAGAAGAACGCGGTCCTTTCCGGCTACTGGCCGCTGATGCGCTACAACCCGGCGCTGCGCGCAGAGGGCAAGAATCCGTTCCAGCTTGACTCTAAAGCGCCGTCAATCGCGCTCAAGGAATACAGCTACCACGAGGCCCGTTACACCATGCTGGCGCGCAGCCGGCCTGAAGTGGCGAAGAAGCTGCTGCTGGAAGCGCAGGACGATGTGGAACGCGAGTGGAGAGTCTACTCCGGCCGCGCCGCCATGCCCGGACGCGCTGCCTCACCCAACATTGCACCGCCCGAACCTGAGGGCAAGGTCGCACCTCTGGGAGCCGGAAGGAGCTAGTCATGGTTGATCTGAGCACTGCCTATCTTGGACTCAAGCTGAAGAGCCCGCTCGTAGTTTCTTCTTCGCCGCTGACTGAATCGCCGGAGACGATTCAGCGGCTGGAGGAAGCCGGCGCAGCGGCCGTGGTTCTCCCTTCAATCTTCGAGGAGCAGCTCACCCTGGAGAGCGATGCCCTGGACCGCGACCTCAATCGCGGCACGGAATCGTTTGCCGAGTCGCTGAGCTATTTCCCCGAATACGAGGACTACCGGCAGGGGCAGGATGCTTACCTCAGCCAGATTCAGCGCGCCAAGAGCGCGTGCAGCATTCCCGTGCTGGCCAGCCTGAACGGCATCACTGCGAGAGGCTGGGTGCGCTT
>Ga0224553_1000187_pt1 | contig 30967 bp, 31 predicted proteins | sample 714S21014metaG_FD_179897 | JGI IMG/M metagenome (GOLD analysis project Ga0224553, IMG submission 179897) | Peat soil microbial communities from Stordalen Mire, Sweden - 717 S2 10-14 | ecosystem: Environmental > Terrestrial > Soil > Wetlands > Peat | place: Sweden: Norrbotten County, Stordalen... | reverse complement strand
GCGAACCGCGCGAGAATCGCAGAGACTGAAAGCCAGCGCATGAAATTGACTTGGGAGCGCCGCGCAAGACGCGACCTGCGGGAGTTGATCGCGTTTATCGCCGAAGACAGCGTTCAATCGGCGGAAGCGGTAGCCGACCGGATTCTGAAAGCTGCCGAACTCCTCACCGAGTTTCCGCGCAGCGGTCGCAGCGGGCGCGTCCCCGGAACCCGTGAACGGGTTGTGGGCAGAACGCCTTACATCCTTGTTTATCAAATTGTTTCAGGCCGGGTTCGCATTCTCCGGGTCTATCACGGTTCCAGACAGTGGCCAAAGAAATTCTGATATCCTACCTCATTGATTCGGCCCGGCCTATCTCTTCAGCCTCGCGCGCAAACCGCCCAGGCCGGAGTGCGTGAGTATGCAATTTGTACTCTGGTCGCAGCGGTAATGAATGCTTACGGGATAGTCCTGCCATGCGGGGTCAGCGGCGGCTCCGACGGCTTTGTCGATGAAGAAGGTTTTTCGCCCGCGGGTGGCGATGACTCCCTGAGAGACGTCAAAGTCGACGATAGCATCGTCTCCTTCGACGGCAAAGGGCAAGAGCGGGATCGCGGCTTTCTTCTTGCGGGCGGCATGTGCGGCAGACGCCGGAGGAGATGGATGCGCCGCTGCGGCCTGCAACTCCCGCTGGCGCTTCAGCCATTGATCCTGCTCGGCAAGAGAGGGAAATTCTGGCGTAAAACTCCAGTTCGTCGTCTTTTCATAGGCTGTCTTCGAGCAGGGGATTTCGCCGTGAGCGTTGATGGCCGTGATCTGCCCATCCGGCCCGATCTGATTCTGGAAGATCTCATGATCGCGCTCCCGCGCAGCCTCCTGAGCATCCAATTGTGCAAAATCGATGGTTTGCGCCGGCTGGTCCGCGGGGAGATTGAAGGCATCCGTCTTCAATGCCTGCGAATCCGGAGTGGATGCGGCCAGAGCTTCCGCATTCCGGGCATCGTATTTCAAGACGATCTCCCTGGTGCATAAGACAAAGCCCTGATAGTCCTGCATATGGATCTGGATGGAAAGAGGACGCGGCGGACGGACCACCGCATGAGCAAAGCCCGCCTTGTAATCTGGATCGCTGGGTTCGATTGTCAGGCGATAGGCAACCGTCTTATCCCATTCGATCCATAAGTGGCCCTTCAATCCGGCCGCGCTGGAGGTGAACGATCCTAAGTCGTACCGCCCTTCCGCGTGATTCAGATGCCAAAAGACAACCGCGAAGACGACGCCGAACAAGATGCCAAGGCCCACCCCCGCCGCGGCATAGACCCGGGTTGGGTTTTGGGCGAATCGCTGTATTCGTTCAATCCACACCTCGGAGAGCGGCAGCCGCGAGAGAAGAGTTTTACTGGCGGGAGTTTCACTGGCGGGAGTTTCGCGGGCCTCGTCCGCGGGCGCGGCGATGGGAGGGGGCAGCACCGGCTCGGTGAGCTTTTCGGCGGGAGTCTTCGCAGCCGATTCAATCACACGGTAGCCGCTGACAGGCAGATTTTCGTCTTCTGTGATCTCGCTGTTGGGATCTTGCTGGTTCGCGTCCGCGAGCTGATTGCCGAGAGGCAACGGATCGGGCTCACGTTTCTTGCGGTTGGGAAATCTCGGATCCTCATCGATCATCAGTCATCCCCTGTTTCTGGCTGTCCGCAATCCCGTTCATTGGGACTAAGAACATTGAAGCACAGTTTGCGGCCAGGTTCATCGAGTTTTTTCCTAGTTAGATGAACCGGTCTTCCCTGGCCTGCATCCAACTGGACTGTAGCCAGACAGGAGGAACCGCAATGAAGATCGGCGTTCCCAGGGAGATCAAGGACAATGAAGCACGGGTAGGCGTGACCCCGGCGGGCGTGAAGGCGCTGAGCGAGGCTGGGCACACCGTGCTGGTGGAGACTCAGGCCGGCGCGCAATCGGGCTTTCCGGATGCGGAGTATCAGAGAGCCGGCGCGGAGATTGTGGGCGAGGCCGGAGCCGTGTGGAGCAGTTCCGAGACGGTGGTCAAGGTCAAGGAGCCTATAGAGAAAGAGTACGTGTACTTCCGCGAGGGGCTGGTGCTGTTGACCTATCTGCACCTGGCGCCGCTCCAGGAACTGACCGACAAGCTGCTGGAAGCAAAGGTGATCGGCATCGCCTATGAGACCGTTCGCGACCGACGGGGCACACTGCCGCTGCTGACTCCGATGAGCGAAGTGGCGGGGCGCATGAGCGTGCAGGTGGGGGCTGCGTACCTGGAAAAAGAGCGCGGCGGGCGCGGGATTCTGCTGGGCGGCGTGCCGGGCGTGCTGCCGGCCCACGTCACCATCCTGGGCGGCGGCGTAGTGGGTACCAACGCGGCCAAGGTCGCTCTGGGCTTTGGCGCCAAGGTAACGATCGTGGACGTAAATCTGAATCGGCTGCGCGAGCTGGATGACATCTTCGGCGGGCGGGTCTACACGCTGGCCTCGAACAGCTATAACCTGGCCCACGCAACGCAAGAGGCGGATCTGGTGATCGGCGGCGTGCTGATTCCCGGCGCAACTGCGCCCCGGATCGTAACCCGCGCCATGGTGGCCGGGATGAAGAAGGGCGCGGTGATTGTGGACGTGGCCATCGACCAGGGCGGGTGCGTGGAGACGGCCAGGCCAACCTCACACTCCAATCCGAGTTTTGTGGTGGATGGCGTGGTGCATTACTGCGTCACCAACATGCCCGGAGCGGTGCCGCACACCTCGACGCTGGCGCTGACCAACGCGACCTTTCCCTATCTGCTGCGCATCGCCAACCTGGGCGCGCGCGAGGCGCTCCGTCAGGACGCGGGCCTGGCCGAGGGGCTGAACACCTGGCTGGGCAAGCTGACCTATCGCGGCGTGGGGGAGAGCCAGCAGCGGCCATGGACGGCGGTGGCCAGCGTGGTGGGGTGAAGAACAGTTGTCAGTGGTCAGTTGTCAGTGCAGACGCCCCAGGAACCGGCCTGTAAAGAGTGACGCAGCGGATAGATCACGGCATCTTATCGGCAGTTTATCGGCAGAATAACGGCCGTTTATCGGCAGAATAACGGCCGTTTATCGGCATTGTGGATGCCAAGCGCCCCATCCTTTCGCGTTTTTGCGAAAGGGTGGGAATCAGTGCGACCTCACCACCGGCCCCGGCTTTCTCGCCTCACCGCTCCGGGACGGTCTCCTCCATCTTGCCGAAGATCATCTTGCCGCTGGCGGTTTGCAGCACGCTGGTGACGGTGATCTCGACCGACTTGCCGATCACCTTGCGAGCGTGATCGACCACCACCATCGTTCCGTCGTCCAGGTAGCCGACGCCCTGGTTGAACTCCTTACCCTCTTTGAGGATGAGCACTTGCATCTTTTCGCCGGGCAGCACCACCGGCCGCAGGGCGTTGGCCAGGTCGTTGATGTTCAGTACCTCGACGTGGTGCAGGTGGGCCACTTTGTTCAGGTTGAAGTCGTTGGTGACCACCTTGGCCTCCCACTTCTTGGCCAGTTCGAGCAGCTTCAGGTCCACCTCGCGGATGGAGGGGAAGTCGTCGGAGACGATCTGCACCTGGATGCTGGTGTTGGATTGCATGCGCTGGAGCATGTCCAGGCCGCGGCGTCCGCGCTGGCGTTTGGAACTATCGGTGGAGTCGGCCACCGACTGCAACTCGCGCAGCACGAACTCCGGCACCACCATCATGCCGTCAATGAAGCCGGCCTCGGCGATGTCGGCGATGCGGCCATCGATGATGACGCTGGTGTCCAGCACCTTTGCGTTGCGGCGGGTCAGCTTTTCGCCCGCGAAGACCGTGCCGAGCGCCGCCGGGTTCAGCAGATCGCCCTTGCTGGCGCCCACCAGCAGGCCCACATAGGTCATCAGCAGCAAGTCGAAGATCTGGAGGACGGACGAGGTGGTTCCAGGCGCCAGAGCGCCGCGCAGCACCACGCAAAACAGCGACGCGCCCAGGATGCCGAGGATGCTGCCTGCGACAGCGCCGATCAGCCGCTTCAGGCTGAGCGCCCGCACCCGCAACTCAAAGACAATGACCGCGCCGGCCGCGCCCGCGCCCACAACTGGACTCACCCACCCTGTCATGCCGAATGGATGAAGGAAAAAACAGACTCCGGCAAGAAGAGCCACAAAAAGAAGACGAAGCACAATCAGATCCATAAGAAGCCAACCCCCCGCTGCCAGGTAAGAAAAATCCTGCAGACCGGGTATAGTTGGCGAGTATTCCACCCGCTTGCGCTGTAGTCAAGTGGTCAGGGATCAGGGAATAGGGAATAGGGAGTAGGGAATAGGGAGTAGATGCTGGACCCGAATCGTCGTATCCCACCGTTTCCAACAAAAGCATGGAAAGAATGGGGCACCCAGCCTGGTTGGCAGGACTGCTCTTCCAGGTCCTATTCCCTATTCCCTTTTCCCTATTCCCTGCTCTCACGACGCCCGCGCCAGCTCCATCATGGGAGCCTGCCGCTGCGATCCTTTGCGGGGACCTCGCTTGCGGGCGCTCATCACCTTGATGCGCTCCAGCAGTTCCTGAGGCGAGCAGTTCTTCTTGGCCAGCAGGGCATCGGCGGCATGCATCTCGCCCGCCATCCTCTGCGGGTCGCCCAGCACGATCATGGGCACATGAGAGGCAATCTGCTTGAGCCGCTCCACCAACTGGCAGCCGTTCATCTGCGGCATGCCGTGGTCGGCCAGCACCAAATCCACAGGAGTCTCGGCAAAGATGCCGATGGCCTCCTGCCCGTTGCAGGCCGAAACCACACGGTATCCGTTGGTGGCCAGCATGAACTTAAGTACGGAAAGCTCTTGTTCGTTGTCGTCAACACAGAGAATGATCTTTTTTGGCCGCATGGTAAGGGGATAACTCCTTGGTGTAATTTGTTCGGGCGCATGGGAACACTTCACCCTCGCCCGCTCCAGCGGCGGGCTGGCGAATGTGTCTTCAAACCGGTGACCGGAAGCGAGCCAGCTCATCCTGATGCATCTTGCTGCCGGATTGACTTGCGCGCCGCGTAGAACCCTGACGGGCACGGCGAACCTGCAATGCGGCAACCGGCTTTCGATGCTCAGGCGGCTGTCTCCGCCCCGGTCAATGATGGATTGATGCCAGGGAAATAATCCGGCTCATGAGCCGGTCAAAATGCTTCAACGAAAGCCAAGAGTACGGCGAATGGAAACCGATGGGAAGGGGGAATTTTTAGCGAAACTTTTTCCTTCAAATCCGGAAGTAACGTGAGTAAAAGTGCTAGATTGAACACATACCATCACTTGTAACGATGAATGCCTGTTGAAAGCGTGTGCAAACCGGCAGGAAAAGCCGTCCAGATGCTACAAGAACGGTGCTGCCCGCCACGCGCACATCCGTGACCTTCGATGATCTGGATTGCTCAGACCCATTTTGGAAATGCGCAGTTCGGTCGCCAGGCTACAAATGTTCCTCACCACGGCTAGCGGATTGCCGGCCAGCGCGGTATCGGTGAAAACATCGACGACGAAGTAATCCAGCTCCATGCAAACCGCTCCTTCCCAGAACGGCATAGCGGTATTATCAAGCCACCAGCCTGTGGATCGGAGCTTTGGAATTGGGATTCCTTGTAGATTTCCATCGGCCATCCATTGCGATGGAACCCTTAGTGGCCGCTTTTCGTACATCCCCTGCAGATGGAAGATCACTTCAGTTGGGCATGGGTTGAGGCGCAGGCTGCGCAGAGCATCGCGGCATGGAAGGCCTGCGCGGCACGCTCCCTGCCGGCGCTTCCGCGCCACACACGGAACGAGCAGCGCGCGCACGAGAAGGCCTACGACCAGGGCCTGCGCGCCGTGGAACGCGAGGCGCGCCGGGCACGGAGCAACCCGGCCGAGCGGCAGAGGGCGCAGCAGCGCATCGTCGCGCTCTTTCCCGGCTTTGCCGCCGCCGCGCTGGGCCTCGAAGCAGGGGCCATCGAACTGCTCACCAACAGCTTTTTCCCGGTGGGCACGGAGCTGGCGCGCTGGACACGCGCCTTCGATCCGGAGATGAGCATGGAGGACACAATTCAGGCCGCCCGCAATGCCTGGATCGCCTGCGGAATGCAGGCGCTGCTTGGCCGGCCCATGGAACTGACTCCGTCGATCCTGGCTTACAGCTTGCTCTACCCCTATAGCGATAACTATCTCGACGATCCATTGATCTCCACCGCGGAGAAGCTCGGCTTCAATGAGCGCTTCCGCCTGCGCCTGAGCGGACAGCGGATGGCCGCCGGCAGCCGGCGTGAGGCCTCCGTGTGGGCGATGGTGCAAATGATTGAAGAGCAGTATCCGCGGCAACGCTGCCCGCAGGTCTACGAGAGCCTGCTGGCGATCCATCGCGCTCAGGGGCGGAGTCTCGCGCAACTCAACCACGGGGGCCTCATCGATCGCTCCCGCGAGGCCGATGAAGTGTTGCGCATCAGTTGCGCCAAGGGCGGCTGTTCCGTCCTCGCCGATGCTTGCCTGGCGCAGCCCTGGCTTACCCCGGAGGAATGCCAATTCTCGTTCGAGTGGGGCGTGCTGCTGCAAATGGGAGACGACTTGCAGGACGTGCGCGAGGATCTTGAGCGCGGATCGCTTACGCTCTTCACCCGCGCCGCCGCGCAGGGCGAGCCGCTGGATAGCCTGGTCGCGCGACTGCTCCACTTCAGCCAGCACGTGGCGAGCCGCATGGACAAGCTGGAGAACGGCACGTCCGTGCTCAAGGATCTGCTGCGCATGAGCTGGCGCACGCTGATCGTCATGGCCGTAGCCGAGAACCATACCTTCTTTTCTCCCGCTTTCCTGGCCGAACTTGAGCCTTGCTCGAACTTCCGCTTCGGCTTCCTGCGCTCTCGCAATCGGAAGCTGGCCGGCCGCCAATCTCTCTATGCCACCCTCTTCGATGCCTTTCTCGATGCGGGCGAGGCCGATCAATGCGGAATCCCTTTGCCGGTAGTGAACAGAGAACAGTGGCCATTGAACAGCCGAAGGCAAACGGAAGACTCCGGCAGTTATGCAGCCGGAATCATCGGCCTCTTCTGTCCAGGAACTGAAATGTACTCAAGTCAAATCTGAACTGCAAACTGACCATTGTTCACTGTTTTGGATGCGGCAAGGGCCGCGCTTCATAGAAGAGGCTCGGCCCTTGCTGTTCTAAGTTATTTTAATAAAGCGCGAGGCGTCAGAGCGCGATCATCGGCCGGGGCAGGCGGGTGTCCACGCGGTCGAGGATGAGCCTCATGCGCAGTGCTTCGGCCCGTTGGATGGCCACAAGCCGCATCTGCCTGCGGATGTGGTCGCCGTCCACCAACTGGGCAACCTGCGCTTCGTCGAACTCGGCGTCCTTCTCCAGGCGCGCAATTCGCTCTTCGACATTTTGGCGAAACCGTGGGCTGATCTCAAAATCTTCATCGACAGCACAATTGGTCATCATGGCGTGCTCCTTGGGAAAATCTTTAGCCCCGAAGAAAATTTCTTAGAAAGGATAAAGTACTTTCTACCTATGCCGATCTTAATGAGAAATCTAGAGCGGCGCCAGATTACGCGTAACGATTCAAAAGTAATTAGCCTGTCCGAAAACGATACACTACCGGTAAGCATTCAGCCCCCTTTTGCAGCGCCCCGCCAGCCCGCCGGAAGACGCCGCGCTCCACCTCCCGTTCCTGAGTTGTTTACTGTACTCCTAAGAGGAGCACGCCTTGATCCGGTCTATTATTGCGCTTCCACGGAAGATGTTGATCGCGCGGCGAATCTGGCTGAAGAGGCCTTCGGAATCTATTCCAACCGGGAGAACCCCCGGCTTTGCCGGATGATATTTACTAAAATGAAAAAGCCAGCATTTACGCTGGCTTTCTGATGTTGTTGGATTTTATTGGATGATGAAATGGTGGAGGCGGCGGGAGTCGAACCCGCGTCCGAAATCGCTGTCAGCCAGGAGTGTTCATGCTTTGTCCGGTTCCTTTGGTTTCGCCCCTGGCACTCAGAGCGGACAAGATGCGCCAGAAGCTAGTCCGATGATCTCGCGGATGCAACACGGACCGAGCCGCAACCGCCAGCCTACTGTATGACGTCCGCTCACAGCCCATAGGCGAAGCCGTGGAAGACGGCAGCTTATTTAATTAAGCTGCAAGTGGCAGACTGTAGTCGGCAACTTTGTTTTTGCAGGCGATTACGGGTGCCCACCCCCCGGCATGACTCCTCAGCCGCAATCAATCCCGTCGAAACCGTGACGCCCCCAATTCCGGGAAGTACCGGGCCAACTGGCTCGTGCTGCTACTTCGATTCTACGCCAACTCCGGTTTTTCCGCCGGTCTACTGCTTCTCCAGATCGATGCTCTCGTACTCGTGGCGCGCGATGGCGGCGCGAATCTGGGCCGGGGTCTTGCCGAGCTTGGTCTGCTGGTAGGCGAAGAAGCCCTCTTTGGCGCAGGTGTCGCACTCGGTCGAGTGCGCGGTCTCATAGCAACTGCGCAGGCTGGTGTGGCCCAGCGCGCGATCGCAACGGCAGTTGCAGGGAAGCTGGTAGATGACGCTGCTAACCTTGGCCGCCAACTGGTAGGCGTGGATCTGCCAGGGGTAGCGGAAGTGTTCGCCGGTCAGTTGCGCGCCGGAGAGAATCGGCGGCAGGGAGCTCACCTTGAGCGGCGCGGAGGGGTGATAGGCGGGAATATCGTCGGCCGGGTTCGACCACTGCGCATAGCTGGCCGCAGTCACTGCAAAAACAGCCAGACCCAGAACCCATCGGCGCTTCATCCAGTTTTTCGTCATACGCCCCCTTGGCTCCTATTTTAGACCGAAGCGAGTGAGAATCGAAAGCCGGTGCGGCGGGAGGGGTGGCGAAGGGCGTACGGGCGTCGATTCTGGCGCAAAAAAAAGGCGGCACGAACGGTCGAGCTGTTCGTGCCGGGAGGCCAGTGACGCAAACTACTTCCCGCTTCGAAGGTGGCAGGCTCTGCCGCCTTCTCAACGGGAATATATACACCATAGCATAGATTCAGTCGAAGTCAAATACAAAAATCGAAATATCTGCTCAATTTTCAGAGAACGATCCTTCAAGGTCGCTTTGTTTCCCGAAACGAGACATTTTCTGTAATCAATCGGATGGCTTGTAGCCGAATAAGTTGTGGCATGTTATTTGTAATCTTACACTTAATCCGCATTGCCAGCAATCATTTTGCAATCACCGGCGGCCGCAGGCCAGAGGGATTGCAACTGCTTCAACGTCGCCGAAGGGTTGGCGGCTTTCCCGCAAAGTGGGACAACCTTCCCAAAAATTTACTGTGAAGATGCAGGAATCGCAAATCCAGATTTCAGAATCGCCGCGCGCGATTCAGCCAGATGAACTGCCCATGCGCTGTCAGAGCAGCCTGTCGATGACGGCTGCAAGATCGAAATCCTTCGCCGTGAGTCCCCCGGCCTCCCACCCCAGCGACGAAGACCTGTCGCTGGGGGCCCCGGCGTCGTGCGTCACCAGCCACAGGCTCACCTTGTTGTAGCGAATATCGATGTCCGGGTGGTGGCCGGCCTTCTCGGCCTGCTCCCCTACCCGGTTGACGAAGGCCAGCGCGGCAAGGAAGTCCTTGAAACTGAAGGTTCGCGTCAACTCTCCCTCTTCGATCTGCCAGCCGGTCAGAGCGGCGAGTCGGGGAGCGATTTCCTGAGCGGTCAATGCGATCATAGGTCTACTCCTTTTGCCGGAGAGCGCGCAGGGCCGCGGCCCAACCTTCCTTGTTGAGCTGGCGAGCACGGCCCACGGCTAGCGCTCCCGCGGGCACGTTGTGGGTGATGCAGGAGCCGGCGCCGACGTAGGCCCCATCGCCCACCTCGACCGGCGCCACCAGCGTGGAATCGCTGCCGATGAAGGCGTCCTTGCCGATGCTCGTTTTGTGCTTGCGAACGCCGTCGTAGTTGCAGGTGATGACCCCGGCGCCGATATTGCTTCCCGCGCCCACCTCGGCGTCGCCCAGGTAGGTGAGGTGGTTGGCCTTGGCACCGTTGCCCAGCTTGGTCTTCTTGGTCTCGACAAAGTTGCCCACATGAGCGTCTTCGCCGATCTCGCTGCCCGGACGCAGGTGCGCGAAAGGGCCGATTTTGGCGCCATCCGCGACCGTGCTCTCGGCCAGTACACAGCTCTGGCGAACCAGCACGCCGCGGCCCAGCGTGCAATTCTCGATCACCGTATACGACCGGATCAGGCAATCGCCACCTATGCGCGTACGGCCCAGCAATTGCACAAAAGGCTCGATCACCGTATCGGCGGCAACCTCGACATCGGCATCGATCACGCAAGTCTCGGGCCGGAAGATGGTCACGCCCTGCGCCATCAGCCGATTGGCCGTGGCGGCGCGCAACGTTGCGTCCAGAGCAACCAATTCGGCGATGGTGTTTGCGCCCAGGACTTCGATGGCTTCGGCGGCCTGAACCGCCACCACGCGCTGGCCCGCGGCGCGCAGCAGGCCGGCCATATCGGTGAGGATCACTTCCTTGTTGGCGTTGTCGGCGGTTAGCTTGTCCAGATGAGCCAGCAGCGGAGCGGTCTGGAAGGCGTAGATGCCGGAGTTGATCTCGCCGATGCTCTGCTGTTCGGCGGTGAGCGCCTTCTGCTCGACGATGGCTTCGACCTCGGGCGATTGAGGAGAGCGGCGGACAATGCGCCCGTAGCCTGTGGGGTCGTCGGGCGCGGCGGTCAGGATGGTCATTGCCGCCTGCTCGGATTGATGGAAGCTCCAGAGCTGCTCTATTGTTTCTGAACGGATCAGCGGCACGTCGCCGGAGAGGACAAGAATGTTGTCGTAGCCGGAGATGGCCTCGCGCGCGCACTGGATCGCGTGCCCAGTGCCGAGCTGCTCGGTCTGCTCGACAAAGCCGACGCCGGTCGAAGCTACCGCTGCCCGCACCTTCTCCGCCTGGTGGCCGATGACGACGAATATCTCGCTGGGCGCGATGATCCGGCTCGCGGCGGCGATTACGTGGGCCAGCAGCGGCTTGCCGCCGATCTCGTGCAGCACTTTGGGCCGCTGCGACTTCAGCCGCGTCCCTTTGCCCGCCGCCATGATGACCACGGCTAACTTAGAATTCGATCCCACTTAACAACTCCCTGGAACTGACTTGCATGAGGTTCATGGTTTCCCACCCTAGCCGCAAAAACCAAAACGCGGGGAGAATGGGGCACCCAGTTTCTTGATTCCCAGGTCCCAAAATCGGGACCTGGGGCACCCGTTCCTTTTCTGACTTACGGTTTCTGTCCTGGCCCCTCAGGCTGCTTGGGCATGGGGATGGTGATGTCGATGGGCTGGACGGGGCCTTGCTTGAGTTCGTCCAGACCTGGCTTGATCTCCGGGCCGTTGCCTACTACCAGAATCGCCAGCTTATCAGGATGAATGTACTTGGTTGCCACCCGGTTCAGGTCAGCCACCGTTACTTTTTCCAGCGCGGCCTTGTAGGTCTCCAGGTAGTCGGGCGGATAGCCGTAGAACTCCAGCCTCACTCGCTCGGCCAAAACCTTCTCCCTGGTGTCGTACCTGAAGAGGAAGGAGTTGAGGATGTTGTCCTTGGCGCGGGCCAGCTCCTCGTCGGTAAAGGGTTTGGTGGTGAGGCCGGCGATCTCGCCCAGCGCGGCTTTGGTTGCATCCACGGTGGTGGCGCTCTTGGTGAGCACCATGGCGTGGAACTCCGCCGGATGGTCGTAGGTGTAGCCGTAGCTGCCGCCCACGGCATAGGCCAAACCCAGCTCGGTGCGGACTTTTTGGAAGAGACGGCTGGCAAAGCTGCCGCCGAGAATCTCGTTCATCACCGCGAGGGCGGGCACGTCGGGATTGTGGCGATCCGTTCCCAGGCCCACGATCTGTACATTGGACTGGTTCACGTCTTCCTTGTCGATGAAGAAGACGCCCGGCTTGGGACCGGCGAAGGTGTCGTGGCGCGGCGGAGCTGTCCTGGCTAGCGGCAGACCTTCGAAGGCCGCGCGCAGCCGGGCTTCCATCGCTGCCGGGTCGAAGTCGCCGCTGATAGCCACGATCAGCTTTCCGTTGATGGTGCGGTCGTGCCATGCCTTCAAGTCGTCCACGGAGACCGCGCCGATGGTGGCGAACTCTGGCTGGCGGGTGTAGGGACTGCTGGCCCCGTAGACCAGCTTGGCCGACTCGCGGCTGGCGATTCCGCCTTCATCATCGTTGCGGCGCATGATCCCGGTGGCCACCTGCTGCTGCGCCAGTTGCAGCTTCTCCGCGCTGAATTGGGGATGAAAAAGCAGGTCCATGGCAAGCGCGAAAACCTGATCCGCGTCGCCCTTGAGCGAGTCCCACGAGAGGGCTGTGGAATCCACATCGCCGCCGGTCTCGATGTGCGCCGCCTTGGCTTCGAGCAGGTCGTCGAGGGCGTCGCCGCTCAGCTTGGCTGTGCCGCTGGTGCGCCATGCCTGACTGTAGAGGCTGACCAGCCCCGTCTTGGCCGCATCCTCGTCGCGCGCGCCGCCGGGAATCGACACCGAGCCGGAGACGAACGGCAGCTCGTGATCCTCTTGCAGGAAGAGCACGATGCCGTTTTTCAGTTCAATGCGCTGGGGCTGGTGGGGCTTGAAGTCGTGCAGCTTAGGGATGGGGATCAGCTCCCAGGGCTTGGCTTGCTGGGCGGGGAGAGTGGCTGGCAGAGCTACAGCAAGCAAAGCCGCAATCACAATAAACGCTGAAAGGATGCAGCGAATTGTATTGTTTTTCACCGAAAAGCATACCTCAGGGGCTAAAGCCCCGGTCATTGTTGCTGGCCTAATGTCAGGGCTAAAGCCCTGACCTACCGCACGAATAAGTCTCATAAAAGAACTCTTCATTGCGCGCCTCCATCTTGCTGCGCAGTCGCGGCCTTTCCGGCAGCATCGGTCTCGATCCAGGACTCGGTACGGTTGCTGGGAACGAAGACCTCGTTGGCCACGCGGCGAATATCCGCCTTGGTCACCTTGTCCACCTTGTCGAGTTGCAGGAAGAGTTCGCGCCAGTCGCCGTAGCGGGTCTGGTACTGGGCCAGCGAGTTGGCCAGGCCCTGATTGTCGGCCAGTCCGCGCAGCAGATCGGCGCGGGTGCGGGTCTTGTACATCGCCAGCTCCTCGTCGGTGACGTCGGCGGCCTTGAGCTTGTCGATTTCCTTATGGATGGCGTCGCGCATCTCGGCCGGCGTGTGCCCAGGCAGTGGAACCGCGTAGAAGGCGAAGAGTCCGGGGTACTTGTCGCCGGGGAAGGGCGAGAATCCCTCAGCCTCGGCGGCGATTTCTTGGTCGCGCACCAGGCTGCGATAGAGCCGCGAGACGCGCCCGTCGGACATGATGTCGGTGATGGCGTCGTAGACCTCGGCGTCGGGGCTGCGGTAGTCGGGCCGGTGATAGCCTTCGAGGTAGAACGGCTGCGTCTGCTCGCGAATCGCCACCGTCTTCTCGGCAAATTGTTTGGGCTCGACGGTGGTCATCTCCTCCGGCTTGGGACCGGCGGGAATCTTGCTGAAGTACCGCTCCAGCATCGGCAGCGCTTCAGAGGCCTTCACATCGCCGACGACGGCGACCACAATGTTCGCGCCCACGTAATACTTCTTGTGGAAGTCCATCGCCTCAGTGGCGTTGATCTGGCTCACCTCGCTGGGCCAGCCGATGCTGCTGCGGCCATAGTTGTGCGCCACGTAAGCGGTGGACAGGAACTGCTCGACGAGGCGGCCAATGGGATTCGAGTCGGTACGCATCCGGCGCTCCTCGATCACCACATCGCGTTCCTTGTAGAACTCGCGCGGTACCACGTCGGCCAAACGGCCGCTCTCCAGCCACGCCCACAGCTCCAGACGGTTTTCCGGCATCGACCAGAAGTAGATCGTCTCATCCAGCGCGGTTTCGGCGTTCAGGCCCTCGGCTCCGTTGCGCTCGGCCACGTCGGTGAACTGGTTGGGGATGACGAATTTGTGCGCCTCGGCTTCGGCCTCCTTGAAAGCCTTCTTCAACTCGACCAGCTTCTTCTCGTCGCGGCCCACGGCCTTCAGGTACTCGGCCTCGTAGGCGTCGTTGGCCGCCTCCACCTTTGCCAGCGCAATCTTCTCGGCGGCGTAGTCTTTGGTGCCGATCTGGCTGGTTCCTTTGAAGGCCAGGTGCTCGAACATATGCGCCAGGCCGCTCTCGCCCGAGGGGTCGTTCACGTCGCCCGCGTCGATAAATGTGGAGTAGCTGAAGACCGGCGCCTCCGGCCGCTCGCAGATGACCAGCGTCAGCCCGTTGGGCAGCACCTTGGTGGTGATTCTTTGCTCGAAGCTCTTGAGGTCTTGCGCGCGAGCGCCCGCCAGGGCCAGAACTGCCAGCATCAGCGCCCCAGCGCCCTTGTAAAACCAGGGGATTTTAATCCTTTGCATCCGATCTCCTTGCCGGAGGGACGCAAACGCGCACCCCCGTACTCTTCCAAGCTAGTGCCATGGACCGAGGGGGGTCAAACCGGCAGCCCCTCACGGAATCTTCATTCGCCTCTTGTACGATAGGATTACTATGCAGAGCCTGCGGACAAAGCGGCGTCGTCTCACACGCGTCTGGCGGGCGGTGATCGAGATCGGCTTCATCGACTTTCTCTTTTACTCGAACCTGCTGATGGGTGAATTTACCGCGACCAACGGCCGCGGCAAGACGCTGGCGGCGGCTCTGACGGACATCTTCACCGCCGCGAACTTCGCCATCGCTCTCATCTCCGCGCTCATCGGCTACCTGGTCTTTGAATACCTGCGCAAGAAATTGTAGTTTCATTTCTTTCTCCCTTGACCGCGTGCCGCGCGCTTCCGTATCCTGCGATGGATTCCGCGTGGGATGATGAGCAAGGGAGTCTTCATGGTTTATGCCGGAACAGGAAAAGCCGCTTGCCTGTTAGGTACGCTGCTTTGTGCCTGCTTGTTGCTTCCGGCCCAACAGCCGGTGTCCCCTCCCGCGCCGCTCAACGTCTCCGGCCAGATCGTCGTTGCCGGTCACTCGACCCCTTATCTCATCCGCCACCTGCCCATCAGCTCGTTCCCCGACTTACCCGCCGAACTTGCCGGCCTGCTCAACCGCCGCGGCTGCCTCATTCCGCAGACCTACGAGGCGCATCACCCGGAGAACGTCGTTCATGCCAGCCTGGAGCGCCCCGGCTCCTCCGATTGGGCGGTGCTCTGTTCGGAGCGGGGAACGGTCTCGCTGCTGGTCTTCTTTTCCAGCGCCCCGGCCAGCCTGCTGGTGCTGGCCGCCGCGCCGGAGACCGAACGCCTGCAAGCCCACGACCCGAGCGGCTTTCTCGGCTTCAACTGGGGCATCGATCCCGCCTCGCCCGAGCAGATTCGCACCGCTCAGATCGGCTTGCTGCATCGTCCGGCTCTGGTGGACCACGACGCGCTGGCCGATACGCTCGTTGACCGCCGCACCGTTTATCACTTCTATTTGAAAAGCGCCTGGATTGTGCTGGAGATGCCGGAGTAGACATTCGCGGCGGGAATCTTCGAGTTGCTTAGTCTGAATGGAGTGTCCGGAGCTGCATTGTGGTTCCGTGAACCTTACGCTCGTTTGCCCTCCTTTGGCGGGCAAGATACTATTTCATTACCGCTGGCACGGTCTCGATCCTCTGGAATCCTCCAGACCCGATGCCGAATTCCCATAGCAGCGGACGGGGCAATCCCAACCCATGAAGATTCACGAGTACCAAGCGAAGGAAATCCTGGCCAGGTACGGCGTCGCCGTTCCGCGCGGCGAAGTGGCTAATACCCTTGAAGAAGCCTCGACGATTGCCCGCAAACTCTTTGCCGAGGGCGCAAGCGGTGTCGTCGTCAAGGCGCAGATCCACGCCGGCGGCCGCGGCAAGGGCGGTGGTGTCAAGGTCGCCCGCACCCGCGAGGATGCCGAACTCTACGCCCAGCAGATTCTCGGCATGACGCTGGTCACGCATCAAACCGGGCCGCAAGGCCAAAAGGTCCAGCGGCTGCTGATTGAAGAGACCGCCAGCATCGACCGCGAACTTTATCTCGGCGTTGTCCTCGACCGCGTCACCGGCAAGCTGGTCTTCATGGCCTCGCAGGCCGGCGGCATGGAGATCGAGGTCGTCGCCGCCAAAACTCCCGAGGCGATCTATAAAGAGACTATTGCCCCGGCCATCGGCCTGGGCTCATGGCAGGCGCGCAAGTTGGCCTTTGCGCTGGGCCTCAAGCCGACGCAGATCAACGCCGCCGTCGCCTTCTTTCAGAGTTTGTACAAGGCCTTCATCGAGACCGACGCCTCGCTGGTCGAGATCAATCCCTTCATCACCACCACCGACGACAAGCTTTTTGCGCTGGACGCCAAGATCACCTTCGACGACAACGCCCTCTTCCGCCATCCGGAGCTCAAGGCGCTGCGCGACACCGCCGAGGAAGACCCGCTCGAAGTCGAGGCCAGCAAGTACGCGCTCAACTACATCAAGCTCGACGGCTCCATCGCCTGCATGGTCAACGGCGCGGGCCTGGCCATGGCGACCATGGATATCATTCAGTACGCCGGCGGCAGCCCGGCTAACTTCCTCGACGTGGGCGGCACAGCCACGCAGGACCAGATCGAGCACGCCTTCGAGATTCTGCTCTCCGACAAGAACGTGAAGGCGATCCTCATCAACATCTTCGGCGGCATTCTGCGCGTGGATCGGCTGGCCACTGGAGTAGTCGCCGCAGCGCGCAATTTGAAGATCAGTGTGCCCATCGTCCTGCGCCTCGAAGGAACCAATGTTGAAGAAGGCCGCAGAATCCTCAAGGAATCGGGCCTCAACTTCCAGGTGGGAGAAACAATGAAAGAAGCAGCGGAGCTAGTCGTAAGAGCAGCTTCTAGCTGCTAGCCTCTAGCTTTTAGCTTTTCCATGCTTAGCGATAACCCTTCGAAGGAGGATAGAGGGAGGAGAAATGGCGCAAGACTACCACGAACTGATTGTTTGGCAGAGGGCTATCGAGTTGACTGTTTGCATTTACAAGTTGACTCGATCTTTTCCTAAAGAAGAACTGTACGGGCTGATTTCACAGATGAGAAGGGCCAGCGTTTCCGTGGCAAGCAATATCGCCGAAGGACGTGGAAGGATTACACCGGGAGAGTTCCGTCAGTTTCTCGGACTCGCACAAGGTTCAACGTACGAACTTCAAACCCAGCTTTTGGTTGCCAGAAAACTTGGAATGGGAAGCGATGAGAACCTCAATGAGGCGGAATTGCTTAGCGATGAAGTATCCAAGATGCTTGGATCATTCATTCAGACTCTAAGATTACCGGAGCGAAAAGCAGGAAGCTAGGAGCTAGAAGCTAATGGCTGTTTTAGTGGATAGAAATACTCGACTCATCGTTCAAGGTATCACCGGCAAAGAAGGCACTTTTCACGCAATGAGTTGTGCGGAGTATGGCACAAAGGTCGTCGGCGGAGTTACTCCCGGTAAGGGTGGAACCACGCACGAAGGCTGGCCGGTCTTCAATACGGTCGCCGACGCTGTTGAAAAAACCGGCGCCAACGCCACCATGATTTTCGTTCCGCCGCCCTTTGCCGCCGATGCGATTCTCGAAGCCGAGGACGCGGGGATTCCGCTGATCGTCGCCATCACCGAAGGCATTCCGACGCTCGATATGATCAAGGTCTGGGCCGTGCTCAAGAACTCGAAGTCGCGGCTGATCGGGCCTAACTGCCCCGGCGTGATCTCTCCCGGCAAGGCCAAGATCGGCATCATGCCCGGACGCATTCATAAAGAAGGCTCCGTCGGCATCGTCTCCCGCTCCGGCACGCTGACGTATGAGGCCGTGCATCAACTCACCCAGCGCGGCATTGGCCAATCGACGGCCATCGGCATCGGCGGCGACCCCATCATCGGCACCACGCACATCGACGCACTGCGCCTCTTCAACGACGATCCAGAGACTGAGGCCATCGTGATGATCGGCGAGATCGGCGGCACGGCGGAAGAGGCCGCGGCGGAGTTTGTGCGGCAGTACGTGAAGAAGCCGGTCGTCGGCTTCATCGCCGGACAGACCGCGCCCCCCGGCCGCCGCATGGGCCACGCCGGCGCCATCATCAGCGGAGGCCAGGGCACCGCCGCCGACAAGATGAAAGCCATGACCGCAGCCGGCATCCATGTCGTCGTTTCGCCCGCAGAGATCGGCGCAACCCTGGCCCGCGTCATAGGGAGAAGCTAGAGGTCGCGTTACCGGAATCGCACACTCACATTCGTTACAATGGAGTCGAGGAGCAATCCCAATGGCCGAACGCACCTTCAGCATCATCAAGCCGGACGCGGTCCGCAAAGGCTTCACCGGGGCCATTCTGGCCGAGATCGAACGAGCCGGCTTTCAGATCGCGGCCATCAAGCGGCAGACGATTTCAAAGGCGCAGGCCAAGGGCTTTTATGCCGTTCACGCCGGCAAACCGTTCTTCGACGGGCTTTGCGAGTTCATCTCCTCCGGGCCGCTGGTCTTGCTGGTTCTGGAAAAGGAGAACGCCATCGCCGACCTGCGCAAGCTGATGGGCGCGACCAACCCGGCCAACGCTGACCCAGGAACCATCCGCAAGAAGTTCGCCGGGTCGATGTCGGAGAATGCGATCCACGGCTCCGACGCCCCGGAGACCGCGGCCTTCGAGATTGGCTATTGGTTCGCGGGGTATGAGCTGATATAGCGTTTCGTTGACAGGCTGAATTGGGTTCGTGGTCTCTCACCCTAGAGCGGTTCTCCAATACATATGTCCTTACCGATTCTATCGAAGGTGGCTTTTTCTTGAGGAAAAAGCCACTCTGCGGCGTGGTTTCGGTGTACAGCGATTGGAGAACCGCTATAGCCGCAAAAACAAGAACGCGGCGAGGGTGGGGCACCCGGTCATCTCAATGTCCATACCAAATCTGATTCGCAGCTTTAATCCCCAAAGAGATCGTCGATCTTCTGGCGCAACACGGCTACTTCCTGGCGCAGCTCCGCGACGGCCGCCTCCAACTGCGCGATGCGCTCTTCGTGGCCCTCGTTCTGAGCTGAGTCTGGCCCGGCCTCGCGGCGCGCGAATGCAGGCTCGACGGCAAATGCAGCGGCAATCGATTCGACCGGCCCGGAGAGCAGATGCGTGTAGCGCGCCTCCTTGGTTCCCGGCTGGCGCGGCAGGATGGCGGCCAGCGGCGGCGTGCGCTCCATCAGCTTTTGCAATCCGGCCAGCACATCCGTGAGTTCGTCGAAGGTGTGCAACCGCTCAGTGCGGCCGCGCAACTCGCCGGGGGTCTGCGGGCCGCGCAGCAGCAGCACGCAGATCAGCGCCGTCTCCGCGCGGCTGAAGTTGAAGGCCTCGCCCAGCCAATGCTCGTATTTGGTGACGCGCCCGTCGGCGGAGCGCGCGCGGCCGGCCAGATGCAGGTCGTCGAGGCGATGCACGGCCATGCGCACCGCCTCTTCATCGAGGTTCATCACCGGCTCGCGGTTGGAGCGCTGGTTGCAGGCGTTGATCAGCGCGTTGAGCGAGAGTGGGTAGTACTCCGGCGTGGTCACTTCTTTTTCAACCAGCGCGCCCAGGATGCGGGCCTGAGCGGCGGTGAGGACGATGGGGGCAGTCGGGGCCATAGGTCTATTCTGCCACTGTTCGCGCCCGTCCATCGCAACAAACGCGAAGAATAAGCGACCCAGCAGACCGGGCAAAGAAAAGCCCCGCACAAGCTGGGCTTGAACGGGACTTCCCTGTCGCGGCGGCGGATTCTATCGCTTGCCTTGGATGGTCCTGGGGTTGACGCCGGTTTTTTTGGCGGCGCGCCTGGCGGCGATGGCGCTCATCTCCTTGCCGATGTGGGACTGGTTGATGGAGATCTGGATGGCCAGGTTGATGATGTTGCCGGTGCCCCAGTAGAGCGAGAGTCCCGAGGCGTAGGTCCACAGCATGAAGCCGAACATGACGGGCATCATGATGGCCAACATACGGCGCTGATTGGCGTCCATTCCCGGTGAGGGGGTGATGAACTGGGTAAGAAACATGGTGATGATGATGAGGATGGGCAGAATGTGCAGCGGATCGGGCGAGGAAAGGTCGCTGAGCCAGTACCAATGGGCCTGGCGCAGCTCGACCGTATTTTGCAGCAAGCGGAAGTAGGCGAAGAAGAGCGGCATCTGGATGAGCATGGGCAGGCAACTGCCGTACATATTCACGCCCTCCACCTTGTAAAGCTCCATCATCTCGGCGTTCATATCGGCCCGCTTGGGGTCGGTCGTCTTGAGGTGGGCATAGCGCTGCTTGATGGCCTCGACCTTGGGCTGAATGCGCATCATCTTCAGCGAGGACTTCATCATCAGCACGCGCGTAGGCAGCAACACCAGGTTGAAGATAACGGTGACGATAATGATGGCCCAGCCCCAGTTGTTGACGCCGTGCTCGACCAGGAAGCGCAGGGCCAAATAGAGCGGCTTGGCGATAACGGTGAGCCAGCCGTACTGGATGAGGGGTTCAAGCGACTGCCCGGTGGGCTTGCCGTCGGCGCCGGTGGCGTGGATGGAGGTGAGCAGGTCCATAGCCTTGGGGCCGGCATAGAGGCGCAGGCGGGTCGAGCCGCTAGTGTCGCCCATGGCCAGGCCGAGGACGTGAGCCGGCTTCTTCTCGCTGTTGGGATCGCTCAGGTCTCGTGGCAGGTCGATGGTGTTGTGCAGCGTGACGAGAGTGGCGCGATCAGGCGTGTCGGGCAGAAAGGCAGCGACAAAGTAGAGATCGGTGACGGCCGCGTAGGAGTAGGGCAGGTCGAGCGTGGCGTTGTTGCCGATCTTGGCGACGGCCTCCGAATCCTGCTTGCCATTGAGAGACCAGTCGAACTGCGAAAGCGCGGAGGTGCGGATGGAGGAGCGCGTCGAGGACGAAGGAAGGAACTCCTCCATGTCGCCCAGGCCGGCGGGCCACTGGATCAACGCCCGTACCGGCACGCCGTTGCGCTTGACCTCGGCCTCGACGGTGAGGACGTAACTGGAGTCGAAGCTGAAGGTCTTCACAACGTCGAGGCCGTTGGCTGCGTAATGGAAGGTAAGGGCGCTGGTGGCCGGAACCTCCACGTGGCCGGTAACCGTGGGCGGCGCGCCGGTAGCGGTGACCTGATAGAGCGCCTTCTTGTTCAACTCCTCGTTGAGGGCCGGATCGTAAGTGAAAAGCGAGAGGGGAAGGCCGAAGTACGCCGAGGCCTGGGGCTGCACCATATCCAGCGGCTTGCCGGCGGTGTCGAAGTATTTTTTGAGCACCCAACTCTTCACCTGCGCGCCCTGATTGGTAAAGACGATCTTATAGTTATCGTTTTCGACCGTGGTCGTGGTTACGACGGTGGCGGCAACGCTGGGCGAGACAGCGAGAACCGGTGCGGAGGCCAACCGCGGTTGGACGGCGGCGCCGGCGGCCGGAAGCGTGGGCTGCGGCTGGTTGGGCGGCTTGCTCTGGCTTTGCGCGGCGGGCGGAGGCGGGGGCGGCTGCTGGGGCTTGAAAAAGTATTGATAGCCGAGCAGGACGACGAGAAACAAAAGGGTGAAGGCCATCAGGCCGCGCATATCACCGCCACCGCCGCTGCCCCCGCCGCTCTGCCCCTGAAGATTGGGATTGCTGAATTCTGCCAAGGTATTCTTCCTGTTCGTTAGGGTCTGTTTTCAGCCCATGGAGAGGCGCGCTGTCAGGCCGCCGCTCTTCCTATGGTAATGGTTCGTGGGGAAACGGGTGTGCAATCGCAGCCGGAGGCACCGGGTCCAGGCCGCCGTGAGTGAAGGGATGGCAGCGCAGCAGCCTCCAGGACGCCAGCAGAACGCCCCGCAGCGGCCCATGCGTGGCGATGGCTTGGGAGGCATACTCCGAGCAAGTGGGCATAAACTTGCAGCCGCCGCCGGGACTCAGCGAATGCAGAGCCGGAGAGAGCCAGCGGCGATAGAAGACGAGCAGGTAGAGCAGTATGCGGGTCATAACACCTGCGGTGGGCCAGACGCCTTCGGCTGGTCCGCACCAATCAGAAGGTGCGGGACAGGATTATCTGGCGGGTTGGTTTTCGTCATGCGCGCCGCCTCGGTCTTTGCCTGCTGAAGAATACGCACAATCTCCGCCTCTAGTTTCGTGAAATCCATCGTCAATACGATTCGCCGGGGATGAAGGATCAGATCGCAGCCTCGCGGAAGCAGCTCGACGTGGCGGCGCAAAGCCTCTCTCATGCGGCGCTTGAGGCGGTTGCGCTCATGCGCCTTGCCCATCACCTTGCCGGCGGTGAGGCCGACGCGCGGACTAGCAGGTGGTTCGGCTCCGGCGTAAGCAGGCTGCTGCGGAGCCAGGAACCAGCTCATTGAAGCGGACTGGCGCTTGCGGCTGGCCGCGTAGGCGCGCTGATAATCGCCGTGCTTGCGCAGGCGCGCGCCGACCAGCGATTGCCTCGAAGACGGGCGTTCGGCAGAGTTGGGAGGGTTGGTCATGGCAACGCCGCGAGAGGTGTTGGCCGAAATGGAATGGGAAGAACCACCCATTCCGGCTTCAACAAAGGTCGAGTGCGGCACGTCAGGCGAGGATTAGTCGCGGAAGCCGGCGCTGACGGCCACGCGTTTGCGGCCGATGGCGCGGCGGCGGCTGAGCACGGCGGCACCGGCCTTGGTCTTCATGCGCGCACGGAAACCGTGTGTCTTCACGCGCTTACGGCGATTTGGTTGAAAGGTACGCTTGGGCATGAAAATGCGCTCCTGTTTCCTCGATAGATTCTGCGCCTTAACGGCAAGTACTTAGTGTATCGCAGGTTGGGCCAGGAATCCAGCGCGAAGTGCGCCAAAGGCCAATTTGCCTCGGCCCAGTGGCGAACGCGGCGGCGGATGCAGCGCGCGAACGTCCGCGATATGCGCGGCTCCCGCGCTCTTTTTGCGGTAACTCTGGTAACTTTTTCGGCTACTTTCACCATCTATGGTGCATCTGATCGAAACAACAAAAAACTTCCGTGAAAGGGACATTACAACCTCCCCGCAAATGTGCTAATCTTGGGACCGTTCCAGAAAATTTCCCAGCGTCTCACGGAACCGGTTTTTTATCCTTGGTCCTCAAGTAAGTTTCAGGGGCCGAACAGCGGCAATCAGGCACTCGGTAGTCAGTAGACAGGCGAAAAGCTTAGCGCTTTACGCCGCCGGTGTCTTGTTTCCAAAACTCAACGGATGAACCATACCGGCAGTCAATAGATGACGCAGGCAAGGATCAGCACGATGGCATTCGCAGTTTCGCCGGCGACGGCACTCAATCCCTGGCTCCAGATTCTCTCAGCATTGGAGATGAAGGTCATCCGCCAGTCCTTCGAGACCTGGTTCAAGCCCAGCCGTTACAGCCATGTAGCCAACCGCACGCTGTATGTGCGCGTGCCCTCGACGGATTTTCAGCACCTCGGCGACCGCTACGGCGACCTGATCCAGGAGGCCATTGAGCAGCATGGGCTGGAGCTGGACGACGTCTGTTTCGTGACCGCCGAGGAGGATCCTTCTGTCCCACCGGTGCTCAAGGACGACCGGTTTGCGCCGGTTCCCGCTCATGCGCCCACCGCGCCCCCGCAGACAACGACGCGCACACCAGAGCAGGCGCGCTTCGACTGGTCCACCGCGGCGCAGCTCAACCCGCGCTACACCTTCGACGCCTTTGTGATCGGCAACGGCAACCAGTTTGCCCGCGCCGCCTCGCTGGCCGTCGCCGAGCGCCCCTCCAAAGCCTACAATCCGCTCTTCCTCTATGGCGGCGTGGGCATGGGCAAGACCCACCTGATGCACGCCATCGGCCACGAAGTGAAACGCCGCCAGCCTACGACCAACATCTGCTACGTCTCCGCGGAAAAATTCACCAACGAGATGATCACCTCGCTGCGCAACGACCGCATGACCAGCTTCCGCGACCGCTTCCGCACCGTGGACGTGCTGCTGGTGGACGACATCCAGTTCATCGCGCAAAAAGAGCGCACCCAGGAGGAGTTCTTCCACACCTTCAACGCGCTGCACGAGAGCATGAAGCAGATCGTGATCGCCAGCGACCGTCCGCCCAAGGAGCTGGCGGAGATTGAGGACCGGCTGCGCTCGCGCTTTGAAATGGGCCTGATCGCCGACATTCAGCCGCCCGATCTGGAGACCAAGGTCGCCATTCTGCAAAAAAAGGCGGAGAGCGAGCAGGTGCAGTTGCCCGCCGATGTGGCGATGTTTGTGGCCACAAATGTGCGCACCAACGTGCGCGAGCTGGAAGGCGCGCTGGTGCGGCTGATCGCCTGGTGCCAGCTCAACCGCATGGAGATCACGCTGGCAACCACCCAGCAGTGCCTCAAGCAGTTCATCGACATGCAGGTGCGCAAGATCACCATCGAGGCCATTCAGCGCGCCGTCAGCGAGAACTTCGGCATGAGGATCGTGGATCTGAAGCAGAAGAACAACTCGCGCAACGTGGTGGTGCCGCGCCAGATCGCGATGTACCTGGCCAAGCAGATGACCGAAGCCAGCCTGCCGGAAATTGGCCGCCAGTTCGGCAACAAGCACCATACCACGGTGATGCACTCGATTGCCAAGATCGGCGAACTGCGCCGCGTCGACAAGGACCTGCACCGCACACTGAACAAGCTGCAGGAGCAGTTGAACGCGTAGCGGTAAATCGAATAGGCAATAGCGAAGGCCGCACAATGGCGGCCTTTGTGCCTGCACGGTCTTGGATCAGACACCTGCTATGGTTATTGCCTTACGATCACGTGGCCACTCTCTCGCTTTAATACCTCATTAGGCCGTTTTCTTCCATTGACCCTAATCAGTCCCAAATCTTCGCTGGCTTTCAGCCATTCACGTAAGTCTGTTTCGTAGACCGTTGGGAATTGTAAAGTCTCAGCCCAACAATCCTCGTAAAGAACCTCGCCTCGCTCAGATATGAGAGAATCAAGGGCACTTTTGGCGTTATCCTTACTCCTCGCAGATAGCCTCCGGTATCGTTCTTCGCGTTTGTAGAGAACATCTGATGAGAAAAGATCGAGGATGGGGCGTTTATCTTGTTGCAGTTTAGCCCGAACAAGTTCTGTCTCTCGTTCGGTCTGTCGTTCAACTTGCTTGAAAACCTCTACACCCTTTGCATTTCGCGTCCCATAGATAAGAAAAAAGTTAATAGCGTCCTGATCTGGCTTCATCACCGGAAGCGCACATACATATCGAAAGTCTCCCTGCCTTCGAATCGAGTCGCAATACCGTCTAACTACCTCGTCCTCGATTTCTTCGTGGCTGAGAGATCGAATTTCTCGGTAGTCAGAACCAAGAATCTTATCCATATTGGTCGCTTCGTCGTGAAGAAAGCGCAAAATATGGTAGGACATGAGATTGATCAGCACCTCTCCGGGATTGATCCGCAATAACGGCTCAAGTGCATCAATCTCGGCTTGTGTCCAGCCTGTGGGATCGACGAAGATGAAAGCGAATGATGGCTGGCTTGTGACGAATCTGATAATCTCAGAAGTTCGCTCCCTGAAATCCCAGTGGTGAGCTTCAACATGGACATTCCCATCGCTAACGCTCTCAGCGAATGCAGCTAGCTGCTTGTACGGCCCCGCGCTCCTTTCGATCAGGAGCGCTTTGAATCGGGGACTCTTATTCTGGCTATGAAGCCATTCCTTCGACTCTTTCAATACCTTAACAGCTATGCCAAATGAAGTATCGCTGAAATCCAAAGACCGCGACTCCCACGGTCCAGCACAGCAATCAACGTATGAGAATCCCTTCCAAGAAGAGCCAATAATTCTAGTTGCAGCCTCCAGGTATTTTCGAAGGGCAAAGTGCTTAATCCCGGTCTGCTCGCGATCTGAATATTCGTCGTTCATTTTGCTCTGGATTCAATTAGGCAGTGGCAAGGATTGGCAGTTCGTCATACGTAAAACCGTCAAGTTCCCGGCCTGTCTCGTGCTTTCGCACGCCACCCCATTGCTTAAAGAAGAAAGGTACGTTGGCGTCTTGGCATTGCTCGCGTATTGACCGGACCCAAGCGCCCTTCATTTCACGCGCGCCTGGGCCACTTTCACCACCGACGATAACCCAGGAAATCCCTGTAAGATCTATCGAGCCAAGATCCTCTAGCAACGGTTCGATAGAGAGAAACCGAACGCTGGCTGGAGCTTCCCGCAACTCGTCAATCCGAGGTAGACCATGCTTCCTGTTTTCAACGCTGACGCCCCACCAGATATGCGGCAGGTGCGAGAACTCAAAAAGCTCATCCTTCAGGAGAGCCTTCAGCCGTTTGGCCCGCTTTGTGAGCACCTGATAGGTGTGCCAATCGGCTGCCTTCATGACCTGCGCTACTTGTCGGATATAGGCTACAGGAACCTTCTCATGAAACAGATCACTCATTGAATTCACAAAGATCCTGCGAGGCTGCTTCCATTCAAGGGGTGTCTCAAGTTTTGATGGCACTAAGCGCAGGTCGAAACCCTGTTCATAAGGGTGACCTGGGACTCCTCTGAAGCGTTCAGCGAATGTTTCGGCATAGCAATGCTTACAGCCGGGGCTAATTTTGGTGCAGCCACGTACTGGGTTCCATGTGGCGTCCGTCCACTCGATTTTTGATTGATCGCTCATCTACGTTCTCAGAATTATCTCTGATTTCGCGGGTCTTTGCAATTTCTTCGCCTAAAATGTACCCTCATGGTAACGACGCATAGCCGGGTGCCCCAGGTCCGGCTTCTCAGACTTGAGAGACCACGAACCTCATGCCATCGGGAATCGCGAAACTTTATTTTGGATATGCGCAGTCCGATACGGTTGCGCAGTTGACCCGCGGATACAATGGGGATGGATGGGTGGGCGCGTCGCCACTCTCCAGGGACTTCCCCCTATGGCTTCCGTCGCAACCGCACCTTCTGATCAACTGAGCGCTGACCCGAGCGAGGCAGCGTCCCGCCCCGATGCGGCGCGGCACCAGGTGCGCATGGGCCGCGCCGCAACGGTGGGCGAGGGCATCAACTGGCTGACACTGGTTGTCTTGATCGTTTTTCATCTGGGCGCGGTGGCGGCGCTCTTCTTTTATACCTGGCAGCGACTGACGGTGATGGTGGGACTGTATGTGCTGGCCATCAATGTGGGCATCGGCATGTGCTACCACCGCCTGCTGACCCATCGCGGCTACCAGGTTCCTAAATGGCTGGAACATAGCATGGCCGTCTGCGCCACGCTCTCGCTGGAGGGCGGCCCCATCTTCTGGGTGGCCACGCATCGCGTGCATCACCAGTTCAGCGACCGCGAGGGCGACCCGCACACCCCCCGCGAAGGCGACTGGTGGGCGCACCTCGGCTGGATTGTCTGGGGCAGCGCATTGCACGCGCAGACTCATGCCCTGGCCCGCTACGTTCCCGACCTCGACCGCGACCGCTTTTATCTCTGGCTGAGCAAGTACCACTGGATTCCGATCACCGCCAGCGGCGCGCTGCTCTTCGGCCTGGGCTGGCTTTGGGGCGGCTGGCACAACGCCGTGGGAATGCTGCTGTGGGGCGGCTTTCTGAGGGTGACGCTGGGCCTGCACGCGACATGGCTAGTGAACTCGGCCACGCACTTGTGGGGCAGCCGGCGCTTTGATACGCGCGACGACTCGCGCAACAACTGGTGGGTGGCGCTGGTGACGGGCGGCGAGGGCTGGCACAACAACCATCACGCCCATCCGGTCTCGGCCCGCCATGGCTTTGCCTGGTATGAGATCGACCCTAACTACTGGGGCATCTGGCTGCTGGCGAAGCTGGGACTGGCGCGCAAGATTCAGGGGCCGAAGTTCGATCGCGCGAACCCCAGGCCGGCAGGAATCTGAAGCCATTCAATCCAACAAACGGGTGCCCCACCTTCGGCACGTCTTTGCTTTTGTGCCCAAGGTGGGATAGATTCATCAATCCATGAGCGAAATATCCCGTTTACATTCTTGCATTTGAGGCGTAATCTGTTGTCGGGTTTCAATTTGGTCAAGCCCGAAAATGAACAGGTGTCGTTTTGGGGCGAAAAAATTTGCAGAATATCTCTTGCCAAAGTGTTAATCTTTAACTTAATATTCGGGAGATGAGGATTGAGCGTCGAACGAAGGCTGGCATTTCACGGGAAGATGTTCCGGATCGCGTTTGCCCGCGACCGCGATGGCGCTTACCCCGCTGAGGAGTTCTTCGATCAACTGGCAATTGCCGATAAGGCGAAGATGGACCAACTTTTTCGCATCTTGGGTGACAATGAAAAACATTCCAATCCAAAGAAATTCGGCGATCTTGGCGACGGACTTTATGAATTCAAGTCCTTCCAAATCCGGATGCCGTTTGCCTATGCAAAGGACGAGAGAGGTCTGATTCTCATTACGCACGGTTTCTGGAAGAAACGGGACAAGGCACCTCCGTCTGAGATTGCGCGAGCCAGAAGAATTCTCAAAGAGGATGCTGAGACTTCCAAAATCGTTGTAATCACCGATCAAAAAACAAAGAGAAAGCGGCCATGACCACCAAACATGATGAATTGATGCTGGATCCTGAGTATAGGAAGCTCTATGCACTTGAGGGGCTTATCGCAGACACGGCACAACTGATTTGGGATTTGCTGGAGCACCGCAATCTGAAACAGGCTGACCTTGCTCGCCTTCTGAACAAGACGCCTGCTTTTGTGTCGCAACTCTTGAATGGGAAGGCCAACATGACCATCCGTACACTTGGAGAGGTCATGTATGCGCTTGGTGCTACGGTCAAGATTGATGCGCAAGATGAACACAAATCCACATGTGAAGCGACGGATGACAACGAAATGCACACTCTTCGAATCCATTTCTCCCCCGACACACCATACCAATATGCGTCGAGGGGCATCGTTCCTCTCTTCAATGTCGGCAACAGTAAACCTGTGCATGGGAGCGGCCCAAAAATTTATTGGGAGGAGTCTGGAATCATTCACTCAAAACCACATGACTCCGATACTAGTTCAGAGGTAGCAGCATGAACACTTTTACGATTTTCCAAACCAAAGAAGAAACTGAATTCGCAATTGCGGTTAATCATAATGCGCAGATCAGCGATGTGCGCCTTGCACGCGCAAAAGTCGCTGCCGATCATCCTGAAAACGCTCTCAAGAACCCGATAACCGTCACGATAGGGGTAAAGGCCAGACAAGTCGAAAGCACTAACAGTCAACTGTTGGTTGCAGTTAGCTTTCGCTTGGCCGGATCAATAAACGAAGACCAACCGAAGAAAAGAAACGTACTTTGCGTAGAATGCACATTCGAAGTGAACTACCAGCTTCGGCCGGATTTTACGCCAACAGCCGAGCAAGTCAAGGCTTTTAAGGACGGGAATGCGATTTTTAATTGCTGGCCTTACTGCCGCCAGTATATTCAAGAGATGATTCAGCGATTGGGTTATCCCCCGTTGGTACTCCCGTTCCTTCGCGTTCAAACCAGACACCGGGAAAACCGGAGATTGTCGAAACCGGAGTAGATTCTTCACTTGCTTTTAGAGTCTGCGGGTGGCTCACATCTCAATCTACTTGCCTACTTTGGCCCGCACCCATAGCACGGCAAAAAGCGGTAGCGCCACAACCAGCACCAGCACTCCAGCCGGAAAGCCGACATAGCGGTAGCTGTCGGCGTAGCTCACCGCATGGTGGCCAAAGAGATTCCACCCCAGCAGCGCGAAGATGGCAACGGTCGTCGTGGCAAAGAAGGTGAAGAAGGCCGACGCGAAGGCCAGCAGCAGGCTGGTGAACAGGCCGAAGCCTCGCAGCGGGAAGCCGAGCACCGTTCCCCCTTCGGATTGCGGCGATTGCGCCATCATGAGAGCCTCGTTAGTCTAGAATACTGTCTTATGGCGAGCAGCGCACAAGTCGAGCTTTGGCAGGCGGAGAAGGTGGCTGCACAGGTGGCCGTGGCCCAGGCCCCCAACGGAATTCACTACGCAATGTGGGGCGAGACGCGCGTCTCGGACGCGGACCTGGAGCGGCTGGTGGGTGCCGTGCCGGCCACGCTCTCGGCCGCGCTCGATCACCGCGCCTATTACTTTGTTCCGCTAGCGATTGCCGACACCGACGAGACGATGGTCGCGCCCGGCTACACTGTCGATCTGGGCGACCGCGCCATCTGCCATCGCAACGCGGCCTTCGGCGCGACCGAGGCGGTTTTTCTCTCCACGCGGTTGGTGGAGGACCGCTTCGGCCTGGCCTTCGAGTTCTTCATCAATGTGGCCCACAACTTTGTCGAGGCCGCGGGAGTTCCAGAGAGCTTTGCCGCGCTGGCGTGGCTGCAAGCCGACGCCCAGGTGCGCGGCGAGACCAGCCAAGACGCCTGGGAGACGCGCCGCCGCGCCCAGGACAGCCACGGCGGCAACCAGAGGAGCATCGACGAGCGCGCCCGCAGCGCCTACTTCGAGTCGGCCTTTTCGGATGCGCTGGCGATTTATATGCTGTCGCTGGCCGTGGACTTCGACTACCACGATCTGCGCGAGCGCGATTACCCGCTGCTGACCGCCCCCGCCCTCGCCGAGCGGCTGCGCCACGTGGCCAGCCTCTTTCCCGCGAATTCCGGCTACGAGTTCCAGGTGCTTTACCGGCGCAAGGGCTAGATCGCCGGCGAGAATCCCCGTCCGCCACGCGCGCGAAAGGATGGGCATCCGAGCAGGAAAACCGTGAAGGAAAAGGCTCTATTTTATTGAAACTGGTGACCTATTTGTCGCCGGTTTACCCACAGACTGAACAGCTCCAGGTTACCGGTTTCGAGCAAAGTGGTGATCTGTAGCTGTCCGGTTTTGCATGTACTGGAGACCTGTAGCTGTCCACTTTTATCGGAATGACTGTTGGGACGTCATCAAAGAATTTGAAATCGTCCCGGATGGCGGAACTCCAGGGCGTTTGAGGGCGAAGATTTGGCGTTTTTTCTGACTAGAGCATATCACTAATAGGTGTACACTGTAATTGCTCTGGCCTTCGCGATAAAGAAGATGGCAAAGGCCTATTCAAATGATCTTCGATGCAAGCTTTTGACGGCCTATGATTGCGGGCAGG
>Ga0224553_1000185_pt1 | contig 31373 bp, 21 predicted proteins | sample 714S21014metaG_FD_179897 | JGI IMG/M metagenome (GOLD analysis project Ga0224553, IMG submission 179897) | Peat soil microbial communities from Stordalen Mire, Sweden - 717 S2 10-14 | ecosystem: Environmental > Terrestrial > Soil > Wetlands > Peat | place: Sweden: Norrbotten County, Stordalen... | reverse complement strand
CATTAAACGTCGCGCGCAGCAGCAATCCGCAAAGCGGCGTCTGGAGGTTCCGTATGGATCGTTGATTGATATGGAAAAGTTGTATATTGGTCAACCAGAGGCAGAGCAGAGGGTCTATGGAAGAGAGCTATTGGAGCGCCTTTCACCCCTTGCCCAATCGATTGTAAAATGGCGCGCCTTGGGGTATTCGTGGCGGAAGATTGCTGAGGATCTCGAAATGGACCACACCGCCGTTCGGCGAGCCTATATCCGGGAGATGGAGTTGTTGCTCCGTAATCTCTCCCAGCCTGGAGAATTGTCTCAATGTTGATGAAATTGCTTTGGTTCTCTCGTGCGGAAGATCGCCTTGATGATTGGGTCACAAGGCAACATCAGGAACGTGTCCTTGACGGGAAAACTGCGCCTGTCGGCCCCTGTCCTGATGAAGCATTCTTGGAAGGCGTTGCCAGACAATCCAAGCAGATCGCCTTGTCGGACCCGAGAGTGGATCATGCAGCAAACTGTCCTGCCTGCATGAGACAGTTGCTTGAACTGCGGTCCCAACATCAGTCGCGCCGGCGAAGACTGGTGTTCACGGCCGCCGTTGGTTGTTGTCTCTTGATTGTCGCCGCATTCGTCGTAGTGTCATGGCGCGGATCGAACACGCAGCACTTGGGCGACAATATGGCTGCAATTCCTGAGACCATAAACCTATCGAATGCCAGGACGCTTCGGGGCCTTCCGTCCAACTCAGCCGAACCCAGTCCGTTGCAATCGGTGTCGTTGCCGGCAGCATTGGTCAAGGTGACGATCATCCTGCCCCGCTACAGCAGACCAGGTCAATACACGGTCGCCGTCACGCACGATCAGTCGGCCAATGACCCGCTGGCTCACGGCGCCGCCGCCGCAAACGGTGGTGGAGACCGAGAAGAGGTCTCCGTTGATCTTGATCTGCGGAAATCTAAGCCGGGGTTCTATTTCCTTGCAACGACCCATGAGCAGGATCAAGCATCGTACTACTATCCGCTCCAAATCAAGTAGTAGGGTGTAGGACGTGATTCTGGGAACGCGAATTGGGGTTGTTACCCCCAATTGATCGCCCAACGTCCGGGTAGTTCGTAAACCGGGCCTACTCAATGTGAGAGACGGATTCTGATGGCATCACCGGCCTCGCGGGAGAGATGCAGAACCTGAGCAGAGTTTCCAATACTCACAGCGTAGTCATCATCGGCGTGCCGCTTTCTCAGCCGCAGTTGGACGCCATGCGTGATGCCGCTCGTATTGAGCAACTTCACAGTGGCAGCATCGTGGTCCGAGATGCTGTCCACCTCAAAAGGTCCTTCTCCAATCACTTGCGTCAGCGGCACGGAATTCTTCTTGGCCATTTTCCCGTCCATTGCAGGAATGCTATGCCCATGCGGATCGATCGTTGGGTTTCCGAGCTTGGCGGCGATTCGTTCCTCGAACCGCTCCGAAATGAAGTGTTCCAGCCGCTCCGCCTCTTCATGGACTTCTTCAAGCGGGTAGTCAAGTACTTCGTAGAGAAAGGTCTCGATCAGGCGATGATGACGTAGAACTTCGAGGGCACGCCGCTTTCCCGCCTCTGACAGCCGCACACCGTGATGGCGCTCGTACTCTACCAACGGCGTGGGTAAAACCGCGAGCTTTTGCAGCATGTTGGTCACTGAAGCTGGCGCCACGCCGAGCCGGTTAGCTAGCGCCGTGCTCATAGCGCGCAACTCCCCCGGCCCGCTCAGGACGAGGATGGCCTTCAGATAGTCGTCTACCGATTCGGAATGAGGGTTGGGTTGGCGGCGTGCTGGCATGATCGGGTCTATCCTCCAAAAACTTGACACCATTTCGATTTTAGGCGAACCTAATAATTAGGCAAGCCTAAAAATGAGGTTTACCTGTCATTCTTCCCTCTTTCCGTGCCAAAGCCGCGATGGTTCGCCGGCAAGCCCCAACAGATAACCGGAGGTCCATGTGACACGCAACCGAACCGCGAAAATTCTCGTCTTGGCCTTATTCTTAACTATGGTTAACTCTTTTCGTTTGTTGGCGCAAAGCGGCACAAGCAGCGCCTTGGCGGGGACGGTTGCGGACAAGAGTGGGGCCGTGATCTTCAATGCACAAATCAAGGCGACCGATGTAAACACAGGGGCGGTACGAGCTGTTCAGAGCAATCCAGACGGCCGCTTCCTCTTCAGCCAAGTGAACCCAGGAACCTACCGGATCGAGGTTCAAGCCCAGGGATTCGGTCCTGGACAATCACAACCCACGAGTGTTGCCGTGGGCCAGACCATCACGGTGAACTTCACGCTGTCTCCCGCTGCAAGTGAACAAACTGTCGAAGTTACGGGGCAATCGGCTCTCATGAGCCTGGAGAATCCAAACACTTCCACGACGATTGAAGCCGAAACGATCAAGAGTCTTCCCAACCCAGGCCAGGATCTGACTTATGTCGCCCAGTTTGCTCCCGGCGCATTGATGAATACGGCCGGGTCGTCGAATGACGCAAAGGCCGCAGGCGGCTATGGCAACGTCGAGTTCAACGGACTGCCCGCAACCTCGAATGGATACATTTTGGATGGATTCGATGCCAACGATCCCTTTCTTGGGCTGAATATCGGGCTTTCCACGAATCTGGTCATTGGTCTGGACGCCTTGCAGGAAGCGACCGTGAATACCAACTCTTATGCGGTCGATCTGGGGCGCTACGGAGCCTCACAGGTCAACTACTTCACCAAGTCTGGATCGAACCGGTTTCACGGTGATTTGTACGAGGTTTGGAACGGATCGCTGTTGAACGGAACGGATTATTTTCTTCATGCCAACGACACACCGGGAAACATTGCCAAGAAGCCGCGCTCGACCGTGAACGAATTCGGAGTCAGTGTGGGTGGACCGATTCTGAAGGACAAGCTCTTCTTCTTTACCCACTACGAAGGCATCCGCATCGCACTTCCGCTTGTAGCTCGCACCACAGTGCCTACGTACGCATTTCAACAATATGTATTGCAGCAACTTCCACTGGGCGGAACCGATCCGATCAACGGAACCGCACTGCCCGCGCAGCCTCAAGAAGTTGCGTTCTACCAAAAGATGTTCGCTCTCTATCGCAATACGGCAGGTACGCCGACTCCTGTGCTGACCTGTCCGTTGGATGAGAGCGGCGCTCTACTGCCGGGTACCCAAACCGAAACCAGTCTCCTCAACGGCACGGGTTGCGCGAACATTCGAACCCAGTCGATGAACAACAGCGACAGCGAAAATCTGGTCGTCGTCAAGATCGACCACACCATCAATGCAAACAATAGCGTCTGGTACCGCTTCCAGCAGGATACCGGCTTGCAGGCGGCATACACCGATCCGATCAATCCGATCTTCAACGCGTATTCGCCGCAACCGCAACGGACGTTGGTGCTCGGGTACACGCGTGTTCTCACGCCGAATGTGGTCAATCAGTTCAACCCTGGCGTGAGCTGGTATTCGAGCCTGTTTCTGCCCAACAACTACGCGCAGGTGCTCAATACCTTCCCCATCGTGTTGTCCGGGGGCAGTTCCAACGCACCCTTCACCACGGTTGGCGGCAACGACCAGACGTATACCCAGGGCCGCAAAGTTACGCAGTGGCAGATCAACGACAACCTCGTATGGATACATGAACGCCATACCTTCAAGTTCGGCGAGAATTCGCGCAGACTCGACGTGAGCGATTACGATCTGGGTGAAGGCGTTGTGCCCACCGTGGTCTATAACGATCTCGCGCAGTTTACACACGGCACGGCCTCGACAGCGACGGCGGGCTATCCGGTCACCCAAAAGGAGCGCATCGCCCTTGGCAACCTTGACCTGTATGCGATGGATACATTCAAGGCTGGCCAAAGATGGACGCTGATGGCCGGATTGCGCGCGACATGGAACACGAATCCGGTCAACCAGCACGGCTTGTTCGCACGGCCTGCCGGATCGTTCCTCGATATGGGGCACTCAATCGAACAGCCGCTGAATCAGGCGATTCAGACCAATGTCCGCTCCTTGTTCCCCGGCACGCCACTTTTCAGTTGGCAGCCTCGCGCTTCGGCAGCTTACAAGCTGTCGGATAAGATGGCGCTGCACGCCGGAGGCGGTGTATTCAACGACATTATCCCCGCTCAGATTGCCGACCTGGGCGCGACAAACGCTCCGTATGCGCCGGTCTTTGTCGGCGGCATCAACGGGCAAGTGGGCGGCGTCGGCATTGCGCCCGGAGTGACGAACAGCGCCGTGGATGCGACGGCTGCGGCCAACCGATCTTTTCAGACGGCGTTCTCGGCGGGAACCGCAACGCCTTATGCCGTGAATCTGAACACCTTTCCCAGCGGCAAGCTGAAGACGCCGTACTTTCTGCAATGGAGCCTGGGAGTGGAGCGCGAGTTGGGCGCTCGCGGCTCGCTGCGCGTGGATTACGTCGGCACGCGGGCCGTCCAGGAGCCTTATCAGGTGCAATTGAACGGCTATCAGACGGTGTGCGATGGCTGTTTCGCGCCCTTCGCCTACAACCAGCCGCTTGATCGGCGCTTCGGCAACGTTAACGAATTCCGCACCGGCGCGGGTAGCCACTACAGCGGCCTGCAAGCCAGCGCAGGCAAACAATTTGGCGGCCTGACGCTGCGCGGCAACTACACTTATAGCCATTGCATCGACGAAGTATCGAATGGCGGCCTGTTGGCTTTCTCTAGTCTCGGCATTCTATCGCCGCTGCCAGGCGACCTGCGCAAGGAGTACGGCAACTGTGATTACGACGTTCGCCATAACCTCTCAGCCTTTGGCATTTATGAGATTCCATTTCACTCCAGCCATAGACTGCTGCGCCAGGCGCTTGGCGGCTGGCAGCTCTCGCAGACAGCCTTCCTGCATAGTGGATTGCCCTTCAGCGTGCTCAGCGCACCCTATACGGCCAATAACAAAGGTATCTTTCAAGGCAGCGGCCCACAGTATGCGAATCGCATCCCCGGTGCTGCACTCTATCGCAAGTCAGCGGTCTCTGGCGTGACGCAGACTGGCAGCCGCCAGTGGCTCAACCCGGATGCCTTCGCTTCCGTCGTCGATCCCAGTACCGGCGCATGTGCCGGTGGAGACTCGCCCGCCAACTGCCAGTTCGGCAACTCAGGCCGCAACAACGTCCGAGGACCTCATTTCACCTACTCCGAGATGTATCTGACGAAAAAGATTCCTGTCACTGAGCGCGTAAGCTTTCGGTTGGACACACAGTTCTTCAACGTCTTCAACCATCCAAACTTTGCCCTGCCCAGCAATCAGGCAGGCACTCCGGGAAAACCTGCGACCCAAACTGGCTTTGGTGCGCTGACAAGCACCATCTCGCCGCCCACAGGTTTGCTTGGAGTCGGCCTCGGCGGAGATAGTTCCCCGCGCATGATTGCCTTCCAAGGAAGGATCGAATTCTGAGACTTCAGACAGAGGCCGGGGAAATGCGCCAACTGCAAAATGTTCGGGAACCGATCTCGCACAGTTCTGCTCAGGCGCGGCAGTCGCGATTTGCGCGCCTCCGCAGACGAACATCAGATATCCGAGTTTTGGCGCCCTGACGGCTGTGTTGCCGCAAGGCTCGGGCGGCAACCGTGCGGGACAATTGGCGCTCCGGCTCGACTTCTAAACTTGATCAATCACTCAATGTAGGCTGGCAATTCATCGGTCGCCAGCCAGATGATTCAGGAATCCACAATGGAGGATCTCATGCTGAAACGCTTTTTGCTTTCAGTCCTGGCCGCTGCACTTTTGGTGGACTTGGGCTACGCGCAGTCCAACACCAACGGGACCACTGCGGTAAACAAGACCACTGCCACCAGTGGCAAGCAGATGTATATCAACTATTGCGCGTCATGCCACGGCGTGGACGGCAGGGGCAATGGCCCCGCTGCCGCCGCGCTGAAGATGCCGCCGACCGATTTGACGGTTTTGAGCAGGAACAACCACGGTGAGTTCCCGGAAACGCACATCGTCGCTGTGTTGCAGTATGGCGCGGAGTTTCCGTCGCACGGCTCGGTCGAAATGCCCGTATGGGGACCGATCTTTGGCAAGATGGAGAAGGTTAATCCCCAAGTCAAACAGCTCAGGATCAGCAATTTAATCCGATACCTGAAGACCCTTCAAGTCAAGTAAGGGCGGGCGGCACATTTGCTCCCGGTGTCAAGGGAGCAAAAGAAGCAAGCCGTGCTAATCGTCGGCGACAGCTTACCGCGTATGATTGCTTTTCAGGGCAGGATAAAATTCTCACCGGCAACTGCGTAGGTCGTTCTTCAGGAACGTGCAGATGAACAGAGAAGATAAACTAGCGGAGATAGAAATCCCATCTCGAATCGACGGCGCCGAGTCAGCAGCGAGCTGCCAAGTGTCTTTGGAGAACGTGCATGGCTCAGTCGAGGTGCCACAGCCCCAGGCGAGCTTCTGGAAGAAGTGGCGGGCTTTTGTTGGGCCGGCGATTCTGGTCAGTGTTGGCTACATGGACCCCGGCAACTGGGGGACAGACCTTCAAGGCGGAGCTCAGTTCAAGTATGGGCTCTTATGGGTGGTCGGGCTGGCCAGTCTGATGGCGATCTTCATGCAGGTCATCTCCGCCCGATTGGGCGTGGTGACAGGGAAGGATCTTGCCCAATGTTGCCGCGACTGGTATCCCCAGTGGACCCGTTGGCCCAACTGGTTGATGAGCGAATTCGCCATTGCCGCCTGTGACTTGGCCGAGGTGCTGGGCAGTGCTGTAGCACTCAATTTGTTGTTCCATATTCCCTTGCTATGGGCGGTCATCCTCACCGGCTTGGACGTGCTGTTGCTCTTGGGCTTGCAACGGTTTGGAATGCGTACCATCGAAGCTCTTGTCTTGCTTCTGGTCGCGACCATCAGCGTGTGCTACTTTATTGAAATTTTTATTCTGCCCCAGACCCAGCCCAGTTTTCTGGAAATGGGGCGGGCATTGATTTCGCCGCACATCCGTCAAGCCGGCCTCATCTACCTCGCCATCGGCATCATCGGTGCCACCGTAATGCCCCACAACCTGTATCTGCATTCGGCCCTGGTGCAAACTCGCAAGTTCCAGAAGGACGAGCCGTCCATCCGCAGCGCAATTCGCTTCAACACCGTTGACTCGGTCGTAGCTCTGACCATTGCGTTCTTCGTCAATGCTGCGATCCTGGTGCTCGCGGCGATGGTGTTCTTCGGGAAAGAGAGTGTTATCGCGCCAGGTGGACTGGTGGTCAAGTTCAGCGCCGATAGCGATTGGATTCGGGTTGCTTACTTGACGCTGGCGCCGCTGTTAGGGGCTACTGTTGCCAGCACGCTGTTTGCAGTGGCGCTGTTAGCAAGTGGCCAGAGCAGCACCATCACCGGCACGCTCGCCGGGCAAGTCGTGATGGAAGGCTTCATGCATTGGCGAATCTTGCCGTGGGTGCGACGGCTTATTACCCGCACATTGGCCATCCTGCCGGCTGTCTTCATCATCGGCCTTCGTGGCGACAGCAGCGTTACCGATCTGCTCACCCTCAGTCAAGTGGTGCTGGCGCTGCAGTTGCCCTTCGCCATGTTTCCATTGCTGCAATTCACGAGTTCTCGCAGGCGAATGGGGAGATGGAAGAGCGGTTGGTTCCTGCTGATAGCCGGGTGGGGCAGTGCTATTCTGATCACCGTGCTGGACCTTTACGGCCTTCCGGACTCGCTCAAAGCTGCATGGCAGGTTATTACCGGCGGATGACGCCTGGAGAAAAGGACCACAGAAACGGAACAACCATGTACAAGACCATTCTGCTGACATTGGACTGCACACCCACGGACCGGGCGATTATCGAGCACGTCAAACAACTTGCGAAGCTCGCGCAGAGCCGTTTAGTGCTGCTTCACGTGGCTGATGGATGGGCTGCCAGAGCCTATGGACCGGATGCGGTCAGCCCAGAAATCACCGAAGACACCGCGTATTTGGAAAAAGTTCAAAAGGAATTTCAATTGTTGGGCATTCCGACTGAGATTGAGTTGGCTTACGGCATACCGTACAAAGAAATCATCAAATGGGTTCAGCAGAAGCCTTGCGACCTGGTGGCCATGAGTACACACGGCCACCGCCTACTCGCCGACATATTCCTCGGCACCACAGCGAGTCGAGTTCAGCACAGTGTCAGTGTGCCCGTTCTTCTTCTCAGGGCGAAATAAAGTATCCGCCGAACCCTCGGTCGATCCAGCTGCAGTACCCCATTTGAACTGTTGGAATACCTGCGCACGGTAGAGTTAGCTGCGCTCGCTGACTGGTCTCCCAGGAAGGTCTCCGACCCTCCAAAGGATGCACGGAATTGAGAAGTTGATCCAGGGATGTTCAGCCAGATAGTAGTGAATGGGGTGACCATCTAATGCGGAATTCTGTGGAATGTATAAGCACTTGATCAGGAAATTAGCGGCGAACCGGCCACATCACTCGAAGCACCTCTCGCTTCGCACTAAATCGCCGGTGGACTTACAGACGGCCACCGTGGTTCACGGAAACCCCGATCCGCGCCATTGCTAGATTGCAGATGACTAAAGACGACCTACTGGTCAGTTTGGTACAGGATTATCAGACAGGCAATGCTAGAATTGTGCCGGTTCAGAGATTGCAAGACAAATTGAGGTTTCCCAATGGATACAGACCATAGGGGGCTTGTTCTGCTAACGGGAGCCTCTGGGTATATTGGAGGCCGCCTGCTCAAGGCGCTTGAAGCAGCAGGGCGGTCCGTCCGCTGTCTTGCCCGACATCCTGAGTTTCTTCGGTCGCGGGTTTCTTCCTCTACGGAGGTGATTCAGGCGGATTGCTTGGATTGCGCTTCTCTTCGACCGGCAATGGCTGGAGTGCAAACAGCGTACTACTTCGTCCATTCCATGGGTTCGGCAGGGCAGTTCGAAGAGCAAGACCGGCGAGCAGCGCAAAATTTCGCCGACGCCGCTCGCGAGCAGGGAGTCAAGCGCATTGTCTACCTGGGCGGCCTAGGAAATCAGGATCAGGCGTTATCCGCACATCTGCGGAGTCGCCACGAAGTGGCAGATATCCTGCGCAGTTCGGCGGTTCCGACGATCGAATTTCGAGCCTCGATTGTCATCGGCTCCGGAAGCCTCTCGTTTGAGATGATTCGTGCTCTTGTACAGCGCCTGCCGGTCATGATTTGTCCGCGATGGGTAGCTGTAAAAGCCCAGCCGATTGCGATCGAAGATGTCGTGGCTTATCTTGTGGCTGCACTGGATCTGCCGATCGAACAATCCACAGTCTTTGAGATCGGCGGTCCCGACCAGGTCAGCTATGGCGAAATCATGCAGGAGTACGCGCGGCAATGCGGACTGAGGCGATGGATAATCCCGGTGCCCGTCCTCACGCCACGCCTGTCGAGTCTCTGGCTGGGTCTGGTTACGCCAATCTATGCACGCGTTGGTCGCAAGCTTATCGAGAGCATGAGGAACCCAACGCTGGTCCACGATAAGTCGGCGCTGACAGTCTTCAATATTCAGCCAATGGGTCTGAAAGAAGCCGTCAAGAGGGCACTACACCATGAAGACCTGGAGTATGCTGCGACTTTCTGGTCCGACGCGCTTTCCTCAAGCGGCAAACCTGCGTCATGGGGTGGTGTGCGTTTCGGGACGAGGCTGGTCGATTCCCGAACCGTGCACGTGCCAGTTCCCCCCGCCCTGGCCTTTGCGCCCATACAACGGATAGGAGGCCAGAACGGATGGTACTTTGCCAGTTTTCTCTGGCAGATTCGAGGCTTCTTCGATCTCCTTGTGGGCGGCGTGGGACTGCGCCGGGGCCGTCGTGACCCTCACACACTGGTCGCTGGCGATGCTCTCGATTTCTGGCGCGTCGAGAGTATTGAACCGGGCCGCAGGCTGAACCTCGTGGCGGAAATGAAAGTGCCGGGCCGCGCGTGGCTTCAGTTCGAAGTTGAACCAAGCGGCGATGGATCGGTGATTCGGCAAACCGCAATCTTCGATCCGGCGGGGCTAAGCGGGCTCCTCTATTGGTATGCGCTTTATCCTATCCATTACTGCATCTTCAAGGGGATGCTCCACCAGATTGCAGCCATTGCGCGGCGCGAGTCATCCGCAGTCTCGGGCTCGCTATAAGGCCAACCTCCGAAAGTCCATTCTGGCCAAACAGTATGAGGCTACCTCCTGAACGTGTCGTGCTTTGGTCCAGTCAACACACCAGGCTCTTGGATCAGCTGCGAGACGGACATTGCCGCGCAAAAAATGATAAGTTGATTGTTGATAAATCCGCCGAGTCACTCAGCGAACACTCCTGTGGGGAATCGGGATCGAGAGTGAAGCCGATCGAGTCCTCAGTATCTAACAGGCTACGCTGATGTTGAGAGCTGCTAAGGCGTTGACCGGGTGATCAACTGGCTCGCTCTCTTTGCTGATCGCTGACAGATTCGATAGCGAATTGAAGTTGACTGTCCTTGTTGGCTAGTGCTGCCCGCCAAGCAAATTCAACCAATTCGTCCGGCTCGATGGGCGTTCCTTCAAGTACTGAGCCTTTCCATGGGTAGTAGGCCCCGGTGGGCAGCGCCAGTCGGAATCCACCACCAACCTTGACGGAGGTGGCGGAGAGCAACTTGCCAGCTGTCTTCTCGCCGACGATTCTGGCAAGGTTGTTGTCTTGCGCGAATGCGACAATCATTTCGGCGGCACTTGCAGTATGGCGGTTCACGAGGATGGTCACCCTTCCGTGAAACTCCTTGCAGCCCAGCCCCTCGGTCTCAAGCACGATGGGCGTTTTGGCCAGCATCGCCGGCGCGAACTGTAATGCGAGCAGCCAGAGCGCATTCTTGGACGCAGGGAATGGCATGGAATCGCGGGAATCGCTGCTTCTCAGAATCAAGATGGTGCGTGACGCGCCTTCTGTCGAGGGCGAAACCTACAGGAATCCTGCCGGGCGTGAGCAGGCTCATGATGCGAAGCGCGCCGATCCCTCCTCCAGTATTCCCGCGAAGGTCGATGATGAGGCTGTCTATCTTTCCCAACCCCTCGACCGCACGCGAGATTTCGTTGGCCACCTCGAAGCCGATCAGCCCAGGGAACATGGCTACCTTCAGGTAGCCTAGTCCGTCTTCGAGATGGCGCGCCTCAACCAGCGTCGACTCGACAAAGTGGAGTTTCTTCCCCTTGGGTCGCGCCACATTGACCGTGACCGCGCGCCGTTGATCGTCTCGGCCAACAATCTCCAGAATGGTTTGCCTGCCCATCGCGAAGACAGGATGCTCCGGCGGAGAAATCTCTCGGCCATCCACGCTGAGAAGAATATCCCCTGAGTTGATTCCGGCATTTGATGCTGCGCCGCCTGAATGGACATCCTGAAATATCCAACGCTTGCCGAAGGTCGTCTCATCAGCGAGGTACGTTGCGCTTAGCGCGGCCCGGCTGGAAGCTCTGCGGGCGCTGCCGTGAAAGAAGCCCAGATGCGAGGTATGCAACTCTGCCAACAAATCAGTCATGGCCTGCTCAAAGCCATCTGGCGTGCTAGCTGCTTCAATCGATGGCCGGTGGCGGTTCACAGCGGCGCGCCATTCGTCATTCAACTTTTCAGGCTTATAGAAACGCTTGTCCAGGGCGGCCAGCACCTTGTCGAGGATGGCACAGCGGTCGCTAGTTGAGAGCAGTGGAGGTGTCTTTTCGGCAGAATGACTCGATGTCATCTGGAACTCCTTGCAGTGAGATTGTTCGCTGGTGCTCGGAAGAGGCTTCCGTTCGGATCACCGTCGAGCACGAAGCCTGCCCAGTAGTACGGTGGCGATCCAGAGTGCAGCATCTCAAGTTGCGCTTGCCGCAACGCCTCGGCCTTCTCCTCGTTGCGTCCAAGGTGGTCGTAGAAGGTGGTCATCAGGTGTGCGGTTGCGTGATCTTCAAGTTCCCAGAGGGTTGAAACGACGCTCTGAGATCCGGCCTCGATGAACGCATTGACGATACTGGCGACTCCTTCTTCGCCGACTGGCCCGATGCCGGTGCTGCAGGCTGAGAGTGTGACGAGATCGGCTTTGAGATGAAGATTCCTGATTTCGCGTATCTGCAGAAGTCCGTCGTCTGTGGGTTGGGGCTGGGGAGCGAAGACAAGAGCAGAGCGATCCGGGATTTCAGGATCGACATATCCATGAAGGGCCAGGTGGATGACGCTGAATTGGCCGAGAGGGAGCTGCTTGAAGTTCGTCTCTGTCGCATTGGCTCCCAGAAGAATGGTGCTTGGCTTCGGAAGGTCAGCAGCAATCGCTTCGACTTCGTGCCGACTCTCTGGAAGCGCAACAAGTTCGCTCCTCTCAGGCCCGGAGACAGCTCGATGGATGCTGGCGAGAAGGGTGTGCGGCGGCGCATTGGTCGTCCATGCCGCCACCCCGACATATGGCAGATTCGTCGATTCAGTCTGCTGCGCTCGGCGTTCCAGGATGTGAAGCACGGTTCCTGATGGGACCACAGATACAAGATGCGAGGCCAGAACATATTGGCCGTTGTCTGCCAAAGCAGCGAATGGGAGCAGGTGCAGCTTTCCATCTGGCACCACGATCAATGCCTGCTTCTCTTTGAATTCTGGAATGCCTCCCAGGAGTCCATTGAAAAGCTGTTGCGCGAGAGCCAGGTCCGTTTTCTGTTTCAGAATCTCCGAACGGTACTGTGTAACCGCCTGCTCCAATTCATCACTGGACGCAAGCGTGTATCGGTGAACAGTATTATGCGTCAATGCGAGCGCGTAGGAGTGAGGATTGTCGAGAACATACTCGACCAAAAGCTCCGAGGAGCGAAGTTCGCGCTGGAGTTGGCGGAGATCAACCGGCTCCGGTGCTTTATCTCCCGCATTCGAAACTGAATCAAGCTGTAGTTCCGTCTCATAGATGGAGTCAAGGATGTGCGCTCTGGCTGTCGAGTCGTCAGTATTGAGCAAGTCAATGTTCAACTTCGTCAATCGCTGCTCGGTGGGATTCGATTCATGTGGCATCACCACCTCATGGTGTGCCAAGGACTGCGCCTCGATCCGCCCGCGGGCGCGCTCGATCACGCGAAACGCGTCCGCTGTTCTGCCCTGACCGCATAAGAACTCGAAATATCCTGAGTAGACCTTGCTGAGATCGGCAAGCAGTTGGCGTTCAACGGTCGGCGTCGGTACTCTGCTGAGCAGTGCGTCGAGCATATCGGCGCTCTTCTCGTACAGAATGATTGAGGACTTGCTGTCCCCAAGGCGAGCCATGATTTCTGCCTTGATTGCGAGATCGCGTGGGACAAAGTACAGCTCGTCGGGGATTTGTTCGTTGGATGCAATGGCCTCGTTGATTGCAGTCAGTGCGGGCTGCAAAGCCCCTTGATGCAGGTAGGCCGCTGCGAGTGAGCCATCTACCTGGGTCAAACCGCGCCAGTACGAAAGTTGTTTGGCGTATTGAACGGCCTGACCGTAATCGGTCACTGCTTGATCCCATTGGCCCATTCTCTCGTAGACGCCAGCTCTGGTCTGGTAAAGCTCATAGAGATGCCCGGCAAGGTGGTAGTCGCTCACTCGCCTCATCTCTTCACTGGCGAGCGCCAGCGCTTCCTTGTTATTGCCAAGGCCGCTAAGGGCCTCGACCTTGGCCGTGATGGCAATCGTCGGATACGCCGCGTCGCGGGTCTTCTTGGCAACCTTGATGGCTTCATCGAGCGGTCCAAGCGCCTCCTTGTACTTGTGCATTTCTACCAGGCCCGCGCCATACATGCTGGCGTATCGAATGTGAGCTCCTGGGTCGGCGGTCTTCGCAACGAACCATGCCTTGACCACATTCTTCTTCGCTGTCGCAATGTCGCCGAGCAAGAACGCAGCGATCCCTTGCTCGCCCATGGCCCTGGACGCCAGCAGATAATGGTGCTGACGCAGCGCCAGTGCTTCCACATCTGCCCATGTCGTCCGAGCCATTCCCGCGTCATAATTCACCTCGAGCATTCCGAGGATGGTCAGAACGCGGAGTCGGGTCTCAGGCTCCTGCGCCTCTGGCAGTGCCAAGTCATGTGTCAGCAGAGCAATCTGGGCAGGCACGCTCGTTGACGACTCGCTGTGCGCCGGCATCTCGCTGACACGCGCGTAGAGCGCCTGCGAGAGTTGGCGCCTCTGAGTGAATTGAAGTTCAGCTTGCCTGTAAAGGGGTTCTGCCGCCATCCAGCTATTGAGCCACGACATCTCGTCGGCTCGCGCAAGGATCGCCTCGGGAGAGACAGGATTCCTCCAGTGGAGGACTTCGCATCCGACCACACCCAATAGGACGACCAGCAGCAAACCGGCAGCAATGCGAAAGGAGGGGAGGAAAGCGATTCGCATAACGCCTCGTTCACTTTGGACGTTCATTCTGACAGAAAGTGGGAAATGGATCAAGACATATTTTAGTAAGTAGCAGATAATACATATGTTATATGAGAGTATGACTGGAAGCTAGTCGGTGAGTTGGTGTTCCACTAAGACGTCAGGTTAACGCAAATCGTCTGTTCAAATCTCGAAACGCGCCTCGGTGGTTTGCGATCATCGACGGTTAGCGGACGCCCTGTGCCCCCGAATCAGAAACCGCGCGGATGCACCCTTTCTCAACCGTTGTGACTGCGAAACCTGTGCTATGCTACGTCGGCTTACAAAAAAACACAGCGGCCCGATGTTCTGATCAGGGCATTTTCGACTTCAGCTTGATCATCTCGCCATCCACGGCGAACCTTCCGTACCCGTGATGGTGAATGGTCTTTGGATTCTTCTGCGCCGGATCGCGCCAAGCCTTGAGCACCTCCAGAACGAAGAGATTGAATTTGTTGACGAGATGGGTATCGACAACCTTGCATTCGAGGTTGGCGAAACACTCGGCTACCAGAGGCGGCGTCACACACTTGGCTGGCGCCTGCGTCAGACCGAATCTCTTGAACTTGTCGACATCGCGGCCCGAGCAATTACCGATTCCCACGACTATTTGCGCCAACTCCAGTGCCGGAAGGGCAATTACGCACTCCTTCGTCTTCCGCAGTGCAGCAAAGCTGTGATCGGCGTTGCTGATGACACAGGCAATCAGTGGCGGTTCAAACTCGACCATCATATGCCAGGATAGTGCCATGACGTTGGCGTGACCCTTGTGTGTGGTCGTTAGCAGAACCACCGGACCGGGTTCAAGCAACTGGTAGACCTTCGACAGTGGCAGATCCTTCATCGCGTTTGCAGCTCCTGATAACCATCTGCTGCTTGCCGGTCTCCCGCTCACCACGATTGTTTCGTATCAGAGAACTGATCTGTTCCGTGCTCCTCGGCCCTTGTTAGTTCTCGATCTCGATCTCCGGATACATTCTCCGTACTGCTGTCACCACCGCGGCGTGCTCGGGTTTTCCACTCGATCGGGCCAAGGCATCGCGGGCGTGTGTGGCGTCTTCGATCGGATAGCGGCGGGTTTCTGGAAACACGAAATCGCCCTTGGGAAGGCTCTTCCGTCTCGCATCGGTAAGCTTCGTCATATTGATTCCTCCGGCCTTCCCTTTGAAGAAGACGCTGGCTGAGTTGGCTAAAGGGGAAGTCCTGGGCGGACCACATGCACAGCTTTCACTTTTTCGCTTGTCCCTGTTTCCGCTTTGGTGGAGTCAGCCGTTGCCTCATCGAGTTGCTCGGAGTGCTTTAGAGCTTCCCGAGAAAGTTCGTGAGCTTGATTGCTCAGTTCGTGAGCTGTTCGATGATCTGTTTTGCCATGAGCGACTGCTGCGACGGCGTGAGCGTGGGATGCAAGATTGTGAAGTTCTGCGGCCTGATCGTGCGAACTCTGAGGCATGGTGTACTCCTTGCCTGTTCGATGCAAACCGTCGGGCAAGGATCGACGTTTAATTGACCGACTTAGATGGATGCGAGTGCCCCTCAATATCCGGATACGAGGATTTGATATTGCATCAACTCAATTGGCGACAGGCCACAGTCCTCATCCAGCTCCGTTTGACTCACCGACGAGCGGGTTCCTACGGATAAGTCCGAGCAGACCCGTTCCCAAGCAAAAGGTCAAATCAATGGAAGTTATGTGAGGCGATCGGGACATCGGTAATATTGAGCGGTTCAAGGTGATGTGCTTTGACGTGAATCACGCCGTCGGTATTCTGTACGGTGCCTGCGATGAGTAGAAAACGATTGCGGGTGACAATCAGCCGGTCGCGCTCAAAAACATCGGGCGCAAGGATGATGTTGGCGATGCCGGTCTCGTCTTCGAGCGAGAGAAAGACGAATCCCTTGGCAGTTCCGGGACGCTGACGTGCTATGACGCAGCCAGCGATGCGGATGGGCGCATTCGCAAGGCAAGCCGACAGATCCGTAGCAGAAAGAATGTTGTTCGCGTGTAACGCGGCGCGATGATAGGCCATGGGGTGTGGTCCAGTGGTAAGCCCGACGCCAGCGTAATCGGCAGTGAGCCGTTCATCGGTGGTCATCGCGACTAACGGTGTGGAATGCGAATTGGATTCTGAAGTTTTCACAATGCCACGGAGCAGCGGGCCAACAGGACGACCAGCTTCTTCCACCTGCCAGAGCGCATCGCGGCGATGCTCCACCTGATTGAGCGGGTTGAGCGCACCGACGCGAGCCAGCAAGACCAGTTCCTTGCGGTTGAGTGTGGCGACGCGGTGAGCAAGATCATCGACGGACGCGAACGGGCCGTATAGGTTGCGTTCGGCAAGCAAGTTTTCGATGGATGCGCTGCGCATTCCGCGTGCATAGTTGAAACCTATGCGTAGCGAGAGCGAGTGGTCGGCTTCTTCTTCAAGCGAACAGATAGCTTGCGAACGCTGAATATCGATAGGCCGGACGCGCAGGCCGTGGCGTTGTGCATCCTTGATGAGCACAGCGGGTGAATAGAAGCCCATCGGCTGATTGTTGAGCAGCGCACATGTGAAGGCCGCGAGAAAATGCACCTTCAGATAAGCCGATGCGTAGGCGATCAGTGCAAAGCTGGCGGCGTGAGATTCCGGAAATCCATACATGGCAAATGATGAGATGCTGTGCACAATGTTGTCTTGCGCTTCGGAGCTGATGCCGTTGCGGGTCATCCCGGCGCGCAGACGGCCTTCCAAATTCTTCATGCGCTCCATGGAGCGGCGCATACCGACGGCGCGGCGCAACTCGTCAGCCTCAGCTCCAGTGAAGTTGGCGATGGCCATCGCCATGCGCAGCAGTTGCTCCTGAAAGAGCGGAACACCAAGTGTGCGTTTGAGCACCGGTTCCAGAGACGGATGCGGATAGGTGACTTCTTCTTTCCCTTGTCGGCGGCGCATGTACGGATGCATCATCTTGCCGGCGATAGGGCCGGGGCGAATAATGGCCACCTGTACCACAAGATCGTAGAAGCGCGTTGGTCCGTTGTGCGGAATCGAGGCCATCTGCGCGCGGCTCTCAACTTGAAACATGCCGACGGTGTCTGCTTTACGCAGCGTCTCATAGACCAGCGGATCTTCGGGCAGCGCTGCAAGATCGACGCTCGTGTCGTAGTGGCGCGGAATCAGTTCGATGGTTTCTTTGAGCGCGGCCATCATGCCCAAGCCAAGCAGATCAACCTTGATGAGACCGAGGTCGGCGCAGTCTTCCTTGTCCCATTGAATGACGGTGCGTCCAGGCATGGAGGCGCGCTCGATGGGGACAACGCGATTGAGCATTCCAGCGCAGACCACCATGCCGCCGGAATGCTGACCGAGATGGCGCGGCAGGCTCTTCATGCGCTGGCAGAGGCTGAGGTAATGCGAAATGCGTGGATGATTCTGGTCGAAGCCTGCCTGCGCAAAGCGGCGCTCCATGGTGTCGTTCTCGCCGCGCCACTCCCAGTGGCCCATCAGGCTACTGAGGCGCTCAATCTGTTCATCTTCAAAGCCCAGCGCCTTGCCCACTTCGCGCGCTGCCGAGCGGCCGCGATACGTGATGACGTTCGCGGTCATCGCCGCGCCCAGTGAGCCATAGCGTTCATAGAGATATTGAATCACGCTCTCGCGTTCGTTGCCTGAGGGAAGATCGAGATCGATGTCAGGCCATTCGTTACGGCTCTCGTTGAGGAATCTCTCGAACAAAAGCTCCATGCCGACTGGATCGACGGCAGTGAGTTCGAGCGCGTAACAGACCACAGAGTTGGCCGCGGAGCCGCGTCCTTGTACGAGAAAACCTTGCCGCTGACAGTAGCGGACGATGTCCCAGACAATCAGAAAATAGCCTGCAAAACCTAGCTTGGCGATGAGCGCCAATTCGCGCTCGGCCTGTACGCGGGCCTTCTGGAGTAAATGACGCTTCAAGGGAATCTCATAACGCTTGCGGACACCTTCATCGACGCGCTTCAAGAGAAAGCTGTCCATGGTCTCGTCTTCCGGCACGGGATAATGCGGAAACTCGTAGCCGAGCTTGTCTAGCGTAAAGTTGAGGCGCTCGCTGACGATGCCGGTGTTGGCGATGGACTCGGGAAGATCGCGAAAGAGCGCGCCCATCTCACGCGGGCTACGCAGGCTTCGTGCGGCATTCAATGTCAGCAAACGCCCAGCGCGGTCAAGCGGAGTGTGGTGGCGAATCGCGGTGAGTACATCGAGAATCTGGCGATCGACTTCGGTTGCCGCGCGTACGCCGCTGGTTGCGATGACAGGTAGATGGAGATCTTCTGCTAGTTGTAGCAGCGCCTGGTTGCGCGCCTCTTCGTCGCGCTGTTGATGGCGTTGCAGTTCGATGTAGAGATTGCCGCGGCCATAGATCGAGGCAAGTTGATCGGCGATCAATGCCGCGCTCTGACTGCTTTCATTTGCGAGTGCGGCGGCTAGTGGGCCTTCGTCTCCGCCGGTTAAACAGATTAATCCAGCAGAGAACTCAGCCAGATCATCAAGCGTGGCAGCGCCTTCGGCTTTAGTCGTTTCGCGCATCTTGAAGCGTGTGATCAGCTGGCAGAGATTCTGATAGCCGACTTGCGAAGCACAAAGCAGAACAATGCGGGATGGTTCTTTGAACGGCTGATGTGGCAGCCAGGAAGCGGGCTGCAAGCGAGGACCAAAATTTGAGACGGCGATCTCCGCGCCGATATGTGCTTTCACTCCGCAACGGAGTGCGGCGGTGTGGAAGCGCGCGACTCCGTAGAGACCGTTGCGATCAGCTAGAGCGAGTGCGGGCAGATCGAGTTCGCTTGCACGTTCAATGAGCGCCTCTGGCTGCGAGGCGGCGGCCAAGAAGCTGAAAGCGCTGGCAGCGTGCAATTCGACATAATCAGTCAAGCAGCGCCTCCAGACGCCATTCGCTTCGCAGCCGGTCATGCACCAGCAAACAGCTCAGGGCAAGGCCGTCGCGATCTGCGGTCAGCACATCCCACTCCTCCGTATCCCAGGCATCCACAGACCACCAGCAGCCGTTCGAGCGCCACGGACCATACGCCGCCGAAACCTGAAAGCATTGGCCGCAATCGCGAAATGTCGCGGGCTTGTTCTCGCGCAGTGTGACTTGAATTGCGCGCGGCGGACGCACACGGCGCAGCGCAAGTCTAGCAGGTTGCGGATCATACATAGAGGTCTTCGCATCGACGTGGAATGGCCCGGTGTGAAAGCTCGCGGGGCGATGTGTATCTTCGAGCACCGGCGTTCCCACGCGGTCTTCGCCGACGATGGCTTTGATACGCGCCAGAGTTACGTCGAGCCGCGATGGCTCCGGCGTTTGCGGTGCGAAGAGGCCGAGTTGAATCTTGCTCGACCGGCCTGGTTCAGCCGTCAACGTGAGAGCCAGTACGGCGGCCTGCGGCGGATGCGCGGCCATCTCCAGATGCAGCAACTTGAGTAGAAACTTGCGATCTACTGTCGGAAGAGCGGGACGGAGATTCAGCAGATGAGTCGTGCCGCCTTCGAGCTTCATCTCCACACCGAGCGAGGCCAGCGACAATGCGTGGCCACCAGCGCGCTCCACGAGGCAATCGATCATGCGCGAAGCGATGAAGAGCAAGCCTTCCATCTGTTCGACGGGCGAATCGAATTCGTAGAACTCGCGCAGCGCAAAGGTCGCCTCAATCGGCTGAAAGGTGTGACACGCCGCGCCGCGCGCAAGGGTTCGCCAGTCGCGTGCCTCGGCGCCTAATCGCGTGACCAGTTCAACCTCAGGCAGCGCAGCCAACTCGGCTAGTGTGCGAATACCCCACACGGCGAATGTTTCGCAGGGATTTTCGGCGAGGTCAAGAGCGCTGAGTGGAAGTTTGGCAACTGAAACGGCCTCCTCTCCTGCTGGCACAATCGCAATTCCACGCCCTGTCGCGGCTTTGATGCGTGCAACATGAAAGTTGGAACTGACGGCTATCGAAACACGAAAGCCTGCGGCAGCCATAGCCTCACGCATCCGCGTGGCCATCTGATCAGTTGGACCAAAGAGCAACTCGCAGCCAGCAACATCCAACACAAACGAGCATGCGTTTGCCGCTTTCACCTCTTCAATGCGCGGCGAGAATTGCGCCGCGGCTTCCAGCAGCACCGCGCGCGCTGCCTCTTCAACGGGCTGCGAACGCGCCAGCAACTGCACTCCAGCTATACTTTCCGCCTCTATGCGGCCCAGACCGCGCACCACTCCGCGCTGTCCTGCCAACCGGTTGAATGCGCAAACACACTGGTCATGTGCCGGGCCGTCAAGCACAGCCACAGGCTGCGCTTTCAAATCAGCGCGCAGACGCAGCAAGGCCTGTGCCGGAAATTCGGCGGCGTGCAGGCAGGCATAAAGTTCGCGGCTCATGCGCGCCTTTTCCCAATCCATGCGGCGGGCGCAGTCCAAGTCGAGGCAGGCGGCTTCCGCGCCACAGACAGTTGCGGAGTAAAACGCTGTCTGCGGCGGCTGAATTCGAAATGGCTTGCGCAGAGCACACTTCCACCTTCGCTCTCCGCGTGGAAGCTACCGCAATCCACCACCACTGCTGCGCTCGATTGTGCAAACGATGCTTTGCCCAGCACAACCAAACTGCAACGGGTGCGATCCGCTGCCTGTCGAAAACGAAACCACGAGGCCAGTGGAATCCGCATTCCGTGCGAAGGATTCATACTGCCAAGGTCCAACACGATGGCCGCAAACCCGCCCGCCTGCAAAAGCAGGTCCGTCGCGCGCAGAGCCTGATCGAGTCGCGTCCACGGCTTTTCGTCGCTCTTCCTGCGATTCACAGTCACCTTGCTCGCGCCGTCGCGGCAACGGACCCAAAGCAGTTGCCTGAGCCGCACGCCGCTGGCCGCAGCCGACTCCGGATCGAACGTGTCATCTGCATCAATCCAAGCGCAGACCTGTCCGGCAGCCGCCCTGCGAGCCACAAAGGCCAGCGCCAGACTGGTTCGCCCCGAGCACTCCGGCCCCACCAGTTCGCTGATGGCGCCTACCGGCAGCCCGCCTTCAAGTTGCGTATCGGCAGCCGGAATGCCTGTCGCGGCAACCTCGCGAATCGTGCGCGCGACAGGGGTAAGCGCCGCCGGAAAGCGGGTTGCGAGGGCGTCTTCGATTTGGAGCCGGAGAGCGGCGGCGGTGTTCATATATTCGCCTTATGTTCGCTTATAGGCTTACTCGATTCGGCTCCGTTGTCAAATGACGATCTGGTTTTCGGATCCGGTACGGCCATTCTGGAAGGCGGCATATGTGGCCGCTACGCCCGAAAATCCGCACAAGCGCTTTTGGATGAATGGTTTGACCTCGACCTCAGCATCGTGCCTTGGTTTTCACAGGAACGGGCGAAGGCGAGGGAAGCGCAGAAACGAGTGACAGACTGGTTTGTTTCAACGCCCGTGATTGCCGCGTCGATCATTGCGGCTGCGCGGCTTGCAAGGGAGCAGGACATCAGCAGGCCATCGCCCCGTTTGACATCGGTCGTAACGGACAGCATCGCGCCGGCAAGAATGATCCTCGAAAAGATCGCGCGATAGGCTGGCGGAAAGACGACAACCGCTTTAAGCTGTAAACCTATGTGCGGACGATACGGCAGGCGGGCGGACAAGCAGCGGATCGCTGAGTGGTTCCGTACCCACAACACCGATGTGTTCAACGATGAGTATTACGAGATCAACTCGACACGCCTCACACCGTCGTACAACATTTCTCCTGAGAGCATTCAGCCCGTAGTGCGGCTCGACCGCGACACAGGCGAACGTGTTTTGGCGTTCATGAAATGGGGCCTCTTGCCTTATTGGTCCAAGACGGCCAAGGCTGCCTTCAGTTCCATCAATGCGCGCTCCGACAAGCTCGAAAGCAGCGGTGCCTGGCGAGAGCCATGGAAGCACCGTCGTTGCCTCATACCGGCAAATTTCTTCTTCGAATGGGAGCCGCTGACCAAGGAGGAGGAAAAGAAAAAGCTCAGTAAGCCTTGGGCGGTTTCGCTTGCGGATGGTGACCTGTTCGCATTTGGAGGGATCTGGGACAAATGGAAGGGCGAGAACAGCAACAAGAACGAAATCATCGTCGAGAGCTTCAGCATAATCACAACAGATCCAAACGAAGTTCTGGAGCCGTTCCACAACCGCTGTCCTCTGATCATCGAGCCGAATGACTATGAACGATGGCTTGCGCCGGCCGAACCCTCCCATTTGCCGATTGATCTGGTTCGGACATACCCAGCGGAAGGAATGAAGGCTTGGCGAGTGGCTAAACTCCAAGGGAATGGCCCGCATCTGCTAAAACCCCGCGTTGAATCAGGGGAATCCGTTTGATCGCTCATTGCGGAGCAGAGACCAATGCGTAAAGATGCCGGGGCCGCTGTCTGCAACGATAACGCCGATTTGCGTGGCTGGGGATTAACACCAATAACGCAGTGCAGGCAAAGCAATAAGATGAATGCAGCAGGCCAATATGACTCACGACGCCATCACAATTTCGCCGGGTCCGCGCCTTCGCGCTGCCATGATTCTTGCCGTCATCGCGGACGCGCTCCAGATTGTTGTTTTCCCTCTCTTTGTTGCGGGTGCCGGATCGCCCGCCGACGACATACTCGACTTGGGAATGGGAGCTGTGCTCACTTACCTTCTCGGTTGGCACTGGGAGTTCCTGCCATCCTTTCTTGGCAAGCTGGTGCCCGGAGTTGATCTGGTTCCTCTCTGGACGTTGGCAGTTGCAAACGTCTATCGCAAGTCGAAGCAACTGGTGGTCGCCCAAGAAGGAATCAGAGAGGAGCGTCCGGTGAGGGAAGACCCGCGAGGTATGTAAACAGCACGCATCACATCAGGCTTAAGAAGGCCATCCTTATCTACGCAGAGGTCCTATTTGTGAAGCAGAGTTTCGCAGCAATTATCCTTGGTGGTACCGGACAAGTCGGCGGTGCAGCCGTCTCGGAACTACTAGCAACATCGGAATGCAGGGAAGTGGTGATGGTCACCAGAAAGCCCATTGCGCCGCGATCGCGGGTGCGCAACGTCGTTCTTGATACCGGCGCTGCGGACTTTGCTGAGCGCACTGCCGCCCTTGTCCGCGAAGTTCTGAGCCAAGGTCCCGTCAGCGCCGTGAGCTGTGTGGGTGTCGGTTCTGGATCGAGGCACTGGAGCGAAGAAGAATTGCAACGACTTGAGATCGGCGTGGTCGGTGCCTTTGCGCGGGGCTGCCATGACGCCGGGATCGCCCAGTTTTGCCTGCTTTCTGCTGCAGGAAGCACAGCTCGCAGCCGGTTTCGCTATGCGCGAGTCATGGGCATGAAGGAAGACACCGTGCGTAGCGTCGGTTTTGTCCGCCTCGCCGTATTTCGGCCCGGCATCATTGTTGGCAACTCTCATACCCCGGCCTGGGTTGGTTGGTTGGGAAGCCTCGTGCCTGGGTCGTTTGGCAATATTGATCAGCGAATTCTCGGTCGCTCAATCGCCGCAGAGATAGCTTTGCACAGTCGAGGAGCTGGTGAAGTTACCCGCGAAAACGCGGCAATGAAAAAACTCGCTGCGCAGTTCAATAGCGTCCCTTAGGAATTCTTGCGAGGGGCCTAGGCTAAATTAACAGCGAGAGAAAAACCGGCGAGCCGCATTATGGGAACCCTAAGCGAAGCGGAAGGCGCGATATCCCAGTCGTAATAGCGACTTTTCAGGAGTAATATGTGTTGGCTGAAGTTTTTGAGTTTTCCAGGGGCTCAAAATCGAGACATGGGTCACGCAATCATTTTTGGATGGTCGGACTTGGGTACCCGCTATTTGGAGGCACGCATTGCGACATCGCGAAGTTGGTTCCGTCTGGGGAAAATGGGATCTTCATTTTCATACGCCATCCTCGTTTGACTACGAGAATAAGCAAGTTACCGACGCGGAGATTGTAGAGGCCCTGAAAAAATGTCAGATCGAAGTTGTAGCCATCACAGACCATCATTTCATTGATGTCGCTCGAATCAAGGCTCTACAGGCCCTGGCCAAGCAAGACCTCACAATCCTACCCGGAATAGAGCTTCGTTCTGATCTCGGTGGGAAGGAGAAGGTCCATCTAATTGGTATTTTTCCCGAGTATTGTGACGTCCAGGATGTCTGGACCACACTGAGCGGCAGGTTAGGGCTCACTCCCTCTGATCTCAAGAAGAAAGGCGGCGACGAGCAGGTCTACGTTGAATTCAAGAACGCTGCAAAAGTAATTCATGAAGTCGGCGGGGTCGTCTCCGTCCACGCCGGAGGCAAGTCCAACACCATAGAAGGCATAAGCAACAACGAAAAATTCAAGATGGCATTGAAGGCCGACCTAGCAAGAGACTGCATTGACTTATTTGAGGTCGGAAAGGCATCTGACGCGAAATCTTACGAAGAATTAGTCTTCCCGAAAATAGGCTTTGCCCGGCCCATAATAATCTGCACGGACAACCACAACATCCGCAAATATGCAGTGCACACCCCGAGTTGGATAAAAGGCGACCCATCTTTTCGAACCTTTCAGCAGCTGAAGAGCGACCCAGGCCGAGCGTGGATAGGAGACACGCCTCCCGAACTGGAGAGGATCAGCACTAACAAGACGAAATATATATCGATGGTTAAATTCAAGAAGATCGACGGGGCCAAACTGAAAGAGGATTGGTTTTCCGGCTCTGTACCAATCAATCCCGGTCTTGTTGCCATCATCGGCAATAAGGGAAGCGGCAAGACCGCCCTCGCTGAAACCATTGGCCTCCTCGGTAATTGCGAACTTAGCGGGGCATTCTCGTTTCTGAATGAAAAGAAGTTCCGACAACAAAGGAATAATAAGGCAAAGGAATTCAAAGCCCAGCTGATTTGGGAAAGCGGCGATAAGGTCGTTCGTCTTCTGAGCGACAGAACAAATGAAACCGAGCCAAGAACCATATCCTACATCCCGCAGAATTACCTTGAAACCATATGCAACGAGATTGACAATGTGCCCGGAAGCCAGTTTGACAGGGAGCTTAAGTCGGTCATTTTCTCGCACGTAGAAGAGAATAAGAAGCTCGGAGCCTCGTCCTTAGACGAACTCCTCGCGTTCACAAACGAGCCGATCGAAGCGCGGATCGAGGACCTACGTGCAGAACTTCAAGAAATCAACGTTAGATTTCTGAGCCTCAAAGAACAAGGCTCTAATCAACAGCGACAGCTGCTGCTCAATCTTCAAGCCGGCAAAGAACGCGAACTCGAAGCGAACGAGAAGGCTAAACCGCCCGAAGTCGCCAAACCCGGCGCAGATCCACAAAAGCAAGCCGAACTCGATTCAATCAGCAAGTTAATCGAATCAAAGAATGCTGAACGGGCAAAGCTCATTCAGGGTATCAGAGACTCGGAGGCGTTAAAGAAGGCAGCCTCGACACAGATAGCCTGTGCGGCCCGGATCTCGCAGACGTTGGAAAACTTCAAATCGGCCCACGCGTCTCTTCTCCTGAACCTTCGAAAAGATTGCAACGTCCTCGGGATTGAACCGGCGACCCTAGTTAACCTTACCGTCAACTTGGCACCAGTCCGAGGAGCCTCGGAGGCTGCCGCTAAAGCATTGAGCGAACAAGATAGCGCAGTTGCCTTATCCGCAGCGGGCGTCGACAAGCTAACGCAGGAGATTGATCAGCTGACCGAGAAACTCGACGCGCCCAACAGCGCGTACCAGAAATATGTGGAAGCGGTTAGATTATGGAAGGAACGCAGAGAGGAGATCATTGGTAGCACTGATGCGGCAGGCACGATTGAGTACTTCAAAAAGAAGGCCGACGAACTCAAGACTCTACCCGCTCAGATTGCAGCCGTGGAGAAACTTCGCGACAAGAAGGTCGAAGAGATTTTCCAACACATCGCCGCGCTAGTCGAGAACTACAAAAAATTCTATCGCCCGGTCCAAGAGTTCATCAGCGGTCACCCCGTCGCGACAAAAAGATTCAGGCTCGACTTCAACGCGAGCATTGTCGCTACAAACCTAGAGGATCTGTTTCTGGGTAAGATCAACCAAGCAAGAAAGGGGTCATTCTGCGGTCTTGAAGAAGGCAAGAATGCCCTTTCAAATCTCGTCGCCACAGCCGACCTTCAATCTGCGGTTGGCGCACGTAAATTCGCCGCCGGCCTCCTCGACCGGCTCGAAAACGACCACAGGTTGAGCCCAAAGACGAGTTCAATCCTCTCGGAACAGCTTCGACAGCAGGTAGAACCCCTTGAAATACTGGACGCCATCTTCGGACTTGAGTATCTAGTCCCAAGGTATCAACTCCGCTGGACAGGAAAGGATCTAGACGAACTGTCGCCAGGGGAGCGCGGCACGCTCTTGCTGATCTTTTATCTGCTGATTGATAGGCGGGATGTACCACTAATTATTGACCAGCCAGAGGAGAACCTAGACAATCAAACAGTCTACGATACGCTAGTGCCATGCCTGCGGGAGGCGAGAAGAAGAAGGCAGGTAATTATAGTCACGCACAACCCTAACCTCGCGGTCGTGTGCGATGCCGATCAGATCATCCATGCGCAAATCGAGAAGCAGCTTCGAAACAAGGTCACATATAGGAGCGGCTCCATTGAGAATCCAGAAATGAACTTGTTCAGTATCACCGTTCTTGAAGGGACACGACCCGCGTTTGATCAACGGGATTCCAAGTATCAAGACTGAAATACAAGAGATATTCACTTACGACGCTGAAAGGAGAGACTCAAGGCACCTCTGCGTTCGCACTCCTCGGCGGCCCAGAAAGATCACTCGTATGTGCCCTGGGAAACGCCGTTTGCGACGGGAGCCCTCAGCGCAGCGGAAGGCGCGATATGCCAGTCGCGATGACGACTTCGCGGTACGTATCTAAATCGGTGGGTGCCTCGACTCAGCGCTCACTGGGATTCACCGTCATTTCGAGAACGTTTGGTGGACTGCGCCGCAGAGAGGGGCTTTGCTCCGAACCGCCAATGAATGCATAGGACGTCGGAGCAGTACAATGTTGCAGACCGCCCGAAGTGTCAATTACGGTCGGAATACCTGAGGATTCGAGGTTGCCTTGGCAAAAACACAGTCGAACGCACCGTTTCAGCTTCCTAAGGACGCCGTTAAGAAGGCGAGCGTCGGACAGTCGTTTGCAGAATACGATCTAATTCGAGCTTACCCGGCACTATTCGTCGAAACTCCTGCTATGCGGGCCGCGATGGACCCCAATCGGCCAAAGTCCTTCTTTGTTGGACGCCGGGGCACCGGCAAAACTGCCGTCACCTACTATCTCCAGTCACAAAATTCGAAAAACACACTTTTGCTAATTCCACAGCTTCTCTCGGCTGCGGACGAGTTTATCCCGGCCGATTGGTCAGGTGATGTGCACCAGCAACCTTTTAAAACGCTTGTTTGCAGCTTCAAGCGTGCGATTCTCGACGAGGTTCTCGCAGTTTGGTTTAAGCAAGGACTATATCGCTCCCGCTCAGCCACCGCTATCACACGCGAGAAAAATGATATCGAGCAGTACGAGTTCGACCTACGGCTCTTGAACTTCATTTCCGACGGGTTTGGGAGTCTGGAGACCAGCCCAAAGGAGTGGCTAAAATTTGTTGCCAAACCTAAACAAATTTCTGATGAGATGGCGGTTGAGGCTACGACGAGACGTCACGATTTCACGGTTTTGATCGATCGTCTCGATGATTCATGGAATGGATCAGATAAGGCAGTGGTGCTTGTGATGGCTCTGATGCACGCATGTATGGAGATAAACGCAACACTTTCCTGTGTGCAACCATTGGTTTTCATCCGAGAGAACGTTTTCGAGAAGGTGCGGAATATGGACCGCGAATCGTCCAGATTGGAAACCGCAGTTGTCTCGCTTGAGTGGACCCGTGAAATGCTACGAGAATTCGTCGAACGCCGTTTGAATCGGAATCTCCTCTCAAAGCCCGCACTCGGAGGACCGACTTGGAACGCGTTCTTCGAAGCGCCGGCAACGGGAAACAGCGAAGATGAGGTTTTCGGGTATTGCCAGTATCGACCACGTGATGTTTTGATTTATGTTGCCTCAGCACTCGAGTCGGCGCAAGCGCATCTCCGCTCGCAAATCGCACACGAAGATTTGCAGGCTGCTAGAAAGAAGTTCTCGGAAGGACGCCTAAAAGATCTTTCGGATGAGTATGCTGACAACTATCCACGACTTGGAATTGTCTTGTCCAAGCTCTACGGGCTCGGCACTTCATACACCGTCGCAGCGATCGATGATTTCACGAAGAAATTGCTCTTGGATGACGAGGTAAAGGACAGCTGTCAGAGCTGGATCTACGGCTACACCTCGCCAGAACTTCTCATCAAGCTCCTTTACAATTTAGGTTTCGTTGGGCTCAAGAAAAACAGCGGCGTGGTGTTCAGGTCGAGTGAATCTCCGTTGGCAATGATGCCTGCAGTCGCGGACGACAGCATTATCGTAATTCATCCCACCTATGTCGACGCCCTGAGCCTCAGAGACGCTTTGGTGAATCGGATTGGCGATGACGTTGTCTTGAGACAGTCTGGCATCGTAGCGGAATTGCCAGAATCTACGTCGTTGGGTGTTTACAATGCGAAGCTGATTTCGCTGCAAACAAGACTCCGAACGCTTGAGTGTGGGGATGAAGGTGCGGCAAATTACGAAAAGCTCGTAGAAGAAGTCTTACGGCTCTGCTTTTATAAGGCCCTTACAAACATCCAAGCCAAATCCCGTGACGTCTCGGGCAAGGTAATTCGTGACATTATGGCCGCGAATTACTCCAGCATACCGTTTTGGGAAATGCTCCGCCAGAAGTATGGGGCTACACAGATTATCTTTGAGTGCAAAAACTACAAAGAGTTATCTGCAGATGATTTCCATCAAGCCTCGTACTATATGAATGACGCGATTGGAAGAGCCGCGCTATTGATTCATCGCGGGGGACCAGAAATCAAAAGGAGTTATCTGGAACACATCCGACGCATCAGCGCCGATAATCGCGGAATTGTACTTGTGCTCGGGGAGCGAGACTTAGAAGTATTTCTTCGGCAGGGGCTGAACGGGAAGAAGAGTGAGGGCCACTTGCAGGATATCTTCGATAGAACTGTACGTGATATTTCATGACACCCTCAGCCTGAGTACAGAGTTTATCTACTAGGGGCAACCGCCTTACGGAGCTTAAAATGGCATTTGTTGCCAACAGCCTAAGGCACTCTTTGACAATCGGTTAGGTGCGATTCCGACGATCACTCCCCGAAAACGCCGCAGGGGCCGGTTTTCCTTTCCTGGCTCGGTCATGAGATCCGGGCACGCTGGCCGACATGTCGGTACTACTAAGTGCCTTTGCCGGTGATTTTGGGTTTGGCCGTCGCTGGTTCACCTGGGTTATGCGGATCGTATATATCGACGGCGACTCGGCGTACGATCGCTGACGCAGGCAGCGCCCGAAGAGCCAGCCGTCCCGCTAGCTCGCGTGAGGCCGTTGGCCAAGTATTCACGTGCAATGTCATCGGTAGGTGAGGGATCGGGGTCGGATCCCAGACCGCGCGACGGTGAACCAGCCTGCGGTCGACAAACCACCTGATCTCACATGGATCCCATTCGATCGTGTATTGATGCAAGGCCTTTGACGCATCAAATCCCAACTCGATGATGATGGGCGTTCCCCGATAACCGTAGTCAAATTTCGCGCCATTGGTGCCCGGGTTGTAGAACACGTTGACCAAAAGGTGGTCTGGCCGATTCCCTAGGATTTCTACATCGATCTCCTGTCGGGGCGAGTCGCGATGGAGAAAGAAACCGGTCACTAGGCCCGGGACATTCGTGGCTTGTAGCGTCGCCTCGAAACGCCCGAATAGAAAATTGGCGCGACTTGAGATCGCGGCTGCGCTGAGATTCCGAACCCCAAGTTGCTTCTCGATAACAGCGAACGAAAGACCGCCTCCCGGTGCTGGTGTCACATTAGCGGGACGAAAAAGTCCGAGATTTCCAGGGAAGGTGTCATTTCGTAGCAACCATCGCGCGGACTGGATTTGAGCAAGATCGTCTTCGAAGCACACCCGCAAAGCCCCCAACGATTCCTGCCCCTCAAGCGCGCTCGCGCTGATGCCGCTCCAATCCATGCGTAGCTTCGCTATCCACGGCGACGGGTCATGCCGAAGCCGTCTTTCAGCAGCGACCATTTTGCTTCCTGGTGGCACTCGCTGACACGTCCGTAGTCCGATGTCGTTGACGGACGGGTATTGCGCGTTCGGTGGCGCAAGCTTCAAGTACTCACATAGATCACGCCAAGTACTTGTGCGCTCACGACGCAGACGCAGAAGACTGGCCCCTTCTAACGCTGTTAGTATGGCATGGTTGTTGCGATCGGCAGACTTATCTGCATCATCCATCACAATGTACTTTGCTCTTGGATAGCGCTGAATGAGGACGCGAACCTGCGTTTCCAGCGAACCTATGTTGACGTAAGCATCGAAAACGCGATTGGTGCGCCCTGCAAGTAGGCTCTCAAATTCAGAATCCGGAATACTGTCAAAGTCGCTGCAGCAGCGATAGCCAAGCATCGAGAGGGCCATCGCAAGAGATGACAGCCCTGATCCAGGCGCTCCGAACGCAAAAACAGGAACATGGGTCGGACGCCCATGAAATAGCGTCGCGTCGCTGTTGTCGAGAACTCCGATCCGGCTCAGTGCCGGCAGGATCGAGTAGGAATTTGTTGAGTGCAGATCACGGCGTTGGTTGATCACTGAGCGGCGCAACGCCCGAACGTCCAGTTCTCGGAACTTATGATTAATCCATAGGTCGATCGGTCCGCGGCACGGAAGAAGGTCAAGCAACGTCTCAGCTCCCTTCTTCGAAAGTACATAACCGGACAAGTACCAAAGACCTCTCTCCGGCCGAAACACATTTGTCGAAACGAGTTCCTTTGGGGCACCGTGGCGCACTTCCCCGTACGAAACGTACAGAATATCGAACCCAGGATTAGCCCAATCAGCGTCCTCCATCTCGTGCCACGCCTGATCGAGGATGCGGCCAAAACCTCGTTCGAATAGGACGTCGTCC
>Ga0224553_1000178_pt1 | contig 32182 bp, 30 predicted proteins | sample 714S21014metaG_FD_179897 | JGI IMG/M metagenome (GOLD analysis project Ga0224553, IMG submission 179897) | Peat soil microbial communities from Stordalen Mire, Sweden - 717 S2 10-14 | ecosystem: Environmental > Terrestrial > Soil > Wetlands > Peat | place: Sweden: Norrbotten County, Stordalen... | reverse complement strand
AGTTCCTCACACGCCTCGCCCGGGCACCCACGCCGGAGGACGTACCGCCGCTTTTCGCGTAGAACGACTCCTCCTCCGCTCGTCATTCATCGAGATGGGCTGAGTAGGGACCCGCTATCCAAGTACGAGCAGCGATCGAGGTTTTCGTGCCCAACACCAGTGGCAACAGCAACTTGGCTGCGCTCGTGGAGCGCGGCGCGGGATGCGACCGGCTTGAGACATTTGCACTTTCATGATCTCCGCCATGCCGGCAACACCCTTGCCGCTGCCACAGGGGCCAGCACCAGAGAGCTCATGGCACGTATGGGTCACGCAAGCCCGCGGGCAGCCCTCATTTACCAGCACGCCACGTCCGATCGCGACCAGGCCATCGCCTCTGCTTTGTCGAATCTCGCCGCCGAAGCAGAGCTCACGCGAATCGTCCCGCGCGATGGACGCGCGATGGAGGCTCTTTAGGGCGCTCTCCGAGCACCCTCAAGACTCGGATTTATAGCCTCTGAGCAGGCAATTCTTCTGGTGGGCGCTGACGGACTTGAACCGCCGACCTGCTCGTTGTAAGCAAGGCGGGCTTAAACGCCCTGCACAACGGCATAATGGCAGGTCACTCACGAGCGCAAGTGCCACTATTAGCAGGTGTAGATCACTCCCAGGAGCGCCGTATCGCAGCAGTTCGGTGACGACCTTACCTTTCCAGCGCGTTGCCATGCTCGGCGTTTGCGGTCGGAATTCGGCTTTCTAGCTGGGCTTTGCTGGAGGTTGTCCGCTTGCCGCAGATGAAGTCCGCCACCTTACAAAACCCAAAGTCCCGCGTCGGGATCCCAGTGCCCCTCCCCATCCTCGGCCAGTACGGGATCGAGGAACGCCTTGACCCTGAAGAGCCCCTCGCTGAACTGCACGAGCTTCAGTGTCGGGGCGTCCTCACTTCCGACGTTCCTCCATCCCCTTTCCCATGACTCCCGATCAGGCACCATGAATTCGGAAGGGCGCTCCAGGTTTCGCCTAGCGAGTTCGGCAAGTACCGCTTCGCGAAGCTGTCGCCGATCGAAGGAGACCTGGGCCTGGATCAGATAGAGGTCCGCGAGGTCACGGTAACGGCTGGACGGAGTGCCATTGTGCATCTCTAGGGAAGCGGCGACCTTGTCGGCCACGACCCGAGGGAAAGGCCATGCCGGACAACCGATGTCACAGAGCCCCGGGATGTCGATCGACTCGATGCGCGGTGCTATGTCGAGTTCTTCTGGATCGGGGAAGTTCGCGCTGATCGACAGGTCCATCTTGAAGCTCGACAGCTGGCGCGCACCACAGTAGACAGTGACCCGGAACTTCTTCCCGGTCGCGGAGCTCAGGTCTGCTTCTTCGTCAATCTGGAATCGCAAGAAGTCACCTGTGCTCGTTGCCGCCGCCTCACGGAAAACTCGTTCGGCAGCGTCCAGAGATTCTTTCGTCGCGATGTCGACGTCCTTGGAAGCTCGAGCTTCTCTCAGTCTGGGCATGAGGGATGCCGCACCCTTGAGCGCCCATGTCCCGTTGGCTGCCTCGGGGTGTGAGAAGACCCGCGACAGCAGACGGTTGAAGCAGAAGAGACGCTGCCGGGTCTGGGCATCCCGTGTGGGGTCGCGCTTTGCCTCGTTTCTCGTCAGAGCGAGCAACGCGATCCTGAACGAACCGGCCGAGGTGTAGCGAAACACGGGCTCCCCGGCGACCCCATCGCTCATCTGAGAACCTCCAACGCCCGGACACCGCGCGGACCCAATTCACCGAGGCGCGAGCGGAGCTCCTCGGTGTCAAGTCGGTAACGCTTGGCGTCGGCGACGATCGTCTGCATGTGTTCCAAGTCAGTGCCCTCCGCGACCATCTCTGCAACGACCCAGGCCGGCCGGGCAACTGGCAGGCCTTGTGCTTGGGTCCAGTCCCGCGATCCCCACTGGCGGACCTTGAGGACAACGTCTGGCCGGCGGAGGCGTCTCGGAGTCCTGACAGCAAAGACGTGGCGGTGCGCGGGAAGATCCCCTAGGTCGAGGACTTCGAGAGCCGACCGACCGAAGACGAGGGCGTCAGGGTCGATAAGACGCTCAGCGGCGGTGCGCTTGGGGTCGAGTAGGAGCCAAGCGGCGTAGAGGTCTTCGTGGGGATGCCCGGGGCTGGCGGAGAAACGGTAGACACCCCGCGTAGGCGAAACGAGCCGACCGTCACTGACCGCCCTGTGGAGAGAGACATCCGTGATGAAGTTCCTGGCCTGGGCGCGAGTGACGTACCCCTCCTGCCCGTTGGCGATCTCGGCTATGTCTCGCAACCGGTAACTCACACTGTCAGTGTAACATAACTAACTCATAGAGTCAGTTTTGTCACGGGTGTGTGATCCCTAACTTCGCTTGTCAGGGTCAGGGCCCGACAGCTCTGGTCCTGCCAACTGCGACGGCGGGACGTATGGCCAATCCTGCTCCGGCCTGTATCAGAGCCTTCACAAGACCCAGTACGATTCAAAGTAATGGGTCCGAAAGGCGGGCTATAGCCTTGACTGCCAGTCTGTAAATGTACCGTCCAGCTGGTAGTGCCCAGTATGCATAAGTGCTGGTACGTCTATGTTTTCGCCGCAGTCAACGTCCGCCTAGTTATGTCCAGTCCGGCTAAACGTAGCCAGTATGGCTATCAACTTGGCTACATTTTCTGACATTACGTCTGACATAACAAAAGGCACTGCAAAGCGGAGGGCTCGAGTCGGAAAGGCGTCCTCGCTGGGCTAGCGCGCTCGCATCACCGGAGGCTTCATCGGGAGCCAAGGCTTGCGCCGAGTGGACGGCTTGTAGGGGTCTCACCGGCGGGTCCTTCATCGCAAAGCCTTGGACATGGCGTCCGCGGCCTGCCTGTTGGTTTCCGGCGACACATGGCCATAGATGTCGGCGGTGATGCGGATGGAGGCATGACCGAACACGCGGGACACGACCTCGATGGGGACACCTTGGGCAAGCATGATCGTGGCCGCAGAGTGGCGCAGGTTGTGCCACGGCATCGGGGGCAACCCCAGGTTGGAGCTCACCCTGTACCCAGATCGACCTGCTCTGTGCGGCCAGGAATCCCTGAGGCCGGGTCGGTGACTGAGTGGTCACCGTTCTGGCACCGGGAGACGCGGAACGCGGCTAGGCGCGCCTGCCCACGGCCCACATCTCGTGCGACGGCCTCATGAACGCTTTCTCCCGTGCTTGTGCATCCATCGTGGCCCTAGCTATCGTGACCGCCGACATTGTGTTGCCCTCCCGTCTGCTGAGACCCGCCTCCCGGACTTGGGCATGTAAGAAAGGGGGCTCCCATGTGCACGGATCCCACCCCCCCGTATCACGGCCGCCATGTTCTCGCGCCTCCTGTGCTCCGTGACTTCGAACCGCCCGTCATGTTCGATCTCGAGCCTGTCGACGCGGTGGCCGTGACGACCCTCATGGACAACGTCACTGACTTCTCCATGCCTGACCAGGGACCGGCCCACCGGGCCACCCGGAATGGTGGCAGGCGGCCCACCGCCACCATGGAGGATGGCTGGGGCCTCGACGCCCTGGTGGCCGAGCATGGGTTCTCGATGCTCGTGACTGTCACGAAGAACGGTGTGGATCGCAGCGTTCTGTTCGATGCCGGGACAAGCCCGGACGGCGTCGTCGAGAACATGCGCCGGCTCGAGATCGACCCAAGCGTGATCGAGGCGATCGTGTGCAGCCATGGCCATTTCGATCACACCACCGGCCTCGACGGCCTGATCCGCCGCTTGGGCCGGAAGAACATGCCGGTGCTAATCCACCCGCAGTTCTGGCGCCGACGCCGGGTGGTCGTTCCAGGTCGGGACCCGCAAGAGATCCCGACTACGAGTAAGCGGGCGTTGATCGACGCGGGGTTCGACGTAGTGGAAGAGGGCCATCCCAGCTTCTTGTTCGACCGGTCGGTTCTCATCACCGGAGAAGTGCCCCGCACGACCGGCTACGAACCGGGGTTCCCGCCACAGCAGGCGTGGCCGGCCGGGCGGTGGGAGCCCGACCCCCTCGTCCTCGACGACCAGGCGCTGATCGTCGACGTCAAGGACAAGGGCCTGCTCGTGATCACCGGTTGTGGCCACGCAGGCATCGTGAACATTTGCCGGTATGCGCGGCGCCTGACCCATGAGCAGCCGATCCACGCAGTGATGGGCGGTTTCCACCTCAACGGGCCGCTTTTCGAGCCGCTCATCCCCCGGGTCCTCGACGACTTGGCGGCGCTGGCGCCGAGCGTGATCGTCCCCGCGCACTGCACCGGCTGGCGAGCCCAGCACGCCATGGCCGCCCGGTTCGGGGAGGCGTTCATTCCCAACTCGGTCGGGACCTGCTTCGAGATCTGAGGAGCGTCGCTGGCGGCATCGCATGGCGCTGCTGTCGTAGGCAAAGGAGCGGGTCCCCAGCCTCCGTCCGGAAGCTGCGGCAAGCGCATAGTGAGAGCACCCGAACTCGCGGTCTGTGCTGCCTGCGGAGGTGTGGGATGAGCGGGCCCATCAGATCAACGACGCTTGCACGCGTCTACGGAACGGCGAAGACGTGCCAATCCCAAGTTGCCGAGGACCTCAAACCGGCTCTACGCGTTGGAGTGGGGAGAGCTGGTTCTGATCCTTGGTGGCACTCCGGGAATCAGCGCTGGCGGCCGCTCGCGAAAGTGAGCACCCGATCCATGGTGTCCGGCAAGAGCCCACCGTCCCGGCGATATGGGGCAGGCTGATCGTGTCGGTAGTACAGCCTCTGTCAGTAAGTCGTGACGCACGAGGGTCCCGGCGCCGCCTGTGCGAACCTTTGGAAATGAACCTGCGCGTTCCCGATGTGGTGGCCAATGCTGCGGCGGCCTGCGGAGCCGGCGGGTGGCTGCGGGACCTTCCGAGATTGATCGCCGAGCTCGAGGCCGAGTGGTCGGTCTCGGTGGGGCGTCCCTTCCCACACTCCAGCGAGGCATTCGTGGCCGAGGCCAGTCTCGCCGACGGCACGCCAGCAGTACTGAAACTTCTGATTCCGCAGGACGGCGCCGCTGGTCGTCACGAGATCACAACGCTGCGACTGGCCGGCGGCCAGGGCTGTGTTGGCCTGTTGCGCGACGACGCCGCTCGGGGGGCGCTGCTCCTGGAGCGCCTCGGGCCCTCTCTCTACGATCTGGGCCGCCCACTCGCCGAACGGCTGGAGATACTGGTGACGGCGGCGGTCACGGTGTGGCGGCCGGCGGCGGGCTCCGGCCTGCCTACCGGAGCGGACAAAGCGCGCCAGCTCGTCGATTTCGTCACCACTCAGTGGGAGGAGCTTGGCCATCCGTGCACGGAGGCGGCCGTCGAGCACGCCCTGGCCTGCGCGGCACGGCGCAGAGCTGCACACGACGACGAGCGGGCCGTACTGGTGCATGGGGACGTTCACCAGTTAAACGCCCTTCAGGTCCCTGGCCGCGACACGTTCAAGCTTGTCGACCCCGACGGACTGCTCGCCGAGGCCGAGTGCGACCTTGGGGTGATGATGCGGAACGACCCCATAGAGCTACTCGACGGCGATCCCTGGGCCAGGGCGCACTGGCTGGCGGAGCGCTGCGGGCTGGACACCACGGCAATCTGGGAGTGGGGCGTCGTGGAGCGGGTGACGAGCGGGCTGCGGTGCACCCGGATCAACCTGCAGCCGCTGGGTCGGCACATGCTTAAGGTCGCCGACCACCTCGCCACCCTGTGAACAGTCGTGCACGCCCACATCCACGACGTGCCGGATGCAGCAATCACTAAAGATCTCTCGGGGGTGTCTCCGAAGTGCCGTTCATGGGCAGGCAACCATCGCGAGCGCGGGTGGCCACCAGATCCTGCTGAGGTCCGGATAGCCAGACACTTCCCGACGTGACGCTCCCCAGTTCAACGCGAAGAGCCCTCAAACCGCGATGGGTCAACTGGACGTCGAACCCGTATCAGAGCACCGACAAGACCCAGCACGGTTCAGAGCAACGTCCCCAACGCGAACCGCTCGCACTCCGCCGCAACAACGCCAATCCAACTGGCGGTACCCGCAGTCCGCTGGCATCCGCAGCGTGGCAGTCGGCTCGATAGGATCACCTATGCCGCCTTGGGGATGACACGGTTGAAAGGGAGAAACCAAACATGCCTTCAGCAGTCATCAGGAGCGGCATCTGTGGCTTTACAACACGCGCCACGGCTCACTGCGAGGATGCGGCCCATGTAGCTTTGAACATCGAGAGCGACTGCCCCAACTACCAAAAGGTCGCGGAACAGTTGCACGAAGTCGACGCGTTCCAGGAGCTTTTCGTAGATAAGTTCGAAGGCACGGTATGGAAGACCTGCGCCCGGTACAGCCCCCACATCAGTTGCCCAGTACCCGTAGGGCTCCTCAAGTTGATCGAAGTGGCTGCTGGACTGGCTCTGCCACAAACAGCTTCCATAGAAATCTGCTCTAGCGACACCGTGTGACCGTGGCAGAACAGAAGGATCAGTAGAGTCTCGCCGCGAGGCTTCGGAGGCGGGATGCAACCTCGTCCCCGTCGCTCGCGACCAGGCCTCTCTCATGCCGCCGAGCGTGCCGGCCAGACCGAGGATCATCAGGCGTGCTTAGTCTTCGACGTGGTGAGCAAGCTCGATCTAACGTCCGGGGCCTGAGCCGCCAAAGAGTGGATGGCCGCCGTACCGTCCGCGGCCGTCTCCACGTCGTAACCGTTGATCACGAGTGCCCGGCCGACCGCTCGAAGAATTCCCTCTTCGTCGTCGACAACGAGCACTCGTGATCGCTGTTTGCTCATCTCATTCGTCCCGATGACACCATCTTGGCGCCTTCGCAGTGTAGATAGTCGGTTTAAGTGGCTACCTGCCCTCAGGACCCCGAGTAACCGCCTGATGCCAGACCGATGACGCTGGCGTCGTAGTTGGCATGGGCAAGCGCGATGTCAGCGGTCAGGAGCTGATGGTTCGCGTTGACGAAGACGTGCGTGTCACCAGGAAAGTTTTGCGGTAGCTGGGCGATTACAACTGTTGAGACATGCGCGGAATCTGCTGCAGCCAGGTTGACTTGGGCAACGTACGCGCTGTCATGTTTGAGAGCATTTGCGTATCCCGGCTGACCCTGCAGCGTGTCGATCTCCGCTAGCAACGCCGCCTCACCCGATTGCAGGGTCGCTGCTTGCGCGGCGACGCTGTCGGCTTCTATTACCTCGAACACCTGTGGCGTCAGCACAGCAAAGACCCGGTTTCCCTGGATCATCGTCTTCTGGGCGGCCCTCAGCTCAGCCATCGTCGTGTCACTCTGCACCTGAGTAATGAGGCCGTTGATGCTCGCGGTAGCCGCCGCGAGTCGAGCGGCGAGCGTGCTTGCGTCACCCGTGCTAAGTGGTGGGGTTGCCTTTGTCACGTCAGTGGAAAGTACCTTAAGCTGGTTCACGCGGAATGCGAGCTGTTGCTCCAGTTTCTGCTGGAACTGTGTGATGTTCGCGGGTGAAGCCGATGTCGACGCTCCGGCCGACATGGCGAACAGAAAGCTGCCTGAAGCGATCACTGCCCCGACGACACCAAGCCGGATTGGGTTGCTGATTCTCATGACTCTCCTCCTAGGTTCAGATGACTTGACTAGTGACGAGCCGAAGGACGGCCCGCTACTGAGCATGTAACCAGAGGGAGATGAAAATCACATGAGACTTGGCGCAAATTATGCCAACATCAGTCTTTTGTGCGGTTGAGGTTGTTGCGTGACCACTGCCATTGTGCGGAATGCGACATGTTGTCAGCGCGTTTGTCTGATCACTGCGCAACCGTCGTACCCCTGACACGGTCTTCAAGTAAAGATGGTGGGACTGGTCGGCAACTTAGTGCCTAGAGGCACCGTGCCTGTCGTGACGTCATAGGTAATTCTTGTACCGCCCGGCACCGACTCCCTTTTGGTTCCACCGTGGGCAACGGGATGATCGTGTCGTAGGGCTTTTCTCACTTATGGCTTGGCTACACTCGACTCAAGCGGCAACGGAGTTCAAGGGAGTCGGTCGATGCGCCTTGAACTCCGGGGCCTGCGACCTGACCCGAGCACCGGTAGCTCGCAAGGGGCAGCGCGTCTAGATGCGCCAGCTCCTCACAGCCTTGGCTGAGCTGTCGATCCCCCCTGGGCACGGGCGGATGCCGACCACGTCTGGTAACCGCCGTCGAGGTTGCGTGCCTCGATCCCGAGCTCGTGCAATAGGGCAGTGGCTGTGTGGCCTCGTTGACCCACCTCGCAATAGACGAGGAAGGGACCTTTGCCGAGCTCATCGAGGTGGTCCCGGAGCGAGTCGACAGGCGCGTTGACCGATCCTGTGATCGCTCCTGCGGCATGTTCTGCCCGGGTCCGCACGTCGAGAAGAACCCATCCCTGCTCGACGAGCGAGTCGACCTCGTGCGGGTCCACGACGTCGCAGTCGCCGTTCAGAACGTTCCCGGCCATGTATCCGAGAAGGTTGACGGGGTCCTTGGCCGAGGAGAACGGTGGTGCGTAGGCGAGCTCGAGATCTGCCAGGCGGTCGGCAGTCATGCCGGCCGACATCGCGGTCGCGATCACGTCGATCCTCTTGTCGACGCCGTTGCGGCCGACTATCTGGGCACCGAGGATCGTTCCGTCCTCCGGGTCGAAGATGAGCTTTGCCGCCATGCGGGTCGCTCCGGGGTAGTAGGTCGCATGATCGAAGGGGTGCGAATGGATGGCCCGGAACGGCCGGCCCGCTGCTGTGAGGCGCCGTTCGCTCCAGCCGACCGTCGCGGCCACGATACCGAAGACCTTGACGATGGCGGTCCCGAGCGAATCGACGGAGTGCGACGACCGTCCCGCGATGTGGTCCGCGACCCGGCGTCCCTGGCGGTTGGCCACGTTCGCCAGCGCGATGAGAGAGGTCGCGTGCGAGACGGCGTCTGGCTTCTCGACGGCGTCGCCGACTGCGTAGATGTCCGGGTCGCTCGTCTGGTTCGCTTCGTTGACGGCGATGCCACCACTCGGCCCCAGCTCGAGGCCCGCGAGCTCGGCGAGCCGGACATCTGGCCGCACGCCGATGGCACCGACGACGAGGTCGGCGGCGAGGACCCGCCCATCGGCAAGGGTCACCGTACGTTCGCCAATGGAGGAAACGGTCGCTCCCGTCTCCACATGGACGCCGTGAGCAACGAGCTCGTCGCACACGAGAATCGCAAGCTCCGCGTCGAGGGGCGGGAGCACCTGCGGGGTCGCCTCGACGATCGTGACGTCTATGCCCTGACCGACGAGGTTCTCCGCCACCTCGAGTCCGATGAACCCGGCCCCTATCACGACGGCGGTTGCCGGTGCGACGTCGACGTCGGAGGCAAGCCGCGCGGCATCCTCCACTGTCCGCAGCGTGCGGGCCCGTTCGTAACCGGGGATGGGAGGTCGCACGGGAGCGGCGCCCATGCTGAGGACGAGCTTGTCGTAGGGGACCGTGCTCTCCTCGCCCGTGACCGTTGACCGGGTCGTGACGATGTGGTCGGCGCGGTCAATGGCAACGACCTCGTCATGGACTCTCACATCGAGCCAGAACCGATCGAAGAGCTGCTTGGGAGTCTGGAGGGTCAGGTCCTCCTCGTCTTCGATGATGCCACCCACGAAGTACGGCAGGCCGCAGTTCGCGAACGAGACGTGACCGGAGCGTTCGAGGACGGTGATGTGGGCAGCCGCGTCGAGGCGGCGCAGACGGGTGGCCGTCGACATTCCTCCTGCGACGCCCCCGACGATCACGACATTCTTGGGCGAGTGAGTCGTCTCCGGAGTTCCGGCCATCATCAATTCACGTCCTCATCTGCGAGCGAACCAGGACTTGCGCTTGGTCGGTCGCGGTTCTGGTGCCTTCTGAGACCTGCAGTGGCAACGCTCCGCAGGCGGCACGTGGACAAGCACCTGCTCGACGTGGGCACCGCATCCCTTCCAGGTCGGCCTGCCACAGTCTTTACATGTAACGGCTCTGCACATACCCCCTAGGGTATCAGAAGTAGTACGACTCTGCAAGCGGTGCTCGCCCGGTGCTCGCGACGACCGGTATCTCGACGGTTCTGCCCGCCACCCCGGCAGTTCACTCTCACGGATCGCCTGCGCACCGATGAAGCGTCAGATGAAGAGGTTCACGTTGGCCTTGTCCGCCTCAGCGAGGTAGGTGGCGACACCTACGAAATCGAGGCCGTCGATCAATTCGTCCTCATGAAAGCCGAGGAAGTCCATCGACATCTTGCAGGCGATCATCTTCACGCCCTGTTCCTGAGCGCTTGCCATCAGGTCCTCGAGCGACATGACGTTCTGCTGTCGCATCACCCTGCGCATCATCCGGGGGCCCATACCAGCAAAGTTCATCTTCGAGAGGCCGAGCTGTTGCGATCCGCTCGGCATCATTGAGCCGAACATGCCCTGGAGGAAGCCTTTCTTGTGTTTGGGGGCCTGAGGCTTGCGGAGAAGGCTGAGGCCCCAGAAGGTGAAGAACATCGTCACCTCGTCGCCCATCGCCGCGGCGCCGTTCGCGATTATGAAGGCAGCGATCGCCCTGTCGAGATCGCCGCTGAAGACAATCAGCGTCTTCTTGCTCGTGTCCATTGCCTACCGCCTCTCTGGTGCCTCAGGCCTCGAAGGCCCGGAGCAGGTAATCGGAGATGTCGTCGAACCGCATGGTGTCCTTGGCCGCTTTCTGCAGGTTGATGTAACAGAGCGGACACATCGTCACGCCGGCATTGGCGGCAGCACGCAGTTCCTCCACGCGGCGCACGGCTTGGCCGGACGCCTTCTTCGGATAGAGGGACTCCACAGGGCCGCCGCAGCACCAAGTCGAGGTTCCGGCGTGCTCTGGCTCGCGCACGCTCATACCGGCGCCTCCGAGCAACCGGCGTGGCGCGTCGACCACACCCTCGTAGCGGGCGAAGATGCAGGAATCGTGGATGACGACCTCGTCGCCGAGCATCCGATTCGGGACGAGATCCAGTTCCGCCAGCACCTCGAGGTAATTGCGCACCTTGATGTCGTAACCGTCGATCAGCGTCGGATAGACCGAACGGAGCATGTTCGTGGTGTGCGGGTCGATCGTGATGACTTCCTTGACGCCGTGCTTGTCAAAGACGGCTTGAACCTTCTGAGCGTGGGCCTTCAGCACCTCGTCGGCGCCAAGGTCGTAGATCAAAGCTCCGGAGTAGAGGTCGTCCTCGAAGAGGGCTCCGAAGCTGACCCCAGCCCGACGCAAGAGAAGGGCTACGTTGCGTGGGATACGGTCGTAGACGGACCGCTCGGCCTTGGTCGGATGCGCCATGAACGAAGAGATGTTGAGGATCTTGTTCACCTGACGCCCGAAGCCACTAAAGCGCGCCAGGAAGGAGTCGCCGAGCTTCTCCTCGGCCACGACCAAGTCCTCGATATAGGGGATCAGCTGGTACATCTGGCCGGTGTAGAGCACCCGCTCACCGCCACGAGGGAGGTCGAGCCCCTTTGTCCACGCGATGGCGCTCTTGACCGGGATCGGCAGCACAGAGCGCCGCAGGCGGAGATTGTCCGCCAGGATCCCGATCGTGTCGCCTGTATCCAGTGGCATCGCCCGCGCCTCCTCAGACCCCGAAAACGTTGCGGTCGAAGTAGTGCCTCAGCGCGCGCACGTTCTCGGTTATGTGCACGCCCGCCGGGCAGTTCACCTCGCACAACTTGCAAAGCAGACAGGAGAAGACGGTCTCCTGATGGACGAGAACCTCATCTTTCATGCCGAGAAGCACATAGCGGAAGATCTCTCTCGGCAGGTGGTCTAAACCCATGGGGCAGATCGCCGTACAGATACCACAGTTCATGCAGGCGGAAGCATTGAAGGAAGCGTCCTGGCGCACCTCGTCCACGAGACCAGGCTGGAGAGTGGTCATCAGGAACCCTGCCTCTCGAGGGCCCGATAGGGGAAGAAACCGTCATCGGTCGCGTCGGCGACCTCCGCGAGCCAGCGATACTTGCGCATGCCCATCACCCAGTACATCGTCTCGTTGGTCGGCGCGGAGATGGCCTCCGCGATCTCGGGCACCGTCATCTGCCCGTCTCCGAGCGCTTTCAGGATCTGGCGCCGCCGCAGCGGCTCTTCGCGAATGATCTCGCGTACGTCGCGGTTCTCCGCTGTCATCTAGGAAACCGCCATCGCCAGGCCCTCAATCATGGCCTCCATCTCGCGGCTGGTGTAGCCCTGCAGGTCGATCGCGCGCTGGGGGCATATCGGTACGCAGCCACCGCATCCCTTGCAGGTAGCGGTGGCAATCGTCGCCACGAGCTTGCCGCCCAGCAGGTCGAGCTGGCTGATCGCGTCGTAGGGACAGCTCTCCACACAGATGCCGCACCAGCTGCAGAGGTCCGGGTCGATGGTGGCCACTTGCGGGTCGAGCTCGGCACGGCCCTGCTTGAGCATGGCAGCGCTCCATGTCACAGCCGCCAGACCGGAGGTCACGCTCTCGCTTGAGGTCTTGGGGAACTGACAGGCGCCACAGATCGCGACACCGTCCACGACCGTCTCGACTGGTCGGAGCTTGGGGTGGATCTCGTTGAAGAAACCGTCCCGGCCGATCGGAAGCTTGAGGGCCTTGACGAGTTCCTCGTTCTTGCGTGGAACCATGCCGGTGACCAGCACTACGAGATCGACCGGAAGTTGGAGATCGTTCTGGCTCGTCAGCTCGTCGCGCACCTTGACCTCGAGCTTGCCGCTCGTGGCCCTGCTCACCTCGGGCGGCTGCTCGGCCGGGAACTTGAGGTAGAGGACGCCCTTCTCGCGGGACTCCTCGTACAAGAGCTCGAAGCGTCCGTAGGTGCGCATGTCCCGATAGAGGTGGTACTGGTGGGCCGAGGGGTCCTTGCCGTGCAGTTCGAGCGATGCGTGCACTGCGGCGGTGCAGCAGAAACGCGAGCAGTACTGATTGGGTCCGGCATCGCCCTGGCGACTGCCCACACAGTAGATGTAGGCCACGTCCTTGACCGTCCGTCCGTGGTACTGAAGCGGCCCGTCGGCGGCGTCCACCATCTGTTTGAACTCCGGCAGCGTCACGACACCGTCGATGCCGTAGCCGTACTCGCCTTCGGCGGGCTGGTAGCTGTCAAAGCCGGTCGCGACGATGATGGAGCCGACCTCCATCCGCCGAATCGCCTCGGGATCGCCGGCGACGGCGATGTCGACCTCGTAGTTGCCGAAGCTGCCGCCCTTGCGCACCAGCTCGGCGTTCGTGAACAACACGATGTTGTCGCGCCAGCGCACCTGCTCCAGCAGCTCCGCGATCAGCTCGCGGCCGTCCTTCTCATGAGGAAACATGGGGCCGAAGTCCTTGACCCAGCCGCCCACCTCGGCTTCGCGCTCGATCACCACGACCGCGAGCCCGATGTCGGCGAGGCCGATGGCGGCGCGAAGTCCTGCGATACCGGCGCCGACCACGAGCGTCTTCGGCACCGTCTCGACAATGGTCGGCTCGAGTGGCTCCAGCAGGCGCGTGCGGGCGACGCCGGCGCGCACCAGTCGGATCGCTTTCTCGGTGGCGCCCTCATGGTCGTCGGTGTGCGCCCAGGAGCACTGCTCGCGCAAGTTGACCTGGGTGTAGCGGTAGGGGTTGAGACCGGAGCGCTTCGCGACGCCGCGGAAGGTGACGGTGTGGAGCTTGGGCGAGCACGAGGCGACCACAAGCCCCTCTAGGCCCTGCTCTTTGATGTCGTTGCAGATCTCCTGCTGGGTCGCATCCGAACACGTGAACATCGCCGTGCGGGCGACGACGACGTCGTCTTCTTCTCCGACAGCCTCGCGCACACGGTCCACGTCGACATAGTCCGAGATGTTGCCGCCGCACTGACAGACGTAGACGCCGATCTTTCGCCCTGTCATACGCCCACCTTCATCGCTTCCACGTACGCGGCCGCCTGTGCGACCGCCGCCCCGGCATGGAGGATGGACTCCGGGATGTCCTTGGCCCCTGATGCCGCCCCGGCCACGAAGACGCCGGGGATACTCGTCTCGCCCGGGTTCAGGTCCTCGTCGATCTCCTCCACGTAGAAGTAGGCGTCGTGCTGCAAGTCGTTATCGCCGAAGAGGCTCTTCGTGTCGAGGTTCGGCTGCACTCCTACCGCGAGCACGACGAGGTCGAACTCAGCCTCTTTGAGCGCACCGCCCTGCACGATGTCCTCGTAGCGCAGAATTAGGTTCCCGTTCTCGAGCTCGCGGATCTCGGCGATACGACCCTTTATGTAGTTGGTCCCCATGGCGGCGGCCTGGACGTAGAACTCGTCGTAACCCTTGCCCATGGTGCGCACGTCAACGGTGAAAACCGTCACGTCCGCGAGGGGCAAAGCCCCCATGATGAGCTGGTTCTGCTTGATCGAGTACATGCAACAGATCCTCGAACAGAGCGGGTTGTCCACGGTCTGGTCACGCGAGCCCGTGCACATCACATACGCGATGCGGTCCGGCACCTTGCCGTCGCTCGGCCGCAGGACGGTGTTGTAGGGCCGGGTCGGCGCCAACAGGCGGTCCATCTGCATACCTGTGATGACGTTGCGGTAGCGGCCGTATCCGTACTGCGGCTTGAGATCCGCGGGGAACAACTTGAATCCCGTCGAGACGATCACGCTGCCCACGTCTGCCTCGATGTGCCGCGGGGCCATGTCGAGGCGGATGGCGTCGGCGAGGCAGACATTCACGCACTCGTGGCACTCCGAACAGACGCCACAGTCGAGGCAACGTCCCGTGCTGTAGTGGATGTCGTCCTCGCTCAAGGACGGCTCGATCTCGCAAAAGTCCGTAGGCTCGCCGGCAAGCGCCTTTCGGGCGAGCACGGGCTCTTTACGGCTGTGACTGGCCTGACGGCGCAGTACCTCCTCGGGAAGCACCTGGGGAAGGCGCAGGTCGAAGCCATCGGCCTCGAAGGGCTCGTTTTGCAGCCAGCGGGCGATCATGTAGGAGGCGCGTCGGCCCTGGCCGATGGCCGTGGTGATCGTCGTTGCGCCCGTGACCGCATCGCCGCAGGCAAACAAGTAGGGCACCTCGGACTGCAGAGTCTTGCGGTCGACCTCGATCGTACGCCCGTTGCGGGCAGGAAGGGACTGCCTGAAAGTCGCGATGTCGGGACCCATGCCGATGGCGACGATGATGACGTCGCAATCGATGGTCTCGCGCTGCGTCTCGTCATAGCTCGGGCTGAATCGTCCCGTTTGGTCGAACACCGCAGTGCATTTCTTGAGGTCGACGCCCTGAACGGTGTCGACACCCAGCACGGCCATGATGCCCCAGCCGTTGCGCACTAAGACGCCCTCCTCGAGCGCCTCGTCGATCTCCCAGCTGAAGGCCGGCATCTCTTCGCGTTGCTCGAGGCAAACCTGTTGCACCGAAGCGGCGCCCAGGCGACGCGCGGAACGGGCCGCGTCCATGGCGACGTTGCCGCCGCCGATGACCACGACGCGCTTTGTCTTCAAGTCTCCGGCCTCGCCGAGCTTGCTCGTCCGCAAGAACGCGAGAGACGGGATGACACCGGCAAGGTCCTCGCCCTCCACGCCAAGCGTGGCCGCCCTGGGCGTACCGGTCGCGACCAGCACTGCATCGAAACCGTCCTGGTGAAGGGCCTCGAGGTCCTCGACCCGATGGTCCACCTCGATCTCGACACCGATCGCCGTGACATTGGCGACGTCCTGAGCGACCACATCGGCGGGCAGGCGATAGTTCGGGATCGTCAGGCCGAGAGCGCCGCCCGCGACGGGCGCCGCCTCGAACACCTTGACCTTGTAGCCGCGCAGTCCGAGATGCCACGCGGCGGTGATGCCGGCCGGCCCCGAACCCACGACGGCGACGCGTTTGCCGTTCGACTGCTCCGGCGAGACTCCGAGCGGATTGCCGGACGCGTAGTGCGTGTCGGCCACGAAGCGCTTGATGCGGCGGATCGGCACCGGGCCTTCGAGGCTGCCACGCGTGCAGCCGTCCTCACAGGGGGCGAAGCAGGCCCGACCGAGGCTGCCCACGAGCGGCGTGCTCTCGAGCACGAGGTTGAAGGCCTTCTCGTACTCACCGCTGCGCGCAAGTGAGACGTAGCCGTGGGCCTTGATGCCGGCCGGGCAGTCGAAGGTGCACGGAGACGTGCCAGGGCGGTCCACGACTGCTTTCTTGGGCACGGCCTGGGGAAAGGCGATGTAGGCAGCCCGGCGGGCGACCATGTCCGCATTGAATTGGTCCGGCACCGCAACGGTGCAAGCCATCTCACACAGCTGACACCCGGTGCAGGCCGCCTCGTCGACGAAGCGGGGGTTCTGTCGGATCGCCGCGTGGAACTGACCGTCGACGTCGCGCCCGATCTTCTCGACCTCGGCGCAGGTCAAGACCGTGATGTTCGGATGGTGGATGGTCACGGCCATCTTCGGGGTCGAGATGCAGCTGGCGCAGTCGAGCGTAGGGAAGACCTTGCTCAAAAGGATCATCTTCCCGCCGACGGAAGCCTCCTTTTCGACTACGAGCACCTTGTAGCCCATGTCCCCCATCTTGAGGGCGGACTCCATGCCCCCGATCCCGCTGCCGACCACCAGGACGTCGTAGTCCACGGTCATGGCTTCTGGGCCGGACCGAGCTCGGTCAGCATCTGGCTGAACTCGCGCATGTACTTGACGAAAGGCTCGGCGCAGACAGAGCAGAGGGCCGCCATCTTCAAGCGCTGTGGGGCGTAACCCTGCTCCTGCATCGTCGTTTGAGCAGTCTCAAAGATGCGGGCGGACCGCTCCGCGCAATCGGTGAGGTAGGCGCACTCCTCGCCGTCCGAAGCGATGAAAACGCCATCGAAACCCTGATCCAAAGCGTGCAGGATCCATGCGGGCACGATGCCGCTCGTGCACGGCACTGCGAGCGTCACGACACTCGGCGAGTAGTGCATGTGCGCGCTACCCGCGAGGTCGATGCCGGGATCGGAGATGTTGTTGGTGGAGAAGACCAGGACCTTCGGCGTGAAGACCTCGCCCGTCTCCTGCTTGCTCGCCTCCAGCGTCACGGACAAGGCGGTCTACTTCATCTTCTTGACGAAGAGCTTGAAGTAGCCCTGCTCGTCGATCACGCCGAGGAACTCGTGGCCCATCTTGTTCGACCAGGCCGGCAGGTCTTTCTTCGTGCCGCTGTCTGTGGCGAGGACCGCCATGATCTCTCCGACCTTGACGTCGACGATTCCCTTCTTTGCGGCAAGGATCGGACCTGGGCACGACGTACCCCTGGCGTCGACCACCTTGTCAGCCTTCAGGTCCTTGAGCTCCTCTGCGGTCACAGTCATCCTGTTCCTCCTCAGCTCTGCCCTCTGGGCTTCCGATGCCCATGGCGGTGAGCATTTACACCCTACCGTGTAGGGTATGTTCCTGTGTTCACAAGCACTAGGGCCATTAGTCACAATTCGCCAACAGGACGGTGAAGTGTAGAGGTTTTCAGGCTGAACTTCTCGACGACGACCCAGGTCTGTGGCCTGCCAGCAAGAGCTCTCTGGGCCCCACAGCCACGTTGTGGGCGCGGCCGTTACACGCGAAGCCAATCTTCAGGTTTGTGCGAGCCTCCTTCGCTCTGGCTTGATCGTTTGTGGCGACATCTTCAAAGCGATGCCCTCCTCACCTCTAGGCGCCGGGGCTGCGCCGCCGGAACACACCGAAGACTCCAAGGCCCGAGGCGGCGAGCACGACGAGCAGAATTCCGGGGATCACGAAGAACCACATGAACAAGTTGAAGTTCGGCAGGCTGTCGATTTGTGCGTAGTTATGCACGTTGTCCTTCATCGTTGTCACGAGCGGCTTGTAGTGATCGAGCCCCGGAGGCACGTCGGTGAAGATGGGTACCAACTGCGGGAAACTCTCGAGGAGCTTGGCCATCGCCGGGAAGTCCGTTCCCAAGAACTGCTGCACCTGGGTCGGAGTCATGTGAAGCTGTGACGCGAGCCCCGCGATGAGCTTCGGAATCTCGGGTGCGGCCTGGACGCCCCCGTCGGCGACCGCACGTAGGGGCACGAACGTCTGGTAGTAGTAGTTGACGGTCGTGTTCACGTTGGCGGGCTGCATGATCGGGTGGAACTCGTTCAGCATCGTCTGTCCGGCGCTTGCCTTGCTGGGTAGGGAGATGGCGAACGGCATAACTATCAGGAGGATGCCGATCACGAGGACCGGCCAGAGCACTTTGCGGGTCATTGCATTCTCCTTGGTACTGCATTGGGGGGTACCCCGAAGAGGCGTCCGTCTCGTGGATATTTGTCGCTCCGTGGGCTTGTGGCAGGACGACAGGTGGCAGCTACATCAAGCGCAGTCGGGACCCCTCCGTCTTCTCGATGAAGTTGGAGGGGTTGACGGTGACATCGAAAGGCCCGTAACAGTTGGTCTCGTTCAGGCGGATCGGTTGATCGCCATCGGGTGGGAGTCGCTCCGGACAACCCCGCTGATCCTGTCCGCGGCCTCAAACTGCATGCACAAGCGATTCGCCGCGAGCGTCGCAGCGGTGCCGGGCCAGGAATCAGAAGTCGGTTCATTCCATGTTTGTCGTGTCGAATCCGGACGACTGGCTAGGTGCGTGGGTCCGAACCGGAAAGCGGCCCGGTTTCGAAGCTCGATGAGGCGAGATAGCGGACCCTGACCGGTGGTCGCGGCCTCTCGTTGGTTACGAGGTGTCCGAAGCTGAGCACGCGAGGGTGCTTCGCGCCTCTCATGCTGTCGCGATCGCAGCCGACCCGCCCGCGTTGGCGAGCTTTCGCAGGTTGTGACAGACGAGGTGGAGCGTCCATTCGCCCCGTGCTCCATCTAGGCCACGCAAACGGAGAAGACCGGCGTGCTGTCGGAGCTTCATCTGGCCGAATACCGGTTCGACGATCGCCTTGCGCCGGGCGTAGTCGGCTCGTCCGGCCTTGGTCCGGAGGCGTCTCGCCATGCGTTGCCTGGCCGTCGTGTTCTTCGGGATGCGCCCTTTTGGCGCGGCCGTGACACGCTCGTCGTGGGTCAGCCGGCCGGTGGCGACAAGTGCGTCGAGGTTGCCGCCGGCGAGTGCTTCGAGGTTGTCGTTCGAGCAGTAGCCGGCATCGGCTAACAGCACCTTGGGGTGGTCTTCGATCCCGGCGAGTACGAGCTGGGCGTCCATCGCCTCGATCATCGGGGTCAACTGGTCGACGTCAGTGGCTTGCTGGGTGAGAGCACCGGCGAGGACGACCTGGGACTTCTCGTCGACGACGGCCTGTCCGCTGTAGCAGTAGTGGAACGAAGCATCCGCGGTCTTCATGATGCGCGACTCGGGATCGGTGAAGTTGCGCTGGGCCTTTGCGGGCGGTGTCGCCTTGTCTTTTGCCTGCTCGACCGCTTGGGCGATCTCCTCGTCGTTGGCGCCGATGAGCTCGGCGTTCTTTGCCTCCTTGGCGCCGGCACGCTCTTTGGCCTCGGCCTCGATGGCCTTCATGGCCTCACGCATCTTTTGAAGGCGCGTCTCGCGCCGGGCGAGCTCGGCAGGTACCTCGTCACCCCGGCGGTCCGCACCGAAGGTCTCGTCCTCTTCGCGGTCGGTGGCCTCTGCTTGGGCGAGGATCTCGCACACCTCGGCCCGGAGCTGTTCGGTCTTCTTTCTCATGTGGTCATAGCTCATGGCCTTGTGCCTGCTTGCCGAGGCCCGCAGCTTGGTGCCGTCGAGGGCGACCCGTCCGAGCTTTAGGAGCCCGGCTGTTGCGCACAATACGAGAACCTGGGTGAACAGGTCGTCGAGAGCGCGGAGGTGGCGGCGACGAAAGCGCGCCATCGAGCGGTAGTCCGGTGCGGCGTTGGCGCTTAGGAAGCGGAACGCCACGTCGGTCACACAGCGCCGCTCCATCTCCCGGGAAGAGGTCACGCCGATCGAGTAGCTGTAGAGCAGGAGCTTCAGCATCATGCGCGGGTCATAGGGAGGTGCCCCGTCAGCCGTCGCGTAGGAGTCGTAGATCACAGACAGGTCGAGGAGCTCCTCGACGGCCTCGGAGATGAACCGCGCCTCGTGATCTTCGGGCAGCCAGTCGTCAAGACTCGGGGGCAGGAGGAAGGACTGGGACGGGTCGTAGTGGCGGAAAGTCTTGGCCGTCACGGCAGACGGCGTCGCCGCCTTGGGTGGTGGGCCTACCGTTACCTCGAAGAGCTGGTCATCAACGCCGCCATTCTCCATGGCACAAAGTCTTACCGGTACTCCAGGGAAATCGCGAATTTTCACCGCATCAAAGGGATGGAAAGCGCGAGGGATGGCTCAGGGAGTTCCGACCCACGCACCTAGCTGCGAGACGAGACACGCTCGCGGCGATCGTGGGTAAGGAGGCCAGTACCCGCGCACGCCTCTCTGCGCTCAGTCGGTATAGAGCCCGTTCGTCCCGGCCACTCGCGGCAAGTCCGCCGGCGACCAGCATGCCGACCAGCTGAGGACCGATCCGGATGAAAGCCCGCGCACATTCGAACTCCAACGGTCCCGTGCAGAACCTGGTCTCGAAGTCCGGGTCGTCGGCGAGTTGCCTCCAGTCGGCGAGACACGTTGCTAGCAAGGCGGGATCTTCCGAATGTTCACTGAACCAGGGACACGGATTGAGGATCTCGGTCACCGGTTCACCGGCCATGTCGGTGATGACCATCATGACGCCGAGGAGCTCCGCGGCGAGTTCGATGAGTGGCAGCGCGTCCTGGACAGACCGCAGTAGCGCCCTTCGGGCGGGCGCTGCGCTTGCAGCAAGATCACCGGGCGCCTCGAGTAGAGCCGCGATCTGCTCGGCCGGGAACCGCCACTGTCGGCCGATCTTCATCGCGGGTAATCGCCCGCTTTCGGCCATCCGGTAGACCGTGGACCGATCGATCCCAAGCATCTGCGACACCTGTCCGGCGCTCAGGAAGCGCTGTGCCGGATGCATACTCTGCACAGTCTGCATGCCTGCTTGCACGTTCTGCATGACCCGTTGCACGTCCTGCATGTATTGCATGCTAGGAGAGGGCTCATCATCGGGCTAGAGTCCAAAGCCCTCACTTCATGTCAGCGGGCGGTACGGCGACCGTTGGACGGCGTCCGGCCGCGATCGCTGCACAACAGCGGCGAGCGGCGACCGGCCCGGCTCGCGTGGACGCCCTCGCCAAATGTGTCTGCACCCGACACGACCGAGGCGCAACCGGCCACGCTCGTTGCCCGAGGTCGACCAGGTGATTTGTCGTCGCATGAGGTAGGTCATCTACCACCCCGGAATCGATTGGCGATTAGCCTGCGCGCCGTGGGCTTCTACCGCGAGCAGGTCCTGCCTCGCCTGGTCGACCGGGCGTGCCGTTCCAGCAGTTTGAGTCGCTGGCGCGCTGAAGTGACCGAGGGATTGACGGGACGGGTCGTCGAGATCGGTTTCGGCTCCGGCTTGAACGCTGACTACTACCCGGCAGAGGTCGAACTGGTCTTGGCGGTAGAGCCTGCCGCCGTCGCCCGCAAACTGGCCGAAAAGCGGATCTCGAGGTCAGCGGTGGCGATCGAGCACGTCGGCATGGACGGCCAGTCGATCCCCCTCGATGACAACAGCTGTGACAGCGCCCTATCGACCTTTACCTTGTGCACGATTCCCGACGTTCGCCGGGCGCTGAACGAGCTGAGGCGGGTGATGCGCCCAGGCGCCCGCTTCCACTTTCTCGAGCACGGCCTCGCCCCCGACCCGGCGGTGGCCGCCTGGCAACGACGACTCGAGCCGTGGCAGCGCCGCTTTGCCGACGGTTGTCATCTCACGCGCGATCCGGTGGTCATAGTGAGCGAGGCCGGTTTCATAATCGGGCACGTCGAGCAGCGCTACGCCAAGGGACCCAAAGCCTGGAGCTGGTTCAGCGCCGGGACCGCGACGAGCCCCGGGTAGGGGTCGTCGCTTTCACCCGGAGTCACACCGGCTCGGCAATCGGTTCGACGATCGTGCGGTGCACTTCCCCGACATCCGCCGCGCGCGCCGCCGGTAGTTCAGGCCCGCTCAGTCCTCAGATTGCGAAGTTGCGCGGTGAGATCAGCCGGATCCTGCTCGAGATCGAGCTGGCGCTCCTCGAGTGCCATCTGCTGGCCGGTTGTCGCGTCTTGGTGACCCGAGTGCGGTCCGTGTCCATGGCCCCCGCAACAGCCCGACCCTCCACAGCAACCCTCTCCGCAGCCTCTCGGCCCCCGCTCGACATCGTCTCGCTCCATCGGTCTCATGGTTGCCTTGCCTCTCTGGGTTTTGACATGACAGCTCGGAAACGCCGAAGAAACGCAGCGACGCGCTCCTGGCCAACTCGGAGCGACTCGGCCCAGGTAGCAAGCAAAACCGTCCCCTCATCGGTGAGCTCGTAAGTGCGCTCACTGCGAGCTGTCAGGTGCGCTGGCACGGCGCCACGCCCTTTGTCTTTGGCGACCGCGCCATTACACCGCCGTGCTGTGCCTTACCCGGTACGGGTATAGTAAAGCGGATGGATAAGAGGAGCACGCGATGCCCGAAACGATCACCTACTCAGTGCCCGGGATGACCTGCGACCACTGCAAGAACGCTGTGGACGGTGAGTTGCGCTCAGTCGCAGGCGTCGAGACAGTGGAGGTGGACCTCGACACGAAGCTCGTGAGGGTGTCGGGCGAAAACCTCGACGATCGAGCGCTGCGTGGCGCGATCGAAGAGGCCGGCTACAAGGCGGCATGATCGTGGTCGCGACCGAGGCGAGCGAGCGCGTGGATCTCGTCATCGGGGGCATGACGTGTGCCTCGTGCGCGACGAGGATCGAGAAGAAGCTCAACCGCCTGGACGGTGTTGCCGCGACGGTCAACTTCGCGAGTGAGCACGCCGCGGTCACCTTCGATCCCACACACATCAGCGTCAACGACCTGATCGGCACAATCGAGGCCGCCGGCTACCACGCCGCTGTACCCAACACAGATAACGACGACGACGACCCGACCAAGCCCTACAGAGGTCGGCTCGTCCTCGCCGTCGCGCTCACTGTGCCCCTGGTGCTGTTCGCGTGGGTCCCTGCGGCACGCCCACCCGGGTGGGAGTGGGTCTCCTTCGCCCTCACGACGCCGGTTGTCTTCTACGCCGGCTGGCCGTTCCACCGTGCGGCGGCCACGAATGCCCGTCACGGCGCTGCCACGATGGACACGCTGATCTCCGTCGGAACGCTGGCGGCCTGGGTGTGGTCGACGGTCGTGCTGCTCGCGGGCATTTCCACGAGCGTCTACTTCGATACCGCCGGAGCGATCACCGCGCTCATCCTGCTCGGCCGCTTCTTCGAGGCACGGGCGAAGCGTCGCTCGGGCGAGGCGATCCGCAAGCTCCTCGAGCTCGGGTCGAAAGACGCCCGAGTGCTCCGCGACGGAGTCGAGGTACTCGTCCCCGCCGAAGCGCTCGGTGTGGGCGAGCTGTTCGTCGTCCGACCTGGCGAGAAGGTCGCTACCGACGGCCTCGTACGCTCTGGCACCTCGGCGATCGACCAGTCGATGCTGACCGGCGAGTCGGTGCCCGTCGAGGTCGGCCCGGGAGATCATGTGGTTGGCGCGACGATCAATGCTTCGGGACGCCTCGTCGTCGAGGCGACGAGGGTGGGCGCGGAGACCGCGCTCGCCCGGATCACCCGCCTCGTCGCCGAGGCGCAGACAGGCAAGGCGCCAGTGCAGCGCCTCGCAGATCGGGTCTCTGCCGTATTCGTGCCGGTCGTGATCGCCGTGTCGGTACTCACACTCGCCGGATGGCTCGCCTTCGGGGCCACGACGACAGCCGCGTTCACCGCCGCGGTCGCTGTCATCGTCATCGCATGTCCCTGTGCGCTCGGACTCGCGACGCCGACCGCCCTCATGGTCGGCACGGGCCGCGGCGCCCAGCTCGGCATCGTGATCAAAGGTCCCGAGGTCCTTGAACAGACCCGCCAGGTCACCTCGATCGTGCTCGACAAGACCGGGACCATCACCGAGGGCAAGATGGCAGTCGCAGAACTCGTCCCCGCGGATGGTGTAGGCGAGGAGGAGCTGTTGCGCCTAGCCGCGAGCGCCGAGGACGCGAGCGAGCACCCGATCGCCCGCGCCATCGCCGAGCAGGGACGCGCGCGCCTTGGCACCCTGCCCGTCGCCGAGCACTTCTCGGCCCGAGCCGGTCGAGGTATCGAGGCCGTCGTCGACGGCCACGTCATCGTCATCGGCCAACCCAGCCGCCTCAACGACTGGGGCGTGACGCTGCCCCGCACGCTCGCCGCCGAGGCCGAACGCCTCGAGTCCAACGGCTCCACGGTCGTGGCCGTCGCCTGGGACGGCGAGTCGCGCGGGCTCATCGCGGTCGCGGATCGCGTCAAGGCGACCAGCCGCCAGGCGGTCTCGCAGCTACGTGCCCTCGGGCTCTCCCCGGTGCTGCTCACCGGCGACAACGAGCTGACCGCGAGATCGGTCGCCGCCGAGGTCGGCATCGACCGAGTGCTTGCGAACGTCCTCCCCGAGGACAAAGTGGCCGAGATCACCCGCCTGCAAGCAGCCGGCGAGGTCGTCGCCATGGTCGGCGACGGGGTGAACGACGCGCCCGCGCTCGTAAAAGCCGACCTCGGTATTTCGGTCGGAACGGGCACCGACGTCGCCATCGAGGCCTCGGACCTCACCCTGGTCTCCGGCGACCTGCGAGCAGCCGCGGATGCCATCCGTCTCTCCCGGAGGACGCTGCGGACGATCAAGGTCAACTTGTTCTGGGCGTTCGCCTACAACGTCGCAGCGATTCCCCTTGCCGTCGCCGGCATTGTCAACCCGATTGTTGCGGCAGCGGCGATGGCGTTCTCGAGCGTATTCGTCGTCTCGAACTCGCTTCGGCTGCGTCGTTTCCGCACACTTGAGGAGGGATCGTGACCAAGGCCGCCGAATCCGCTTACGAGGTGGCAACACCCACCTACGGCTACGTCGCCGACAAGGAAGCGCTTGTCAAGCGAATGCGCCGTATCGAGGGCCAGGCGCGCGGCATCGAGAAGATGATCGCCGAGGACCGCTATTGCATCGACATCCTCACCCAGATCGCGGCGGTCAACACTGCGCTGGAGATGGTGGCCTTCAAGATCCTCGACGACCACGTGAACCACTGCGTAAAGGACGCGCTCGCGTCCGGTGACAAGGCGGTCGCGGCCGAGAAGAGCAGCGAGCTGCTCGAGGCGGTTCACCGATTCACCCGCACTCGCTAGGAGCATCGGCGACGACTCAGCAACGTTCCGCCTGGGCGCTCGTGATATGGGTTCGGGCGAGGCAGGGTGAGGCGCGGGCATCTTGTCTCCGACTTCTTCATGATCCTTGAGGCACGCGTGACCGACCGGCTGTCTCCACGCTGAAACAGTTGCGTCCGAGGGGCGCGAGCGCCGAGGAGGTAGCGAGACCCTCTGCTCGACGCTCCTCATCTACGGCGGGGCGCCGGTCGCCTCGACGGACCTCGCGTCTGGCCGCCTGTCCAGTTGACCGCCGGCCGCGCTGTCTCACCCGCCGGGGCGACACGGCCCGCGCTAGCGGACCGACCGTATGATCTCAGGCAGCATAGTTATTGCAATGAATCTCCCGAAGAGTTGCTCACACCCGTAGCGACCGCGAGAGAAAACCAGGGTTGTCGATCAAGCCACAAATCAGCCTGTTCTTCCGAGATCAGCAAGCCAAGCGTACCCATCTGAGAACACTCCTGTCGGTCGAGGAACCCTGTCCCTAGCTCACCCTTCAGCGGCTACGCGTCCGTCTAGTCGAGAGCCCACGCAAGAACCGCCAAGTCGGAGTGCCCGGCATTCGAGTCGTAGAGCTCGACTTACCCAAGCGTCCCCGTGGCCAGCTGCAGCCCGAGGCTCGTGACAGCTACGAGGATCCACAACATCGCTCCCAAAGCGAGAGGCCGCAGCCCTGTCCGGCGGATATCGCGAAGTCGGGTCGACAGTCCGATGGCGGCAAGCGCGACCGTGATCATCAACTGGGCTACTTCCGACAAGGCTCCGTGCCATGCCCTCGGGATGACTCCGAAGCTGTTGGCAGTGACCGCCACGAGGAACCAGACGATGAAGACCGGCATCACGCCTCGGAGACGAGACACCAGCCGAGGCCGTTGCGCCAAGCCTTCCTCTGGCCGGTTTTGCTTCGAGCGCCAGAACGCGAGCACGAGAGAGATCGGAATGATCATGAGTGTCCGCGTGAGCTTCACAACGACTGCAAACGATGTCGCCCCTCTGCCGAAGATCGACGACGCTGCCACGACCGAAGACATGTCGTTGACAGCGGTCCCTGCCCACAGCCCGAACGAATGCGGAGAGAGGCTCAGGAGTCGGCCGATGGTTGGGAAGGTCAACACGGCGATCACGTTGAAGGTGAAAATTGTGGTGATTGCGTAGGAGACGTCTGCCTCCGAAGCGGAGATGACCGCATCGGTGGCTGCGATCGCCGAGGCTCCACAGATCCCAGTACCTACGCCGATCAGAGTGCGCAGGTCGTTGTCGATCGACAGTGCTCGCCCGAGCAGTCGTGCGCCGAGGAGCGCAACTGCGAGAGTGCCGAGCAGGACTGGCAGCGACGATGACCCGGTCGTAACCACCTGATGGAACGACAATCCCATGCCGAGCACGATGATGGACCCCTGCAGAACAGATCGGCTGGCGAACCCGAGCCCGACGCGAGCCAAGGGCTGGCGAAAGTGCGCAATCGCGATGCCGCCGAGAATGGCAAAGACCGGTGCTCCAACAACTGGCGCAAGATGGCCCAGCAAGGTCGCGACTCCACCGAGTGCCAGGGCCAAACCGAAGCCAGGTAGGCGTACTGATATGCGGCCTCGAAACGAACGATCAGAATCGGGCTCCGGATTCCAACCCGTACCAGGAGCAACCCGCGTGATTGTCCCTGTGCCCACAAGATCCACTGTGCGCCGGTTCGCGTGGCTCCAGAAGACCGGTTCTCGCCTACTAGTTATAAGCTTGCCTTATGCCCCTTGCTGAGCCGGTGCCCGACATCCGCTCGCTCGATCTCCTCCAGAGCGTGGCAGAGCTCGGCTCGATCAGGCAGGCCGCGCTCGCGCACAACATCAGCCAACCGGCGGCGAGCATGCGACTGCGCTCGCTCGAACGCACGCTCAACCTCCAACTTCTTGATCGCTCCGGTGGCCGTGCGCGGCTGACCCCAACCGGGATGGCGGTCGTGCAGTGGAGCACCGAGGTGCTCGAAGCGATGCAGACCTTGCTTATCGGGACTGCGGCCGCGCGATCCGACGGGCAGATGAATCTGCGGATCGTCGCCAGCATGACGGTGGCTGAGTACCTCGTGCCAGCTTGGCTCAATCGGCTGCGAGCTTCCAACCCACGGATCGTCGTTTCGCTCCAGATGGGCAACTCGGAACATGTGGTCGAGGTGTTGAAGCGCCGGAGCGCAGACATCGGTTTCGTCGAGGGCAGTCGTGCACCATCTGGGCTCGGATCACGCGAACTGCAACCCGATGACCTCGTTGTCGTGGTGGCCCCGACTCATGAGTGGGCACGGCGGCGAACGCCGATCACCGCTTCCGAGCTTGCTGCGAGGCCGCTTGTCCTGCGGGAAGCCGGCTCGGGAACCCGTGAGGTTCTCGAGACGGCTCTGAGGGCTGTTGGACTCGAGCCCGTATCGATGGTCGAGCTGGCATCCACGACGGCCATCAAGGCAGCCGTCGCGTCCGGGACCGGGCCGGGAGTACTCAGCCGTCTTGCCACCCATGGTGACGTGCAAGATGGTCGGCTGGTGATCGTCGCGACCGAGGGCCTTTCGCTAGAGCGCTCAATCAGGGTCGTGTGGGCGGCAGATCGGCCACTTTCGTCTGCCGCGACGCGCTTTCTCCGCCTGGTCGGTGAAACTTCCTCTTAAGTGATACGGAATGCCTGATCTCACAGGCCGGGCTGCGAACGGGCAAACTGCACACGTCCGAATCACACGGCGTGGCCGGCAAGTCGATCTCCCTCGGTGGCCGGCCCAACACCAGCGCCAGACCGCCTACGGCAATCAGGGTGAAGGTGGGAACTGCGAAGGGTGCGACCCGTGTTCCGAACCACAGCTCGAACATTGGAACGTCGTCTCCAGCTCGACGCTGAAGGACTCCCAACGGACAGCCCTTGGCGAGGAGCAATGCGGTTCCTTCTCCGATGAGAACGACAACGGCCAGCCTCAACCAGGGATCCCGACGTCGACCGATCGCGCAGAACCACACATAGCACAGACAAGCCAGTTCGCCTACGCCGATTGTGCTGTGCGCCGCTCGGAACATTCTGGTTTTGCGGCCCAGTGTCGATCCGCTGACCATAAGTCGAGATCGTCACACAAGACCGGAGAGCCTGCAAAGCAAGAACGTGACCGGGCGACTCAAAGTCGTGGGACCCGAGTTCATCGATGCCCCGGAGCATCAGTGCGCTAGCGCCACACGCGCCTCGCGAGCACCGTAGTAGACGAGGACGTAACCAGCAGCCGGATCGGCCCACCACCAACCGAGTGCAGCGTTGAACACGAGACCGAGCAGCACCGCGCTCGCCAGAATGCCATCGACAAACGTGACTCGACCCTCGATGCGCAGCACAGCGTTCTCCAGAGCTGCGCCGGTCCTCGCCTTCCCCCTCGATAGGAGGAACATCGCCCCAGCCGTGACCGCCGTCCAGACGATGCCGAGCGCGCTGTGTCGGGGGTGAAATCCGGCGACCAACACCACGGTGCTCTGTACGGCGAGGTACAGGGCGAGCGCGACGAACGCTCCGCCGATGAGCCGCATGGCTCGCAGCTGCCGCTTCTCCGCAACGTCGGCCAGCTCCCAGAGCACGACCGTTGACGCGCCGATCTCGATCAGGCTGTCGAGTCCGAAGCCTGCCAACGCAACTGATCGCGCGGACACCGCTGCGATCGCCAGGACGACGATGCCTACGACGTTCCATCCGAGCGTTACCAGTTCCAGTAGTCGACCCCGGGCCAGCAACTGCTGGCGGTCGACAGCGGCCATGTCGCCATCGTGCCATATGCCGAGGCGTCGATCACCCGCCAGCGGGCCGATCGCTGGGTGCGTGGCTGATAAGAGCGAATTGAGCTACAAACAGTCTTCTGGGAGGCGAACCAGGGCGGCGATGCCCGTCAGGTGTCGCGACGTACGAGCAACACCCCACCCGCGAGCAGGGCCGCGACGGCGTACCCGCAGAGCAAGGCGAACCCAGTCCAAGGGCCGAACGGGTCAGTGCCGTGATAGTGGGCGGTCAGCATGACGGCGCCGATGTTCGCCGGCAAGAACCGACCGACGTCGTCGGCGAACGAAGATGGCAGCGCGGCGACGATGATCGGCAGGATCAACAACATGCCGACGAATGTGCTGATAGCTGCCGCGGTGTGGCGGATGATCGTCGCCAGTCCGAGCGCCAACAGCCCAAGTGCGAAAAGGTAGAGGCCGCCGCTCATCACCGCACGCACGACGCTCGGATCGGACAACGAAGCCGTCGGTGTCTTACCGGAGAGAAGGCTCTGGCCCAAGAAGAAAGCAGCAAAGGAGACCGCCTCACCGACAGCTAGTGCGACAACGCCAAACACGGCGATCTTCGCTACGAGCACGAGTGGACGGCGTGGCGCCGCTGAAAACGTGGCCCGAATGGTCCCTGTGCTGTACTCCGCGCTGACGACGAGAACCCCGAGGACACCGATCGCGAGCTGCGCAAAGAGAAGCCCGGCGAGACTCGAACGGGTCGGATCAAAGTTCACCTGCTCGGCGAGAGTGCGGCTCGACCAGCGCGCAGCCTGCGCGGAGGTCACGATCGCACTCAGTCCGACGCCCACGAACGCAGTGACGAGCAACGTCCAGACCGTCGAGCGCACTGACTTGAGCTTCGTCCATTCGGAGGCGAGTACCCCGCCGAATCCGTAGCGTCCAGGCGGGATCGGACCCAATGGACTCTCTACTCCGATCATCTCCACGGAACTCACGCTCAGGCCCCTTTCGTACTGCCGCCGGCTACCGGTCGGTCACCCCGGTACTCGAGGTGGCCCTCAGTGGACTCGATGAACGCCTCCTCTAAGGAAGCGGACTGCGGCGCTAGTTCGGACAACACGATCGACTCGTGCAAGGTGAGTTCACCGATGTTCTCCGCGCCCATCCCCCTCACCGAGATCGAGCCGTCGTCCTCGTCTGCGACCGAGGCACCCGCTGCTTGCAACGCGGGGCGCAGCCGGTCGAGTTGCGGTGAACGTACGCGGACGTAGCATTGCGAGCTTCTGGACGTGAACTCATCAATGGGCATCTCGGCGATGAGTCGTCCTTTACCGATGACGACGACCTGATCAGCAGTGAGTGCCATCTCGCTCATGAGGTGGCTGGAGACGAAGACAGTCCGCCCTTCGGACGCGAGACGTCGCAGGAGGTTGCGTACCCAACGAATCCCGTCAGTATCGAGGCCGTTGATCGGCTCGTCGAACAACAGCACGCCAGGGTCACCGAGCAGCGCCTCCGCGATGCCGAGACGTTGGCCCATGCCGAGAGAGAAGTTGCCCACCAGCTGCAGGGCCACCGCCGACAGCCCGACCAGATCGAGCATCTCCTCGACACGGCTCTTTGGAATGTGATTCGTCTGGGCAAGCATCCGCAGGTGGGAATAGGCGCTACGACCGGGATGTATCGCCTTGGCCTCGAGGAGGGCACCAACCTCGCGAAGGGGCCAACCCAGATCGTGGTAGTGCCGTCCGTTCACGGTCACTGAGCCTGAGCTCGGGGCGTCGAGACCCATGATCAGGCGCATTGTCGTCGACTTTCCTGCTCCGTTCGGACCGAGGAACCCAGTCACATGACCGGGTTTCACCTCGAAACTCAGATCGTCGACGGCGAGCTTGTCGCCGTAGCGCTTCGTGAGGCCCCGAGCCTCGATCGTGCTTAGCGTATTTCCGGCACGGCTCTGGCGGACCGCGGTCGCAACGGTGCCGACGCCTTGAGCCTGCAGATCGTTGTTCGACGACATCGTGAGGTTGGGTACGCCTGCATCCGGTCGGTCACCAGGTGGTACCGGATTACCTCTCGTCATCAAAGCCAGGCGGCGCCGAGCCGTTCGCGCAGGGCGGGATGGCCGACGCTGCCGCACGAGGACGAAGGCGACCACGATCGCGGCGACGATGAGAACGAGAATGACGATCCTGAGTCCGTGGTGACCCTTGACACCAAGCCTCAGGATCGCGCCCAGCAAGATCTGATGTGACATGGCGTCCTCCTGGTCTTGGGGCTCGCCCGCTACGCGGCTCTGCGTCGCCATTTAGATCGCAAACCACATCTGAATAGCGATTACTATCAGAGTAGCGTGAAGGATGTGAACGAGGAACGCGGCCTACCGAGAAGGTTGACCCGCGTGGAGGCCAGGGCGAGGACTCGCGAGCAGCTTTTGGACGCGGCAGCGTTCGTCTTCGCCCGGAAGGGTTTTGCTGGGGCGTCGGTCGAGGAGATTGCCGAGTCGGCCGGCTATTCGACGGGGGCCCTCTACTCCAACTTCGACAGCAAAGAGCAGCTGTTCTTGGAGCTGCTATCGGCCCGGCGGTCGCGAGGTATTGCTAGGCGAACGACCGCTATCGCCGAGATCCTCAACGAGGAGATCGCAGACGACGCGGATCCCCTCGATGCTCTCACTCGAATGTTCGTGAGGATTGCCGACAGCGACAGCGAGCTTGCTCCGTTACAGGCGGAGTTCTGGCTCTACGCGGTGCGCAACCCCGAGGCGATGGGAGTGATGGCCGAGAAGCTGGAAGAACAGCTAGTCGCGCTCGAGCGCCTCGTGGCTCCGCTGATGGAGCGCTTCGGAGCTGGTCCGACAATCCCTCCGAGAGCGGTGACCTCGGCCCTGCTTGGTCTCTTCCAGGGCCTCGTACGTCAGCGTCGTGTCGATCCGGCGAGCGTCCCCGACGACTTGTTCGCCCAGGCCGTTCGGTGGCTGCTTGCCGGCGTGCGGTCCAACGCCTCCACCACCTCAGCTCCGCCGGCAAACCGTGGGCGCCGGGCTCGGGGTCAGAACGAGGCTCGATGACAGTCCGGCCGGTCAAGCCACTGACCGGTTCGCGCCCAACTTGGGTGCAGGCATCCGGTAACAAGGAGATGGCGCGTCGGTGACATCTCGTCGCGTACTTGGATAGCGGGTCCCTACTCAGCCCATCTCGATGAATGACGAGCGGAGGAGGAGTCGTTCTACGCGAAAAGCGGCGGTACGTCCTCCGGCGTGGGTGCCCGGGCGAGGCGTGTGAGGAA
>Ga0224553_1000176_pt1 | contig 32393 bp, 19 predicted proteins | sample 714S21014metaG_FD_179897 | JGI IMG/M metagenome (GOLD analysis project Ga0224553, IMG submission 179897) | Peat soil microbial communities from Stordalen Mire, Sweden - 717 S2 10-14 | ecosystem: Environmental > Terrestrial > Soil > Wetlands > Peat | place: Sweden: Norrbotten County, Stordalen... | reverse complement strand
CGCGGCGTGGGCCGAGTTCGCGTTTGACGGCGTTCCCATACGCCTCGGCCAGGTCCTCCAAACCATGCAGCGCGTCCTCGGTCCCGGCGGCATCTACGAACCATTGGTCGTCACCCCGGCGATCGGCCTGCACATCGACCCCGAGGCCCGCATCCTGCCTCTGGACGGCAGCCCTCTGCCGGTTCGCGTGACCGTTCATGCCGAAGGCCCGGCTGACGGCGCAATCAATCTAAACCTGCCCGCCGGATGGCACTCCGACCCCGCGGAAGCGCGTTTCCATCTGGATGCCGCCGGCGACACGGAGCCCATTCAGTTCTCCGTAACCCCCGCCGCCGCGCAAGAGGGCGCAACCACCATCCAGGCCGTAGCCCACTCTGGCGGCCGCACTTACGAGTCCGGCTGGCAGAGCGTAGGCTACCCCGGCCTGCGCCCGTATAACCTTTACCAGCTTGCCCAGCTCAAGACCCGGAAGGTCGACGTGAAAATCGCTCCCGGCTTGCGCATCGGCTACATCATGGGCTCAGGCGACTTGGTCCCGGAGGCCATTGAAGCATTGGGCGTCACTCCTCACTTGCTTACCCCGGCGGAAGTAGTTTCGGCCGACTTTTCCACGTGGAACGTTGTCGTGATCGGCATCCGCGCGTACTCCACGCGCCCCGAACTCACCGCGGCCCAGCCGCGCCTCAATGAATTTGTCCGCAGTGGCGGCATGCTGATCGTCCAGTATCAGACCGGCAACTTCCCTGCCCCGTTCCCGCTAGCGATGGGGCGCACCGCCGAACGCGTCGTCGACGAACAGGCGCCCGTCAAGATACTCGATCCTGCCAATTCCCTGCTCACCTCGCCTAACGCCATCACCACCGCCGACTTTGACGGCTGGCTCGAAGAGCGCGGCCACTCCTTCCTGGACAAATGGGACCCCGCCTACACCCCACTGACCGAGACCGCCGACCCCGGCCAGGACCCGCAGCGTGGCGGCCTGCTGGTTGCCCACACCGGAAAAGGTACATATATCTACGTGGCGTACGCGCTGTATCGACAGCTTCCCGAGTTGGTTCCCGGCGCATACCGCCTGCTGGCCAACCTGCTCAGCGCCGGCAACGCTGCCGCACCCCCGCGATAACCGATGTGCGCAGCGTTGCTCCCGCGGTGGGACGAGCCGCAGGCGGTGGGCTCCACCCAGGTCTCTGACCGGATGAAATGGTGCTATGAGGGGTGCGAGCGCGGGCTGGGAAGCCCGCGCTACAGCCGGCCAGGAGGCCGGCGCTACATTTCCAACCAGGAGGCGCTACATTTCCAAAAGGAACATTTTCATACGGCCAAAGAACTAGGGTGTTCCACCCTTAGGTGGAGAAGGAACTAGCCCAATGGACGGTTGCCGGTCTCCCCCCCGCCCGTCATGCTCAAGAAACCGTCATGAGAAAGCTTCCCCTTTCCCTGTTCTTCCTGCTGGCCACGGCCAGTGTGTACGCGCAAGGCGGCTCGGCAAACGCCGCCCCAAGCGGATTCTTCAACCAGTGGTCCGTTCGCACCTCCGCCATCCAGTCCAGGCAACCCGCCTGGGCAGTCCCGCTGGTCACGACTTACACGGGCCTCTTCCAGGTGGTGCGGACCGACTTCGTGCGCCAGGTTACCCCCACACTTACCGACACATGGAACCTGGATAACAGCAAAGCGGTCAATTTCATCCCGTGGAATCACACTGAGTTCGCCATCGACCTACCGCCTTTTATCAAGCACAACCTGCCGGCCCCAGCCTCAAGCAAGGACGGCTTCGGCGATTTCTCGTTCCTCGCCAAGTACCGCATCGCCAGCGGCAACGCACAGCACGGCAGCTACACCCTGAGCGCCTGGGTGCTGACCACCATTCCCACCGGCAGTTACAAAAACGGCTCGACCAACGCCAGCCTCCAGCCGAACGTGGGCGCCGGCAAGGGATTCGGCAACTTCGATGTGCAATCCACCATCGGTGCGACCCTGCCCACCGGGACTCCCGCGACCACCACCTCCGGCCGGCCCGTGCTCTGGAATACCGCGGCACAGTATCGCGTCGCCAAGTTCTTCTGGCCTGAGATCGAAAGCAACGCAACCTTCTATAAGGGGGGCAGCAATGACGGCAAAACACAGGAGTTCATTACCCCCGGCCTGATCATAGGCAAGTGCGGCTTGCACCCCTCGGATCCTAAATCGCGTCCAGGGCTGGCCTTCGGCGGCGGCATGCAGATCGCCACCAGCCACTTCCACAGCTATAACCACGAGCTGGTTCTGACCGCCAGGTGGATCTACTAGTGTAGGCCACCGCAAATAGAGTCCTTTACCGATGCCCGCAAATGGGCGGAATTCGCAGAAGAGACTTCCCTCAGGGGCTAAAGCCCGGCTCGTTTTGCGCCATTTATGGCACGACTGAAGTCGTGCCCTTTCAAAACATAAACGACCATCTGTGTGGCGGACACCACTAGGTCTCTGACCGGATGAAATGGTGCTATGAGGGGTGCGAGCGCGGGCTGGGAAGCCCGCGCTACAGCCGGTCAGGAGACCGGCGCTACACTTTTTGCTGGTACATAACCAGACGGTCAGAGACCTAGTATCAAGAAGAGCCGGGGAGGCTGTGTTAAAGATATGTGAATCAGCTTCCCCTGCGTTTATGGATAACATAAGAAGTCAGGATGTCAAGAATATATGAATACCTGAAACGCTCATGACTAACATCAGCGATAACTCTATTAAAAGATCGTGAATTAGTCATATGTTCACACAACTCTGAGAGGCTGGAAAACTGAAGCGGTGGGGGAACGTTCCGGGTAAGCCCGCGCGGTCTCCTGCCTCTAGTTTCTCTCCTACATGCCGATACAAACACTTACCGGCTTTTTCTTCACCGTGTCGGGGATGCAGGAGTGCAACGCGCAAGTACCGCAAGTACGCACAGCCACGATTCAACTTGATTCCAGAGGAAAAAGAGAGGCCCAATGAATCTCAAGCTTAAAACTGCTGCCGTGGCAATTCTGGCAGCCGGTCTAGTTGCCTCATCCGCGTATGCCAGCGACCCGACACCGCCAGCCAAGAAGCAGGTTGCCGTCAAGAAGGTCAAGACGCCTCCGCCACCCACAGTCGCTGAACAGATTGAGGCTCTGCGCCAGGAAATGCAAGGCCAGATCAACAGCCTCAAGACCGACCTGGCCGATAAGGATGCGCAGTTGAAGAAGGCGCAGCAGGCGGCAGCCGATGCCCAGGCCGCCGCGGACAAGGCACAAGCCGCGGCCACGGCCCAGAACCAGGCGGTCACCGAAAATGCCACCGCTGTGACGACCCTGCAGAGCACTGTCACCGACATGAAGGCCGCAAACGTCTCGATCGTCACCACGCTCTCCGACGAGACGTCCGCGATCAAGAAGGCCATCGCCAACCCCACCACGCTGCACTACAAGGGCATTAACCTGACGCCCGGAGGCTTCACCGCGGCTGAAACGGTGTACCGCACCAAGGCCACCGGCGGCGATATTCCAACCCCCTTCAACGCCATCCCTTACGAAGGCGCCGACGCCTATCAACTGAGCGAGTTCTTCGGCAGCGCCCGTCAGTCGCGGGTGTCGCTGATGGCCGAGGGCAAGACCAATTGGGGCACCCTGCGCGGCTACTATGAGGCTGACTGGTTGGGCACCGGCATCACCTCCAACAATAATCAGTCCAATAGCTATGTCCTCCGCCAGCGCGTGATCTGGGGCCAGGCCGAGACCAACAACCACTGGGCCTTCACGGGCGGCCAGTTGTGGTCTCTGGCCACGGAAGACAAGAAGGGCATCTCCAACCTTTCCGGCGACATCATGACGCCGCTGACCATAGACCCGAACTACGCCGCGGGCTTTGTTTGGACCCGCCAGTACGGTTTTCGTGTAACCAAGACCTTCCCCAAGGCTGCCTTCGGCTTCTCGGCTGAGAACCCGCAGCTCCTCTACACCGCCTCGCTGGCCGGCAATGAACCCTACGCCGTGCTGGGAAGCGCCGGCGCCAACGGTGGCAACTACAACGCCGCCATCAGCACCTGCACACCCGCGACCTCGATCGTCAACTACACGAACCAGGCTCAGGTCGACTCAGCCGGAAATACCCTTAACGTTGCGGTTCCGGTGTACAAGACGCTCAACGGATGCGCCGATATCGCCACTCTCTCCTTCAACCAGGCTCCCGATCTGATCTTGAAGGCCGCGTTCGATCCGGGCTGGGGGCACTATGAAATCATCGGCATCACCGGCTTCGCTCACGAAACCATTTACCCCGGCGAAACCACAAACAGCAACCTCTATGGAGGCCTGACAGACGTGGCCACAGGCACGGCTGTAGCACCCGCCCTGACCACCGCCGGCTTTTACAACAACAGCATCCAGCTCGGCGGCTTCGGCGCCAGCTTGCGCGTACCGCTGATCAAGGACAAGCTCACGTTTGGCGCCAAGGGCCTCTTCGGACCCGGCATGGGACGCTACGGCGATAGCACCCTGGCCGACGTAACCGCAAATGCCGCAGGCGCGCTGCGTCCCATCCACAACGTCTCCGGCCTGTTCACAATTGAAGCCAACCCCACTCCCCGCCTTGCCCTCTACATGAACTACGGCGGCGACTACGCGGGCCGTGACGATTACGGCGTTGCCGGCGCCACCACTTCGCTGGGCGCGCCGAGTGCGGACTTCTGCGCTACCATATCCGGCGTCATCACTTGCAGCTCCACCGCAACCGCAGCACTGGTCGCGGCTGGCGGCAAGTGGGGCGGTCACTGGGGTGCTGCCGGCAACTCCGCCGCAGGCTACGGTTCACGGCTCCTGTCGAACTCCGGCTGCCTCTCGATGTCGGCGCCCGGCTACAATGGCGGCGCGTCCACCGGCTACGTTCCCGGCGGCTCCTGCGGCGCACAGTCTCGCGACGTGCAGGAAGTAACGGGCGGCTACTGGTATGACATTTACAAGGGGGACCGCGGCCGTATGCGCCAAGGTGTTCAGTATGGCTATGCCGTCCGCGAGGGCTGGTCGGGCGCTGCCGTGAGCGGCATCAATATCGGCGCCAAGGGCATCGACAACATGGTGTGGACTACCTTCCGCTACTACCTCCCTTAACAGTCTGTGGCAGAAGTCGCAGTCTGGCGGAAAGCATCCCTCAGCGGCTAAAGCCCCATTGATTCCTGAGGCTTTATGGCACGACTAAAGTCGTGCCCTTTCAAGGCCAGACTTCCACCACAGGCCGTTAACCCGCAAACCTTCGCGTTCCCGCAGCGACAGAAAGGGCAGCCCAAACTCTGGGCTGCCCTTTTCCGCTTTCTGGGGGAGAGTCTTACGGCAGAACGTACCGGAGGTTGGCATATCCCGCAAACACATGCGCATCCTTCGGAGTTGAGGGAGTTACATACCACGGCGCCCTGAGGATGTAAGAGCTTTGCGTGATGAACAGGACCGATCCGTAGCCTTTCTGCTTCCACAGGGTGGTTTGCGAGGCAAAGGTGGTCTCAGAGATGTCGCGGTTATTGGAGGCCGCGCTTCCCTTGAATCCGTAGCCGACCAGCGTTCCGGTGCTCGGATCGGTGGAGAAGACGCGGTCAAAGTAGGCGCCGCTCCATGAGAACGCGAGCAGATTGCGCTTGTTTGCCTGCCATTCCAAAGAGCCGATGCCTGCACCGGAATGCACCAGTTGCGCCTGGAACGGTGCGGTCTTGGAGCCGACCTGTTCTACCACAAATCCCGGGCCAAGGCCGCCGATATAGCGGCCGCCGCCATCGCTCCAGAAGCCGGTAGCAATGAGGTGAAGATTCTTCACCACCTCCAGGTTGACTGCCGACAGGATGCCGGCGCCTTCGTGGATGTCGGTCGCGGTGGTTGTTTTGGTTACGGAGGCAGGAGTCACGATATCGACGGGCGTCAGCAGGCCGGCGGTTTCGAAGTGCCACTTGCGGCCACCCCACCCGGCATCGGCGGACAGCTTGGAAATGATGTCCGGATGAAGCGTGGGCGTTGACGTTCCGCCTCCGGAACCGGAGCTGGAGCTGAGGTCGGTCTCGGTGGTGCTGAACAGCGAGGGGAATGTGGCCGAACCGCCGCTGAACTGCTCGGGGTTTTCAAGGGACAGGCCCCACGCGACATTGTTGTTGAAGTGATAGACACCGCGCAACTGAGCCTGGCGCGCATAAGTCAGGCCCACCTGGTAGTTGGTGTCGAGGTGGAGAGTGTTGTAGACCTCGGAAAGAAACGGCGACACGCCAACACGGTTCGGCGTGAGCAACGACCAGCTCTGGCCCGCGAGCGCCTCCCAGTGCCCATGGGAGATATCAGTGAAATAGACGCGCAGGCGCATGGTGTCGGAGTTGGTGCTGACGTAGGCGTTGGAGGGCAGATAACCGTTGAAGTCGGCCTCGCCGTAGCCAAAGACCTTGGTCCCTCCAAAGGTTTCGTCGGCGCGGAGTGTGATGCGCGAGCCCTGTGCGGTGAAGCGCGTCTCGCTCAGTTCGCCGGTGACCGTGTTGTTGTAGGGGATGGCGGCAAAGGATGTGCCCAGACCGCTGCCCACGTCTGTGGAGCGGTAAATCGCGGTGAAGTCCGCCCAGCCGCCCGGCGTAAGCGACCCATTGCCGAAGTGGAGAGAGACTGGCGCATCGGCCGACTCGGTTCCCGTCCCTTGCTGTGCGCCCACCGGCGCTGTGGAGGCAGGCTCGAATGCGGGCTGGGTGGCTGCTGAGGAACTCGATGAAGCTGCCAATGCATGGGTTCCGGAGTTCAACAGAGCCGCCGCAGAGGCCGCAGCCAGTTCCTGATCGTGCTCTGTGCTTACGCCGTTCGCCGGCCTGGACGCCGCCACTTCGCGCCGCAGCTCCTCGATCTCGATCTGCTGGCGATCAATCCGCTGGCGATCCTCCTGAAGCTGCTGTGCCTGCGACTTGATCACCGTCTGCACCTGCTCCAGAACCGCTCTGACGTCAATCGCTGCGATGGGCGCGGTCACTGATGCTCCACTAGCCGGGGCGGGAGTTGCCGCGGCAGGACTTGATGCGACAGGACTTGGCTCGGCCGGGGAAGGACCACTCTCGGCCGTGAGCGGTTGGCCTGCCATGCCAAGAACAAGAAAGAATCCAATCAACTTGCGTATCATTTAGCCTCCTCAATGCTCTCGATCCGCTTGACGGGCCAAAACGCAGCGCCGCTCCGCGTGGAGCATCATGTTTTGTTTGTTGTGTTTGATTGCAGTAGGTAGAGGCTTGAGCATCCTCAATGGTTTTGGAGTGCGGGTGGCCGCCCCTGACGCCTTCCTTCTGCCAGGGACTTGAGGCGAGCCGTCACGCCGTCACTGAAAATGCTCTATCTACAGGGGAAAAGCGAACAGCGGCGACAGCCGCGACACGAACACAGCGCAGCGAGCCTGCTGAATGAGCGGGCGAAGTTGGCGCGGAACTGTGTGGTGGCAGAAATGAACATGGAGTTCCCGTGTTCGCAGGTCTTGAAGATTGAATTCTGACTTGAAAGGACAAAATCGCGGACAGGCCAGCGGGCGCTAGCGACAGCGGAGACAACTACACGCGATTCTGGAGGCAATGGTGTGCATAGAGTTACAGATACCGTTCTCTTAATTTAAGGGGGATGGGAATTTCTGTCAACAGATGGCAAAGCAACACTCTGCAACCTTTGCGGGAGTGTCTCTGCATCACCTGAAGGCGTGCCCGCTATCACAGCCAAGCGCGCCAGTTGGTCCCATCCTATGGAGTAGGCAGGAGGTATGGAAAGAGCCGAAGAAGTGCGGTTCGCAGCGAGTTTCCTTGCTGCCTGCGAGACGCGATCTCGCCCCCAGCATCGATAAAGCCGCCAGCGGCAGAGCCTCCGTACGACGGGGAAAAACAGCCTCGCGGGACTCTGCCGCTGTCTTGCTTTTGCCGAGGCTCTCGCACGGTCGAAGATGAGCAAAACGCCAAATCATCCGGAGCAACTCAAGACGCTCACCGCTCTGTTGCGCGAAGAGAACACGCTTGCCTTGGCCACAGCCGATGAGCACGGCGAGGTGAGCGTCGCGCCACTCTTCTATCTTGTCGACGAACAACTCTCGTTGTTCTGGCTCTCTTCGCCATCCAGTTTGCACAGCCAGAATCTCAAAGCAGTGCCCAGGGCGGCTGCGACAGTCTACCGGCACACGGAGAGCTGGAATGAAATCCGCGGCGTTCAAATGCGGGGGATGGTGATTGTAATTACCAATCCAAAGCGTCGCAGGCTCTTGATAAAAGACTATTCTGAACAATTCAAGTTGGGCCCACTTTTTCTTCCGGCAATAAGCCGGTGCCGCTTGTATGAGTTTCGGCCCGACTTCTTCCGCTTCATCGACAATTGCAAGGGCTTCGGTTACAAGTTCGAACTCACTCCCGCGGAAGTCGGACTCGGAATGCTCTAACCTTTCACCTTGTTGGAAGAAACAAGATTCCGATTGTGCCGCAGGTTCAACGATCCAAACGGAAACAGGGTGTTCGGGAAAAAGCGGCGAGTTAGCCCCCGCTGAGGCGGGAATAGCAAGTTAGCAGGTTAGCGGCGGCATCGCCAGGTCTCTGACCGCGCGATTTCGGATGTCGGCAACCCCACCCGCAATTGATACAACAACAAGCGGTCAAAGACCTAGGTCCGTGACCGGATGAAGATGTTCCATCCAATCAAGGAACGTGGGCCGGGAGGCCCACGCTACAGCCGGCCAGGAGGCCGGCGCTACATTTCCAAAAGGAACATTTTCATACGGCCAAAGAACTAGTGTGTAGACTGTATGATTTGGTAATTTCCCCTGAACAAGTGCGGGCGTGGAAGCCCGCGCTACAGCCGGTCAGGAGACCGGCGCTACACTCTTTACTGGTACATAACCAGACAGTCGGAGACCTAGACACATTTTCATCCCTCCGTGGATCGGCAACTCCGGTGGGGGACTGAAATATAGACAATCGGCAAACGTCAGGCATTACCGCCTGGCTGCCGCGTTCCTTCCCTCAGGGTCTCAAGAACGAGGGAAAGAGCGTCTTCCCAATCGGGCATCCGCACCCCAAACGTCTCCTCGATCCGTTGGCACGATAACCTTGAGTTAGCCGGCCGCTTCGCGGGCCGCGGGAAATCGCTCGTCTTGATCGGAATGAGGTTGGGCGCAGCGGCCGCGGAGCTTTCAGCCTGGCTGGTGAGAAAAGCTTTCGCAAATCCAAACCAGGTCGTCTCTCCCGAGCACGTCAGGTTGTAAATGCCGCTCCGTCCTTGAAGTCCACCCTTGACGGGAGGCAGCAGTTGCACCAGGATATCCGCGGTAGCTTGAGCAATACATTCGCTGGAGGTTGGCGCGCCGATCTGGTCATCCACAATACGCAGTTCGTTGCGCTCCGTGGCCAGGCGCAACATCGTCAAGAGAAAATTGCTTCCGCGCGCCCCATACACCCAGCTTGTCCGCAGGATCAGCGCTTCGCATCCGACGGCCTGAATCGCCAGGTCGCCTGCCAGTTTCGTCTTCCCATAAACATTCCGCGGGTTAGGCGCATCGGTCTCAAGATAGGGGCCCTGCTTTGTGCCATCGAACACGTAATCGGTGGAGTAATGCACCAGAATGCTGCCCAGCCGTTTGGCTTCCTCCGCGAGAACGCCTGGCGCCGTGCCGTTGATCGCCGCGGCCAATTCAGGCTCGCTCTCGGCCTTATCCACGGCCGTGTAAGCCGCGGCATTGAGGATGACGGCAGGTTCTGACGCGCGCACCGCCTCGCGAATCGAATCAGGCTGGGAAAAATCCACCTTGGGATATTCAATTCCGTCTATCTGCCCAAGACAGGCCAATTTGTGGCGCAGTTCCCATCCCAACTGCCCGGAACCGCCAAAAATCAATAGTTTTCTGTTCGTCATTCGCTTCCTTTAACCAAACTCTATCTTGAAAGTTTTTTGCTTGCAACAGGAAGAGCGAGCGAAAAATATAACTGTGAAGTTAGCCGGGGCTCTTCACCCCGCAAATCTAAAACGCCGGCAATTCAAGCCGGCGCCGGTTCCAGCATCTCTGGATCCACCTCCATTGCCGCATGTTGGTTAATCAGTCCCAGCGAGAGAACGAACCGGATGCTGTTGGTCTTTCTAACCAGGGTCCCTTGAATACCCTGCATCATCCCGCTCTTGATGCGAACCTTCTCCCCAACCACGAGCTCGCGATACGGTTCGATCTGTTGCCCGCTCAAGCCGCAACGGAGAAGCTCGACCTCGGAATCGGGAAGAGGCACAGCCTCTTTGCCATTGCCGACAATCTGCAAAACCCCAGGAGACTGGAGGACCTTCACGCGCTCTCGCGAATTGATGCGTACGAAGAGATAAGTTGGGAACAGCGGCAGAACGGTCCTGACGCGCTGGCGGTTTTTCCAGACCCGGACCGTTTCATAAGTGGGCAGAAAGGCCTCGATTTCCCGCAAGTCCAAGTGCTTCACTACGGATTTTTCGTTTTGCGGCACAGTGAAGACCGCGTACCATTTGCGGTCGACTGCCCGGACCCCGATTCCGTGGTCGAGATGGATAGTACCGGCTAACTCGCGACCTATGCTCTCCAAGCTCATCGAACATCTCGCCTTCAAATGGAACAACCTGCAAACTACGGGGAAATCAAGAGCAGGATAGCTCTGACAAAATCCCGCAACCGCGTCAGGCTCTTGCCAAATCTCGATCGTTCCGGCGTCCCGAACTGCCCGGCGTGGCTCTGGCTATGAATGCTAAAGAGTGAGCCGGCTGAATGCCGCGGCCGGCCGAAGTCCCAATCTTTCGCAGAAGCGCGTCATATCCCGGTTCACTACGGAGGCGCCGCAGGACGGGGTCGGAGTGGAATCCAAGACTCCAGAGCGACCCTTCGGCATACGCAGCCTCCAGCCATGGAGCCGTCTCTCTGGCATCGCCCAATCCCAATAAAACGAGTGCGCGGGCGTATGCATTGTTGGGCTTCTTTCCGGCATTCGACTGCTCCAGATTTTGAAGAATCTCCAGCGCGCTGCCGGTCTGCTTTGAGGTTGCATAGGCATATCCCAAAGCGCCCTGCAGGGTTTGGCTTTGGGGAAAATCAAAGGCGATTGCCTCGATGCGCTTGAGGCTTGCCGCAGTGGCCCCGGCCTGGGTCAACGCAAGCGCTTCAATGGCCCCAATCGTAGCTCCATATCCGCCGCTCCCCCTCACTTGCGCTACCAGCTCCAGCGCCTGTTCAAACTCGCCTTGCAAATACTTGATCCAGCAAACAAGAGCGCCCAGCGAGCAAACCAGGGTGTTCTGCATCCATGCCTCCCACGCACAATGGAAAGCACTCGTCAGATCGCCCTCCGCGATGTGCAGCAGGGCCATGCCCGATAAGGCGAACGATCCGTGGGGTTGCTTGCTCAATACTTCTTCAAATCCCGCCCTCGCCTGGCGCCACTTTCGCTCGTAAACCATACTGAGCCATGCCGTGCTGCATCTTGCGTCCATGCGTTCCGAGTCCAGTTGAGCCGCCCTGCGCAGTGCCTCGGTTGCACAGGGGTATGCGACAGAACCATCCATCACGCCTTCCAGGGCAGCGGAAATCATGGTATCGGCCAGGCCGACAAAAGCCCGGGCGTTGCCGGGGTACTGGTCGATGGCCTTGCGGTAGAGCCCCGCGATTGTATTCAGATTCTCTTCAGAGCGCGTCTCCCACATCTCCAGGGCGCGTGCCGTCAACTCCAGGGATCTTCTCTTCCGCGCCTCATGCTCCTCGTCCTCCTCGGGGTCCGCAATGCGCGTCCCTTCGGCAAGGCTGAGGAGCCAGCGATCGATCTCTTGCGCATATGCGAATACGGATCCCTTGCACCCGCCAAAATGGTGAACCGGCAAGCCGTGACTCGCATGCCATCGCTGCACAGTTCGTGAACTGCGCTCAAGGTATTCTGCAATCGATTTCCAGGAATCCAAACGCAACTTTGGCATGTATCCGCAAACCTTTCTTGGGAAGCCGGATTTCGCAATATCTTGAGAGGCAGAGGATTTCAGCGTGGTGCAGTTTTTTACACGTGGTGCAGTTTTTTACAAATGATTGCTTATCGCCAACATATGGGCAAACTATAGTCCATCGACGGCAGAGATGCAATTGCGGCCTGATGAATTGCGTACTTTGTTGACCGTACGCAACTGCCCTCTTACATGGGAGCAGAAACGTCTAAAGCCCGTCAAATAGTGACGTGTCTTGTCGCTATTTGGCGCGTCCTGATGCCAACTGTCTCATCCTGGCGACCATCCGGCAGGTGCATGCACTCACCCAACAGAAGCCCTCAAAACCCTCCTCCACCTGTCGTAGTAGACGGGAAAACTGTAGCGTTGTTAGCAGGAAGTTGGCGTGACTCAAATCACGCCATGTTGTGCTAATGGACGAAATGAGCAAGAACGTATTGGACTAGGTCCGTGACCGAATGAAGATGTTCTATCCAATGAACGAACGTGGGCCGGGAGGCGCACGCTACAGCCGGCCAGGAGGCCGGCGCTACATTTCCAAAAGGAACATTTTCATACGGCCAAAGAACTAGGTCTCTGACCGGATGAAATGGTGCTACGAGGGGTGCGAGCGCGGGCTGGGAAGCCCGCGCTACAGCCGGTCAGGAGACGCTACACTTTTTACTGGTACATGACCAGACGGTCAGAGACCTAGAGTAACCTCTGGCTGGGGTCACGATTCCTGTCTTGGGCTCAGCATTTTTCACTTCCGCTCATTACAGAAACCATGCGGTCGAATGGCTTTTCCCTGAGGCAAAAGCCGCCTTGCATGCCGATGCAATGACAGCATGTGAAGTGAAAGTGCTCGAAGCTTGCTTGCATTCCTTATCGACTGCGCGGTTCGCCCGTGGGCAGAAAAGCCACGCCAGAAACCTCGTCCCCCGAGGCAAGCACGTCCCTCAGCCGCTCTGGATTGGCTCCGCTTCGACATGCGGCTGCCACAAGCATCCGCAGCGCGGCGGCCGGCGTCGTATTGGGCTGCAACCGGAAGATCCATGGAATGTTGGAGGAGGTCAGCGCCTTGTCGCTGCTGAGGGCGACCACGGGCACAAAGCTCTTGAGCGCCAGTTGCTCCGCCAGGTGGCTTGCATTGCGATCCAGCGCCACAATCGCCAGCGCGTGCTCATCCATCAGCGCATGAACGAGCGCAGTTGACGCAGCTCCCCAGTTCCGATCGCTCTCGACAGGCAGCAGGTTCCACGGCCGCCCTTTTGCCGCGCCGAATGCCCGTTCCGCCCGCACCTCCGGCGACTCGGCGACCTGGGCGGCCTTCGGCCCAAACAAAACAATGTTGATCGGCCCCGCGGGTACGTCGGCCCGGTGCGGCCCGGCATAGTCCACCCCTTCCTCACCCACCCGCGCATACGGCGCCTGTGGCGCGGCGGTTACCGCTTGCGCGGCCGGAAGAGCTTGTGGCGCAACAGGGGGCACAAGTTGCACGGTGGGCGCCTGACCCGGCGCAGGGGCCGGCTCCTTTTCCATGGTTGCAACCCGGTAGGTGATTGCGCCGTTGTGTACTGTGCCCAAATACATGGGAGCCACGTTCTTCTGGTTGGGGTCGAAGACCATGTGCCCGGTCACGCCGTCGTATTGTTCGATATCGGCCAGGGCATCGTGAATGCGGGCTCGATTGAGGCCGGCCTTGCAGATTGAATCGAGCAGCGCGTTCATCGCATCATAGGCGAGCGAGGCAAACTGCTCCGGCTTCTCGTGGAAGCGGTCCTCGAAGCGGCGGTTGAAGCTGAGCCAGCGGGGGTCCTGGCGGTTGGGATCGTAGGGAAATAGCGCCTGAAAGCCCTCAGCGGCTGGGCCTGCCTCTGCCAGGAGCGTTGGCCCCAGCGTCCGATAGGCGCCGAATACCGGCTGCTTCATGCCGGCCGCGCGCAACTGCTTCAGGATGATGGCGGCCTGGGCCTCATCGGTCCACAGCACGATGGCATCGGCACGCGAGGAGCGAATCACCTTCAACTGCTGAGAAAAATCCGTGTCCCCCGGCAGATACTTCTGCTCGATCACCACCGGATGGCCCAGCCGCCGCGCCGCATCGCGAAACTTGGGAACGCCAAAGCGGCCATAACGATTGTTCACCCGGAGCAAGGCCACGCGTTTCAGCCCCAGTTCGGTAAAGATCCGGCGCGCCAGCGTCAGGCTTTGCACGCGGTCATCCTGGAGGTCGGTGAAGTACCACGGAACGTAGGTCTCCGGAATGGTGGGATCGGTCGAGGCCGAGTTCACGATGGGAATCTCGGCGCGCAGAGCCACGCGCAGCGCAATGTGAGTGGACTCGGAGCTGATGGAGCCGAAGATCGCCCAATCCTGGTCGTCGTAGACCATCTTCACCACTTCATTCGAGGCCGAACCCCAGATGGTGGGGTCGGTGGGCCGGTCATCGCCATAAACCGTCTTCGCCTGCCAGTTGTCGTAGTCGTTGTGCAGCATCAGCTTGAAGGGCTTGCCCCCGTAACCGCCGCGGGCGTTGGCCTCTTCGACGGCCAACTGCGCACCGTGCAGCATCCGCAATCCAAAAACCGATTCCGGATTATGTTCGATGGGCCCGAAGAAGCCGATCCGCACTTCGGTCAGGTTCTTGGGCTCGGGAATATCCCGCGCCGCCCCGGAGTAGATATTGGGATGAATGTAGTTGCGATCATAGGGCGCGGCAAACTTGGCGTAGGGACTCAAATCTTCCGGTTCACCCGCATAGGGCTCAACCGTGCGGTCTTTGGCAGGCCCCGGCGGATGCGCGCCACACTCGCACACGCGGGCGGCCTGACTCGTGTCTTGCGCCACGCAGCTCACTCGAGCAGTCATGGCAATCACGCAGAACGCAACCAACAACCATCCCTTACGCATCGCAACTACTCCTTGCTGTTGGCGGCCTTCTCTGTCCGAAACATCGCGATAGCCTCAATCTCGACCAGCAGTTCGGGCCTGCAGAGATGCGCCTGGATGCCGGTAGATGCGGGCAGCGGGTTGAGCCCCTGCTGCTTGAAGAACGCTGTGCGCCCCGCATTGAACACGTCGTAGTCGCGATCGATATCGCGCAGGTAGCAACTGGTGCGCACAATGTCGTGCCAGGTGCAACCTTCAGCCTCCAGCAGGCCAGTGATGTTGTCGAATGTGCGCCGCAACTGGGCCTGGAAGTCGCCGATATGCACGCTTACGCCGTGCTCGTCGATCGACGCAGTGCCGGAGATCAGCAGGATGGTGACGCCGCCAATATCGATCCGCATCCCGCGCGAGAACGAACTCGGCTTGTCATAGGCATACGCCTCGTTGAGAACACCGTGGTTGGTGATGGCGCGCTTCTCGATCGGCGCGTGTGCGATGGCTTCCAGAATATCTGCAAATGCATTCATGATTGTGTGTCTCCTTAAGTCCTTATTGTTTTTCGCGAATTCCGTGGCTTAAACCCTTGGCAGTGGCGACCCAAATATCGGCGCCTTGAAAGTCGATCCCGAGAACATAATTGTGTGCGGGCGCGGTGGTGACGGCCACCGGGGTTACCTTGGCCTCCGCGTCGCGCACCGTCATCTCCGGCTTGCCGTCTTTCAGCGAGGTGCGATACACAGCCCAATTGACCCCGTCGTAGTAGGCCAGGCCCTTGTCCGTGCAGAACCAGGCGCTTTTGGCGTCTACTCCTTTGATGTAGTTCGTAAAGTTCGAGGGAAGTCCGCTGTCTTTCGTTAGGAAGTTGTGCCAATAGCGCCCGTCGTACCGGCTGTCGCCAAAGTACGTAGCCGCCCAAAGAATATTGTCCACATAACTGACCGATGTGACAATCTCGTGGATGAGGCCCTGATCCTTGAACAGCACGATTTCGTTTTCGCCGTCTGGATCGTCGTACTTGTCCCAGCGTCCCGTCTTTTGATCATATTCGAGCACGCCGCTGCCCCACACCGCGTAATAAACCTTGGTGGGCGTTGCCGCCACGCCGTAGGTCCAAATCTCGACCATGGGTGTATTGCGCTCGTTATAGAGCGCCCACTGGCCGGTGCGGGTATTCAAGCGGCAGCCGCCCGCGGCCGTAGCCACCCACACGTTCTCGCCTTCCACCGATACGCCGTAGACCACATCGTTGCTGAGCCCTGAGTTCAACTGCGTATAGCTGTCGATGCGGCCGCCGGAGATGCGGCTCAAGCCCGCCATGGTGCCGGCCCACACGTCTCCCGTGCGCTTGTCGAGGGCCAGGGAAAGCACCGCGCGATGGGCAAGGCCGTCTTTGGTTGTGTAGGTCTTCCAAACACGATTCTCGTAGAGCGCCAGCCCATTCTCCGTGGCCGCCCAGATCCGATCTCCGTCCACCAGCACCGCAAACACATGATTGTCCGGCAGTCCGTTGGCGGTGGTGAAGTTCTCAAAGCGATAGCGCGGCATCGTGGGCGGCACGGGAACCCGCGGTGCGGCAGACGCCGGCGGCACGGCAAACGCTGTCGTTCCTGCGACCAGAAGCAATGCGATCGTACAGAGTTTCTTCATCGCGTCCTCAAATACTCAATCAGATCGTTGAGTTCATCTTTGGTCAGATCGTTGGTCCGGCCGTGCTTGTCTTCCGGGTTGTAGACCGTCCAGATTTCTTCAAGCGAGCGCGCCGAACCATCGTGCAAGTAAGGCGCGGTCAGCGCGATGTTAGTCAACGGCGGCGCCTTCAGAAGGCCTGTATTGTCCGTGGGTTTACGCGTCCCCACGTCAACAATCTTCTGGTTCGTGCCCTTGGGACCGCTGTGGCAGTAGGAGCAGCGGTTATATTCCGGAATCGGCTTCTTGAACTTGTCCACGGAACGCTCAAAGATGGCTTGGCCGCGCTCCTGTGGCGGAGTAAGCTCGCCGCCCGCCAGCCGCCAGCGGTTGGGCCGCGGAGCAATGCTGCGAACGTAAACGGTCAGGTCGGCCAGCGTGAGATTGTCGTAGTTTTCCGAACGCCAGAAATACTTTTCAGTTCGCGGGCCGCACTCCGTCGGTATGTTTGGATTGGTGCCCGTCCACTTGTAAGGCTCGGTGTCCTTGACGCCCTCGAGCAATTTGTTGTCCACAATGCTGCGGCCAAAGCCATCCGGCTCCAGGTTCCATTGAATGCCGTCGAAGGAGGAATCGATGTGGCAGTTGGCGCAGCCAATCTGCCCCTGAAACGAATAGCGCGCGGTATAGAAGGTCTGCTCCCCGTGGCGCAGCGCGGTGATCGTCTTCGGTCCGGCCAGTGTAATGGTGGACGTCACGCGGTTGGTGCGCGTGTCGATCAGGCTGATCGTGTCGTCAAGCCTGTTGGCCACAAACAGCCTGCGGCCATCGCGTGTCAGCGTCAGGCCGCGCGGATTGAGTCCCACGGCAATACGTGCAACTACATAGTTTGCGCTCGCTGAAAGATCCTGCACAAAGGGTCCGTTGTGCGCATGAATGAAGCGCAGCATTCGCGGAACATCGACAACCGTCACAATCTCCGAGCCGCCGCTGGTCACGTAAATCCGCGACTTGTCCGGCGCAATCGCCACGCCAAACGGCTGCGAGGCGTAGCACTCCAGCTCATCCAGCGGCACTTCAACGGTCTTGCCCACGTCCGCGCCAAACACCGTGAGCGTATCCTCGAACGCACCGCCGTGCTCAAGGTGCGCCAGCGGCACAAGATTTTTGGGATGGTACTCGGCCACCACGCCCAGCCGCCCATCGCCTGAAAATGCCATGTGAAAGACGCCTGCAATCCCGTGCAGCGGGATGCGATCCACCACCACGGCACGCGCTACATCAATCACCGTGATCTCCGACTCCGGCGCCGTTCTATGCGGCGACGCATTCGGATACACATGCGTTGCATAAAGCTTCGTTCCATCCGGGGAGAGCGCAAGATAACTCGATCCGCGCCCGGCCAGCAGCCGCTTCTCTTCCGCGCCCGTCTGCGCATCCAGCACGGCCACATCGTTGCTGATGCGATTGGCAATAAACAACCGCTTGCCCTGCCGGTCCTCTACCACGCTGGAAGGCTCCGCGCCCACCGGCCACGTAGCCACCACCACGAGCGCATTCGTGTCGATGATGGAAAGCGTATCGTCCCACGAGTTGGTCACAAACAACCGGGCGCCGTCAGGCGAAAGCGAAATCCCACGCGGCACGCGCCCCACAGCGATGTTCTTGATCACCGCATAGCTGGCCGCATCCAACACCCGCACCTCTTGGCTCTGCTGGCAGAGAACGTAGAGGCGAGCGCCGTCGGGCGAAAGCAGAACCTCGAGCGGGGATGCATAATCCACATCCTCGACCGAACCTCTGTGCTCGTCCGCATGCACAGGGCTGCCCGTCCACAGCGCCACCGAGAAAAACGTGAGCGCTGTTGCGGACAATCCGGCTGCCAGCAGCGCAAACCCCGCCGCCGCTCCAGCCCGCATTCCAATGCGATTGCGCCAACTCACTTTAATTCCTCCACCGTGAGCACGCGATCAACGCTAAGGTTCTCGATGGTCTGCTCGCGCCCGCTGGGCCAGTGAACGATCAGCTTATCGACCGTCGTCGCAGAGCCAAGCCCAAAGTGCAGCCGTCCGTCGTCCTGGGAAAGATAACCAGAGCCAGCCACGCGCTCCGCCGTATGGCGCTTTCCCGCCGCGACAACTTCGACCCGCGCTCCAATCCCATCGCGATTGCTCTTGGCGCCCACCAGCTTGATCGCAATCCAGTGGCCCGTATCGGTTGAAACATTGTGCAGCAGCGTTCCTTTCGCGCCCAGGTTCACCACATATGCATCCACTTTGCCATCATTGTCGTAGTCCGCAAAACATGCGCCGCGCGCGGTCGTGCGCACACTCATCACCGGGCCGGCCTCGCGCGAGACATCGGCGAATTTTCCGTTCCCCATTCCGCGAAACAGCGTGTGCTCCTGTGGAATAAGGTGAATGAGGCCGCCGTGAAAGATGAGAATGTCCAGCAGCCCATCGTTGTCAAAGTCGTAGACGCCGGTGCCCCAACTCACGTATTGACCGTTGGTTTGCGACACGCCGTTGGACGCGCCGATGTCTTCAAAGCTCATCTTGCCTGTATTGTGCAGCAGCCGGTTGTAATGCCCGTCGGTCACCCACAGATCAAGCACTCCCCTGCCCTCGAAATCCACAAACACCGGCCCCATCGACGAAGTGGATTCGCCATTCTGTCCGAAGGCCGTGCCCGTATCATTCCCGATCTCTTCAAATGTTCCATCGTGCTTGTTGTGAAAAAGGAAGTTCTCGGTGCGATCGTTGGCAACGTAGATGTCGTCCCAACCGTCGTTATCGAAATCCGCAGCCGTCACGCCCATGGTGCGGCCAACGTAGGCGCCAATGCCCGACTTCTCCGTCACATCGGTAAACGTGCCGTCACAATTGTTATGAAAAAGCTGATTGGTCTCGCCCTCGTAGTCCAGCGGCCCCGGATAGTTGTCCGCCGCATAGAAGGCGCGATACTTGGGATCGAACTTGACGTAGCGGCCCACAAAGAGATCCACACAGCCGTCCTTGTCATAATCGAGCCAGGTAGAACTGATGGCCCAGCCGTCCACTTTGATGCCGGCCTTCGCGGTCACATCGGTAAAGTGCCCGTTGCCGTCGTTGTGATAGAGAATCGTTTTTCCATAGCCGGTCACGAGCAGATCTTCGAAGCCGTCATTGTCGTAATCGGCCGCTGTCACGGCAACCGAATACATATCCGGATTGAGGCCGGCCTTCTCCGTCACATCGGTAAAGCGCCCGTTGCCGTCGTTGCGATAAAGATGATTGTGCGGCGGCGTCGCCGGCTTCTCCTTCAGCGGATACGGATGCATCGAGTCGTCGAGCGGCCGTCCGTTCACGACGTAGAGAGACTCCAGGCCTGAGTTGTTGTAGTCGAACCAGACGCACCCCGATCCCGTTCCCTCAAGCAGCGATCCCAACTGCCGCGAACCGAAGCTGTGGGTAAAGTCGATGCCCGCTTTATCGCTTGCATCTTCAAATCGAATTACAGGATCGTGTGACGCCTGCGGCGGGGCAGACGCCGCTTGTGCGGCAGGCACGGGCTGAGCGGGGGGCGGGGGAGCAGCCTGCGCCGCCGCCATGGAGACAGCACCGAACAATAGAAAAAAACGAATCACCATTTCAGTTGCCTCCCGGCGTTACGGGCTGCGCGCCGCCCGGAGCAATGCCGGAGAGATCGTCCGGCGTTGTTGTGCGCATCAGCACTGCCGGCACGCGATTCTCCGACGAGCGCTCCGGCCCCGTGTGGCAGCCTACGCAGATTCGCTGTTCGCCCCGCCGAATCCAGAACCAACCGTGTTCCTGGCGCAGGATTGCGCCCTTTGCATCGAGCAATGCAAATCGAATCGGCCTGTCCGCCGGAGTCTTCACAAAGAAAGAACCATCCGCCTGAACCGGCGCCGTACCGGTAACGACCGTGTGGCCCGTAGCGTCCAGCGTTTCGAGCCGCACCGATGCCGGCGTTACCTTCAGGTCGCCGGCACGCGATTGGCGCGCATCGAGCGCCATCATGTTGGCATAGCTCCAGTCGTGCAGCCCCGATGGATGACGCTTGGGCCTGGTGCGCGGCGCAATCAGAACGGGTTCCACAAGATCTTCGCCGCTGCGGGCAAGCAGTGTTTGCATGGCTCCAGCGCCGGGCTTCCACAACTTGAGCGCGTAATGCGTGCCGGCCCCAGCCCGCTCGCTCACCAGCCAACTGCCTGAGGCCGTCTCGGCAATGCCGCCGGCATACTCGCCGCGCGGCGCAACGATCTGCGCCTCAGTTGCCAACGGAGAAGTAAATCGCGCCAATGAAGCTCCGTGCGTGAACACCACATCGCCCGATGCCAACTGCTTTCCACCCCACCGCGCCCGGCCGTGATCGCACCTGTAGGACTCAACCCCGGAGCCGTCGGAATAAACCAGAAACAGTTCCGGAGTCGATCCCGTGCCCAGGGGGAAACCTGCTTGAAACAGAATGCGGCCATCCAGCAGCACATCCTCGGGGATGGCGCTGGCAGGCAAATAGCTGAGCGGAAGCAGCGTAGAGCCAGCATTCGCATCGATTGGCGCAAGCGCATAGGAAGCATCCGTTCCCGCGGCCTCCAGGTGAAATCCCTGCGCCGTTCGCCGCGCGTAGACCAGCCGCCCGGCAGGTAAATAAAACGGCCGAATCGCGTCCCCATCGCCCGCAATCAACCTGCGCAGCGAATGATTCTCAAGCGTCAATTCCCATATCTGCCAGGGATCGCTCGCCGCCTGCTTGCCCGCGAACAAGACCCGCTTGGCATCGAAGGAAACATTGGCGTCCGCGCTAGCCGCAAAGCCGGCGACCAGCGGCTCCGCGTTGCCTTGACGAACGAGCAACAACTGCGCGCCCTTGGGAAACCGCTCCTGGCCGCGCAGTGCCGCCAATGGCTCGTAAACGGGCGCTGAAGTCACAATGATGTCTGTATCGATGGTTCTGCCAGCGCTCTCGGCCGCGTCGGGCCCAAATCCGCAAACTGGAATCAGAAGGACGATCAGTGCGACCATTGCCGACACGCTAGGTCTCTGACCGGATGAAATGGTGCTATGAGGGGTGCGAGCGCGGGCTGGGAAGCCCGCGCTACAGCCGGTCAGGAGACCGGCGCTACACTTTTTACTGGTACATAACCAGACGGTCAGAGACCTAGCAGCAGGAATCATCCCACTGCCTCCATGCGCCGGGCGCCGGTCACATCGCGTCGCGGATTTCCCTGCGCTCGCAGCATCAGGTACGGCTCGATTCCGTCCATCATTTCGTCGAATCCCGCAAAGTCCATTGACTGCTCGCCATCGCTCCAGGCCTTGTCAGGATTGGGATGCACCTCGACCAGCAGTCCATCCGCACCGGCAGCTACGGCAATGCGCGCCAGCGCGGGAACCAGTTCGCGATGCCCTGCCGCGTGGCTGGGATCGGCGATCACCGGCAGATGCGAAATCTGCTTGAGCAGAGCAATCCCGGCGACATCGAACGTGTTCCGCATCGCCGTCTCGAAGGTGCGGATGCCGCGCTCGCAGAGGATGACGTTGGGGTTTCCATTGTCGAGAATCAACTGCGCCGAGCGTAGCAGTTCCGCAATCGTGGCCGACATTCCGCGTTTCAGCAAGACGGGCCGCCCGGAGCGCGCCGCCGCTTCCAGCAGGGAGTAGTTTTCCATGTTGCGCGTGCCGATCTGCAGAATGTCGGCATACTCGGCGACCATCGGAACGTCGTCTTCCGACATTACCTCGGTCACGATGGCCAGACCGCTTTCTTGCCGCGCGCGGGCCAGCATCCTGAGGCCGTCAAGGCCCAGGCCTTGAAAGGAATAAGGGGAACTCCGCGGCTTGAAGGCGCCACCGCGAAGAATGCGCGCTCCGCCGCGGCGCACATGGTTGGCTGTAGCCATCAGTTGGAACTCGGTCTCGACCGAGCAGGGCCCGGCCATGGTGATGAATTCGTCCCCGCCGATCTCAAGATCAAGCACGGGCACCACGGTCTGCTCGAGCTGTGCGCTCTTCAGAACATCGGGGGATTCGGCAAATCGGTCGTGCCAGGTTTCGCGCACCCTGTGCGCTCCATTTCTGGGGAAGCGCCAGACTATCGCAATCGTCCGCGACCCGCCTCCATCCAAAGGTGGAGACGCAACTGCTCCGGCCACACCCTCCACCCCGCTGCGAGCGAGGATTTGAGCGAATGTCTGTGATGAATGAACTTGACTAGGTCCGTGACCGGATGAAGATGTTCTATCCAATGAACGAACGTGGGCCGGGAGGCCCACGCTACAGCCGGCCAGGAGGCCGGCGCTACATTTCCAAAAGGAACATTTTCATACGGCCAAAGAACTAGGTCTCTGACCGGATGAAATGGCGTTATGAGGGGTGCGAGCGCAGGCTGGGAAGCCCGCGCTACAGCCGGTCAGGAGATCGGCGCTACACTTTTTACTGGTACATAACCAGACGGTCAGAGACCTAGTCCGCTACGGACGGGAATGTGACATCGGAGGCGGTCGATACCCAAACGCCGCATCCACAACCGCCGCAACGCCCAGCGCGATCTCGTCCTGAAACGGCCGGGCAACAATCTGCACGCCGATCGGCAGTCCTTCAGGCGACCTTCCAACAGGCACCACCGCCGCCGGGCAGGCGAGTGCATTGAACCACTGCGTGTGGCGCCATGCGTCAAGATACTCGACAGGCTGCCCCTCGATCGTCCACGTCCGTTCGCCGTGACGGAATGCCGGGACGCTGGCCACCGGGCACAACAACACCGGAAACTTGCTCATCTCCGCGAGGGTCTTCGATCGCAGCACGTCCAACTCCGCCCACGCGTCCAGCAACTCCTGAGCCGTGAGCGGCGGCACAGCCTCGGCAAACCCAAGAAACTCCTTGAAGATGGGACTCAATCGATGCTCTCTTCCGGCGATCGCGGGCGCATAAAACATTGCCCCGCATTGTACAAAAAACTTCCACCACAATTGCCGCAGTTGCTCCAAAGTACGTGGCCTGAACGGCTCCACGCGAAAGCCCGCGTCGCTCAGCGCGGCGGCCGCAGCCTGCACCGCGGCACGCGTCTCCGGCGTGACCGGAACCAGCCCATCGTCCTCAAAGAATCCGATCCGGTTCGTCCGCAACTCATCCGGGTTCGGCTCGCGCAACGCAATCGGCGGACTCGCCGGATCGTTTGGGTCCTGCCCACAGAGCGTACGAAACAGCAGGGCAACATCTTTGATGGTTCGCGCCATGGGCCCAATGGCGCCCAGAATTTGGAACGGCCCCACGCACGGCGGCAAGTGCCCGCGTCCCGGAATTCGTCCCGGCGTAGGCTTGAGCGAGCAGATTCCCGTAAAGTGCGCAGGCACACGCACCGACCCGCCGCTATCGCTGCCCAACCCAGCCGCTGACAGCCCCGCAGCAATGGCCGCCGACTCGCCCCCGCTCGACCCGCCCGGCGTACGCTCAAGGTCCCATGGATTGCGCGTCCGTCCGTGCAGCAGATTTGCGGTTTCGTAAGCCATCAGGAACTCCGGGCAATTGGTCGTGCCCAGAATCAATGCTCCCGCCGCACGCAGCCGCGCCACAACCACCGCGTCGTGAGCTGGGATTTCGCCCTCGTGGAGCAGGCTGCCAATGTCGCACTTCAATCCTCGCGTCGCAATCGAAGACTTTACCGTGACTGGCAATCCGAACAACGGCCTGCGCGCACGCTGCCCGCGCCACGCGTCATGCAGCCGCGCCCGCGCACGCACACGATGCGCGTCGAAGTCGGCAAACACATTCAGTTCCGGATTCAGCCGCTCAATCTGCCGTATGTGCGCCTCGGCCAACTCAACTACAGAAATCTCGCCCGCTCGCAAGAGTTCCAATTGACGTGTCGCCGGCGCAAGAACCACGTCGCTCATGGCCGCCCTGCCGAATTCGCCGACGGAGATTGATCCTCCAGGGGAGTTGACCGCATATCCCGGTAGTCAAACCGATACGACCGCACCGGCTCTCCCGAATCGAAGCGGTCGTTCCAGTTCAACTGATAGCTGAGCGCATCGGAATCGTCCGGATAACTCTCTCCCACGGGATACGGATAGGTGCTCATACTATGAAACGGCAGTTGCGCCACCGTGAACGGCGATGCGTCCCACCAGTCCATGTCCTTCACAAATCCGTTGGCGTAGAAGAAGTAGTCGCGTGTCCAATACGCGGGCAGCGGGGGCAGTTTCGCCGCATCGAAGTCCGCCGCAATCTCCTCGCCGCTGCCGAAGATTACAAAGCGATCGTCGATGCCCTGCAACAGCGCGGTCACGTCGCCCATGCGCGTGTAGTTGCCGCGCTGATGCTGAAACGGCCCAGTCAAGCTCACGCGGTCGTAGTCGTAGTCCAGGTCTCCAGGGCTCGCGCCTTCGGTCTGCTTTGGGTATCCGCGGAAATGGAGCGTGGCCTGCGCCAGCGGCACATCCGCCGTGCGTGCCTCCGCATCTGCGCTCTGATCCACCAAAACCTGGTCCCAATAAAGCTGAAGATTTGTCACCAGCCGAATGCGCCGCGCTCCCGCAGGCAACTTGCCTGTCAGGTCCACCACGATGGTGCGCTCGAGTCCGGCGGGAAAACCTACATCGTCCGCAATCCGCTTCCATTTGCCGTCAGGCATCTGCGCTTCAACATAAGGCGAGACTGGCTTCACGCCGGCCTGCCACGCCGCATACAGCGAGGTCGCACTGAAGTAATTCACATACCCCGTCATCAACAGCCGCAGCGGAGCACCCGTTCGAATCTCACCCAAGTCCAGCGTGAGCGTGTGCAGATTGGCAAACCCATCGAAAGGCAGCGCTGTAAACCCGCTCGCAAATTGGTGATCCCGCCGGCTCAACTTGTCCAGCACGTCAATCTCGTTGACGCCCTCCCCGACCCACGCGCCCACAGGCAGCCGCGCGCCTGCCGTAGCCACTACGCGGCCTGAAGCAAACGGCGGATCGTCGAGGAAGCGTTCATCGGGATTGACCTCTACATTCTCTGGATGATCCACCGCAACCAGCCGCAACTGGTCGATGTAATTCACCTCTTCCATCGGCTCCATGAAGCGCAGGCTGAGCTTGCCATTCACGGGCGCAATCTGCGCGCCGTCCACCTTAACCCATTCGCCGGGGTTAGGAATATTGCGCCGCGTCGGCGTGAACCAGTGACCCACCACGCCGGCGCCAATCACATCGGTCACTAACTTGTACTTATGCCCATCCCACGCAAACAGTACCGGGCACGAACTCCCGCGGCGATCCGCCTCTTTCATCGCGATGACAGGCTGATGGGGCAAATCGATCTCATCCTGCAACACGCCCGTTGGCCACAGAATTCGCAAAAGGTCGATGCCTTCCGCGTCGCCCAGTCCGACGAGAATCTGCGGTGGGGCCTGCGTCTGGTAGCCCGAAGCTCCAGCAAGCTCCCACTTCTGCCAAAGCCCGTTTGCAAACACCTCCACCTTCACGCCCAGAGCGGTTTTATTGTCCGCAAAGCCGCTCAGATCGAGCCGCACAAAATGATTCTTGTTCGCGCCCACGTTGCGCAGCAGCACCGGAGGCGCATTCAACTGCGTCACAATCAAGTCCGGCGCGCCGTCGCCCATCACATCAGCCGCAATCAACCCACGCGGCTCATGCAACTTCACATCATCCAGGCCCAGTGCATGGCTAACATCCTCAAAGCTGCCATCGCCGCGATTGCGAAATACGCGCACCTGCGGCCCCGCTTTGGTGTCCACAATCGCCGCCAGATCGATCCATCCATCGTTGTCGATATCGATGGGAGTAAGGCCCCATCCGCGGAGCGCTCCATGAAGCGGCAGTTCCACGCGCTCAAACCGCCGGCCTACGTGATTCGGGCCTTCCACGTTCCGCCACAGTGTCAGGCCCGGCGCGCCAGCGTGCGTCACGGCAATGTCCATCCAGCCGTCTTTGTTGAAGTCCAGTACCGCAATGCCCACGGTTGGCGGCAGCTTTTCGCCTTCATACAACGCTTGCGTGGGGTATTTGCCTTCGCGCGGATTCACATAGATCAGCGGCGCAGGACCATCGCCTGTGACCGCCAGATCCACTGCGCGATCATCGTTGAAATCCGTGAGAATAGACGCAGCGGTCTTCCCACTCCCGCCCAGCCCGGTTGGCTCAGTCCACTCAGTGAAAGTCTTGTCGCCGTTGTTGCGCCACAAGACATTCGGCGCACCGCCCGGCTTTAATCCTGATCCCGTCAACAGCAGGTCCAGATCGCCGTCGTGGTCATAATCCACAAACGTGATCCCGCTCGGCCGGTTCTTGGGCGTGAGCCCAGCCTCCGCCGTCACGTCCTGAAACTTGCCCTTGCCCAAATTCCGAAACAGCAGTACCGAGTCGTCCAGCGCAACGGCCAAATCGTTCAGTCCATCGCCGTCATAGTCGCCCACCGCGCAGGCTACGGCATGTCCTGAGGCCTTCAACCCTGCCGCTTCCGCGTTACCCTCTTCAAACTTTCTGTCGCCCTTGCTATGCAGCACGCGAATAGCCTGCGGTCCGGTCTGCATCAGCACCAGGTCCATGCGGCCTTCGCCGGTCACGTCCATCATGCAGGCGCCGCCGGTGGTGGTGAACACACTGCCGGGCGTCTCAGGTCTCGCGTTTGAGATCTGGGAGACCAAAGCCTGGGCCACCAACTTGACCGGAATCATCGGCCTCCTGCTCGGCTCCGGCAACTCAACCGGCGTCACTGTGGAATAGTGCCCCTGCTCGCCATAGGCCAGCCCGATGGGCGCGCCGATCTTGGCACTCGTCAAATGCTGGAAGCGCTTGAAGTGCTCCTTCGCCTCCGCAAGGTGGCCGGAGCGCTGGTACGCGCGCGCTATCGCAAACTCCGCCGATGCGTGCTGCGGGTCGATCTCCAGCGCTTTCTCGAGAATCGCAATCGCCTTGTCGGAATCCTTCAGATCCTGGTAGCAGACGCCCTCGAAATAGTACGAGTCCGCATCCTTGGGATCAAACTTCACAGCCTGTTGAAAGCTCTCCAGCGCCGGCTCCAGATCATTGCCCGCGTGCTGCGCGAGGCCCAGGTTGTACCAGGCCTGGGCGCTCTTTGGGTCCAGGGCGATTGCCTGCTGCAACGACTTCTTGGCTTCGTCCAGTTTCTGCAGAGTCAGCAGCGCAATGCCCTCATTGATGGCCGCCTGCGCCAGCTTTGGATCTTCCTTGACCGCCTCGGCAAACGAGGCCGTCGCGCGCTCAGTAAACTGCTGGCCCATCTGCGCCACGCCGCGATTGTTCGTCCGCACCGCCTCGGCGTCAAAGCGCGCCTGCGCTCCGGCGGTTGTTGCCACTGCCGCCAAAACCGCAAGGGCCACCTGCCCGATCATTCTCATATTTCTCTTCCCCAACGCGGCCGGAACCTCTTGGAACCCAAAAGCCGCTAAACCATTCACGTCCCATTCAGTGTATGCGACCGTCCAAGCTCCCGCGCATCGGTGAAAGGTTCGGCTCCTTGATCCCATACTCGGATCCCAGGCTCGGATCCCAGGCTCGGATCCCATACTCGACCGAAACGCCCGCCAATTTATACTTCTCCTTTGAACCAGTTCCCCAAGAACGCTTTCCTATGAACGAAGCCTCCAAGACCGAAGCCCCCATCGACGAAACAATCCGCGGCAGGCGGCGCATCGGCGTCATCACCACCTCGCGCGCCGATTACAGCCATCTCTATTGGCCGCTCCGCGAACTCTCAGCCCACCCCAGCGTCGATCTCGGCGTCTTTGCCCTGGGCGCGCACCTGTCGCCTCAATTTGGCAACACTCTGACTGAAATCGAGCGCGACGGCTTCCCAATCAAGGCCCGCATCGAGTGCCTGCTCAGTTCCGACACGGATACGGGCATGGCCAAGACCATCGGCGTCGCCATTCTGGGTCTGGCCGACGCGCTCACCGCCTGGCGCCCCGATTTGCTTCTGCTGATCGCCGACCGCTATGAGATGCTGGCGCCCGCGTCCGTTGCTCTCGCGCTGCGCATTCCCATTGCCCACATTGAAGGCGGCGAAATCAGCCAGGGCGCCATCGACGACCAGGTGCGCAACGCCCTTACCAAACTCGCACACATCCACTTTACCTCCACTGCGACCGCGCGACGGCGCGTCATTGCCATGGGCGAGGAGCCGGGCCGAGTCCATCATGCCGGGGCGCCGTCGCTCGACCATCTGCGCCGGTCGCAACTCATCGACCGCCCCGCTCTCGAAACCCGCCTCGGCCTCACGCTGCAGCCGCCCAGCATCCTCCTCGCCTGGCACCCGGTCACCATCCTCAAGGACACAAATGCTGAAGCCGGCGCCCTGTTCGCCGCGCTGGCCCAGGCTCCCGGCCAGCTTCTGTTCGTCTATCCCAACGCCGACGCCGGCAGCCACGCGCTCATTGAACAGACACGAGCCCTCGCCGCGACTCGCCCCCACACCCACATCTTCGTCAACCTGGACCCCCTCACCTACTGGAGCCTTTTGGGCAATGTTTCCGCGATAGCCGGCAACTCGTCCAGCGGCATCATGGAAGCGGCCTCCTTTGCCCTTCCCGCCGTGAACGTCGGCATGCGCCAACAGGGCCGGGAGCGCGCCCGCAACGTGATTGACGCGCCCGCCGAGGCCGGCGCAATCCTCGCTGCCATCGAGCGCGCCCTTCATCCGGAATTTCGAGAATCCCTGCTCGGCATGGTCAACCCCTACGGCGATGGAACCGCCGCCGAGACCATCGCCCGCGTCCTCACCACCGTCTCGCTCGACGGCCTTCTCATCAAGCAGCCCACGCCGCTAGCGGAAGAAACAAGCCGCACAGGTTCCGCCGGGCCGCAGGCGGCTGCCCAGCCGCACGTGGTCCCGCTTTCTTCGCCCGACATCACCGACGCCGAGATCGATGCCGTCACCGCTGTCCTGCGCACGCCGCACATGAGCCTGGGCCCCGAGCTGGCTGCCTTTGAAGCCGCTCTGGCCGAGTATCACGCCGTGCCTCACGCGGTCGCCGTCAGCTCCGGAACCGCGGGTCTTCACCTCGCTCTGCTGACCCTCGGCATCGGCGAAGGCGACGAAGTCATCGTGCCCTCCTTCGCTTTCGTCGCTGTAGCCAACGCAGTCTTCCAGGTCCGCGCCACACCGGTTTTTGCGGAGATCGACCCGATCACCTTGAATCTCGATCCGGCCAGCGTCGAGCGAGCCGTCACGGCCCGCACCCGCGCCCTCCTCGTCGTCCACACCTTCGGCGTTCCCGCCGACATGGACGCCCTCGGCGCAATCGCGCGCAACCACAACCTGTTCCTTATTGAAGACACCTGCGAAGCCATCGGAGCCGAATTCGGAAACCACCTGGCTGGCCGCCGCGCCGGCAGCTTCGGCGACCTCGCCGTCCTCGGTTTTTATCCCAACAAACAGCTCACCACCGGCGAAGGCGGCGCCGTGCTGGCCCGCGACCCCGCCCACGCCGCCCGCCTGCGCAGCCTGCGCAACCAAGGCCGGAACCCTCAGCTCCCACAGACCAATGCCAACTGGCTCGACGTCCGCGAGATCGGCTACAACTACCGCCTCTCTGAACTTGCCTGCGCCCTGGGCCGCGTCCAGCTTGCCCGCCTCGGCGAAATGCTCACCCTGCGCCGCGTCGCCGCCGAACGCTACGATTCTCTTCTCACGGCCATCGCCATCCCTGGTCTTGAACTCCCACCCCTCACCCTCCCACGCAGCACCATCAGTTGGTTTGCCTACGTCGTCCGCCTGCCGGAACGCGTTGACCGCGACCAGGTTCAAGCGGCCCTGGTCCGCCAGGGCATCGCCACCGGACGCTACTTTGCCCCCATCCATCTGCAACCCGCCTGGCGCTCCCATCCCAGCGCCCGAGCAGCCTCGCTCCCCATCACTGAATCCATCGCCCTCCGCACGCTCGCCCTTCCCTTCTTCAACCGCATCTCCGCCAGCCAGCAAGAGCAAGTGGCCGTAGCCCTCCGCGACGCCATCCGCTCTGAAATCCAACCCTAAAGAACGGCTCCTCTTCGTTCAATCGGCTTGCACTGAGTCACTTGCGCCAACTCGAAGCCGGTCTCGGACTCCGCTCGCTTCATGCATCGCATGAAAAGCCCTGTACGCATTGAAGTTCCTGCCGCGTGCAACTTATTCCGTCCCTCCGCATGTGTGGAAATGCAAGGCCCAAATTTAAAGCTGAATCCACAGGGAGAATTCTTGACAGGGCAAGAAAAGGAGTGCATGATCTTCCCACATCGGACTTTCCGCCGGGTGTGTTTCAAATGAGGAATCCCCAACTTGGATTCCCTGCATCTGTAGCGGCCGCCTCAAACCTGACTCCCTAGACTGAATTCATCCCACGTTGGAGAGCAGGCGCGTATGGTGGTCAAAACACATTCCAAGGGCCGTGGTGTCACCGGACTGCACATTGGTGCGACCAACGTCCGGCGGTATTTCCCCAAGCACATTTCTGTCATCGAGTTACAGCTCGATCATTTGCAGATTCAATGCGGGTTGGAGCCAGATTTCTGGCAGGGCCAGCCGGAGATTCACGATCCCCGGCTGTGTTCCTGGCTGGAGTCGAAGAACTTCAACACGCGGCCGGATCGAACGCCAGTCCCGCTGGCACTGATCCCGGCAGGCAAGAACTGCTTCCGGCTGCAGCCGGTCACCTTGAGCGGCCATTCCCAGGCCCAGCTAAAACCTTGGCAGGCACCGAGCCCCGCAGCCTGAGCTCTGCCGCAACCCCCATGCCCTACCCTGTCTGGAGTGACGCCGGTGGGCGACTCACAAGAAAGGAGATTTTCAATTGTGCTGCAAGTTGAGCAATCTTGGAAGAAACAAGGTCGTAAGTTGAACGAAACAAGACGTTGTCATGGAGTTCTACGGACTCCCACCCATCGGACAAAAACAAAGACGTCCGATGGATGGGGCACAGTTTCATTCCCCGTGGGTCGGCAACGCCGGTGGGGAACTAGCTCCGTGACCGGATGAAGATGTTCTATCCAATGAACGAACGTGGGCCGGGAGGCCCACGCTACAGCCGGCCAGGAGGCCGGCGCTACATTTCCAAAAGGAACATTTTCATACGGCCAAAGAACTAACAAGAAACAAGATTCCGATTGTGCTGCAAGTTCAACAATCGAAACGGAAAAAGCGTTTTCGGGCAAAAAAGCAGCGAGTTAGCCCCCGCTGAAGCGGGGATGGCGAGTTAGCAGGTTAGCAGAGGCAACGTCAGACACAGTTTCATGCCTCCGTGGGTCGGCAAGGCCGGTGGAGGACTGAGAAGGCCCTCGGGCAGGTGCGGTTCAAATCAATAAACAAGGAAAAAGTGAGCAATTTTGTACAGATGCGTTAAATTGCCGCTGGCAGAATATGACGTAGCGGCTTCCCCGCGCGGATCAGCCAAATCCGGTGGATCAGCGAAACCCTGCAACGATCAGGCAGCTCCAATCACTCCTCGAAGGTCCCAAAGAATGGAGCGTTCTACGCTCCCGGCACCGATCATCCCGGCCGATGAGCTTTGGATTGGTTACGCGCACTGAGGACTCGGTCCACCAACTCCGTCTTCTTTCAACCTGGTCCGCAAGACTGACCTCAACTCAGTTTGAAGAGCAGGCTCCCATGGTCGTCAAAACTCATTGCAAGGGCCGTGGTCTCACCGGACTGCACGTCGGCGTCTCCAACGTGCGCCGTTATTTTCCCAGGCACGTTTCTGTCATCGAGTTGCAACTGGATCATCTCCAGATTCACTGTGGCCTGGACCCTGCCTTTTGGCGCGGACACCCGGAGATTCACGATCCCAGGCTCTGCGCCTGGCTGGAGTCGAAGAACTTCCACGGAACGCCGAATCGAGCCCCGATTTCGCTGGCCCTGATCCCGTCCGGTGACAACACATTCCGGCTCGAATGCGTCTCCCTGGCCGGGCAAGCTCAATCGAAGCCCCGTCAGGCTCCCAGAC
>Ga0224553_1000175_pt1 | contig 32428 bp, 29 predicted proteins | sample 714S21014metaG_FD_179897 | JGI IMG/M metagenome (GOLD analysis project Ga0224553, IMG submission 179897) | Peat soil microbial communities from Stordalen Mire, Sweden - 717 S2 10-14 | ecosystem: Environmental > Terrestrial > Soil > Wetlands > Peat | place: Sweden: Norrbotten County, Stordalen... | reverse complement strand
GGCGATTTGGCGTCAATTGAGAATCTTGCGCGGTGACATACCATTTTTGGGGCGTAATATCGTTTCAACTGAGCTTTCGTGTCACCCCGGTCCCCAACAGCTAGGGACCGGGGCCACCCGCCGATCAACCGCATCCACGATCTGTTGCCCTGGAACCTCGCCGCGTCTCAGAGAGATCTCGCCTGATCTCAAGTGTCCAGTTGTTTTACAGATGGACACTTGGGAGCGAGTAGAATTGTGTCCAAAGCCAAGCATACAGCCGGTCGAATCGGACCCGAAATGCCCCGTCAATGCGGTCCAGAATACCGCTGAAACCCTGCAGCAGGCCAAGGCGCTATCTTTCTCGTGGTAGCCTGGAGCGAGCGCAGCTGCACTCGCCTGGCGCAGGCAAATCGCAACATACGAAAGGCGATGTTATGAATCAAATCCTGCTCATTCTCTTGAAGGATATGCGGCGGTTGTGGATCGAGACTCTTGTTTCCATCGTTACTGTTGCAATACTTGCATTGGTCACACCCGGGAGCTGGCTCAGAGCGTCTTTCTCCGATCCAAGGGCATACCAGACCATCACCGCATGGTTCAAGCTTCTTGTTCTCCTCGGGTGGGGCCTCGTCATTGCGCGCCTGGTCCAAGGCGAAGCTTCCGCAGACGGCAAGCAACCTCGGACCACGCCAACCTGCGAGTGGCCCAAGCTGCTGGCCGCCAAGCTCCTCTTTGTGACGCTGTTCATCTATCTTCCTTTTCTGCTGATGCAGATTGCCGGTCTATTGCAGGCCGGATTCAATCCTCTCTCCTATATCCCCAACATCCTCTACCGGCTGATGCTCTTCTCTCTGGTTGTCCTCTCTCTATTTGCCGTGGCTGCCGTGACCTCGAACCTGGTGCAGATGGCGTTTGCGGCTTTGTGTGCGCTCACCGCCTCCACCGTGGTGGCTGCATGGGTCGTCTGGACCTCCCTATGGCACTTTGGCAAGCTGCCCACTCCGTACACGCGCATTCCCTGGGGCGGAGCTGTTTCAATCGCCGTTGCCCTTCTGGTCCTGGCCGCGGCGGTCGCGCTGCAGTACGCAACAAGGCGCACTCTCCTGGCGCGTGTCTTGCTCGGGAGTACGCCCCTTTTTTTCGCGCTCGCTGCTTATCTCTCCAATCTCAGCCTGTGGATGAACCGCTCCTTTCCGCCCGCCGCGCCCTCAGACCTCACCGCGATACGGTTTGTCTCCTCCGAGCCGGAAGACAAAAAAGCCTGCGCCATTCAATGCGCTGAGCCCGCGCTCGACCCTGGCAACGTCTCAAAATTCAACAAGAAGAAACGGCACAAGGCCATCGACTTAGGCGACCTGGAGAACTGTACCAGTAAGTGCTCCCTGTCGTACTCCGGCAACTCCAGGTTCATCAATTTCGACGAGAACAAATGGGCCTTGGTCAAAGTCAACGTGAGGGCCGTGGGAGTTATGCCTGGCGACAGTTGGCATCTCGATGCCTTTCGGCCTGTCCTGACCCCTGCAAAAGGCGCTCCGGTCAAACTCGATTGGCAGAAAGGAGTGGATGCCTTCGACAAACCCGACGATCCCACTCGGCTCTACTACAAAACCCTCCAGTTCCTCGTTCCGCGCGCCGCTTACGAGAGGATCAAATCGTCCCCGCTCGCCTTACATCTCGACTTGGCTCTCACCCAGTCCCAGGTCGGGCAAACCTGGCAATTCCCTTTGCCCAAACACGAAGTCTCCATTTCCGGCCTCGGTTTCTGTTCGGCGGTCGACAACCACCGAGAAGGCATGTTGCGCGTCATGGGAATGACCTGCCATTTTCCTTTCCATGAGCCGCCGCCGACTCAGGTCGACGCCCACATGACCAGAGGACCGTGTGAATTGGCACCGGCCCAACCCGGAGATCCGAATATGCCGATCGGATATATCTTAGGAGACTTTCGCGCCGCGCCGGCCACTTTCGCCCTCTCGCCGATCGAAGAACGGATAGTCTTAGATATCCCCAACAAAACCGGCCATCCGGCTGCGGTCCCGCTAAGCATTTGCCCCGGCACTTCAGTGGTGGTAACTCAGTCCCATAAGGTACGTTCAGTCCAGACCGGGATGATGGTCGAAAACTTCGACGTCTCGGCACAATAAGCCAAGGCGGCAATCACCGGTGCTCCGCACTTGGTCACCGCCCTTGTCGATACCCGTCCGAGCTTCCTCCAGCGTTTGGGCGCGGAGAGTGACGTACGGCGAGAACCGAACGCTTACGTTGAAAGGATTGTTATGACTTTTCCATGCCCCATAAAACTCTATGATTCTTCGATGGCCGAGGACATCTTGATGACGCCAGCCGCCTTTAGAAGGATCTGGTTTCATACGACAGAGGTTAAGTCAGAAATCTGCTCGACTGGTTGGAACCCTGAGAAGATCAAGCGTTCCATGTATGGAACCGCGGTCTACCTCGCCCGTAAGAAATGGGATCTGGATGATCTTCTCGGTGACCTGCTAGGGCCAATTGATCGGGAAATTTTAGTGAAGGGTCTAAGAAGCACCAAGATGATTGCGTGTGTGTTGGCACTTCAGACCGATGAGGTGATGAGTTGCTTCCCCTCGGAACGCGCGCCGAATGGAAAAACTGAGCAGGAACTCTTGAATTATCTAAACAAGAACGTTCCTCAGGATGAGGTCGGGCTTAGAAGCGGAATACAGCACATCGGAACTGATGGTTCATCGACAAGAGTTCGATTCGGCAGAAATCCTGTTTCGGGGGACAACCAGAAAAACAAGGAGATCGCTCGTTACTTCCTCACCAACGGGATAAAGGCCATTAGGTTTTTTGAACACAGCGAAGAAGTAGTGGCGGTTTTTGACCCAGGCTGCATCCGCGTGCTTCCCAAGAGTACGAAGTTTGAGGTACACCCTTTTTCGGATATCTTGGCGGCGAATGACCCGGGGTCTACCCTTTGATGACCTGTTGGCGTTCTGGCTCTTGCGGCCAGCGCTGAGTTGGCGGGAGGCGACGCCGGTCCCTGCAAGTCAGCTCATCGTCACCAAGCCAGTCTTCGATTGGTGAGAACAGCCCAATGCGCTCAGCGAGCGTCCATATGCTTGGCAATCCGGAAAGAATCCGTCAAAAGTATAACTGTAGCCCTATACCCCCAGCACCGCCCGCTGCGCCGCAAAAATCTCCTTCAATCCAACCTCCGCCAGATCGACCAGCTCATTGAGCTGCGCGCGAGAAAAAGAGCCCTTCTCCGCCGCCGCCTGCGTCTCGATCAGCCCGCCGTCAGCAGTCATCACCACATTCATGTCCACCTCGGCCTGCGAATCCTCCTCATAACATAGGTCCAGCAGCATCGCGCCGCCGACCAGGCCCACCGAGGTCGCGGCGACCAGTTGCCTGAGCGGCGATGCTTTGAGCGTTCCGGCGGCGACCAGCGCGTTCAACGCCAGCGCCAGCGCGACGGCCGCTCCGGTAATGGCCGCAGTGCGCGTGCCGCCGTCGGCCTGGATCACGTCGCAGTCCAGAATCACCGTGCGCTCGCCCAGCGCCTTCATGTCCACCACCGAGCGCAGGCTCCGGCCGATCAGCCGTTGAATTTCGTGTGTCCGCCCGCCGATCTTGCCCCGTTCACTTTCTCGAGGTGTACGGGTGAGCGTGGCGCGGGGCAGCATCGAGTACTCCGCCGTCACCCAGCCGCGCCCCGAGTTCCTCAGCCAGCCCGGAACGCCTGGTTCAATGGTGGCGTTGGTCAGCACGCGCGTGTTGCCCAGCGCAACCAGCACCGAGCCTTCGGCGGTCTGCACAAAGCCGGGAGTCAGTGTGAGCGGGCGAAGCTCCAGCGGAGTCCTGCCGCCGGGACGATAAAAGGACGAAGCAACTGTGTCGTTCTCAGAATGATTCTCAGAATTACTCCCAAAATGATTCATGGACAGATTGTACGGGAAGCGGCTTGCCGGAGTGGCTGTCAAGCCGTCAATGACTTTCGGTTCCAGGACGGGAAATCGCTCCTTCTCCGTCCCATAACAGGAATCTATCCCTAATCCATTGAAACCAAGAATCTTACATCCGTTACGCACCAATTTCCAGTTCCATATTGGGAAGAAATGCTCGTTTTGAGTCCGGCGGCAGTGTCTGGGAATTGGACACTAACTCCTTCCCTTATCAGGAACTTAATTCAGCCGTTCTAGTTTGGCACGCCACGTGTAATAGAAAGGGACAGTTCCCACTCCGGGGGCAGAAATGGGAAGAGCGAAAAACAGGGAATAGGGAATAGGGAACAGGGAACAGGGAACAGATCGGTGTTTTGGGGATTTGAAACTGACCCCTGATCTCTGATCTCTGACCCCTGACTTGGAAAAGGAGCGGTTATGCAGCAGACAGGACAGACGGGGGGATTCACAGCAACCGGGCAAGGGTCATCGGGCCTGGTCGAGGCAGGGCTTGCGGGAGTGGGCCTGGCCGGAAGCGGAGGGTCCGTGAGTGAGCGGAAGCGGGTCGAGGCGGTGGTCGAGACGCTGGCCAATCTGCGCGACGAAAGCGAGAGCCTGACCGAGGTAGCCCATGACGCGCGGAATATGGTCACGGCGCTGGGGCTCTACTGCGATCTGTTAGAGGAGCCGGGGGTGCTCAATCCTGCGTTCCACCACTATGGCAACGAACTGAGGCTGGTGGCCACGGCCAGCCGCCGGCTGGTGGAGAAGCTGGTGGTGCTCGATTTCCGCCAAGGGCCGGCCGCCGATCTGGGCGGCGCAGCCCGGACGGGGGCTGAGCCGCTCGGCGCGGGCCGGCAGGAGCGCACCCGCCGCTTTGCTCTGATGCCCGCCGAGCCAATCGACAATCTGGCCGGGGAAGTTCTGGCCAACCGCAATCTGCTGGCGGCCCTGGCCGGTCCCTCCATCACTCTTACCGTGGATGCCGAGGGCGGCTCGCTGCCGATACGGCTGACGGGCGAGGATCTGACCCGGATTCTGGTCAACCTGGTCAAGAACGCCGCCGAGGCGATGCCGGAGGGCGGCCGCATCCAGCTTGGCCTGCGCGAGCTCCCCGCCACGGACGGCGCGGTCGAGGGCCTGACGCTCACCGTGGAAGACAACGGGCCGGGCATTCCCAAAAAGGCGCTGGACAAGATCTTCGACTCCGGCTACACCACCCGCGCCGGCGGCGATTTCCGGCACGGCGGCTGGCCGGCCTCCCATCGCGGGCTGGGCCTGTCCATCACCCGCTCCATCGTCGCGGCCGCCGGGGGCCGCATTCATGCCGCCAACCGAGACTTAACCGGAGCCCGCTTCGAGATCGAGTTGCCCGTCCGCTCCCGCTGAGGCGCGCCCGCACGGCAGACGGCCCAACAGGAAGTTCCAGGGCGGCAAAAATCTCGTGACAGCAAAAAAATCCCATTCACCCTTTGTGCGTGAGGCAATTACAATGCTTGAGACAGTTCTGAGCACGAGAGCCATGGACTTTATTCCTCAACAGCTCGCGGAACAGCCAGCTCGCCTGCATCTGCTGGTGGTCGACGCCGACACCGCGGTCCGCTCGGCCTGCGCCGAGATTGCCAGTAGCCTGGGCTACGCGGTGGAGAGTACCGGCGACCTGACTCAGGCGCGCAGCATGATGCGCGGCAGCACCGCCGACATCCTGCTGGTCAACCTGCCCGCGGGCTCGAACCAGGGTCTGGAGCTGGTCTCCGAGGTCAAGCTGCTTTACCCGCAGACCGCGGTGATCGCGATGACCGCCTCGAGCTCGGTCAATGCCGCCGTCGAGGCGATGCGCTGCGGAGCCTCGGACTACCTGGCCAAGCCCTTCGCCATCGATGAATTGTCCACCGTTCTGGAGCGCGCCGCCTCCTCGCTGGTCACCGACGCCGCCACCCGCCAGTTGCGCGAGCGGCTGCGCCTTTCCCAGGGGCTGGGCGCGATGATCGGCCGCTCCGGCGAGATGGAAAAGCTCTACCGCATCCTCTCCAAGGTTGCCCAGAGCTCCCATCCGGTGCTGATTCTGGGCGAGAGCGGCACCGGCAAGGAGCTGGTGGCGCGCACCATCCACGCCTACGGGCCTAACTCTCAAAAGCCGTTTCTGCCGGTCGATTGCGGCTCGCTGGTGCCCACGCTGATCGAGAGCGAGCTCTTCGGCTACGTGAAGGGAGCCTTCACCGGGGCCAATCGGAACAAGGACGGGTTGCTGGTCTCGGCCGAGGGGGGAACGGTCTTTCTCGACGAGATCGGCGAGCTCTCGCTCGACCTGCAAGCCAAGCTGCTGCGCGCGCTGCAAGAGAAGGAGGTCCGTCCCGTCGGCGCCACTCATCGCATCCCCATCAAGGCGCGCATCGTGGCCGCCACCAACCGGGATCTGGCGGTGATGGTGGAAAAGGGCGCCTTCCGCAAGGATCTTTTCTACCGACTCAACGTAGTCAATCTGCGGCTGCCGCCCTTGCGCGACCGCCGCGAGGACATTCCGCTGCTGGCGGCTCACTTTCTGGACCACATCAGCCGCGAGCACGGCGTCAAATTTACGTTGAGCGACGAGGCCCTGCACACCATGATGCGCCACGACTGGCCGGGCAATGTGCGCGAGCTCGAAAACTCCATCGAGCGGGCCTGCGCGCTCTCCAGCGGGCCGATTCTGCACCTGGGCGACCTGCCCACACTGCTTCAGAATCAGGGTCTCGAGGCGCGGCGCTCGGTGGCCGCCGGCGAGCTGGTCGCCGAGGGCAGCCAAGCGCAGTTGACCACGCTGGCGGAGATGGAACGCGAGGCCATCCTGGGAGCCATTCGCGCCCTCAACGGCGACAAGCTCCAGGCCGCCAAGCTGCTCGGCATCGGCAAGACCACCCTCTACCGCAAGCTGAAGGAATACGGCATCGCCGACCCGCTTCGGGAAGAGTAGGCGGCCCGGACTCAAGTCGGGACCGATCGCGCCGATAGACCAATAATGGGAAACTTCACAGGCCTGAAGCGGGAAGAAGAGCCGCGCGGAGCGTAACAGGCCGAAGCCACGGGCTGGACGGATGAGCCAAAGGAGCTGGGAATGAGCATTCTGATTGTGACCGGAGTCGAAGGCGCCCGCAACTGCGCCGCCGTGGTGGCAGCGCAACTGGGCATGGAGGTCGAGATAGCCGACGGGCGCAAGGCCGCGCTGGGGGCGCTGCGCCGCCGCGAGTTTGCCGCCGTAGTGGTGGACGAGACGATGGCCGAGTGCGACCCGGCCTCCGCCGAGGCCATCTGGGAGCACGCCGGCTTGGCCATCCCCCTGCAAATCAACTTCGCGCTCTCCGGCGCCGCCCGGCTGGTTCGCGAGATTCGCGCCGCCCTGCACCGCCGCGAGCGCGAGCAGACGCTGGCCCGCCGCGCCGCCGCCGCCACCATCGAAACCGAGCTGAAATCCACGATCGCCGGTCTGCTGCTTCACTCCCAACTGGCGCTGAACGGCAGCGAGATCTCCTCACCCGCGGCCGAAAGAATGCGTATGGTGGCCGATCTGGCCGGAAGCCTGCGCCAGCAGTTGAACTCGCCGATGATGGCCCGCGGCGACACCGCTGCCTGACCACCTGCGGTGGGGCAGACGGCGCTTGCGCGCCATGGAGTTCGTAGCCACCTGCCTGCGGCGCGGCGTGAAGGCTCTTCCGCTCTGTGGCCGGCAGAGAAGTTTCATAGAGTCACACGCGCACGCCGGGGTGAACCTGGCTCCGGCGTTTTTTGCGCCCCTCTCCCGCTCCGTGCCCCATCCTTCCGCGTTTTTGGCGAAAGGGTGGGAATCCACGAACCCCCATGGCGCGCAAGCGCCGTCCGCCGCACCGCAGGTGCCCATGGCGCGCAAGCGCCGTCTGGCCGCACCGCAGGTGCCCATGGCGCGCAAGCGCCGTCTGGCCGCACCGCAGGTGCCCATTGCGCTCCCCATCCCAGAGTGCAACAATGGACGCGCGCGCAATTCTCCGCACAACCAATGGCGAAAGCATGAAACACTGCCCGCAGTGCTCGACCGGCTATCCCGACTCGCTCGCCGCCTGCCCCACGCACGGCCTGCCCCTCAACGAAATCCGCGACCTCAAGCCGGGCATGGTCATCCATCATAGTTACCGCATCGTGCGCAAGCTCGGCCAGGGCGGCATGGGAGCCGTTTATCTCGCCCAGCACACCCTCATGGACGAGCCTCGCGCCCTGAAATTCCTCTCCGCCGAGCTGAGCCAGGACCAGGCCTTTACCGCCCGTTTCCTGCGCGAGGTCCGCACCCTCCGCCAGATTCGCCATCCCAACGTCGTCGATTGCGGCGACCTCGAATCCGCCGAAGACGGCTCCCTCTTCTTCTCCATGGAGTTCGTCGACGGCCCCGACCTCCGCGCCTTTCTCCGCGACGCTCCCAAATATTTCGAATCCGGGAGCGGGGGAGATACGGAGGGAGGCGGGGGTTTCAACCCCCGCATATACCAGCCAATAACAGAACGGGCTTTATCCCCGGAGGAGACAGGCGTGAAGGGTACGGGCTTCAGCCCGTACATTGAGGCCAATAGAAGCGACGGGGTTTTAACCCCTGCGGGCGCTCTCCCCGTCGAACTGGCCCTCCACCTCACCTGCCAAATCGCCCAAGGCCTCGCCGCCGCCCACGCTCGCGGCATGGTCCACCGCGACATCAAGCCGGAAAACATCCTCTTGGCCCGCGACGGCGCCGGCTGGCAACCCAAGATCGCCGACTTCGGCATCGTCGCCACCAAGGAGTCCAGCAGCGTCTTCACCCACACCGGCGGGACTCTTTTGACTGTGGCCTACGCCGCCCCCGAGCAGTGGCGCGGAACCCCCGCCGCCGAACTCGACGGCCGCACAGATTTATACGCCCTCGGCGGCCTCCTCTACGAGATGCTCACCGGGCAGACTCCCTTCCATGCCGAAAGCTACGAAGGCTGGGCGCGCCAGCACCAAACCACCCCGCCCCCGCCGCCCAGCGCCCTCCGCCCCGAACTCGCCAACTGGCAAGGCCTCGACGCGCTCGTCCAGCGCCTCCTGGCCAAGAACCGCGAAGACCGCCCCAAAGACGTTGCCGAACTACTCAGCCTGCTCGATGCTGTGTGCTATCTCCCTTCCGATGCGCAACGGGAAACCGAGATTGATGGACCGGTTGCCAAGGTGAGCCATAATCTCGCGGAGAATGGCTCCAAAACAGTCCGTCGTCGGGGCATTTTATTCGGATTGTTGGCGAGCGGTTTGGTTTTGACAGCACTCGCTGTGTGGCTCAGTTCGCACCGACCAAAGCAACCAACAGACTCAACTGCGCAAACTTCGCAAGTTGTTCAGTCGCAGCCGAAGAACCAACAGTCAGAGCAAGTTGCGAATCCAATGCCAAGCAATCCAGCGCCAAATGATCGTCAGAACCCGAAACCCACACAAATAGAGGATTACAAACCGTCGGTTCCGACGCCCGATGTACCACAGGAACCAAAGCCTGAACCGACAGAGATACCTAAACCGCCAGTCAAAGAGTCAGAAACTGCTAAGACCGAGAGAGAAGCCGAGTCGCTATACAGTCAGGGACGCTATTCCGAGGCAAGCCCACTTTTCTATCAAATCTGCACCGGCGGCAACGGTATGGCTTGCAACCGCCTCGGAGATATGTCCTACAGGGGACAAGGTCTCCCGAGAAGTAAGACCGGCGCTATGAATTGGTATAGCATGGCTTGCGATGAAGGTAACGCAGACGGTTGCCTCAGTCTGGGCACGATGTACTTTCTCGGGCAAGGTGTTGCGAAGGATGATTTCCGAGCGGTTGCATCCTATTCCAAAGCCTGTGAATTAGGTCTTGCTCGCGGTTGCATACTTCTTGGAAACTTATATGAGCATGGTAGCGGAGCCTTCCAAAACAACGGAATCGCTAAGCGTTCCTACAACAAGGCTTGCGACTTGGGCGATTCGTCGGGATGCAATGCTCTGAAGAAACTGGAATAGGGCGGGTGGCCCAGGTCCGGATTTTCGGACATGGGAGACCACGAACCCCAACCAGCGTTTTCCTGATCTCTGATCTCTGATCCCTGATCTCTGTCGAGAGACCACAAACCCCAACCAGCGTTCTTCTGACCACTGATCACTGTCCACTGTCCACTGCCCCTACGCCATTACCTGCAACCGAACCCCCTCATGCTCCTGCAAGCAGGCGATGATTTTGAAGAGGTTGGAGGCAGTCGGATTGCCTTTGGGGCCGAACATCTGATGCAGCGTCTTGGCGTGGATGCCGGTCTGCTCGGCCAGCGTGGGAAAGCCCACCGTCGCATTGATGAAGTCGCGCAGAATCTCGCGGCCCAACGCGCCCTCGCCCGCCAGCAGTGCATCAATGGCGTCGCGCAGCAGGCCGTGGCGAAACTCCTCGTCGCCGCGCACCCGCGCCTGCACCGTCTCCCGAAAATCCTTCGTCAGCGCCATGACTCGCTCCTTTTCTGTAGCTTGTATTCCTGCCAGCATTCGCCCGCCAGCGCAATGTCTTCCTGCTGACGCTGTTTCGTGCCGCCGCAGAGCAGAATGACGATCCGTTCTCCGTCTTTGCCAAAATAAACCCGATAACCTGGACCGAAATCGATGCGGTATTCAAAGATCCCGCCGCCGACTCCCTTCACATTCGAGAAGTTTCCCAAGCCCAGCCGATAAAGGGCGGTGGTCACTCGCCGCGCCGCCTCGGAGTTGAGCCGGTCAAACCACTCCCCGAAGAGGTTTCGTCCGTCACGGCCGAGATATTCCCGGATGTCGATCATCTGGATAATGGTAGCATATATTGTCCCATTAGATCAGAAAATTCTCTCAGCGGCAGCGCTGGCCCGCGGGCGGGTGGCCCACTTCTGCCCAATAAAGTTGGGTGGCCCACATCTCGACTTGAGATGTGGGAGACGATGAACCCCAACCAGTTTTTTTGACCCCTGATCTCTGTCGAGAGACCATGAACCTCAATCAGCCTTGTTCATGAACAGCCGGCTTATCCGAGGATGCACAGCGCTTTGCTTCCATCAACCACGGCATCCGCAACCAGATGGCGGTCAAAGGTGGCTAGCTTGCCGCCATGCGCCACGGCTAGCGCCAGTAAGTAGGTGTCCGTCACCTGACTCGAATCGAGCAGGCGGGTGCTATCCACTCTCCGGCTATCCAGCAGCGTGAGATCATCGGGCCAGAACTCATGGCCGTTCAGGCCACGCAAAATCCTGAGCATCTCCGCGACGCCCGCAGGCGATCCGGGCGAAGTAGGGTAGCGCGCAGCCCCTACGATGCGCAGCACCCCGTTCTCGGTCAAGGGACAGGTTGCCCAGGCAAGTTGGCCCTCCGCCTCGAACCACTCATGCGCCTGGTCGTGGCGCACATGGGCCGGATCGATCAGCGCGATCAGCACATTCACATCCAGCAGATAGCGGGTCACGGCAGCTCTTCCTGGAGTTGGCGCACCAGTTCCGAGGTCACGCGCGGCGCTCCCGGACGCACCGTGAGCAGCGGCACGCCGTTGCGCGTGGCGTGGACAGAGACCTTGGGGCGCAACGCCTGCCGGGCCAGAGCGGTGATCACCTCACCCACGCTCTTCCGTTCGCTCTGCGCCATCTCCCGCGCGGTCGCCAATACATCGTCGTCAATGGCAAGAGTAGTGCGCATGGGCTGCCGCTCCTTAAATCATCACGCATCAATCATCATACATCAAGACCAAGGCGGGTGGCCCACATCTGACCAATAAAGTTGGGTGCCCCCAGGTCCGGATTTTCGGACCTGGGAGACCACGAATCCCAACCAGCGTTTTTCTGACCACTGATTCACCGATTCACTGATTCAAAGCTAGGCAAAGTCACCCTAATTGCACGCAAAAAGCAGCCAAAAACGACCAAAAACCACCTATTTTTAACCATTTTTATATGTTTTTCTCAACCCCGGCACCGCCATTTCCGCATAATCTCTACGTCCACACATCCACTTTCTTCGAAAACGGACCTTCCCTGCCCATTCTGTAAGCCTGTAACCCGCGAAAATGCCCTTTTTTGTCGGACTATACACCCAGCGAAAATACAATTTTCGACGTTTGGCAAGGCTTCATTTGTTGAACGGTACCGGCGCAAAAACCCGCCCCTCGGCGGGTGGCGCATCTCCGGATTTTCAAACCTGGGAGACCACGAACCCCAACCAGCGTTTTTCTGTCCACTGACCACTGATCACTGTCCACTGGCTGCTGGCCGCACCGCAGGTGCCCGCCTGGACGGCCAGTCCTGGTTTAAGCTGTAGGAAGTATGAAAGACTCCGCCGTTTTGCTCATCGACTGCCCGGACCGGAAGGGCCTGGTGGCTCGCGTTTCCACTATGCTCTACGAACGCGGCGCCAACATCCTCCACGCCGACCAGCACCAGGACCACGAACTGGGCCTCTTCTTCATGCGTGTCGAATGGGCTCTTGCAGACGGCGGAACTTCTTCGCAAGGCTTTGATTTGGAAGCCTTTAAGGCGGAGTTTTCCCCGCTCGCCCGCGAACTGGGAATGCGCTGGAAGCTGACGTTGGGAGATCGCCGTCCCAGGATGGCGCTCTTCTGCTCCCAGTACCTGCACTGCATGGCCGACCTGCTCCATCGCTGGCGCTCGGGCGAGCTGCACTGCGAGATTCCCGTGATTGTCTCGAACCATCGGGCGGTGGAGAATCTGGCGGCGTTCTACGGGATTCCTTTTGAATATATTCCGGTGACAGCGGCCACACGCGCCGAGGCCGAACGGCGTCAGCTCGAAGTGCTCGCGCGGCACGAAATTGAACTGGTGGTGCTGGCGCGCTATATGCAGATTCTTTCCCCATCTTTTGTCGCCAGCTATCCGGCCGCGATTATCAACGTGCACCACTCGTTTTTGCCCGCATTTACAGGCGCCAAGCCCTACCAAGCCGCTCATGCGCGCGGCGTCAAGCTGATCGGAGCCACCAGCCACTACGTGACGGAAATCCTCGACGACGGCCCTATCATCGAGCAGGACGTGGCCCGCATCTCGCACCGCGACCAGGTGGAAGACCTGGTCGAGCGGGGGCGGGATCTGGAGCGCATCGTCCTCTCCCGCGCTGTCCGCTGGCACCTGGATCGCCGCATTCTCTGCTACGGCAACAAAACGGTGGTCTTTGATTAAGGCAGGGAACAGGGAGTAGGGAATAGAAAAAACGCGCAGGAAGATTTGGTGGAGCTGAGCGGGATCGAACCGCTGGCCTCCTCGTTGCGAACGAGGCGCTCTCCCAGCTGAGCTACAGCCCCACGACTTTTTCATTCTACCAGTATTGGGCTAAAGTGCAAAGACGTTCTTATGCTAGAATTGGGACCATTCACGATTCTCTCCGAAAAGAGTGAAATCCCTCATGAATGGCCAGCGATTTTTTCTCGCCACTTTCTGCCTTTTGCTTACGACACTCTCCGCCTGTGGTGGTAGTGGATCGACGACCAGAACAAATTCTGCTCCTGCTGTCACCGGCATCCAGCCATCGACACTGCATCCGTCTGCAGTACAGCAGACATTTACCGTGGATGGTACTAATTTTCAGACGGGACTGTCTGTGAAACTTCAAGCGCCTTCTGGAACGATGAATCCAACCCCGTCCCAAGTTTCTGCAACATCATTTCAGATTTCGGCAATCCTGAGTGCCGGAAGCTACACCATTACAGTATCCAACCCAGACGGCAGCACCAGCTCGTCTTACAGCTTTTCTGTCAAGGCTGCCACAGGGATTTCCTTTGCGCCTCGGGTTGACTATGCCAGTGGCGCGAGTGCTTCAGGCATTGGCCTTGGTTCAGGTTCGATCGCAATCGGGGATTTCAATGGTGATGGCAAACTCGACATCGCAGTTTCGAACTACGATTCCAATTCCATTTCTGTTTTCTTGAATAAAGGGGACGGCAGCTTTGGAGTCCCGATTATTACGCCGGTTAATCCGCAAGGGGCTTTGGGGTTGGGACCAATCGTTGCAGGCGACTTTAATGAAGATGGAAAATTGGACTTGATTGTAAGCACAATTGCGGGTTTACAATCCAATATCGTTCTTCTAAGCAACGGCGATGGCACGTTCACACAATGTCAGGCGATTCCGAATACGAGTGGATTTTTTCAGGCTAGGGTAGCCGATCTAAGTGGCAACAAGCATCTTGATGTTGTAGCTGGTGGCAATGGCAATATGAGCGTTGCGATGGGAAAAGGCGACGGGACCTTCGAACTCGCGTCCATCTTACCCCACGGTCCGTTAGTAGATAGTTATATTGACATCGCTCTGGGCGATTTGGCCGGGAACCAAAAACAGGATATTGTCGCAGTGGATTGGACACCGAATGCCAGCGATATCGTAGTTTTTAACGGTAACGGAGACGGTACATTCCAAGCCCCCACCACGCTCTCTCCTATGCCGATGACTCCCGTTACGATTGCTCTTGCGGATTTCAATGGAGATGGCAAACCGGATCTTTTACTGAGTTCGCATTATGCACAGGTTGAACTGGCTTTGGGCAACGGTGACGGTACATTCAACACCAATTCTTTGATCTCTGTTTTTTCTTCACAGGACATTGAGAACAACGATGGGATTTTTGTACGATCTGCAGATTTCGACCTGGACGGCAAACCTGATGCCCTGATTCTGGACCGACTGGCGGGTCAGATCACCGTGATCCTGAACAATGGAACCAGTCCATTGTCCGGCTCACAATACACACTTACCGCTGCCAGCGGAATATGCGACGTGGCTGTGGGCGACCTCAATGGCGATGGATTGCCCGATATCGTTCTGGTGAATAACCTGACCAACCAGATATCGGTATTCCTATCGAATAGCAATTAACATTGAGAGATCAAATGACTGAGGGAAGCCACGTATGCGGCTTCCCTCAGCGTAGAATCGGATTGCGTCTACAACTGATTCATGTTGGCCAAAAATTCAGCGTTGTTGCGCACCTTTTCCAGGCGGCTGATCAGCAGTTCCATCGCCTCGACCGGGGAGAGCGGGTTGAGCACCTTGCGGAGAATCCAGATGCGCGAGAGATCCTCTTTGGGGATGAGCAGCTCTTCCTTGCGGGTGCCGGAGCGCTGGATGTCGATGGCCGGGAAGACGCGCTTGTCCACCAGCTTGCGGTCCAGGATGATTTCCATGTTGCCGGTGCCCTTGAACTCCTCGAAGATGACCTCGTCCATGCGCGAGCCTGTATCGATCAGCGCGGTGGAAATGATGGTCAGCGAGCCGCCCTCCTCGATGTTTCTCGCGGCGCCGAAGAAGCGCTTGGGGCGTTGCAGAGCGTTCGAGTCCACGCCGCCGGAGAGCACCTTGCCCGAGGGCGGAACGATGGTGTTGTAAGCGCGCGCCAGACGGGTAATCGAATCCAGCAGAATCACCACGTCGCGCTTGTGCTCGACCAGCCGCTTGGCCTTCTCGATGACCATCTCGGCCACCTGCACGTGGCGCGCCGCCGGCTCGTCAAAGGTGGAACTGATGACTTCGCCCTTCACAGAGCGTTGCATATCGGTAACTTCCTCGGGGCGCTCGTCGATCAGCAGCACGATCAGCACCACGTCGGGGTGGTTGGTGGAGATGGAGTTAGCCAGCGACTGCAAGAGCATCGTCTTGCCGGTGCGCGGCGGGGCGACGATCAGGCCGCGCTGGCCCTTGCCCACAGGCGTCAGCAGGTCCATCACCCGGCCGCTGATGGCCTCGCGCACCGTCTCCAGCTTGATGCGTTCCTGGGGATAGAGCGGGGTGAGGTTGTCGAAGAGAATCTTATTGCGCGTCTCCTCGGGCGACTCGAAGTTGATGGCCTCGATCTTGACCAGGGCAAAGTACTTCTCTCCCTCATGCGGCGGACGAACATTGCCGCTGATCGAGTCGCCGGTCTTCAGGTCGAACTTGCGAATCTGCGAGGGGGAGACGTAGATGTCGTCCGGGCCGGGCAGATAGTTGTAGTCGGGCGAGCGCAGAAAGCCGTAGCCGTCGGGCAAAATCTCCAGCACGCCCTCGGCAAAGATGTGGCCTTCTTTTTCGCTTTGCGCCTGGAGGATCTTGAAGATCAGATCCTGCTTGCGAAGACCGCTGGTGCCCGGGATCTCCAGGCTACGCGCGATGCGGGTTAGTTCCGTGATGTTCTTTTCTTTGAGTTCGCCGATAGTCATGTTCACCTGCAATAAGGGAGGATGGGAGTGGGAGGGACCGGAAGAGGGAGGTGCTCCGGGGAATATACAGACGGGGTTCAAAGCCGGCGGCCGGAATGCGCTGCGTTGGAGGCTTCACTGGAGATCAACGGGAGCATTTAAGACCGGTAAGCGCGGCTGCCCTTTAGCAAGGGAGGCCGGCAGAAGCTGTCTGAAACAATTATACCTTTCGCGGGCTAAGATCAAGCGGCTCGGCGGGTTTCGACCGGCTGTTGGGCGGTGGCCTCGTAGGTCAAAGCGTAGCCGGGATTGGAGGTTTGGAAGCGGGCCAGGACTTCATTAGCCGTGTCCTGCAGCCGTGTATTCGGCTTGTGCAGCTTGCGGGTTGCTTTGCTTGCCAATTGGCACAACTGGTAGCGATTGGAGACATGAGAAAGAGCCCCAAAAACCAAATCAGAACGCATTGCGAATTTCTCCTTCAACAAAATTGGCCCCGGCCGGAAGACAGAATGGCCCCGCCGGTACCGCAGGGTAGCCAACGCAACGCGGGCTGCCCCAAATTCCCACTCCCAAAGGTTTAGACGCACGAGGTGAACGTACAGTTCAAAATCCTGACGCACTCTCGCTGATAATAGAACAGGCATCTTGCCGTATCAGAGATACAGATTGCCGCCTTGGGAACCATCCGCCCAGCATTCCCGTTCCGGAAGAAACCAAAACGCACCGGGGCATCAACCAATGAGCCTCAGCTCAAATCTGACGCGGAAAACACAGATGGGCTGTGCAAAATCGCTCTTTGCAATGCCCTTTTTTGGATGGCACTCATGAATATAAACAGAGTTGGCTTCGAGGTCAATAGTTTTTTTCACGCCCAGTAGCTGCGGTCGAGCGCGCGATACTGGATGGCCTCAGCCAGGTGGGAGACGGTCAGATGCTCGGCGCCTTCCAGATCGGCGATCGTGCGCGCGACCTTGAGGATGCGGTCGTGGGCGCGGGCGGTCAGCCCCTGCTGCTGCATGGCGCGCTCCAGCAGGCGCTCGGCGTCGGCGCCCAGCTCGCAGTGGACGCGAATCTGGCGGGTGGTCATCTGCGCATTCGAGTAAATTTTGTCGCCGAATTTGCGGAATCGCTGCCGCTGGCGTTCGCGGGCGGCCAGCACGCGGCTCCTGATCTCAGCCGAGCCCTCCGCCGCCGCCCCGCCGCGCAGCTCCTTGTATTGCACCGCCGGAACCTCGATGTGAATGTCGATGCGGTCGAGCAACGGGCCGGAGATTTTGGCGATATAACGCTGAATCAGCGGTGGAGTGCACTGGCACTCGCGCGATTTGTCGTTGAAAAAGCCGCATGGGCATGGGTTCATCGCCGCCGCCAGCATGAAGCGCGCCGGGAAGCTGAGCGACATGGAGGCGCGGGCGATGGTCACCATATGGTCTTCGAGGGGCTGGCGCAGCACTTCGAGGACGTTGCGGGGAAACTCCGGCAACTCGTCCAAAAAAAGTAGCCCGTTGTGGGCCAGCGAAACCTCGCCGGGCCGGGGAATGATGCCGCCGCCGATCAGCCCGGCGTCGCTGATGGTGTGGTGGGGCGAGCGGAAGGGACGCTGGGTAACCAGGCCGGCTGCGGCATCCAGCACGCCGGCGACGGAGTGAATCTTGGTGGTTTCGAGAGCCTCCTCGAAGGTCAACGGCGCCAGAATCGAGGGCAGCCGCTTGGCCAGCATCGTCTTGCCCGAACCGGGCGGCCCGATCATGAGGATGTTATGGCTGCCGGCGGCGGCTACTTCGAGCGCCCGCTTGGCCGTCTGCTGCCCGCGCACATCCTTGAAGTCGACATTGAAATGCTGGAGTTCGCCGAGCAGCGCCTCGGTCGAGACGCGATACGGTTCGCGCTGAATCACGCCCACGACCATGGTGTTGAGCAGCTCCAGCACGTCGAGCAGCGAGCTGGCGGGAAAGACGTTGACGCCTTCGACCACCGCGGCCTCGGCGGCGTTGGCGGCCGGGAGAATCAGGTTGGCGATGCCTTTTTCGCGGGCCATGATCGCCACCGGCAGCATACCCGGCACGGCGCGCACGCTGCCGTCCAGGCCCAGTTCGCCCACCAGCAGAAAGCGGCTCAGGTCGTTGGTGTGCAGCGCGCCATACGCGCCCAAAATGCCGACGGCAATGGGCAGATCGAAGCCCGATCCTTCCTTCTTCAGGTCGGCCGGCGCCAGGTTAATCGTGATGTGCGTGGGCGGAATCAGGTAGCCGGAGTTCTTGATGGCCGCGCGGACGCGGTCGCGGCTCTCGCGCACTGCGGCGTCAGGCAGGCCGACGGTGTGAAAGACGTCCTTTTCCGCAACCACGCCGCTGTAGTCCACCTCGACATCGATGAGGTTGGCGTCGATTCCGTAAACAGCCGCACTGTGAGCCTTGAAGAGCATCTTTTTCTAGATTGCAGCGAGTGTAGCAGATGAGAGGGACCAGGGAACAGGGAATCCACATCGGAATAGTTGTATTTCAGCCTTACCGTTTGACTTCCCAACCCCGGTTTGCTCAGATAAACTTTCTGGTGTTCGGTGAATCGGGAAGAGCAGGGACGAAAATGAAGATTTTGATTTTGGGTTCGGGAGGCCGGGAGCACGCGCTGGCCTGGGCGGTCAAGCGCAGCCAACGGGTGAGCGAGGTGGTCTGCGCCCCCGGCAACGGCGGCATCGCGGAGATTGCGCGCTGCCTTCCGGTGGATTTGAAGGACGTGGCCGCGATGGTTCGCCTGGTCGAGGCCGAGCAGCCCGCCCTGACCATCGTGGGGCCGGAGGTGCCGCTCTCGCTGGGCATTGTGGATGCGCTTCAAGAGCGCGGCCTGCGGGTCTTCGGGCCGACACGGGCGGCGGCGATGCTGGAGTCCAGCAAGGGCTTCGCCAAGCGCTTCCTGCAGCGGCACAAGATTCCCACCGCTAACTACGCAGTCTGCACGACCGCCGCCGAGATCGAACGGGCCATCGACTTCTTTCATCCGCCCATCGTGGTCAAGGCCGACGGGCTGCACGCCGGCAAGGGCGTCATCATCTGCGAGTTGCGCCACGCCGCCATCGAGACCGCCGAGGAGCTGTTGAGCGGAAGGCTGCTGGGCGCCAAGGAGTCGCACGTCATCTTCGAGGAGTTTCTTGAAGGCGACGAGATCAGCTTCCTTTGCCTCAGCGACGGCAAGCACGTGGCCCCGTTGGTTCCCGCGCAGGATCATAAGCGCATCGGCGAGGGCGACACCGGCCCCAACACCGGCGGCATGGGCGTCTACTCGACCGACGCGATGCTCGATCCGGCGATGACCGAATGGATTCTGCGCCACATCGCCGAGCCCACGGTAATCGGCATGGCCGAGGAGGGGACGCCCTTCGTCGGCGTGCTCTACTGCGGGCTGATGATGACCGCCCGTGGGCCGGAAGTGCTGGAGTTCAATGCCCGCTTCGGCGATCCCGAGACGCAGGCCATTTTGCTACGCCTGGAAAGCGATCTGGTGGATGCGCTGGAAGCCTGCATTGACGGCCGGCTGGCGGAGACCGAGCTGCGCTGGAGTCCTGGCGCTTCTGCTTGCGTGGTGGCCAGCTCCTCCGGCTATCCGGGCAACTACAAGACCGGCTTCCCCATCACCGGCCTCGACGACGCCGCGCGGGTTCCGGGGGTGCAGGTCTTTCATTCGGGATCTTCGCTGGTAAACGGCCAGGTGCTCACCGGCGGAGGCCGCGTGCTGGGCGTGACCGTTGCCGCGCCGACGCTGGAAGAGGCGCTGGCACGCGCTTACGAGGCCATGGAGCTGATTCATTTTGAAGGGATGTACTATCGCCGCGACATCGGCCATCGCGCGCTGAAAAAAAGGCCCTGAAGTTCTCTAAGGTGAATCGCAACAGAAAGCCCCGGCGGGTCTGACCGCATCAGATTGCGGGAGCCGCCGGGGCGTCTGTCACGATTGTTTTGAAGCTAGTCAGCCTCTTTACGAGCCTTCTTGCGATTCCGCTTGCGCGCCAAAGCCGCCTTTACGCGTTTCTTTTCACCGGGCTTCAGGTAGTAGGAGTGACGCTTGACTTCCTTGATGATGTCCTCCTGCTGTACCTTCCGCTTGAACCGGCGCAGCGCATTTTCCAGCGGCTCGCCTTCTTGCACTCGAACCTCTGCCAAAAAAATCCACCTCCAAACCTGCCTATGGGCACCTTTAATGATACGGGAAAGATCGGGTCTCCGGTCAAGCCGGAGGCAATAATAGCTGAAATTCTCTGAGAATTGCAGATCATTTCGGCGGAATCGTGCATCCTGACCTTGTCGGGTCCGAATTGGAACGGCATTGCGGCCCCGGCGGACGGCTCCGGCGCTCCCTGGACGGGGCCGCAATGCCCATCCAGGGAGTGCCAACCGTAACATCGCTCGTTGCGGGATGGGTGATGCTTTTTCGTACTTGACCGATAGGCAAATCAGCGTCACAATCTCGCTCGTGCGGTTCCCCAGGTTTTTTTGGTGCTTCTCCAGGGAATCATGCGTCAAATAATTCAATGGAGAACCGGTCAGCCCAGGAATCCGTAACCCTTGTCGGAAGGCAGAGAAAGGCAGGTTCGCGATGCAACCCTCCCCACAAACCGCATCCATCTCCATGCCAGCGCCCTCCGTAGAGCAAGCTCGCTCCGGGCAGACAGAGGACAGGGTTTACCAGGCTGTTACTGTTGCCGCCATCCTGCTGGTGCTGGGAAGCCTTTGGGTGTTCTGAGGGCTTGAACCGCCTGCCGCCAAGGCTCTTGATCTGATTGCTACGTGAAAAGTGTATTGAATCGTAACAGTCGCGGTAAGCACGGCCTGGGACTTTCGATTTGACCGTAGCGAAACGGTACAGTCCGAAAGAGAGCAGGAATCACCGGGGCTGTTTGCCTTTGATCAACGTGCGGAAGTCATCACCGATGATTTCGATAGGGATACACATCTCGGCCAGGCGAGATCTCATGCGGTCGCCAATGCGGTCGCCGAGGGTGAATTCGCTGGCAGCGCGTTCGGCGTCGGTTTTCCCCCCTCCGCCAGCCAGCTTGTTAGGGTAGTTGGTGGTGATGATGGTTCTCTGTTTGTCGTTATAGCGGGTATTGAGGATGAGGGCTACCGTGTCCCAGGCCCACTCAGTGGGCTTTTGCGCACCCAGATCGTCCAGCACCAGCACTTCAGCGGCGAAGACCGGCTTGAGCAATTCGAGTTCGGTGGTCTGCACCTGGGAGTTGTAGCTGTTCTGAATGCTCTTGAGCAGCTCGCGATAGTCGCAGAAGAGGCCTTTCACCTTTTTATCCTCCACCAGCCGGCGTAGAACGCCCACGGCGAGATGGGTCTTGCCCACGCCGATGGTTCCGGTGAAGAGCAGCCCCTTATGCTCAGAATCTGTAAGGTACTCCTCGACAAACTTTTTTGACATCATGAGGGCGTCACGCAGTGAGGGGTCTGCCTTGGGCTTGTCAGTCGCGTGCCGGTTCTTGAAAGCCGACATACCGTACTCGCCGCGAAAGTCGGTCACGTAGGAGTCCAGGGAACAATGGCGGTAGCGCTCGGGGATGTGGGCGGCGGCCAGGCGGCGTTGCTCGCGCTCCATCTCCTGGCAATCGCAGGCGCGCGAAATCCACTTGCCTGCGGGATTGACCACCCGCACCAGCCCGACTCCATCGCAGATTGCGCACACACTCATCTCTCCAAGAGTAGCGCACCGGCAGGCTCAAGGCGGCGGTGCATCGGCAGTCCCCTCATGTGGAAAAAGGCCTTGGTCACGGTTTGGCGCGATTGTCTACAATCAGTGAACAGTGAACAGTGGTCAGTGATCAAGGAACAGTGATCAGTCGTCAGTCGTTCATGGTCACTGACCTCGCTGGACTGATCAATCAGGGAGAAAACCGAATGAATCGAATGGTTTTGCGCGTTGCTTTTGTCCTGTTTGCCGCTTCTGCCATGTTGATTCCTTCGAATCTGCTGGCGCAGACCGCAGCCGCCGCACCGGAGGCCAAGACTCCCGGCGCAACGCCGCAGACCGCGCCCGTTTCCGAGTGGCAGAAGGAGTACAACACGCGTCTACTCACGGATTTTCCCTGGCTGGCGAAGTTCAAGGAGGCTGATTTGAAGCTGGCGCCGCCCGCCGCGGGCGAAAATCGCGTGGTATTCATGGGTGACTCGATTACCGAGGTCTGGAAGATCGAAGGCCCGGATGGCTCCTTTCCCGGCAAGCCGTACATCAATCGCGGCATCAGCGGACAGACCACGCCGCAGATGCTGGTGCGCTTCCGCCAGGACGTGATCGCGCTCCAGCCGAAGGTGGTGGTGATTCTGGCGGGCATCAACGACATCGCGGGCAACACCGGGCCGATGACGCTGGAGCAGAGCGAAGACAATCTGGCCTCGATGGCCGAGTTGGCCGCGGCCCACCACATCCGCGTGGTGCTCTGCTCAGTGCTGCCAGCCTTCGATTTTCCCTGGAGGCCGGGAATGGTTCCCGCGCCCAAGGTGCTGGCTTTGAATGCCTGGATCAAGGCCTATGCGGCAGAAAAGGGCCATGTGTATGTCGACTACCACGCGGCGATGAAGGACAGCCGCGACGGCCTGCCCGCCGCCCTGAGCCACGATGGCGTGCATCCGCTCCTCGCCGGTTACGCGGTGATGGCGCCGCTGGTCGAGGCCGGGATTGCGAAGGCGTTGGGGCAATAGTGGACAGTGGACACTGAATTGCCATTCCCGCCGATTCCCCCTACAATGGAATAGAACGAATGCAGGAAAGGTCTGTCTAGCGAGATGCCCAAGGAAAAGATTCATCCCAACTACGCCGCAGTGCAGGTGAAGTGTGCCTGCGGGAGCAATTTTGAGACCCGTTCGACTCACAAGGGCGACATCCACGTGGAAATCTGCTCGGTATGCCACCCGTTCTACACCGGCAAACAGCGCCTGGTGGACACAGCGGGCCGCGTCGAGCGCTTCCGCCGCAAGTATGCCAAGTCCGACGAGGCTGTGGCAGCGGCAGCAGCAGCGACCAAATAACCGCGCCCCGGCAAACGGCACGCAGACGAGGGCCTCCGCCATGGCGGGGGCCTTGCTGTGTTGCTGTGCACTTGAACGATTTCATGCGAGCTGTTTGGTTTTGATTGGAGATTTGATATGCCGCACGCAAAGCGTTCGATTCAGGTTGCGACGACTATCGATGATTTTCGCCTGATTTGGAATCTGCACCGCGAGCAGCAATTGACGACCGCCGAAGGCTGGAGGGGCGTGGCCATCCACGTAAAGGTTGCGGAGGGTGTGCGCCGTGAGCTTTATCTGGAGTATCCGCCGGTGAAAACGCAGAAGGTGGGCTGTACAAGAACTGATTTCGTCAAGCAGAATATCTCTCCCACGAAGGTGGAAGCGCACATCCGCCGGGCGATGGAAGCAGGATGGGATCCGGGTTCGCGGGGCAAACCGTTTGTCTATGAAGTGGATGAGCTACCCGGCTAATTCAGTCTCGTATTTCGGTATGAGGTACACATGGCGGGCAAGGGCTTTACCGTAAAAAAGGGCTGGGACGAGCCCAGGGAGCACGCGATGCCTGCGGAGGCGCGAGTGCCGGCCGAGATGCGCCTGGGGGCGGTAGTGGTGGCTCCGGCGACGGTGCTGGCGCCGATGGCGGGAGTCACGGACACCGTCTTCCGGCGGTTTATCCGCCACGCCAGTTTGTTTTCCGCTGACGGGTTCAATGAATCCCACTCTAGCGGCAAGAACAAAGACGCCGCGAGGGTGGGGCACCCGGAGATTGAGGGCTTAGTCAGCAATGCCCAGTCGGGCTGCGGGCTGCTGATGACCGAATTCACCTCGGCCGACGGCCTGGCCCGGATGCGGGAGAGCAAGCGCCAGCGCTATCTGACCTTCTACGACGACGAACACCCCATCGGCGCGCAACTCTTTGGAGCCAATCCCGAGACACTGGCCGAGGCGGCGCGGATTGTCGAAGAGACTGGCTTTGATCTGGTGGACCTGAACCTGGGCTGTCCGGCCAAGCGAGTGGTCGGCTCGAACGGCGGTTCGGGCCTGTTGCGCGATCTGCCGCGCATCGGCGAGATCTTCCGCACCGTGCGCAAGGCGGTGACAATTCCCTTCACGGTGAAGTTCCGACTGGGCTGGAATGATGCCGACATTATTTGCCTGGAGCTGGCGCGGATGGCCGAGGCCGAGGGGCTGAACGGGCTGGCGCTGCACGCCCGGACTCGGGAACAAGGATATAGCGGTCAGGCGCGCTGGGAGTGGATTGCGCGGGTTAAGCAGGCGGTGGGGATTCCGGTCATCGGCAACGGGGATATAAGAACTCCCGAAGACGCGGCGGCGATGGTGGCCGAGACCGGCTGCGACGCGGTGATGATTGGCCGCGCCGCGCCGGCGAACCCTTGGATTTTCAGGCAGATTGCGCAGTACACGGCTACCGGCAGCTATGAGCGGCCCGCGGTGGACGACCGTTACCGCATGATCAGGGCTTACTTTCAGATGCTGCTGGACGAGGCCGAGGCGACGAAAGACCTGCCCCGCGCCGCGCGGCTTGGCGAAACAGCCGGCAAGATGAAGCAGTTCGCCACCTGGTTCACCCACGGCGTGGCGGGCGGGGCCAAGCTGCGGGGAGCCATCTATCAGGCGCGGAGCGGAGCCGAGGTGCTCTCCCAGGTGGATGCATTCTTCACGGCCCAGCTTGCGAATGGCGCGGAACCTGATGCCGCGCCAGAAGACGCTGCAGCGACGGAATTTCCGGAAGAGATGCTGGAGTGCGGTTCTTGATTCGGACGGATCGAATCGCAATAATTGCCGGGCAGATGCAATACCCTTCTATTGCTTCAAAGCAGCAAATACGGCGCGGATGAGTCAGTTGCTCCAGAAGGTGAACCAGGCCAGCACACACAAACCGGCAATCGCCAGCAGGAAGATTGCCAGAACCCACTTGGCGGCGGGGTGGTGCTCGGTTTGAGGGTGGATGGCGGGGTCGGGAGGTGCAATCAACTGCGCCATCTCAATACCAATGTTGTTGTGGCCGCCTGCGGTGAGGGCCAGTTCAAGCAGATTGTGGGCGGCGGCCTCAACGCTGAGACTGGCTGCCGCCGTGTGGATCTCCTGCTCCGGGACGAATCCCCAAAGGCCGTAGGAACAGAGCAGCAGCGTGTCGCCGACGGCCAGCGGGAGTTGCTCGATTTCGATCTCCACATCGAGCTGATGGCCCAGGCAGCGGGTCAGCACCGAGGCGTCAGGATGGTCCTTCGCCTCTTCCGGAGTAATCAGGTTGCGGTTGAGCAGGGTTTGAACGGCGGAGTGATCGGTGGTGAGGCGGTGCAGGCGTCCGGCGCGCATCAGGTAAGCGCGGCTGTTGCCGATGTGGCCTATACAGGCATTGGTGATATCGCCGTGCTGTTGCAGCAGGGCTGCCACCACCGTGGAACCCATGCTCGGGTGCGGTGAGTCCGGCGCTCTGGCTGCGACCACAATGCTTGCATTGGCGCGCGCCGCTGCCTCGCGGAGAGCGTTGTCGGCGGGGTAGTCCTGCGGCAGGGCAGCCAGGTGCGCGTAAAAATACTCGACCGCCATCCGCGATGCAGTGGCCCCTCCCGCGGATTCGCCGATGCCGTCGGCGACGATCAGCAAATCGCCCAAGGCGATGCGGATATGTAGGGCGGAGTCCTGGTTCTCTTCGCGCAGTGTTCCCCGGTCGCACTCCTCGCCAAGGAGGATGACTGGCTGTCCATGAACCGGTATATCGCTCATGCCTGAACCTCACCTACAGGACAGAACCTGACCAGCGCTCTCGGTTTAAGCGCTAACGGGTGTTGTAACTCTGTCGTACCTCCTGTGGAAAACCTTCCCGATCGCGCAGGGGAAGGTTTGCCGCGGTTGGCCAGCCTTGTTCATGCCGATGAGGTCTCATGCCGGAGCTTGGGAACGTTGTACTGCTTGCGCAGGCCGCCGCGCAACGCCTTGCCGGCTTGAGAAATCGTGGGCATAAAAACAAGAAACACTAAGATAAAACCAACAGTAACACAAAAACCTCCCGACGGAGCAGCAGATTGGTAGTCCGCTCCTGCTTTCGCTTTCCGGTTAAACAGGCTGCGGATTATCTCAAAACTGAGCCGGCTGCTGGAACTGCCGCATCACCCAGGAGCATATACTACAGACTCTCCGATTCTCGACCACCGGGACGAACCAGTATATTGCGGTGTTATTGAGGCTAGCTGAGTCTTAGTCGGGCTTTTACACAAGCAGATTTTAGTTTAGGGGCACACACTAGCGTAACTCTACTTTCCATTCCGTCAGAAATGGACCTTTTACCAATCCAGTTCGAGTCAATTCCGCACACCCGCCCATTCGTTCTTTACATCCCGCCCGTGACCCTGCCACACTTGAAGCGTGGACACCCAGACAATTGTCATCCTCGATTTTGGTTCGCAGTATACGCAACTGATTGCGCGGCGGATTCGCGAACAGAACGTCTTCTCCGTGGTGCTGCCCTGCACCGCGCCTCTCGGCGAGATTGTGGCGCTGAAGCCACTCGGCCTCATCCTCTCCGGCGGGCCGTCGTCGGTTTACGATGCCGACGCGCCGGCGGCTGACCCGAAGCTGCTGGATCTGGGCGTGCCGGTGCTGGGCATCTGCTATGGGCTGCACTTCATCGTGCACCACCTGGGCGGCAAGGTGCTGGGAGCGCCGCGGCGCGAATATGGGCACGCGGAGGTCGTGATTGAGGACGCAGAGTCGGCGCTGTTTCAGGGGCTGCCACCCACGCTGGCGGTGTGGATGAGCCACGGCGACGAGGCCGCGAAACTGCCGGAGGGCTTTCATCGCACGGCGGTTACGGCCAATGCTTTGGCAGGGTTTGAAAGCGCGGAGCGTCGCATCTGGGCGGTGCAGTTTCATCCCGAAGTGCACCACACGCCGCTGGGGCCGCAGATCATCAAGAACTTTGTATTTTCGATCTGCGGGGCGCGCGGCGACTGGACTGCGGCGCACTTCATTGAAACGACTGTCGCCGCGATCCGCGCGAAGGTGGGCGGCGGGCACGTGATCTGCGGGCTGAGCGGGGGGGTGGATTCGTCGGTAGCGGCGGTGCTGGTGCATCGGGCCATCGGGGATCAACTGACGTGCATCTTCGTCAACAACGGCGTGCTGCGCAAGAACGAATTCATCAACGTTCAGAAGAATCTGCGCGGCCGGCTGGGGTTGAAGATTGTGGCGGTGGACGCTAGCGAGCGCTTCCTCAAGCGGCTGGCGGGTGTGAGCGATCCCGAGACGAAACGGAAGCGGATTGGCGCGGAGTTTATCGCCGTCTTCGACGACGAGGCTACGCGCATTGCCCAGGAGACCGGCGGAGTGGAGTGGCTGGTGCAAGGCACGCTCTACCCGGACGTGATCGAATCGTCGAGCGTGAAGGGACCGAGCCAGACCATCAAGAGCCACCACAACGTGGGCGGACTGCCGCTGGGGATGAAGCTGAAGCTGATTGAGCCGCTGCGGGATCTGTTCAAGGACGAGGTGCGGCGGATTGGGCGCGACTTGCAGATGCCGGAAGAGATTCTGGGACGGCAGCCATTTCCGGGGCCCGGCCTCGCGGTGCGCATTCTGGGCGAGGTGACGCCGGAGCGGGTGGTGCTGTTGCAGGAGGCGGACGAGATTGTAGTGGCGGAGATCAAGGCGGCAGGGCTGTACTCGTCGATCTGGCAGAGCTTTGCCGTGCTGCTGCCGGTAATGAGCGTGGGCGTGATGGGCGACCAGCGGACTTACGCGTACACCTGCGCGGTGCGGGCGGTGCACTCGGAGGACGGCATGACGGCCGATTGGACGCCGCTGCCCTACGAGGTGCTCAAGCGCATCAGCAGCCGGATTGTGAACGAGGTGCGAGGGATCAACCGCGTGGTCTACGACATTACCTCGAAGCCGCCGGGGACGATCGAGTGGGAGTGATTTGACGTTAGTCTGCCGGGGAGTGGCGGTCGTTGGGAATCAGTCTCCCGCAGGCTGCGGGCGCAGCGCGGCGACCTCGCGAGTGAGAGCGTCGAGGCGGGCAAGCAGTTCGGCGTGGCGCTTGTCGGCGGCGGAGGGGTCGAAGGCCTCGACGTAAAACGTGCCGTTGGGCTCCAGTTCGCAGCGGCGGACCTGGTCGAAATCCTCGAAGCCCTGGCGGTGAATGACGGCGAGCAGCTCCTCGCGGCTGAGCGACTCGCGCTGGAGGGCGCGCTGGTCGATCTGGCCGTTGCTGACGAGCACCGTCGCACGGCCCTCGATCACGCTGGTGAGCTTGCGAGAGCGGAAGAGCACGCGCACCACCAGCCAGTTGATGGCCAGTAGGCTGAAGGCGCCGATGAGGCCGCCGGTCACCGAGTTGTCGTCGCCGATGATGGCGTTCTGCACGGTGTTGGAGAGCGAGAGAAGCACCACCAGGTCGAAGGGGTTGAGCTGGGCCAGTTCGCGCTTGCCGAAGAGGCGCAGCAAGAGTACCAGCACCAGGTAGACGATCACCGGGCGAAGCAGCTTCTCCAGGATCGGAAGCGGCAACAGAAACATATGGTCGAAGACGAGTGAGTGGGGCATGGAATGAGGATAGCTGGCGTCAGTGCTTTTTTTCCAGCAGTAGCGCGACATCGATGGTGTGGGTCTGGATATTCCGAGTCAGCTTGAAGCGGCAAGTGGCAGAGGCAAAGGTGCGTCCGAGCGGAGTGTTTCCCTGCGAATAAAAGTACGTTTGAATCGCGCTTTCATTGAAGACCGCGCCCTCGGGCAACTTCCAGGCGGCCAGCATCGCGGCGCGCAGGTCGGCCGCGCCGTTTTCAATCGTCAGCTTGCCCATCGTATAAACCGGTCCCGTCTGAACCTCCAGGGTGTAATTGACGATGCCGTTCGCATCGTCGTACTGCGGACGCGGCGTGACAACGCAATCCATGTAGCCTTTGGACTTGTATTGTCCGGTGACGAAGGCCAGAGCGGTTCGAAGAGTGACTCCGTCCTTGACGGAGATCTTCTCAACCGTATTCGGCACGACTCCGGCGGTTTTGTTGATTTCCGCCATGGTCAGCGGCTCGCCGGACGGCTCTCGGATGGAACCCAGTTTGTAATGGCGGCCCTCCTCGACGATTACGTTGAAGGGGATCTCGATGGCCTCGCTGCTCACGACCGGATCGCCCAGCCGCTCGGCATGAACTTTGACGGCAGGATAGCCTTCATCGGAGTAGAACAAAGCAAATGCGTGTTCGATGTTTCCCGCCGCATTTTCCGTGTCGTAATCGGTCCTCTTGGTGCGATCCGCGACGAGTTTCACTATAGCTTGCAGCTCTGGCGAGACGCCTTCCAGATGAATCTCGCCCAACTTCACCGGCGGCGCGGCGATGGCGTAGCTCATGGCTGTGACCTCATGCAGCTTCTGGTCGGTATAAGGCGTGGCGGCGACGGTGGCCTTGATGCCTTTGGCGGCAAGCATCTCTTCCATGGCCTGGCGCACCTGCTCGGTCAGCCCGCCGTCGAAGGGCAACTTGCCGTGATAGAGCGGAACGCGGTCGTGGAGCGCGGCGTCCAGCTCCTTGCCCGGTGTGAGCGGCAGGTTCTGCAGGCGCGCGGAGTAGAGCGCCGTGGAGGGAACCAGGGTAAAGACCAGGTTCACTCCGTCGTAGGTAAAGCTGGCGGATTCAAAGAGGCCCGTGTCGAGGAGCCTCTGGGCGTGGCCCTTCACCTCGGAATAGGCAATGGGCGTGTCCTTTTTGTATCCCACGGCTGCCAGCAGCTCCTGGTTGGAGTACTCCGGGGCGCCTTTGAACTGAATGGACTGGGGAATAAACTTCTGCGCGGCGGCGGGTGGTGCGGCGGCGAGGAGGAGAATGGCGGTCAAGAGCAAAAAGAGCGTGCGCTTCATGGTAGGGCCAGAGTAGCAAAGCGGCGGGTTGCGCGGGAAGGAAAATCTCTTCAAGCGCGGCGGCTGAAAGGGGCGGCAACCGCGCCATTGGTGAAGCTGCCGGCGAGTGAAAACTACAGAAATCTTTGGTGCGGCATCGGCGGGAAGAACCAGGACTGCCACGACGCCGGCAAGATCCATCTCCGCACCGAACCACCTATCATCTACGATACGTCCGCGGAACGGCCAGCCCGCGAGGCTACACCTATTCCCGGCCTATTTTTCCGGGGTTTAATTTCAGGTTAGTTAACCTCGGAAATCCCTTGCTGTGCGGTCTGATTGCCTCGGGGGATAAAAAGCAGCGGAACTACTCGATAGGCTAAGGCGCCGAGTTAGCCTCGCCGATCATGGGTTTCTGCACGGTGTTGGAGAGCAGCACCGCCAGGTCTAAGTGGTTGAGCTGGGCCAGTTCGCGCGCTTTCTCGAAAATCTGACCGTGGAGTAAGCCTGCGTTGCACGTAAAACTGTGCGCTCTCGATGCTCTGCGCGAAATGGCCCTGCGGGAAACAGCCGCGCATTCCGCTTATCATAGGGGTTCTTGCCGCTTTCACCTGATTGGATGCATTTCTCCTTGGTTATCCACAGGATGGGCGACTTTCAGGAAACAAGGAATCAAAATAGACACCAATTATCCACCTGATTTTTATTGCGGCAGTAATTTGGGTCTGCTTATCCACGCATACTCTTGACATAATTCAAGCAGGAGCGGTTTCTCAGGAGCTATTCCAGGAGCCGGGTTCTGGAAGTTCGGGGTCGAAGGACTGAGTTAGAGCTCCGAGGCTTTGCCGGAAGCACACGGGAGCAGTGAAGAGTGACCAGCTATAGCCGCCAAGACGTATTGCGCATCTTGCAGATTGGTTCCCGTCAGTTGCAGGGGTGGGAGCGGGCTCAGCTCATTGCTCAGCAAAAGAGCTACAGTTTTCAGGATCTGGGTCAGTTGCGGATATTGCGCGTGTTGCGCGAGGAGGCCGTGCCGCTGGCGTCGATCCGGCATTCGATTGTAGCGATGAAGGCGGTGGCGGGCATGGCGAATCCGCTGCTGGAGGCCTCTCTGGTTCGGACCGGGTCCAGGCTGGCCTTCCGGCATTGCGGGGCGATGGTGGACCCCATCCGCCGCCAGTTGCTCTTCGACTTCGAGCGGCTGGAAGAAGGACTCGGGCCTTCGGTCATGTCCGAGCCGTTGCTGCTGCGCCGGCCGGTGGAGAGCCCGCCGGGCGTGCAGGAGATGTTTCTGGAAGCGGTGCAGGCCGAAGAGGCGGGCGAGAAGAACCGTGCCATCGAGCTTTACCAGGAGATGATGGAGCGCGATCCGAACTTCGCGCCGGCCTGGATCAACCTGGGAACGATTCACTTCCATCTGCGTGAGTTTGACTGGGCCGAGCAGCTTTACCGCCGCGCCACCGAGATCGACCCCAACTACGTGCTGGCGTTCTTCGACCTGGGCAATGTGCTGGACGAGTTGCAGCGGCTGGAAGAGTCGATTGCCGCTTACGGGCGGGCGGTTGCGCTGGCGCCCGGTTACGCCGATGCCCATTACAACCTGGCGCTGGCCCATGAGCGCCGGGGCGAGGCGCGTGCAGCGCTGCGCCATTGGCAGGCCTACGCGCGGCTGGACAAAGGCGGCCCGTGGTTCGATCACGCTCGCGGGCAGATTCGCAAGCTGCTCGACCGCGAGAAGCTCACCATTGCCTGTCGCGCGGAGAGCTTCCTTCCGCCGCGCAAGGGAACGGCGGCGCTCAAGCTGGTCAGCACCAAGAGCTGAAAACCACACCTCTTTTAAAGCCCGCAAAACAGGATGGCCCTTCCCGAAGGAAGGGCCATCCTGTTTGTCTTGCCGAAAAAACTAATTCACGACTACCGAAAACGTGACAGAGGGAGCGGGGGCGACCGAGGGAGTTCCGGTGGCGGTCACAGTAAAGGTGTAAGTGTCAGGCGTCGTGCCCGTTGTGGTTGTGGTGGTCGAAGTGGATGAACCTCCTCCGCAAGCGGACAAGCTGCCCAGCGCCGCCATCACCACCAGGATGCCCAGCATCGACCGCCAACCGCGCCGCCGCGCCGGAATCCCCAGGAAAAGCAGGAAGGCCAGCACCGCGCCGCCGCCCGCGCCTTCCCAGCCTCTACCCTTGCCGGGCAGCCTGGGATAGGCCAGCACACTGGTAGCCGCCGTCGTCGACACCGTGGCGGCCACCTGCCCTGGACTCGGCACACCGGAAAGCAATTGCAGCGTCGTCGAGCTCATCGCGCAACTGGGCGCATGCGCTACGCTGGTTGGCGAGGTGAGCACGCAGGTGAGTCTAACGGTTCCCGAATACAGCGTGCCGGAAGTCACAGTAATGGTCGAAGCCGCGGACGCTCCGGGCGCGATGGCCGCCGGTGTCGTTGCCGCCAACGCAAATGCGGACGTTGTCACCGTCACGGAAGCCGTTTTCTGAGCCGTGA
>Ga0224553_1000174_pt1 | contig 32564 bp, 22 predicted proteins | sample 714S21014metaG_FD_179897 | JGI IMG/M metagenome (GOLD analysis project Ga0224553, IMG submission 179897) | Peat soil microbial communities from Stordalen Mire, Sweden - 717 S2 10-14 | ecosystem: Environmental > Terrestrial > Soil > Wetlands > Peat | place: Sweden: Norrbotten County, Stordalen... | reverse complement strand
ATGTTCAGCCACGGTCCGTTATAGAACGCAACAAGCTGCGCCTGCGCGGCCTTGGTTTTGAAATTCATGATGATGTGTTCCGCGAGGGCGTTCTTTCTGCGGATTTTGAGCACAGCGAAAAGCTGGCCGAAATGGCTCTTGGTGAATTTGGAATCGACGGTGAGCCGGAGTTGAGTGCGCGTCTCCATGGGAGAAACGACTCTGCGCTTCGGTTGGGCGGTGGCCTTTTTCGCGGCGGGCATGTGGTTTCCTCTTTCAGATATATCTTACAGCATATGTATATTCGTCTGGAAGATCATGCGCTAACCAGCAGTAACCAAAGGAGTTCGCGTGGAGGAACGCCGGGGGGTAGTAGTGGAATCATTGCAGAAGAGGCGCGGGATTCAAGCCGAATACACCAACAAATCGAACCGTGAAGGGGATGGAGAAAACAGAACTGGCTAAAGACCGCGTAGTGCGCCAGAGGAAGCATTAGGCATGGAGGATGCCTGTGTTTCTGCTCAGCTCATTGAGAAGTTCTGAGAAATTCGAGCGGGACCAGGCCGCGCTGAATTGCCGATGTGGCAGCCTGAGTACGGTCCGTCACGCCCAGCTTGCCCAGCAGCCTGTTGATGTGCGTCTTGACCGTGGTCTCTGAAATAACGAGCTCGGCCGCAATCTCCTTGTTGTTCTTACCATGCACGATCTGTTCCAGCACTTCGATTTCACGTAGCGTCAGCTCCTTTGTACCCACGCGCCCGGCTAGCTTTCCGGCAATCGCCGATGGAATGTACGATCTGCCCGCATGAACTGTGCGTATCGTCGCGATCAACTCCTCGGAGGTCATCCCCTTGAGCAGATAGGCGCGCGCGCCGGCTTGCAAGGCGCGATAGATGTCCTCATCGCCGTCGTAGGTGGTGAGCACGATGAAGCGTGCGTTTGGCGTCTCCATGCGGATGCGCTCAATGACCTCGACGCCGCTCAGCCGCGGAAGTCGAAGGTCAATCAGCGTAACGGCTGGCTGGTGCTTGCGGAATTGAGTGATGGCTTCCGCGCCGTCCTCGGCCTCGCCCACAACCTCAAGGCCATCGGCAACATTGAGCAAGGCCACCAGCCCCTGTCGCACCATGTGGTGGTCTTCCACAACCAGCACGCGAATCGATTCTTTTCCCAGTGACCCTGCGGACAAATCGCTCATGGACGTCCTGTCTTGATTCGAATGAGTATGAGTTGCAAAACAGTATCGTGGAAGCAGAAAGAATCTTCGACGGCCAAAGGGTTGAGGCGAGACTCCATCGAAAGTAGGTAATAAAACTCAACACAAGGGATGAGCGACTCCGTACATCCCAAGTTGTAGCCCCTTCTCCATCTACGGATTGTTGCGTCCACGGCCCGCACGGTTGATGCTCATTCACAGTCCAATGAACATACGAACTGTAAGCCTTCTTGCTCTCTTTGTCGCACCCGCGACGATTTATGCGCAGGGCTCGATTTTCAGCCAGTGGCAGGCCCGTGCCTCACAAACCCAGTCCAAACAGCCTGGATGGAGCGTTCCTCTTATCACGCAATATCCTTCATTGATTCAGGTGGCGCGCACAGACTTTGTGAGGCAGATCACCGCCGCCCGCACCACAACCTGGATTTACGACAACAGCAAAGGCCTTAACCTGATTCCTTTTGCCAATACTGAAATCGACTTCAATCTTCCACCCTACATTCAGCACAATGTAGCCACCGCGAAAGACGGCGCCGGAGACACTTCCTTCGCGCTCAAGTACCGCCCCTTCGCGGGCAACGAGCAGCATGGCAGCTATGTAGCCAGTATCGCCGCAGTTGCTACGATCCCCACAGGCAGCTACTCGAACGGCAGCACCGACGCCACTATCGCGCCGACCATCGGAGTGGGCAAAGGCATTGGCCATTTCGATGTGCAGTCGTGCGCAAACATCGTCCTACCTACCGGCGACACTTCCAAGCTGGGCCGCCCGGTCACATGGAACGCGGTGTTGCAGTACCACCTGGGCAAGTATGCATGGCCGGAGATCGAACAGAACTCCACTTTCTATCGCGGCGGCAAGAACGACGGCAAGATTCAGACATTCGTGACGCCGGGCTTCATGTTCGGCAAGTTCAAATTCCGTCCTGAAGACAAGACGAGCCGCATCGGTCTGGCCTTTGGCGCTGGTATGCAGATAGCCACCAGCACCTATCACGCCACCAATCACAACCTGGTTTTTACGGCGCGCTATCTGTTCTAGTGCCGCTAGCACGTGGTTCGCAGTTTATCGGGGCCATAGTGTGTCGTTGCTGGCCATGGAGACAGTTGGATGAGAGACCTTGCAAGAATTATGACGATTGCCGCTCCGTTTGCGCTGGTGCTGGTTTGCGGTTTTACAGCCGAACCGGCACAAAGACCCGCAGCAGATATTCTCGTCACTGCCGCGCCAGTCTATGAACCGTTGGCGGCATTGCGCGGAGAAGAGCGCTTTCCAAAGGGCGCGCAATTGCTCGTGATTCATGCGAACAAGCCGGAATCCAAGCCGGAGCCGCTGGTGACGGGCTTTGCTGCTACCGCGGACGCCAACGTTTCCTTCGACGCCAAGACGGTGCTATTCGCTGGTAAGAAGACTGCAGACGACCCATGGCAGGTATGGGAACTAGCCCTTGCAGACCATTCGTTGCGTAAGATTGTCGCGGATGCAAACGACGCCATCCGTCCGCTCTATTTGCCTGGCGGACGCCTAGTCTATGCGCACCGCACTGAAAAGGGCTATCGACTTGAAGCAGCACAATTGGATGGCACCGCAGTCCAGGTACTCAGCTACCTGCCCGCCAGCGCAATACCCGCATATGTGCTGAGGGATGGACGCATTCTCTTTGAAGCCGGCTTTCCCTTAGGCTCCGGAGCGACGCCGGAACTGTTTCTGGTTTACTCGGACGGAAGTGGAGTTGAATCCTACCGCTGCGATCACGGCACGGCTCGCTGGGGGGGAACACAGTTAGCCTCTGGCGATGTGGTGTTCACGCACGGCGCAACATTGGCGAGATTCACTTCGCCTCTGGCGCACGAGTTACCCATTGTTGCGCCGCGCGTGGAGTATGCGGGCGCGATTGAAGAGACGGATTCCGGCGCATGGCTGGTGAGCGTGCGAATCGGCGCTGGAACGCACTACGCATTGAAGCAGTGGAAACCGGGCGCGGCGGCGCTGCAAACATTGCTGGCACAGAGCGGCGACGAGATTGTCGAGCCGGTTCTTGTTGCAGCGCGCACAACTCCCAAGCGACATCCCTCTGGGCTGCACGACTGGAGCTATGCCAATCTGCTTGCCCTCGACACGCGCCTCTCGCGCGAAGGCGATCTTCGCGTTGCGCCTGCATCGGTGCGGCTGGAAATGCAGGACGCTCAAGGCCGCGCCGTCGTCACAGGCACAGCCCCGGTGGAGGCGGATGGTTCCTTCTTTGTGCAAACTCCTGCCGATAAGCCAATTCGCTTTGCGTTGCTTAATGAAAAGGGCGCAGTACTGCGGCAGGAGCACGGATGGTTCTGGCTTCGTCGCGGAGAACAGCGCTACTGCACGGGCTGCCACACGGGGCCGGAACGCTCGTCGGAGAATCGCTTGCCGACCGTGCTGCAACGCACCACAACGCCCATCGATCTTACCGGCGTGAAGGAACCGCGCGATGCGCAACACGGAACGCCAGGAGGCAACTAAATGTACTATCGCTTTCTAGTCCTATTTGGCGTCGCTTCCATGGCGATCGCGCAGACGGCTCTAACGGCTCAAACCGCTCCGCCGATTAAGTCCGCTGCAACACGGCCGGTTTCTGCGCCGAAGGCGCCTTCGGCCGCATCACAGCCGCCGGTGATTCGCTTTGAAGATGCGAGCGATAAGGCTGGCATTAACTTCACGCACAGTTATGGGTCGCGTCAGATGGGTTCATTGCTCGAAGATACTGGCGCAGGATGCGTTTGGTTCGACTACAACAACTCCGGTCTGGAGTCGCTCTATGTGTTGAACGGACGGCCTTTGGACGATTCGATGCATCCGTTTCCGCTGAAGGTGAAGCCGGCGACCCCACCCCACAATCATCTGTATCGCAACAACGGCGACGGAACCTTTACCGACGTGACGGAGAGCGCCGGGCTCGATCCCGATATGTATGGAATGGCCGTGACAGCGGCGGATTTTGACAACGATGGCTTTGTCGATCTGCTGGTGACCGGATACGGCAAAACGATTCTCTATCACAACGACGGTAATGGACATTTTACAGATGTGACGAAGAAGGCCGGCATCAATGTGGACGGCTGGGCGATCAGTTCGACCTGGCTGGATTACGACAAGGACGGTTGCGTCGATCTGTTCGTGGGCCGTTACGTCAAGTTCGATCCAACCTATCGCGCATTTTATGCGCCGACCAATTATCCGGGACCGCTGGATTACGAGGGCGAGACCAACAAGCTCTTCCACAACAACTGCGACGGCACGTTCACGGACGTAACCGACAAGTCGGGCATTGGCGCTTATGTGGGCCGAACGATGGGTGTGACGGCTGCGGATTTCGATAACGATGGGTGGGACGACATTTATGTCTCCAACGACCGCACGGAGAACTTTCTCTTTCACAACAAGCATGATGGAACCTTTGAAGAGATTGGCAGCGATACGAACACGGCCTACGGACAGAATGGCGAGTCCACTTCGTCGATGGGGCCGGTCTTTGCCGATCTCGAAGGCCGAGGATTGCTTGATCTTTGGGTGACTGACGGGCGCTACAACCGGCTGCTGCACAACACGGGAAAGATGAGTTTTGAGGACATTGGCGCATCCAACGGCGTCTCGCAAGCGAATGCGCAATACGCGAGTTGGGGCACGGGCGTATACGACTTCGACAACGACGGCCAGCTCGACATTCTTATTTTTCACGGCGGGCTGATTCACCTGATCCCGGAGGAGCACACGCTGTTTCGCGGGCTGGGCGGCGGCAAGTTTCAAGATGTCTCGCGCGAGGCCGGCCCGGTGCTGAGCGTGCGCACCACGGCACGCGGCGCATGTTTCGCCGATTACGATAACAACGGGAAAGTGGATGCTTTCGTGGTGAATCTGGGATCGAAGGGAACGCTGCTGCACAACGTTTCGACGAATACTGGCCATTGGATCGCGATCAAACTGAAGGGAACCAAGAGCAATCGCGACGGTATTGGCGCAAAGGTGGAAGTCATTGCGGCAGGTAAGCGCCAAACGGCGGAGCGCGTGGCTGGATCGGGCTATATGTCGCAGAACGACGAGCGCCTGCACTTCGGTTTGGGCGCGGCGTCGGCGGTGGAGAAGCTGATCGTTCATTGGCCAAGCGGACGCGAACAGACGCTCGAAAACCTGACCGTGGATCGTGTGCTTACTGTGGAGGAGCCTAAATGAGCCGGCAAGCGCAAAATGGATTTCGCTTTGGCGTATGTGCGGGTTTTGTCGCCTTGGGCGCGGCGTTGCTTTCGGCCGCACTGTGGACCGGCGGGTATGTTCGCGCAGCCGCGCAGATAGAGACGAGCACGTCGGAAGACTACGCTTCGCCGCTTGAGGTCATGCTTTCGCCGGACGGCGCGCGGCTCTATGTGCTCTGCCAGCAAAGCAACGAGGTGCGCGTACTGAATGCGACCAGCTTCGCGTTGATCAAGAACATTGCAGTGGGCCGTGTACCGCGTGGATTCTCGCTGTCTCCCAAGGGAGACAGGTTGTTTGTGACCAACACCTGGGACGACACGCTCTCGGTAATCGATACAAAGACGCTGGAAGTCATCCATACATGGCCGGTTGGAGCAGAGCCGTCGAGCGTGGTTGAGAATATGTCGGGAAAGCGCCTGTTTGTGGCCAATCGAATCAGCAGCGACATCGCCGTTCTGGATGCCCAAACCGGCGTGGAGGAGAAGCGCCTGCTGGCTGGGCGCGGCGCCAGCTATCTTGCACTCTCGCCAGATGGAAGCCGCATCTATGTGACTCATGTTTACCCGAAGATAATTCCGCGTCAGACCGGATTGGAAAATCGGCTCCCGCCTGAGTCGGAGTTCACGGTGATCGATGCGGGGCGCGCGGTGGTTGTGGATCGCGTTCAACTGCACGGGATTGCAGGCGTCTTTCACGTGGCGCTCTCCGCCGATGGACGGCTGGGCGTTGCGGCCGAATATCACCCCAAGAACCTTGTGCCGCTGGCGCACGTGGAACACGGTGGAGCTTTCACCTATTCGCTCGAACTGTTTGGCGCGGATGTGGGCAAGACGCCTGTCGAAGTTCCGCTGGATGAACTGGAGCGCTATGCCTCGCAGCCTTTCGGCGTCGCTGTAGCGCCGGACAAGTCGAGTATTTACGTCTCCTGCGGCGGTTCGGAGATAGTGACCGTGGTCAACGTGCCGCGCCTACTCCGCTTCATTCACACGCACAATGGTCCCTTCGCGCAGGATCTATCTGCCAGCGCCAATTATGTTGTGACACGCATTCCCGTGGGACTGAATCCGAGGGGCCTTGCACTTTCTCGTGATGGGCGCAGGCTGTTTGTTGCCAACCGTCTGGATGACACCGTAAGCGTAATCGACACGCGCACCAATCGCGTTGCCTCCACCATCACCCTGGCCGGATCAATAACAACCCCGTCGCCACATCTAAGAAAGAGCGATCTCAACATAGCCAGTAGCGTCGCCGATGGAAAGATCACCTGCTCAAAATGCCACGTCGATGGCCGTACGCAAAGTCAATATGCCTCCACTTCTGAGGATTTGCAGAACCTGATTGGCAAGCACAAGAATTTATCGGTTTCCGATCTCGCGACAAATGGATCGAAAACAATCTCGCCTCAGCGCCGTGGCGAACAGATATTTTATACCTCGCGCTACTCATTTCATGGCCAAATCGGTTGTGCCAGTTGCCACATCGATTCCACCTTCGACGGAATCCAATGGAACTTGGAACCTGATGGATTTGGCCGCAACACTGTGGACAATAAATTACTTGAAGACATCACGGACACGGAGCCATATAAGTGGACCGGAACCAACCCTAACATTCCCACCGAATGCGGACCCAGGACTGAAAAATACTTCTGGCGTTCTGAGAACTACGATAATCGAATGCTTACCGATTTGGCCGTCTATGTTCGGAGTCTGGCTCCGCGTCCTAATCGCTGGCGGCAGGCAAACGGCGAGTTGACGCCAGCCCAGGAACGAGGCAAGGCGATCTTCGAGCGCACGGTGGATAAGTTCAAGAAACCGATCCCGGAAAGCAATCGTTGCTCCTATTGCCACAGCGGACCCAAAGGCACGAATCAGAGAATCTTCGACGTGGGGACGCGTAAGTCCAACGACAATACAGGACTGCTGAAGGCGCCAATGCTGACCAACATTGCGCTCACAGCCCCTTACCTGCACGATGGGTCGGCGCGCTCGCTGGAAGAGATATGGACGGTTTACAACCCGGACGACAAACATGGCCGGACCAACGACCTAACCAAGGATGAACTCAACGATCTGATCGAGTACCTCAAGACTCGATAAGGAGGACGTGATGAAAAAGCTCTGTATGATCGCAATGCTATTGGTAGTCAGCGCAGTTGCTTTTGTCTCGCTGGCGCTTGCCGCGCCGCCGAGGATGCCGCTATACCGCTTTGAAAACTTTACTACCGCCAATGGCTTGCCCAACGATCACGTCTTTGCGGTGCTTGTGGATGGAGACCGCATCTGGGCGGGGACCGACAACGGATTGGCGGTCTACGAGAACCATGCCTGGAAGGTGTACACGACCGCCGACGGGTTGGCGCATCGGGCCGTGCTCTCGCTGGCGCTGGACAAGCGCACCGGCGATGTGTGGGCTGGAACAATGGGCGGGCTGAGCCGCATCTCCGGCGGACACATCGACAGCTTCACGCAGTTGAACTCGGGGCTGAGCAACGATGTGGTCTACAGCGTCTCCATCGAAGGCGAGAACGTGTGGATCGCCACGGCCGCTGGCGCTTGCCGGCTGAACCTGCACACGAATCAGTGGTCGCTCTATAACGAGCGCAACACGCCTATGTTCGAGATCTGGTCCTATTCGGTCTCCGCCACGCCGACCAAGGTCTACTACGGAATCTGGGGCAGCGGCGTTCTGGAGTACGACCAGAAGACCGGGAAGTGGGACAGGTACGACGATCCCGACGGAGAGACAGAGACGGTGCTATTCAAGGATCAGGGCCTGATCCACGAGATCGTCACATCGGTCAGCTATATCGAGAAGGACAATGTTTTATGGGCGGCCACATATTTTGGCGACAGTCACTATGACGGACGCTACTGGCACAACTTTCTCGTCAAGGACAGCGGGCTGCCCTCTAACTTTACCAATCAGGTCAAAGGCGTGGACGGCACGCGTGCATGGTTCTGCACCGACAAGGGACTTGCTTATTACGACGGCGTGAACTGGGCCGTCTATCGCCCTTCGCTCACCGACGGCAAGCCGGAGATGACGGTGCGCGATGCAAAGGGCATCGTGACGCCCGTCGCCGTCACCACCGCGCCGGCGCATAACTACATGCTTGGCATCGACTTTCAAGGGAATGATATCTGGGTTGCCACGGCGCAAGGATTGAGTCACGGGATTCGTCAACCGTAAGGGCACAGAATCGCGATAACGGCATGGGCTCGGGTTTTCGAAGTTAATGGACGTTCTGGATGGATAAACAGGCTGAAGTCAACAAGGAGTTGTTGCGATGCGCAAGGGATGGTTGTTGGTTATGTCAGGCATCTTGGCTACTGGTGCAGCGGTTCGTTGCGGTGCCCAGGATGCGGCCATGAATATGGACACGAACACAGGAAAGAAAGTGTGCGAGTGTGGCGCGCATCCGCCAGGCCCTCCGCGTGATCGCGAAGTTGTGCCCTATGCAGGAGAGCCGGCCGACATGCGACCCTATGCCAAGTTTACGGCGCCCTACGACACCAACTACACGCGTCCCAACATCTATATGGGCGCAGCAAGAAATATCCCCGAGCCCAAGGATCTGACCGAGGTGCGCATTGGCTTCTTCGGGCCAATCGAGAACAATTCGGAATCGGTTCTTGGATTGCGAATGCTGCATGGCGCGCAGTTGGCGGTGGAAGAGGCCAATGCCCGCGGCGGTTACGGGGGCAAGCCCTTCAAGCTGATGCTGCATAACGACTACAACAACTGGCAGGCGAAGGCGGTCTATGGCGATGTCCGGCCCACCGACGCGGCCATCTGGGGCTCGGCCTCGGATGAAGCGGTGAAGATGGCCTACGACGAACAGGTCTGGGCGATATTCGGCTCGATCAGCTCCGAGTCAACGCACATTGCGCTGCGCGTGGCCCTGCGCGCGGAGCTTCCGGTCGTCAGCTCGGCCAACAGCGATCCCACCGTTCCCGAGACTACCATTCCGTGGTACCTCGGGACCATGCAGGATGACCGGCAACAGTATCTGACGCTGGCTCGGCACATCTATACCGAGCTTGGCTTGAAGCGCGTGGCGGTTCTCAGGGCGAGCAGTCGATACGGCCGCTTTGGACTTGGCAAGTTTTTCGATGTCTCGCGCCGTCTGGGCCATCCGGTGGTGATGGAGCAGATCTTCCAGCCCGGCGACACGGATTACGCCAAGCAACTGAGGGTGATCCGCAGCTCGCGCCCGGACGCCGTTTTCATCGTCGGAGACGAGTTGGAGGCGGCGGCGATTCTAAAGCAGATGCGGGCGGCAGGGATGAAGCAGCGCGCCTTTGGCGCATTTCGCACCTTGGGCGACACGCTGTTGAAAGAGGCTGGCGATGCCGCCGAAGGCTTCGAGGCCGTCTATCCCTACGATCCCACCCGCAACGACCAGCGCTGGCTGGACTTCAACCGCCGATTCGAGAACCGGTTCCACGAAAAGCCGGAGCAGTTTGCCTCGATGGCCTATGACACGATGAATTTGCTGCTGGATTCGATCTGCAAGGCCGGCCTGAATCGCGCCCGCATTCACGATGCGCTGGCCGATATCGAGGAATACGATGGCGTAACCGGGCACATGGTCTTCGATCCCAACCAGAAGAACACGGCGCCGTTGTACCTGGGCACGGTACACAATGGCGCGATCACTTACAAGGTTGCCACGATGGAAGCGCCTGCGGCGCGGCCAGTGTCTTCCGCTTCGCCGCAACCATCTTCCGCCGCATCACAGACGCCGCAGGCGCCCTATGCACGGGTGGGTGAGGATGGCGTTGACTACGCGGGGCCGCATCAAAAGGATCTTCCGGCAGGGCCGGTAAGTATCGTGCTGTTCGGGCCGAAGGCGGCTGTGGTAGCCGCTTCGCCGGAGATGCAGGCGGAGCTCGCGTCGAGCGCAATCAAGGGACATGAGTTCAAGCTGCTACCGGTAGAGAGCGATCAGAACTGGGGTGCGGCATCTACAGAACTGGTTCAGGCCTTGATGGACGGCCACGCGCTGGCAATACTCGCTCTCGATAGAGACTCAAGCCACCTGGCAGAGCAACTTGCTCTGAAGAGCTTTGTGCCGGTGGTGGCGCTGGCCGCCGACAAAACACTAACTTCAATAAACATTCCTTGGATATTCCGGTTGCAGCCGGATACTACTCCAGCCACTGCGCTGCGGATGCTCGTGGCAGCAGAATGCCGCAGCGGCGCAAATTCGGAGCGGCTCAGGAATGTACTGGCTTCGGAAGAAGGCATCTCCGGCGTTGCGTTTCTGCCCACGGGCGAGCCGCGCAAACCTTAACGCTCACTCCCCGCAACAGATCGCAGCCGGAGCAGCACGACAGACATGGCTTTTTCGATTGAATTAAAGTTGATAATCGGCTCAGCGGGAGAGAACCTTCAAAGCAAGAATGGCGGGGGTTCCCTCAATGGATAGTGCTCTTCCCGATGCCCGGCTTTCATTCCGCGCCTATATCATCCGCCTTCATGGGCCTGAGAACGACCCTACGGTGAGAGTGCTGTTAGTCGAGACCTCAAAAGCACAATCTATTTATGAGGGGTTCGGATCGTTGTCGCAATGCGAGCGATGGATCGTTCAACTCACAGGTTGGATTATCCCCAGAGAAGTGTTGTCTATTCTTCGCAAACGCCTGAGACAGAGACGAATGTCTACCATAAAAGGCGTGCGGGTCTCTCGACGCGAAATCGAATCTATCGGATTGCAGCGTTTAGACCGATAGTTAAGAGATGCCTGGTCCTTCTCAGATTGTCCTTTGGCTCCTATCCGTCTCTGCTCTAAATTTCAGCGTTGCACCAGCGCAGCCGCAACTTCGGTGACCCCGGAATATCCATGTTCAACGATTTCGGCTGCTCGCGTACTATAGATCGCGGGGTCTTCGAGCGCTCAGGTTCCCAAGCCCTACAAGAGCGGGAAGCGCGGGCCGAGAAAGACTATGTAGGCGATTGAAAGAGGCTTTTCCGCGCTCTAAATGCGCTCTGTTTATCGGATTACGACTGCTTTTCATGGTCTAAGGTGTCATCCGCTGACCTGCATATTGTTGAAAATACGTTTGATTGTTGATTCGATTCCTACCTGAGGAGCCAAAAAATCAATAACTTAGCTCCCGCCGCGCTCTGCTTGCGCTCCGTTTCCCTGGAAGGCGAGTTGAGCGACTTTGATTCCCGCAGTGGTCATCTCGTCCGTTACAACGTCCCCGTAAATGCTCATCGTGGTTCTGATGTCCGCATGGCGCATCATCTTCTGTTGGACTGCAACAGAGGTGCCCACAGCGTCCAGCCACGAGCGGTGAGTGTGCCGGAAAGAGTGCGGTCCTTGAATTCATCAGATGCCCGCCCGCAGACGTATCGCCAGTCTGGGAGTGAGAAGTTCTTTCTGCGGTCGGGGTGGTACTTCGGCAGGCGGCCAGCGGGGCGGGACTGTGGCGACATGTCCGGCAGCGTCCAGCCGAGCGCAATCATCCCCAGCACTGGGTAGGTTTCAATCACCATCGTGCCGGCGACCGGCGCCATTGGGTTCGCCGAGCCGCCGAATCGATTCAAGAATGGCCACATCGGCGCATTCGGGCCGAACATCTCAGTCTTGGATGTGTTGGCCGGCAGGCTCATTATCGTCAATATCATTCAAGGATGGAACTATATTGACATGGAGACATTCAACGAAGAGAAGCGTTCAACGTGGCTCATTCGGAAAGAGAGCCGGTAAGTATCCGCAGGTCTTAGAGAGTGGGGTCGCCGTAGAAGACGCCGCGGCCGTGCGTGCCTATGTAGACTCGTCCGTAGAGTCGAGGGTCGCCGGCAATCTGCAGGACCAGTCCCCATTGGTGCTGGTCGTCGTTGATTCTGACCCACGTGCGCGCTTCGTCGATGGACCGAAAGATGCCGGGCTGCCCGTGAACGGTTCCGACTAGGTAGAGAGCCGGATAGGACTGGTTTGGCGCTGCCTTGCCAAAGCCGAAGGCGTGGATTTCCTCGACGCCTGGGAGGCGGACGAAGGAGACGCTGCCGCTTGCCTGTGGGTCGGCCGGAATGGCTCGGTAGAGGCCGTCAAAGGCGCCCAGCCAGAGATCCGCGGCGCGGCCGGGCGTGGCGTAGATTCGGTCCTGGCCTCCGCGGTTGTCGCCTCGCGAGGACAAGGCCGGCGCTGGCGGGGCATCTGGCAAAGTAAATTCGTGGGCGGTGAACGTGGCTCCTCCGTCACTGCTCCGGTAAAGAGCGAGGCTGGAGAGAGAGATAGCGTAGAACGATCTCGGGTCCAAAGGGTCGGCGATGACGCGAAGGCCAGCGGGAAGTCCCTGCGCGGCGGTCCAGGTTGCGCCCAGGTCCTGAGTCACGTAGGCCGCTTCGCGTTCGGGGGTCCAAATCCAAGAGCTTCCGTCGGCGGAGACGGCGATCGTTCCAGCGCGGCTCGTCGGTGTGGGCGCGGCAGCGGTGGGTTTCCAGGTGCGGCCCGCATCGAGCGAATAGCCGATGTTCTCGCCTGGTTTGTGCGCGGCGCTATTGCCAACGCGGACGACGATCTCGGGGTGCAGGGCCGCGGAAGCCACGCCGGTGGTGTTGCCCATGCGCGGCGGCGCTGAGGCGCCTTCGGGAGCTGGGTGGTCCAGGTCCCAATGAACGTAGCTGCCATAGTCGCCGATGGCGGTGATAAGGTGAGCGCCTTGGGCGGGGCTCAAGAGTTCGAGAGCCACAGTCTCCTCGATACCCGTGGCGAGGATGCTCCAGTGCGTGGGCTGGCCGCGATCCGAGGCGGTCAGGTCGAAGGTCTCCCACCCGCCGTAGCCGGTGGTGAAGACAGCGTGGTCGGAGTTGGTTGGATCGATCTCAATGTCGAAGAGCCAGTGGATGGGGGTGCTCTTCACATAGGGCGCCAGACTGTAATCGTAGACGCCGCCGCCGCCGAAAATGGGCTTCCATGTGGCGCCTCCGTCCGTGGACCGGAACATGTCTTCGCCCCCTGCGGATTTTGGGCGGCCGAACGAACTGGCGATCACGGTCTGCGGATGCTGCGCATCGACGGAGACGCCTGCGTAGCCGAACTCCTTGCTGCCCGCAACGGGACGGTCGGGAGTGATGTCGGTCCACGCGCCGGTTTGGATGTTGAGCTTCCAGACGGCCCCATCGGTCATGCGGGAAGGCCCTGGAGCGGTGCCGTATGCGATGTAGAGGAATCCATCGCTGGAGACAGCGGCGCGGGTCGGCCGATACTTGGTCGGCTCACCCGCCACGTCCTGCCAGCTTGCGCCGCCGTCGGTGGAGACAAAGAGGTTGGGGCGGCCCATGAGAGACACGCCAGCATAAATTGTCTGCGTGGCCGAGGCCGGATTTTGCGAGCCGGCGGTGGGCACGAATTTGACGAAAACGATGCCGCTCCCGCGGACAGGCATACGCCGCCAGTGCTGTTCGGGTGTCTCGCCGGAAACGGGGATTGGCGCAGGTGGAACGGCCTCGGTGACATCGGGAAAGCTGCTGACTCGCGTCCACGTTGCGCCGGAATCCTGTGAGCGCCACAGTCCGTCGTGCCGTGTGCCAAGATACAAAATGCGGCCGTCGTGCGGATCGACGACAAGGCGCTCGCCGTTGCCGCGGCCGTCTTCGTTGCCTCCAAATTTGAAGGGCACGTCGGTGCGCTGGAAGGTGTGGCCGCTGTCATCGGAGCGCAGGATGGCGCCGTTGGGCGTGCTGGGGTTGGTATACGTGCCGCAGGCCAGGTAGACGCGCCTGGGATCGGACGGATCCACCGCGATGGATTCGATGCCCATCAGATTCAGGTCCTTGTAGGGCACCCAATCCAGCATGGGCTGCCAGCGATTCGCGGCGGTGTCCCAACGGTAGGCGCTACCCATGTCGGTGCGGGCATAACGAACGCCGGGAGCTGTGGGGTGAAAGATCACTCCATCGACAAACCCACCGCCGACAATCTGGACGCTCTTCCAGGTGTAGGGCGTCTGTTGCGGAAGCTGCGCGGGAGCGACCAGTGCGCCGAGGAGGCATAAGGAAGCGGGCAGATGATACGACTTCATGACGGTGATCCTCTTTTTGCCGCGGCAACTGAGTTGCGTTTCGGGGCGGGTTATTGCAGCTTCAGGTGAATTTCAGCTCCCGTGTAATGCACGCTCCTCAGCGGTGTGGGCGTGAACGAGAAGCCTTCCGGATGCATCCTCGAAACCAGTACCACCTGGAAGGTGCGGCGAGCCAACATGCCTTCGTAAGAGCCGGTTCGTTTGCCGATGGAGAGCGTATTGGTGTTGTCATTCCAGCGGATGGGAATCTCCGTGAATGCGCCCTTTTCGTAGTCGAAGGTTGTGCCTTGATCCTCATAGAGCGTGAATTGGCCGTCGCTTCCCGCGTAGACGTAGAGCGTGGTGGGATCGGAGGGTTTTTCCCCGACATACTGCATTGCCGGCCCGTAGGGAATGATCGATCCTGCGCGCACAAACACAGGAATCTGGTCGTACGGCGAGGGCGCGGAGAACTTGCTCGACAAAGCCTCCTTGCCGGTCCAGTAGTCGTACCACGTGGTGCCTGTCGGCAGGTACACGGGCCGCTCGCGCTGTTGGTATTGGGTTATGGGCGCCACCAGCAGGGCGGGTCCGAACATGTATTCGTCGTTCAGATCGCGCGCCATGCGGTCGTTGGGAAAATCCATCACCAGCGGACGCATCATGGTGTAGCTCTGTTGCGTGGACCATCCTGCCATGGAGTAGATGTAGGGAAACAACGCATAACGCAGGCGATCGAACTTCAACTCTGCGTTGTATGCGGGCGAGTCATTGCCGAGGGTCCACATCTCGCGCACGCGCAGTTCGCCGTGCACGCGCAGAATGGGCGTGAAGGTGGATAGCTCGAACCAGCGGGCGTTGAGCTCGCGCCATTCTTCTTCATCGGCGGCGCTCATCGGTTCATTGGCGTACCGCCGCTGCATGGTGTAGCCGCCGGTGTCCATCGTCCAGTAGGGTAGGCCCGAGATGCTGGCGCCAAGGCCGGCAGGAATCTGCTTGGCCATTGCAGTCCACGTGGATGTCGTGTCTCCCGACCACGTAACCGTGGAATAGCGCTGTTCGCCGGCAAAACCGGAGCGGGTGAGGATGAATACACGCTGGTTTGGCGCTGCCTCGCGCTGCCCGGTGTAGACGCCGAGGCTATTTTCCAGCGCATAACCGTTCAACATGCGCGAAGCCGTTCCGAGGAAGGTGGGTTGCATGTGCGTCTGCTGGCCTTCGAGCGTGGGCGGAGACGGCAGCAGATCAGGCTCGGTCGCATCCATCCACCAGGCGTCCACGCCCTTTTGGAAGAGGTGCGAATTGACTTGCGACCAGAAGAGCTTCCTGGCGCCGGGGTTGAAGGCGTCGTAGAAGGTGTAGGGCTGGCCAATCCAGTCCTTGATGTTCTCCTTGAGGTTCAACCGATAGAGATAGCCTTGCGCGTCCATCTCTTTCGCGTTCTCAGTATTGGGATTGAACTTGCCCCAGACGGAGATCATCATGTGCGCGTGCTGGTCATGGATGGCCTTGATCCAGGCGTCGGGATCGGGAAAGCGCGTGGGATCGAACTCATGGGAGCCCCAGGCATCGGGACGCCAGTACTGCCAGTCCTGCACGATGTTGTCGAAGGGAATCTTGCGCTCGCGGAACTGCTTCACCACATCGAGCGACTGCTCGGCCGTTTCATAGCGCTGCCGCGATTGCCACAGGCCGAAGACCCAGTTGGGCAGCATGGTTGCTTTGCCGGTTAGCATGCGATAGCCGTCGATGACCTTGTCCATCGATGGGCCGTAGACGAAGTAGTAATCGATGCCATCGCCAACGTGCGACCACAGCGAGGTGTCCGCATCCGGCGCGGGAGTCTTCCACTTGAATTCCAGCGTGCTCTCCTCCTCGGTATCGTTTTCAATCTTGATGGGATATTTGTGGCCGGCCTCAAGATGCACTCGAATCTGGTCGTGTTCCGTGAGCCAGTTCTGGCGCCAGTGGTTCATCGCCAGGTTGCCGTCGAGCCAGACTTTGATTCCTCCGTTGGAGTAGGCCTGAAACTGGTAGTCGCCGGTCGTGGGAGCTAGGATCGAGCCAACCCAGATTTGCCGGGTTAAATGCCCGGAGCCGGGCGCGGCCTCAGGCTGATCGGGTTGGGTGCGATGCGGACGTAGATGAAGAGTGATATCCGCGGTTTGCCGGGGCGTTTCCGACCCATCCGCCGGCGTCACGGTAAGGCCTCCGGGCTCGCCGCCTGCGTCATATAAGTCGACCGCGGGAATCGCCTCGAAGGGGCGAAGATCTCCGAAGCGGGTGAAGGAAGTGTTGTCCCAGAAGATGCCATAGCCGTTCGACGAGACAAGAAACGGCACCACCACGTTTGTGTTGTGCTGCCACAGATCGAGGTCATATCCCTTGATATCGACGCTTCCCAATTGCATCTGTCCCAATCCATAGAGAGACTCGTCTTTCTGCTCGCGCCACTTCTGATGAATGTGAAAGGTGCTCTCGCCCTGCACGGTGGCGGGCTCCAGGGTCCGGCTACCAGGGACTTCAGAGAGCAGTTGATGCCTGGCAGTGTCGAAGAATGACACAGATCCGGTCTCCCGGTCGACAATCACCCGCAGCTTCGCTGTGGTCAGGGTGAAGTCCTCGCGCGATTCGCCGAGCTTGAAACTGGTCGAGGCGGGAGGCAGAGGAACCCTGTCGATCGAGGTGCGGCTGAAAAAACTCGGAGAGCCGGAAAACTCGATGCGGACCACGGTGTCGGAGAGAACCTGGATACGGAGTTCGCCGGAGGCCATGTGCACAGCCATGCCATCGGGTTCTCGTTCTATCGTGGGTGCAGCCGCCGCGGCAAATCCAAGCGCCGGAACACTCAAGCAAATAGCCATGATCGCAAAGCTTCTGTGGCTCATGGAAGAAGGATAGAACAAGAGGGCGCATGGTTGTTCTTGAACCGTAGCCCACAACAGGGCAATCGCAGAAACGGGATGTACCAGGGGGAGCCTCGGAGGCAATTGCGGCGATTCCCCGCGGTTGATCTTATCTGGCGCGGGAACGGCCGAGAAACCCTGTGCCAATGGGTATAAGACAGAGGGTTTGGATGGAGTTCGTTCCTTGTTTTCTTGACATATTTCACAAAACGTCCGCAGCGGAAGAAGTGCTTGTCTTGCTTGTGTTCATCAAAGTGAGACTTCTTTTCCCGCCCTACCGTAATTGTTGAGGGGCTACTTGTCTCACTCATCTTGGCACAGAGGGCTGTCGCGCCGGAGCCAAAACGGCCGAGTACCTTGGAATCGGATGCGGCGCTTGATCGACCACTGGCTTCCTCCTGCGCGAGTCCATCATCCTTTTCCTCTGCGCCGCATGGGCGTCATTACCTGAGGAAGGAGCCGGATGCGATATGTGTTCCCGAAAAATATGTGGCGCCGAGCGGACAAACCTCTTGGAATCAGAGAAACGGCTGGTCTGGACGCCACATAAGTAAGTGCCTCAAAGCTTACGCAAGAACGTCATTAACGCCGGATCACTCCGCCAATGGCGTCTCGGGTGGTTGTCATCGGAAATCTCGCACCGAGCCAAAGCCATGGCTTTCATCTCCAGGTCGATGTCGGCGTAGATGTTGGTCGTATCGAGGGAAACATGTCCGAGCCAGGCGCGAACGGTGTTTATATCAACGCCGGCGCGGAGCAGGTGCGAAGCGGTTGAATGTCTCATGGTATGGGGGCTAATGCGCTTTGCCGCGAGAGAAGGAATTTGGACTCGGAGCTTAATGGCGTAGCGTTTGACAAGGGCATAAATCCCAAAGCGTGTCATGGGATGTCCGCACCGATTGAGAAAGACACATTCAGTGGATAGGCGATTGGCGACGAGATTCTTGAGTTCTTCGGTGGTACTTGGCCACAGCGGGCAATGCCGCTCCTTGCGACCTTTACCTCGGATCTTCACAGATCGACCATCCAGGTCCAGTTCGCTGATGAGCAATTGTGCGCCCTCATGCGCGCGCGCACCGGAGTTGTACAGAAACAGCAGCAGTGCGTGATCTCGACATCCCTGAGTGGTTGTTCGGTCAGGGGCGCTTAGAAGAGCATCCATCTGCGGCTTTTCCAAGTAAGGAACTACTGCCTTGCTGGATTTTTTAAAAGGGATGGAACGAATCTGGCCACACCAAGCGATATGTTCTGGGCTGTGCTCTCCGACAAACCGGGCCAAGGCATGAACTGCAGCCAAGCGCTGGTTGCGAGTTGGAATGGAAGATCTTCTGGACTGCTCCAAATCCGCCAAGAAAAGGCGCACCATATCTGCCGATAAGTCCAGTACCGTCAGCCGATCAACCGATTTGTTCCGCTTGTCTGCAACAAAAGGAATCAGCAGGATCAGAGCATCGCGATAACTGCATTGCGTGTTGTAAGCAAGGTTGCGCTCGGTCACGAGATATTCGAGCAAAAAGCGTCGTACCCAAGGTCCCAGCAAGGTGTAATCGTTCATTGCAAGCCTCCCTGAGCATAGGCCTCAAAACGTATGCTGGCCTCATGGAGCAGTTCGGGCGTCATCGTGAGGTAACGCTGGGTACCCGAGATATGGACATGCCCGAGATAAGTAGCCAGTTGTGGCAGTAATCGGTTTACATCCGCCCCCTCGCGATACCACGAAACCAGCCGATGCACGGCGGCGGCATGGCGAAGATCATGAAGCCGAGGTTGATATCGGCTGCCGTCACAACGCCGAACACCTGCCCGAATACACAACCGGCGAAAGGTGTTCTCTGCTGTAGACCGCGCCAACGGGTTTCCATTGCGGGTCAGAAATAGGGATGCCTCTGGCTTGGTGGAGTATTCCTTTGCGCGTTGCTCCACAAAAGTCTTCAGGTTGCTGGTGAGATTCGGGCCCATGGGTACCAGGCGCGTCTTGTAGAACTTGCTTTCGCGGATAGTGAGAAGGTTGGCATGCAGGTCTACGTCGGCGAGCGTAAGGAAAAGTGCCTCGCTGATGCGCAACGCTGCCCCGTACAGCAACAGGATGAGCATGCGGCAAGTCGTTGGCTGCAGTTTGCACCGGGAAGTGTAACAACAAACGCTGGCATCGAGCAATCGCTGCAGTTCCTCATGCGAATAGATGTAGGGAACAAACATCGGCCGTTTCGGAATGCTCTTTGGAAGCGGCGAGGATTCGAGATACCCCCGCGCCATCGCATATCGATAGAAGCCGAGAAGCACCTCATATTTACGGTGCCAAAAGCGCGTGACAGGCCCTTCGCCAGCAATATAGGCATGTACACGGTCGGCCGCAATTTCGTTGGCGGCGATGTCACCCATGGCTCGACAAAATGACTTCAAGGTCCGATTCTCGGTGTTGAACCGCATACCCATGTTCTGTTTGTAGGCAACGTATTGGGAGATGAGAGCAGCCAGTTTCATTGCAGACCTCCCAGATCATAGTTTGCGACTTCACGTAATCCCACCATATCCACCTTGGCGTAGATACGCGTTGCAGATGCACTGCTATGTCCAAGATGAGTGCCGATCGCTTTCAACGAAAACCGTTCCGCTACCAAGTGGCCAGCACAGGCATGCCGTAAGGAGTGTGGCCCAGAGCGTGGTACGTGAATTTCCAGAGCACTCAGGCGAGTGCTGACCAGATGATAGATGGCACCCTGCGAAAGTCGGCGAAACGGCGCTTTGAAGGTCAGGAATATCTCCCTCTGAGGGCAGTTGGGGCGTCCCCTTTGAAGGTAGCGCAGAATAGACTCGCCAGCCGCACTGACGAGCGGATATTCCTGAGCTCGACGCTGTTTGGGACGGGTGATCGAGATGATCTCACTCTCCCAGTTCACATCTTCCAAGCGTAGGCCCGACACTTCGCCGCTGCGCAAGCCATAGGTCGCCAACAACATCAGGATCGCGTGGTCGCGGATGTCTCGTGCTGAATCGCCTACGGTGCTGCCGATCAATCGTTGCACGTCAGACCAAGGGGGGCCGATAGGAAGGCCTTCATGCTGAAAGATGCGCGGGCCATCTATGCCGCTGGCGATGCTGTGTGCACACCACCCGCGCGTTGCCGCAAATCGAAAGAAAGCGCGTAATGCTTTGGCACTGGTAGCAACCGACACACGGCACCAACCCTCCTTCCCTTTTTCGGCCAAGAAGGCATCAACGTCTTCCAAGCAAACATGAGCAAAGTCGCGTTTCCGTTCGCTCAACCAACCCAAGAATTTCGCTACCTGCCAATTCTGACTACGGATGGCGGCGAGAGACAGACCGCGTTCATCTCGCCGATAAGCAGTAAATTCGGCAATCAGGTCAGAAAACGCAACCGTCTTGGATTTCGCAACCTCCAAACGCCCCAAGAAGCAAAGCCATTCCATTGCCGTCTTGACGAAAAGCTCTCGCGACCACCGCAAGCCGCCCGCATGTTTCCTTTGCTTCTGCTCACGGGCCCATTGTTCGGCGGCTGCCTCAATGGCCGCTGATCCGATGATTTTCCCCGTTGTAATGTCAATTCGCTCGGCTACAACCAAAAGCTCCTGAGCGCAGCGTTGCAAGGTTGCTGGAGCATAGCCTTGATGGATGCGATGTTCCAGAAACCGTTCTCTGGCTTCTGCAAATGGACCATTCCGATGTCGATCGACGATCGCTGGATAGCGGAATAGGGTTTCGAACATACTCGGATCTCCTTTCTCCGTTGGAGAGATCCGATCAGTATCGAGGTATTACTTATGTGGCGTCCAGACCAGCCGTTTCTCTGATTCCAAGAGGTTTGTCCGCTCGGCGCCACATATTTTTCGGGAACACATATCGCATCAAATGTGCTCGAGCACATTTGATGCGAGAAATCCGCTCGTCCGGATCTGTGCGGGGGGGACGGAGAAATCCGTATCCCTACCGCGACTCGGAAGGCCTGATCTTGACGTTCATAGAGAAGCGGCTTTTGCTCGCTGTCTTCAAAGCTGTGATTCAATCTAATGCTTCATACAACTGGGCTCCTGATTCCGTCATTTTGCCAGTTTTTCCTCAACTGGCCGGGATTTCAACCGATTTTCAGCCCGGTTGTGGAGACCTCCCGGCGACTAAAATCGTAGTCCTATGGCTGAATTTACGCATCTCCATTTGCATACCGAATACTCCCTCCTCGACGGCGCCTGCGACGTCCAAAAGCTCGTTGACCGCGTCGCCGCCCTCGGCCAGAAGTCTGTCGCCATGACCGACCACGGCAACATTTATGGGGCCGTCCACTTCTTTGAAGCGGCAAAGGCTAAGGGAATCAAGCCGATTCTGGGATGCGAGCTCTATATCTGCAAGAACGAGGACCACCGCGCGCCCGGCGACGGCGATGAGAACAATCACCTGCTGGTGCTGGCGGAGAACGAAGAGGGGTACCGGAACCTGATTCGCATTACCTCGGAGGCTTCCCTCCATGGCTTCTATCGCAAGCCTCGCGTGAGCAAGCGGTACCTGGCGGAACATGCTGAGGGGCTGATTGGGTTTTCAGGGTGCCTCAGCGGCGAGTTATGCGAGGAGTTAGTCGCGGGTAACTACGACAAGGCTCGCGGGGTAGCGCAGCAGTACCAGGACATCTTCGGCAAGGGTAACTTCTATCTCGAAATTCAGGACCAGGGGCTGGAAGACGAGAAGAAGATTCATGAAGCGCTATTCCGGTTGGAGCGGGAGCTGGAGATTCCGCTGGTGGCGACCAATGATTCTCACTATCTGTGCGGGGAGGACTCGCACGCGCACGACGTGATGCTCTGCGTGCAGACGGGATCGAAGGTCCACGACAAGGAGCGGTTCCGTTTCGACAGCGACCAGTTCTTTGTAAAGGGCGCCGACGAAATGGAGCGGCTCTTTCCCGACTCGCCTGGTGTATTGCAGCGGACGATGGAGATTGCGGAGCGGTGCAACTTCAAGCTCCACGCGGTGGACAATCCGTTCCCGGAGTTTGCGGTTCCTGAGGGACACACCATTGACAGCTACTTCGAGGAGGTGTGCCGCGAAGGACTGAAGAAACGCCTGGAGACGTCGGTGCGGATGCTCGAGCTGCGCGGTGTGCTGCGATCGACCATTGAGGCATACCACGCCAGGCTCGATCGCGAGATCGCCGTCATCAAGCAGACGAAGTACGCGGGGTACTTCCTGATCGTGTGGGATTTCATCAAGTATGCTCGCGACCATGGCATACCGGTGGGACCGGGTCGCGGTTCAGCGACCGGCTCGTTGGTGGCGTATGCCATGGAGATTACCAACGTTGACCCGCTGCAGAACTCGCTGCTGTTTGAGCGGTTCCTTAACCCTGAGCGAGTGACCATGCCCGACGTGGACGTGGACTTTTGCCAGAACCGGCGGGGAGAGGTGATTGAGTACGTCACCCGCAAGTATGGGCGCGAGCAGGTGGCGCAGATCATCACGTTCAATACCATGGCCGCGAAGGCTTCCATCAAGGATTGCGGTCGCGCGCTCGATATGCCCTATGGCGACGTGGACCGGATCGCCAAGCTTGTTCCGGCCACAGTGGGTATGACCCTCGATCGCGCGCTTGAAGATGTGCCGGAACTGAAGAAAGCATATGAGGGCGACGCCGTCATTCGTGAACTGATCGACACCGCGAAGAAGCTCGAAGGCCTGGTGCGCGGAAGTGGTGTTCACGCCTCGGCGGTGGTCATTGCGCCGCGCCCGCTCACTGAATTGGTGCCGCTGTCGAAGACCAAAAACGACGAAATCGTGACTGCCTATGATATGAAGTCCGTCGAGAAGATGGGTCTGCTCAAGATGGATTTCCTGGGCCTCGCGACGCTCACCGTCATCGACGATTGCCTTAAGCTGATCGAACAGAGCCGCGGCGAGAAGGTTGACATCGAAGCGATTCCGCCCGATGACGACGAGACCTTCAAGAAGGTGTTTCACTCGGCGCTTACTTCGGGCATCTTCCAGTTTGAGTCGAGCGGAATGCGGGACATTTTGCGGCGTTACAAGCCGGACAGCGTGGAGGAACTGACTGCACTGAATGCACTCTACCGGCCCGGTCCAATGGCGATGATCGACGATTTCATCGAGCGCAAGTGGGGCCGTCGCAAGGTCGAGTACATGCTTCCGGAGCTTGAGGGGCTGCTGAAAGATTCTCTCGGCGTCATCGTCTACCAGGAGCAGGTGATGCAGATTGCGCAGTTGCTGGCCAGCTACTCGCTTGGTGAGGCTGACAAACTACGCCGCGCCATGGGCAAAAAGAGCAAGGAGGGGATGGCCGAGCAGAAAGACCGCTTCCTCGGCGGAGCGGCTGAGCTTGGCTATAACAAGAACGCGGTGGGCGAGATCTTCGAGCAGATGGCGAAGTTCTCCGAGTACGGGTTCAACAAGTCGCACTCGGCAGCGTATGCTCTTGTGGCTTATCAGACGGCTTACTTGAAAACCCATTATCCGGTGGAGTTTATGGCGGCGCTGCTGACTTCAGAGACATCGAAGCCGGAGAATGTGGTGAAATATATCGCCGAATGCAAAGAGATGGGCATCCGCGTGGAGCCGCCGGACGTGCAGACATCCGGTGCGCAGTTTACGCCGCATATTACCCCCGATGGCGAGGCGATTCGGTTTGGTCTGGCGGCGGTGAAGAACGTGGGCGGGAATGCGATCGAGTCGATTTTGAAGGCGCGCGAGGTGGTCGGCGGGCGGTTCAAAAGCCTGTGGGAGTTTTGCGAGAAGGTCGATCTGCGGGTGATGAACTCGCGTGTAATTCAATCGCTGATCAAGGCGGGTGCGCTGGATTCGCTGGGCGGTCGCGCTTCGCTGATGAAAGCGGTGGACAAGGCGATGGAGCGGGCGCAAAAGGCTCAAAAGGACGCGGCGCAGGGACAGAGCGGGCTGTTTGGGCTGTTCGATGAGGGTCCAAAGGCGGCACGTGGAGTGGACGACCTGCCGCGCGTTGCGGATTGGGAGGAAGGTGAGCGGCTGGCCAATGAAAAGGAGGTGCTGGGCTTCTTTGTCTCAGGGCATCCGCTGGATAAGTATGCGGAAAAGCTGCGCAATTTGATGGGCGTGATTTCGACGGCGGAAGCGCTGGAACGGAAACCGCCGGAGAAGCGCTGGGGCACGCAGGCGGACCCGGCGGACGAGATTCAAGTGGCGGGGATGATTCTCGGATTGCGGGTGCAGAAAAGCAAGCGCGACCAAAAACTCTATGCCCAGGCAGCGCTGGAGGACGCGACCGGCAAGATCGACCTGATCTGTTTTTCGCGGGACTATGAAAAGTTACAAGGGCAATTGAAGATGGAGGCGCCAGTGCTGCTGCGCGGCGTGCTCATGGGCGATGAAGATGCGGCGCCGAAGATTGCGGTGAGTTCGATTGTGTCGCTGGAAGAGGTGCAGGTGAAGCTACCCGTCGGCGTGCGCATCCGAATCAACCTGGAGCGGGCAACGGAGGAGATGTTTGCGGGACTGAAGAGTGCGGCAGACGCGGCGCCGGGACCGGGGAAGGTGATGCTGCATCTGGAGAAGAAGGGCGAGTATGCGGTGATTCTCGAGCCGGAAGGAATGAGCGTAGCTGCGGATCGCGGCTGGGTAGAGCGCGTCGAAGAACTCGTCGGCAAAGGGACGGTGCAGGCGCTGGGGTGAGGGCGGCGGGTGACGTCCGGCGCGCTTCGACGCAACCTTATCGAAATATGTGTCTATCCGGTAAGGTCTGCATGGTCTATTGCATTGAGTTGAGAATTCTCCATTTGAAAGTGCGGCTGGCGCAAGAGAAGGGATCAGGTCTCGATTAATTCCAGGTTGGCGGAAAACTCATTGCCGGCCAAGTGGCGGATTCCGCGGTCCAAGGTGGCGAGCTTGCCCTTGTTGCGGATGGCTAGGCCGAGTAAATAGGCATCGGTGGTTTGGCGGTGGCCTTGCATTCGCGCAAAGATGGATTTGGTGCTGTCCAAGTAGGCGGGAGTATCTGTCCAGAAGACGTGGCCGGGCAATTGGACGAAGTGTTGCAAGGCGTTGCGGGCCTCTTGCATATCGAATGGGTCTAACCCGGCGATTCCCTGGAGCAATAAACGCATCATTCCCGATTGAGTTATCGGGCAGGTGGCAAAGGCCTTGCCGGCTCCCGGCCGGAACCATCTATCGACGTGTTTGTAATCCGGATGGAGGGGCTGATGGAGGACGAAAAGCAGATTCACGTCGAGCAGGAAGGTCATTTCCGTCGTCCCCTGCTGTTCCCCTTGGAGGCAGGCTCTTCCTTGCGACGCATCAAGCGTTCTACGTACTCGCGGTCCATCTCGTCCTCCGCCCTCTTAACGTCTTCAAGAGTGACGTTCACGTGGCGAAAGGGCACATCGAGGACCAGAAGGCCGATGTCGCTCACCTTGAGACGGGAAGGCTTCGGATCGCTGCGCTGGATGATTTGATCGATCGCCGCGCTGGTGGATTTGCCGCTGGCGCTCTTGAAGCGTTCGACGATTTCCTGTGCCTCAGCAGTGAGAGTTATGGTGGTTCTACGGGAAGCAATCTTCCGGCGGGGAGCATTGGCAGCACGGCCGCGCCCGGGGGGATTGTCGATGACTGCCGAGGGTTGGGTGGCGATGCTCATATGTTGATTATTATGCATCTTGGAAGAAAAGTATGCAAATGAGATGAAAAAGATGCGCAGGGTAGGAATATGGATCACCGAGAGGGAGCAATTTTGCAATATCGTCGATTGGGTTACGGGCCGCTGGAAGTTTCGGAGTTGAGTTTCGGGACCTGGCTGACGGTGGCTGGAGGGATCGGGCGGGAGCAGGCGATCCAGTGCATTCATGCGGCGGTGGACCACGGGATTACTCTCTTCGATACGGCAAACCAGTATGGAGCCGGCGAGGCCGAGCGAGTGCTGGGCGAGGCGCTGAAGGCCTATCCACGGGACCGGTTCATGGTCGCGACAAAGCTGTATTTTCCGGTCGGCGGAGAGCCGGACAGGGGGCTTTCAGCCGGACAGATCCAGAAGCAACTGGACCGCTCGCTGCAGCGGCTGGGTGTGGATACGATAGACCTTTACCAGTGCCACCGATATGACAAGGAGACGCCGCTCGATGAGACGCTAACCGCGTTTGACATGGCTGTGAAGGCGGGCAAAGTGCGGGCCATCGGCTTCAGCGAGTGGACTGCGGAGCAGATCGATGCGGCGGCTGCGATTACAGGCGGGACTGGGCTGATGGCGTTTTCGTCCAGCCAGCCGCAATATTCAATGCTTTGGCGAAAGCCGGAAGCCGCTGTTTTCCCGGCCTGTGCGCGCCACGGAATCGGGAACCTGGTCTTTTCCCCTCTGGCGCACGGTGTCTTGAGCGGGAAATATGCGCCCGGCCAGCCTCCGCCGCCCGGTAGTCGCGCAGCCAGCGAGGCCATGAACGTGTTCATGGAGACTGCGGGAAGGCATTTCCGGTCGGACTACCTGCTGGAGGCGGTTTCACAACTCAAACCGATTGCGGCGGATCTTGGCCTGACCATGGCGCAGATGGCGCTGGCCTGGGTTCTCCGGCGTCCGGAGGTGGCATCGGCGATTATCGGGGCTTCGCGGCCTGAGCAGGTTGCGGACAATGTGCGAGCGGTTGGGGTAAAGCTGCCTGCGGAGGCGCTGGAGCGGATTGACCGGGCGGTAGGCGGGGTTGCCGTTTGGCCGTGATGGATATGGGAAAAGGGCACATAGAGAACAAATACTTCAAAAAAACAGCAGAAACATATTCGATCTACAGATTCCTGACGCATTTACCCACCAGTTAGCGCCTTCTGTCCAGGGAGGGTTATCATGGGCGCACCCCGATGGAAATCCTCTGAGCGCCCTTGGGTAGGGCAGCTTGAGGCGTTTTTTCCATGGAACGCGCGAACCATACAAGAGATTCCCCTGACCGGCACGCCCCCGTCTGGTTTGCCGGCCTGGCGAAGACGGAGCTGATTTCCAACGCCGTCAAAGACTTTCAAAAACCAATCAACGGCTACCAAGCCCACGGAGGATATCAATGATGGGAACCAAAGGAAGACTAGCAACGATTCTGATCGCAATTACCTTCTTCGGCTGTAAAGGGCCGGTGCAAACATCGGCGGCAAGCTCAGGGGATGGTGGGAGCGGCGGGTCGTCCGGAGGCGGAATTTTGGCCGCGGCTTTTGGCGGAGGAACGCGCTCAGAAAACGTGATGGACACCACAATGAACAACATGGTCGCGTTTTCGGTCACGGTGCCAGCGAACTGGAAGTTTCAGGGAACGCTGTTTCAGGGCGGGCTGGAGACCTGCGACTCGAACGCGTTCGGCGTGTGGCGGGCATCGAGCCCAGACGGCAAGAGCATGATCGAGCAGTTGCCGGTGATGCTTTGGGCATATGGAACGGGGCCCAAACCCACAACCGGGTGTCTGCCCATTAATGGACCGGTACCTGCGCAGAATCTGCTGCGCATGGTCGCCAAGCAGATGAATCTGGGAGGCGTGAGCGACGAGCAAGTTCCGGCATCGGATGTGGCGGAGGCGCAGAAATACGCTGCGCCCGGGTCCACACCGGACCTGGCCCAGGGCATGGTTCACTACCAGAAGGACTCTGTGGCGATGCAAGGGCGGCTGAAGGTCTCAGTGGATTGCGCAGTGCGGAACTTCCCAGGCTTTCATTCGATCCTGCGCGGCATGCCCGACCGGCCTGCGACGTCGACAGACAGGTGTACCGGGGCGGTGCTTTTCATGGCTGCTCCTGAAGGACAGTTGGCGGCGGTTACGCGGCTATGGGCCCCGCCCGCAATGGGACCCCATACCAACAACGATTGGGGCTGGGCATGGGTCAAGCGCAAGGCCGACCAGGGAAACCAGATGAATGGCGCAATGATTGCGGGCGCGGATGCGAGGTTCAAGGCGCAACACGATGCGATTGCGCGCACCATGCAGATGCAGCAGCAGATGCACGACCAGTTCCTCCAGACCATGCAGGACAGCACCAACGGCTCGATTGCCAATGCCAATGCGAGCATGAATGCGCGCACCACGGCGGCGTCCGACATGGTCGACTATTCGCTGAACCGGCAAACAGTGATGGATACAACCACGGGGACAATCTACAAGGTTCCCAACCAGGTAACCGTTGGGGGGTCTCTGCAACAGGTGCACGGCAACGGTCAGCCATAGAAACACGATTCAGCCAGCCGCTGCTTGCCTACGCTCGTCCGGCCAGCAGCGGCCATCATTCACAGGAAGCAGGAGCTTATCAGCACCCCGGGGGGTTTCAAAAAATGGGCACCAAGGGAAGACTGGCAACAATTCTTATCGCGCTTACCATCTTCGGCTGCAAAGGGCCGGTGCAAACATCGGCGGCAAGCGCCGGAGACAACGCAACCGGCGGTTCGTCCGGTGATGGCGCGGCAGCCGCGTCCTCATTTGGAGGCGGAACACGCGTGGACTATATCAACGACCCGTCTTTGGGCATGAACGCGATTTCCGTCACGATTCCGGCGAATTGGAAGTTTGACAGCGTGTTTATGCAAGGTGGCGCCTGCGCTCCAACTCCCTTTGGCGTGTTTCGCGCGGTGAGCCCAGACGGGCAGAGCATGGTGGAGCGGATGCCGACGCTGGCGTGGCAATGGGGTCAGGGGCCGATGATCGGTTATGTGCCCAAGACCGACTGCCTGCCGATGCAGAAGCCGATGAGCGCACAAGAATTCCTCCAGTACATGGCGACAACGATGAACGTGCATTACGACGGACCCGCGCAGGTTCCCGCAGCGGAGGAAGCGAAGGCGCAGAAGGCAATGAGTGACGCCCAGGCGGCCTATGCCGGCAAGTACGCGGCCATGCATACCGAGCCTCCCAAGCAGCAGCGGCAACTGGCGCGCGCGGCGGTCAGTTACAACCGGGGATCTCTGCCGATGAAAGGGGTTCTGGACGTGATGGTGGATTGCACGGAGACCAAGTGGGCGGGCCAGCAGGGGCTTTCCAAATGGGCGCCAGGCCATCCTGCTCAGATCGTTCAGGGTCCAGGGTCGGTAACGGACAAATGCTTGGCGTCGGTTACGTATTACACCGCACCGGATGCGAAGATTGCCGGGTTGATGCGGCAATGGGACGCGCCCGGGATGGGAACGAAGCCTGTGGATGCGTGGGTGCAGGCGTGGCTTAACCGGAACAACCAGCAGTCTGAGGAGCGGATCTCCTCAATGAACCAGGCTGCGGCGGCGCAGCGGCAGGCGAACGCACAGCAGTTTGCGCACTCCATGGCGGTGCAACAGCAAATGCACGACCAGTTCATGCAGACCATGCAGGAGGGCCATGAGCACTTCATGGCAGGACAGGCTGCAAACATGCAGGCGCGAGAAACATCGACCTCGGACTGGGTAGACTTTGCGCTGGACCGGCAGACGGTGCTGAATACGAACACGGGGCAAGTCAACAAGATATCGAACCAATACACGCCCACAGGGCCCGACGTGCAAGTGCATGGGAACGGAACACCGTGGTGAGATTCGATTCGACGAGGCCGCTGCTTTCCCTCGGCGGCCGCGTGCAACCCAGTTCAGATTTAGACATTTGCAAGAATTCTCATGACACAGGAGGTCAACAACGATGAGTACCAAAGCGAGACTGGCAACAATTCTGATTGCACTCACATTCTTCGGTTGCAAAGGGCCGGTGCAAACATCGGCGGCGAGCGAGGGAGATGGCGGAAGTGCCGCGCCTTCCGGGGAAGGCGTGAGCAGCGCGTCCGCAAGTGGATCGGGGTTTGGTGGAGGCACGCAGGTGCAGCACATTCCCGACCCGTCGATGAACAACATGAACGCCTTTGCCATTACGATTCCCGCCGGGTGGCGCTTTGACGGCATCCTGATGCCGAGTGGCGACTGCACGTCGGGTCCATTTGTGGTCTATCGGGCGAAGAGTCCAGACGGGCAAAGCAAAGTGGAGCGGCTGCCGGTGCTGGGTTGGTCCTGGGGAACAGGGCCAGCGGCCCCTCGCAAGGAGAATAGCTGCTTGCCGCTTTCGGGGCCGATGAGCGCCCAGAATTTCCTGAAATATCTTGCGGCGACCATGCACCTGGATTACGTAGGCGACGAGCAGGTGCCGGCTGAGGATCTGGCGGCTGTTCAAGGGCAGGGGGAGAAGGCCGCTGGCTACTACGGGGGCAATGCCAGTTCCGGGCCTCGCATGGAGCTGGCTCGGGCTAGGGTCCGCTCGAAGAACGGGTCGACGACGGTGATGGGCGAGTTGCGCGGAACATTGATTTGCGGGCAGCTGAACTTTCCCGGGATGCGGTCAGGAGTTCGCGGGGTGCCCGACAGGGCTCCTTCCACTTCCAATAAATGCTCGGGGGGAGTCACCTACTTCTCAGCGCCTGAGAACCAGTTTGCGGGCTTGATGCATGCGTGGGACTCGGAACACATGGGTGGGCGGCCCGAGCCCGCGTGGAGCGATGCGTGGGTGCAGCGGAACAAGGAGCAGACTGCTCGGATTGTGGCGGGGATGGCTGCGCAATCCGAGGCATCCCTCGCGGCGCAGCGGCAGCAATTTGCGCATAGCCAGGCCGTGCAGCAGCAGATGCACGAGGATTTCATGAACACCTTGCAGCGCGGGACGGATATGTCGATGCAGAGGACGGCGGACAGCATGAATGCGCGATCGACGTCAGCGTCGGACTGGGTGGACTATTCGCTGGACCGGCAAACGGTGATGGACACGAATACCGGGCGCATCGGAAAGATATCCAATCAGGTGACGGTGGGAGGATCTCTGCAGCAGGTGCATGGGAACGGGACGCCGTAGTAAGACTCAAAGCAAGCGAAGGCCGCCGTCCGGTCTGCTCAAACAGAGGCCGGCTTCAAAGCCCTTTAACCAAGTGTCACAAGCACGGAGGATATCGACAATGACTACCAAAGGAAGACTGGCAACGATCCTGATCGCACTCACCTTCTTCGGCTGCAAAGGGCCGTTGCAAACATCGGCCGCCAGCGCTGGGGAGGGTGCGAATGGCGGGGAGAGCAGCGGCTCGTCGGGCGACGGCGCAGGCAGCGCCTCTTCATCTAGCGGTGGCACGCGCGTGGAGTACGTCAAAGACGACACGCTGAACAACATGAATGCAGTCGAAGTGACGATTCCGGCCAACTGGAAGTTTCAGGGAGTGCTGTTTCAGCCGGGCAACTGCGTCCAGACTACATATACCGTTTGGCGCGCGACGAGCCCCGACGGCAAGAGCATGTACGAGCGTATGCCGGTGCTTGGCTGGACCTATGGATACGGCACGTTCTTTGCATCGTCGCCACAAAACGGATGCCTCCCGATGCATGGAGCGATGACCGCGGTGGACTTCGCGAAGCATATGGCGGAGCGTGTTTTGCACGTGCAGCCCGTGGACGTTGAACCATTTCCCCCGGCGATGGAGGCCCAGTTGGAGCAGAATGCGGTGCAGGCCCATCAGAAGGCGCAAGGCGCGATCGCGACCGTGCAGTTCATGAACGGCTCAACCCCGATGAAGGGTAATTTGAGCGTGGTGCTGAGATGCACCGAGAGCGTGACTCCGGCGCTGAGGGTGCTTTCTCCCACTCCCCCCGTTCACATGATCACCAAAGGAACTCCGACGGTTGCCGACCACTGCGAGGCGAATATGGCTTACCTGACCAGCCCGGTCAGCGAGTTTGCAGGATGGATTCAGCGTTGGTCCACCCCCGGAATGGGGGGGCAGGATATCCCGGCATATCAGGCCGCGTGGGGACAGCGCTACGCGCGAAACCTGCAGCAACAAACCAACGGTATCATCAATGCCTCGAATGCTCAATTCAACGCTCAGCAGGAAGGGTACCGCCGCCAGGCTGCCGTGCAACAGCAGATGCATAACGAGTTCATGGACACGATGCAGCGAGGGACGGATGCGTCAATGGCGCGGGCCCAGGCCAGCACGAATGCGCGAACCACGGCGGCGTCGGATTGGGTGGACTATGCGCTGGACCAAAAGACGGTGATGAATACGAACAATGGGCAGCTCTACAAGATGTCAAACCAGTCAACGCCCATGGGACCCGAAGTGCAGGTGCATGGGAACGGGACGCCGTAGTAAGACTCAAATCTGCCAAGAAAGCGAAGCCAGCGGTCTGGATTGCTCAAAAAGCTGCTGGCTTCAAGAACCCTTAACGGCGCTTCAACAACGCGGAGGATATCGACAATGACTACCAAAGGAAGACTGGCAACGAT
>Ga0224553_1000173_pt1 | contig 32720 bp, 29 predicted proteins | sample 714S21014metaG_FD_179897 | JGI IMG/M metagenome (GOLD analysis project Ga0224553, IMG submission 179897) | Peat soil microbial communities from Stordalen Mire, Sweden - 717 S2 10-14 | ecosystem: Environmental > Terrestrial > Soil > Wetlands > Peat | place: Sweden: Norrbotten County, Stordalen... | reverse complement strand
AGCGCCGCCACGCTCGTCATCGCCGGCGCACCCGAAGTCCCATAGCTTCCGCCTACCACCAGCACGTGCCCGTACATTCCCTTGTTCGAGTTCACATCCCGCGGCCGCTCGGCAATTGCCTTCGACGCCCCTGCCCAGCGCAGCCCGCTCGCCGAAGTCACCGCCTCCGCCGGCGACCCAATCTCCGCCACCACCACCGGCCCTGCCGTCAAGTTGCCAAACACGTGCGCCATCTTCGGCCGCGTAAACGTTACCACCGCATCCGCGCGATACGCTCCCTCCGCCGTCTGTGCCATCGAGTCCGCGTCCCACCCGCTCGGCAGATCGACCGCCACCACCGGTGCACTCGTCTGCGCCACCAGCTCGCGCAGCGCCACCGCCAGCCCGCGCAGACCGGGCCCCCGGCGAGCTTCCGCTCGCTGGGGTGGCAACGGCGGCTTGAATCCCGTTCCCAACACCGCATCGATCAGCAGGTCCGCAGAATCCATAGCCTGCTTCGCGGCTGCCAGCCCAGCCTCATCGACGACCACCCGCAGCAAAACCTCCGGAGCCTCCGCGCGCAACCGTCGCAGCGCTCCCGCCCGGGGTCCCCGGCGAGCTTGCTCGCTGGGGTGGTCCGCGTCTCCCTTCACCTCGTCCTCGCGGCCCAGCAGCACAACCGCAACCGCAACGCCCGCGGCCGCCAGCCCCCGCGCCGCCACCAACCCGTCGCCGCCGTTGTTGCCTTTGCCGCACAGCACCACCACCCGCTCCGCCGCCGAATACCGTCTCAGGCAGAACCCCGCCACGGCAGCGCCCGCGTTCTCCATCAGCGTCTCCAGCGGCACGCCAAACTCCTCCGCTGTCCGCCGGTCCGCCGCACCCATCTCCGCCGAGGTCAATATTTCCATGTGTCCCTTCTACGCGCATTCGCCGCCAACGCCAAATCGAAGCCGACGTTTCCGCTTGACAGCGCGAAGTCCGCGCCGCCCACCCCTCATCCTCGCGGCCAGATCGAAGAAGCAGCATCGCCCTCAACTGACAACTCGCAACTTCCCGCCTACTTCGCACGCATCCGGTTACTCTTCGGATTCGCCTCCACCTCGGCCAGCCCCAGTTCCTTCAGTACCGGCGGAACGTACATCCCAAACCGTCCGCGCAGCCCCTTCTTCAACCCATACCACCCGCCCACCGGGTTCTTCTCCGACCGTCCCCACGCCTCGACCGTCCCCTCCGCCGCGGGTTTCTGCTCGTCCGCGCTGCCCAGCAGCATCCAGTCGCCGTGCGCCTTCAGCATCGCATGGAGGTCCTCAATACACCGTAGCTGATACTTCAACTGCGTCTTGCCTACCTGCACCACCAGCGCGGGCGGGTCAGCCGCCGCGTCCCGATACGCCTCAAACTCGGCCGTGCCCGGCGGTGTCTTAAGTTTCCACGGTTTTTCCTTCGTTCCCGCTGCGTTTGCCATTCGTGCCTCCCGGAATCTCTTGGAATGTCACCCATCGGATGTAAGGCAGCGTCCGCAGGGTGCAAAATGAATCCATGCAGGCCCCATCCTTCGCCACCTCAGGCGTCACCCTCTCTCTTGCCGGCCGCACCGCGCTCATCACCGGCGGCTCGCGCGGCATCGGCGCCGCCACGGTCCGCCTCTTCCGCCAGGCCGGAGCCCGCGTCGCCTTCAGCTATCGCCAGGCTGCCGGCCAGGCCAACGCGCTCTCCGCCGCCTGCGGAGGTCCCTACCTCTGCCTTCCCATCCAGCAGTCGCTGGAAACGCCTGAGGACGGCGAAGCCCTCGTCTCTCGCACTCTGAATGCCTTTGGAGATTTAGACATCCTCATCGCCAACCACGGCATCTGGCCGCCCACCCCCACCGCCGTCGCCCAAATGACCTCCGCCCAGTGGCAACGCACCATCGCCACCAACCTCGATAGCGTCTTCGGCCTGGTTCACGCCGCCGCCGCCCACATGCTCACCCGTCCCGCGCCCGCGCCCGTCTGCACCGCGCTTGGCTCTCCCTATCCCACCGCACCCACCGCTCGCGGCCACATCGTCCTCATCGCCTCCGCGGCCGGCCAGCGCGGCGAAGGCTTTCACGCCGACTACGCCACTACCAAGGGCGCCATCATCGCCCTCACCAAGTCGCTCTCCTCCGAACTAGCCCCGCACGCCATCTACGCCAACTGCGTCGCCCCCGGCTGGACCCACACTGAGATGACCGCCTCCGTCTTCGACGATCCCGCCGTCGCCGCCCGCACCAATCCCACCATCCCGCTGCAGCGCCCCGCCCACGTCTCGGAGATCGCCGGCCCCATCCTCTTCCTCTGCACTCCGCTCGCCGGCTTCATCTCCGGCGAAATCTTCAACGTCAACGGCGGCGCCGTCCTCACCGGCTGACCCGCCTCATTGCTCGTCATTCTGACTCGAAGAGTCAGAATCTCCGTAGTTGCCTTGCCCTTTTTATCGCCGTCATCCTGAGCGTAGCGCGCAGTCGAAGGACCCCGACGAAGCCGGCATCACCTCAACATCTGGGCCCTTTCTTCCGCAGCATCGCCACAATCCGGGTGCCCCATCTTAGCGACGGCCCCATCGTCGCTAAGGTGGAGTATCAACCCCGCTTGACCGCCCTCTTCATGAGCCAACTGATATCCTTCCGCTCATGGACGTAAATGAGGCGCTAGAGAAAGCCACAAGGATCCTGGCGGAGGAACAGGCCGCGCCGACCCTAAGTTATACGTACGTTTGGAAGGCCGGGCACGCAGACGGAGTCGCTGCGCAAAGGAATCTGCTTGACGACCGGAAACGCCGCCCAAGGCACGTCAATGAAGACCCGAAGCAATTTGCGCTCCGAAGCACTAATTTCGACCTGCTTATTCGAATACTGAGCCAAGTTCCCGAGGACTCCCGTCTTATCCTCATCGACCGACTCCTGGAATTGGTCCGCAAACCAAACCACGCTTCCGCGAAGGCGCTTGCCCTTCTGACCGAATTCATGATCCGCACGGGCCACCTAAAGAATCTGCTCGATGCAACTACCGTTCCGACGATGCCGACCGCAGCTCTCGGGAACCTGCTCATCGAGATCGAAGAGATGATCGCGCTTAACTTCAATCTGTTCAGCGATAGCGAACTAGTGTTGATACCTGAGCGACTAGCCAACCTCCGCGAGATAGCCGCAAGGCAAACCTGGCAAGCTCGTTACACGCGTGGATTCCGCACTGGGCCGAAGGAGGAAAACCCGCACTATCGTCCGGGATACTCGGAGACCGGGAAAGAAATCGTCGAAGCAATCGACGGAATAACGGAAGAATGCCGCAAGGGCCGCTATTTTTATCTTAAAGGAATCCTGCAGGAACTGCCGAACCTCGAAATAGACAGCGACAAACTGAGAGTCGAGGGCTTCCTCGACACCCTCGGGTTCAACCCACTGCTTACTGCGGCACTGAAAAAAGCCGATGAGCTGTATGCCGTCTCGTCTGATGCGTTCGACCTCAAGAGCTGCATCGGCCACATACGCAGCTTCGTAGAGCACCTCCACATTGACTCCGGAGCGGCGATTGCGAAGAGCACGAGCCAGACCGTCGTTGATAAATGGGACCCAACCCTCACCTTCTTGAGAAACTGCGGGTTTCTGACGGAGCAGCAGAACAAATTTGCACGAGGCCTCTATGCGCTTTTGAGCGACGAAGGCGTGCATCCTCTAATCGCCGAACGTGAGTTCGCACGCCTGCTCAGGAATATGTCCATTGAATACGGACTGATGTTTCTGACGATGTTCGAAAAGAAGGGCATCGCAATCTGACCCCTCGAGGGTTCGACGCGCCCAACCCCCATTTCCCCCATTCCCCTTGACACCCCGACTACAATAGATACAGGGGCTTCCACAAAACATTTCCACCACGCATCAGTCGCGTCTGCACCCGCCGCCGCGTCTAACTGCAATGGATGGAGCGCTTTGCAGGTAACCCATGTGTTTACAAGATATTGCATCCTAAGTCATTTGTTTTGAAGATTATGCGCATTTAGGGGGGAGGGGGTACATGCCGATAGCAGCGATCCAGGCAGACAAACCGCGCCGCCGCTGCACCCAACCGGCCCGCCGCCAACGTCCAACCACCGGACCTCTGCTGCATCCGCCGCACCCGAAAAATAAATCCCGCATGAAGCGCCTCGCTCTCGTCACCCTCGCCGCCACTCTCCTCGCGCCGCAACTCGCCCGCTCCCAGGCGGCGGACATCCCCAGCGGCGCGCCGCCCACCGTCGCCGGAACTCCTGACCAGCGCGGCCGAGCGCTCATCGACCAGATGATCGCCGCGCTTGGCGGCGACCTCTGGCTCAACCGCGCCAGCATCGAGACCGAAGGCCACGGCTCCGTCTTCTTCCACAACGAACCCGACCCCTACATCATCGAGTTTCAGCAGACCGAGCGCCTCCCCGGTTCGGGCCAGCCCTGGGCCCAGCGCGTCGGCTTCCTCACCCCGCGCGGCATGATCATGCCCGGCAAGAAGATCGACGTCGTCCAGATATGGAAGGACGGCCACGGCTACGAGGTCACCTACAAAGGCGCCACCGACCTGCCTAAGGACCAGGTCGACGAGTTCTACCTCCGCCGCGCCCACTCCATCGAAGAGGTCGTGCGCAACTGGATCAATGCGCCCGGCGTCATGATCGTCGCCGAAGGCACCAGCATGGTCGGCCGCCGCCTCGCCGACAAAGTCACTGTCCTCACCGCAAACAACGACGCTGTCACCCTCGAACTCGACGTCAACTCGCACCTCCCCATGCGCCGCACCTTCCAGTGGCGCAACCCCCAGTTCAAGGACTTCGACGAGTACGTCGAGGAGTATGACGACTACCAGACCATCCAGAACCTGCCCACTGCCATCACCGTCACCAGCTACAAAAACGGCGACATGGTCGGCCAGCGCTACCTCACCAAGATCATCTACAACGTCCCCGCCGACCCCTCCTTGTTCGACCCTGCCGCCGTGTTGAAGAAGAAATGACTCCCAACCAAATCGTTCGTCATTCTGACCCGAAGGGTCAGAATCTCGGTATTTGTCCTTGCTTCTCAACTGACAACTAGCAACTAGCAACTTGTTTATACTCATCCCTGCATGACTGATCAGCCAAATCCAACCGCCAACACGATGGACATCCTCGAAATCATGTCCGTCCTGCCTCACCGCTATCCATTTCTCCTCATCGACCGCATCGTCGAAATGGAGCGCAAAACCCGCGTCGTCGCCCTCAAGAACGTCACCATCAACGAGCCGTATTTCGCCGGCCACTTTCCCGACTTTCCCATCATGCCCGCCGTTCTGATGGTGGAAGCCATCGCGCAGGCTGGCGCGGCGCTCCTGCTCACTGAATACACTGCCGAAGAGCGCGACTCCAAGCTGACGGTCTTCGCCGGCATCGACTCCGCCAGGTTTCGTCGCCCCGTCGTTCCCGGCGATCAGCTCCGCATCGAAGTCACCGTCCTCAACTGGCGTTCCAACGCCGTCCGCATGAAGGGCGTTGCCACCGTCGAAGGCAAGGTCGCCTGCGAAGCCACCGTGATGTGCGCCCTCACCAACCGCAACAAGCCCAAGGCCGCCCCCACTCCCGAACCCGCACTCGCTCCCGAGCCGCCCGCATTATGATGGTGTCATCACAGTTTGATGTTGTCATTCTGAACGCAGTGAAGAATCCCCGCATTTCGTTCCCGCACGCCTAGCTATGCCCATCCATCCCACCGCCATCGTCTCCCCCGGCGCGGAAATCCCCGCATCCTGCACCGTCGGCCCGTGGTGCACCATCGGCGCCAATGTCGTCCTCGGCGAGAACTGCCGCCTCATCTCGCACGTCGTTCTCGACGGCCATCTCACTCTTGGCTCCGGCGCCGCCGTCCATCCGTTCGCCTGCCTCGGCGTCGCGCCCCAGGACCTGAAGTACGCTGGCGAGCCCACCCGCTGCACCATTGGCGCCGACACCACCGTCCGCGAGTACGTCACCATCTCCCGCGGAACCGTTGGCGGCGGCGGCATCACCACGGTCGGCTCCGGCTGCCTCATCATGGCCTATGTACACATCGGCCACGACTCCCACATCGGCAACGGCTGCATCCTCGCCAACGCCGCCACGCTCGCCGGACACGTCACCGTCGAGGACTACGCGGTCGTCGGCGCGCTCTGTCCCGTGCACCAGCACTGCCGCATTGGCCGCTACGCCTACATCGGCGGAGGAACCACCATCACCCAGGATGTCCTCCCTTACTCGCTCACCTCGATCGAGCGCAACAACCACGCCTACGGCCTCAACAAGGTCGGCCTGGAACGCCGCGGCTTCACCCCCGCCCAACTCAAGTCCCTGCGCCAGGCCTACCGCCTGCTCCAGGCCTCCAAGCTCAACACCACCGACGCCCTCGCCGCCATCCGCGCCACGCTCCTCGCCCCCTCCGATTCATCCGCCCCCGCACCGGACCCCGCCGACACCGAACACGTCCGCTACCTCGCCGACTTCATCGCCTCCGCCGCCCGCGGCATCATCAAGTAATCTGAGACATACCCAGCGTCGGGCTCTTGCTCTTATATTGGAATTGATATAAGATTGGCTCCGATGAAAGAAGTCGAATTCTTGGGAAACTCCTTGAAGGAACTCCAGGACTTTCCAGAAAATGCTCGCCGAAAGGCTGGTTTCGAGCTATGGCAGGTGCAGCAGGGGCTTGAACCGAGCGACAGCAAGCCAATACCTGCCGTCGGCGCCGGCGTTCAGGAATTGCGAATCTGGGATAGTGATGGAACTTTTCGCATCTTGTACATTGCCCGTCTGCAAGATGCGGTCTACGTTCTTCGCGCCTTCCAGAAGAAGACGCAGGCAACGGCGCAGCGCGACATTGAAATTGCACGAAAGCGATTGAAAGCACTCATCGACGCGAGGACAAAGCTGTGAAAAACAAACGATTCGCAAACGTCTGGGACGCTCTATGCGACACCCCTGAAGAGGCCGCCAACCTCACCGCCCGCTCCGAGCTCATGATGCAAATCACCCGAATCGTCAAGAAGAGTGGCTGGACCCAGGTGGAGGCGGCGAAACGCTGCCGCGTCACCCAGCCCCGCATGAACGACCTCCTGCGCGGCCGCATCGATCGCTTCTCCCTCGACGCGCTCGTCAATATTGCCACCGCCCTCGGCCGGAAAGTCCAACTCAAACTGAAAGCGGCCTAGCGCCCGGCGACCACGGTACCCAGCGGTCACCTCACCCTGCTATAGTTCCGCTCCATGAAGCCTCTCCTGCTCACCCTCCTCTTCGCTCCGCTCGCGCTGGCCTCGGCGCAGACCATCGCCCTCAACACCTACGCCCCGCCCAAGGATCCCACCATCCTCGCCAGCACCTTCGTCGACTGGGACTCCCTCACCGCCAAACCCACACCCGCCGGCGAGGTGCGCCAAATCTTCGACAACCCCACCCGCACCCTCGACAAGCTCGAAGTCCACGTCACCACCCTCAATCCCGGCATGCAGTCGCACCCCATCCATCGCCACTCCTGGGAAGAGATCCTCCTCGTCACGCAGGGCGACTTCGAAGTCTCCATCAACGGACGCAAGCAGCACGCCGGCCCCGGCTCGCTGGTCTTCTTCGCCGCCAACGATCCCCACAACGCCACCAACGTCGGCCTCACGCCCGCCACCTACTACGTCATCAACTTCGTCAGCGACCTCTCGCACAACGAGTCCGCCCCCTCCGCCGCCGAGCGCGCCGTCCCCGGCAAGCTCGCCTCCACCGTCATCGACTGCAACGCGCTCCCGCAAACGCCCACCCCCACCGGCTCGCGCGTCAGCGTCCTCAACTCGCCCACCCTCACCTTCCTCACGCTCGAAAGCCACATCACCACCCTCAGCGCCGGCCAGAGCACCGCCGCGGAAATGATCGACCACAACGACGAGTTCGTCCTCATCAAGTCCGGCTCGGTCGAGGTCAAGGTCAACGGCGTCTCCTCCCGCATGCATGCCGGCTCCGTCATGTTCTGGGCCGCCGACGACAAGCGCTCGCTGCGCAACCTCGGCGCCACCCCCGCCTCCTACCAGGTCATCCGCGTCACCACCGCCAAATCCCCCAAGCCGCCAGCAAACTAAAAGACAGTGAATCTGCCGATTCTCGATTCTCAGGATCGCCGAACCCTCCTTTTGCTACCATTCTCGGCATGTTGACTCGTAGAGACTTCACCGGCCTCGTCACGGCCGCGCTCGCCTTCCCTCAGATCGGCAGCCGCATGAACGGCCAGACTTTGCCGTCCCAATCTCGTGCAGCCAAACCTAAGACGTCCGTGATGATGTGGACGCTGAATAAAACTGGAACCTTCGAGCAAAACCTGGAGCGCGTCGCACAGGCGGGATACCACCAGGTTGAGCTTGTCAGCGAGTTCAAGAACTGGTCTCAGTCGGACATGGCGCGCATTCTCGCTCGCATGCAGGCACTCGGGATCAGCGTCGATGCGATGGCTGGGATGACGCTTGGCTTCGCGGATCCCGCTGGTAGCGATGCCTTCATCTCGGAACTGAAGACCCTGATCCCCATAGCTAACCGGCTCGCTTGTCGGCAGATCATCCTTCTCTCAGGAAAGCGAATAGCCGCCCCTACCGCGGACTCTGGAGGCGCAAACGAGAATCCAGCTCAGCACTCCGCGTCCATCGAGACCCTCAAGCGCGCAGCCGAACTCCTTAGCGCTGCAAGTCTCCAGGGCGTCATCGAGCCCATCGATCGCCTCGAGAACCCCACCATCTATCTCGACGGCATCACCGAAGCTTTCGCCATTGTGAAGACGGTCTCCAGCCCCAGTCTCCGCGTCCTCTACGATCTCTACCATGAGCAGCGTGCTCACGGGAATCTGATCGAAAAGCTCCAACAGAACATCGCGCTTGTTGGTCTCATCCATGTCGCAGACGTTCCGGGACGCCATCAGCCCGGAACCGGCGAGTTGGACTACGGCAACATCTATCGCACGCTGGCCCAGCTGAACTACACCGGCACCATCGCGATGGAGTTCTATCCAACCGGCGACGTCGTTACGACCCTGCGTAGCGCGCGCGAGCAGGTCTTGCGATGCTTTGACCCTGGCAGCCCAATGCAGTAGAGTTGCAGTCCATGAAGCATGCCTTCCTTTCGGCAAGCAGCCCAACAAAGAAAAAGAGAAGATAGGTAAGCATTTGCGATGAAGACACCCCTCATCCCCACTCCCTCGAGACGAAACTTCATGAAGGCCTCACTCGCCGCAGCCGCGGCTGGCTGCCTCTTGCGGCCTGCCCGCGCCTTCGCCGATGTCGCCGGAATCACCTTCGGCGTCCAGCTCTTCATGCTCCGCCGCCAGGCGCAGACCGATCTTGCCGGCGTCTTCCGCACCATTCACGATGCAGGCTTTCCCCAGGTCGAGCTTTACCCGATCGCCTACAGCCATTCCGCCGCGGAGATTCGCCGCATGATGCAGGATGCAGGCATCGAAGCTGTCGCAGGCCACTTCGATTATGCTGGCCTCGAAGACAAGCTTGAATTCGCCCATCAGCTCGGCCTCACCTATGTTGTCTGTCCCATGATTCCGAAAGATCAATGGACCTCGCTCGAAGGCTTCTCCAAAGCTGCGGATCTCTTTAACCGCGCCGGCCGGCAGGCGCAGTCCCAGGGCATGGAGTTCGTCTTCCACAACCACTGTTACGAATTTCGTCCCATCGACGGAACCACCGGCTTCGCCCACCTCATGCAACACACCGATCCCGCGCTGGTGAAGCTTGAGTTCGACATCTACTGGCTCACTCAGGGCGGACAGGATCCCATGGCCATGCTTAAGAAGTACGCAGGCCGCGTCCGGCTCATCCATCTCAAAGACCGCCTCGCTGGAGCCAAAACCGGCTACACCATGGACCCGCCGCAGTACTTCACCGAACTCGGTAAAGGCACAATCGACTGGCCCTCTATTCTTGTCCAGGCCCGCGCCGAAGGCGTCAAATATGCCTTCGTCGACCAGGATGAGACCTCCCTCCCCATTCCGCAGAGCCTGGCCGTCAACAGAGCCTACCTGCGCAAGCTAAACCTCTAGCGATCGAATCGACATCCATGCGCACCGGTTCGTTCGCCGCGGTTGTCTCAATCCTGCTCTTCGCCTCGACAATGGCCTGCCGCGAATCCGCGTCACCAGCCAAATCCCTGACCCGCCCCCAAACTAGAGGGTGCGTTAGGATTTGAAAAGCCTGTATCGTGGCGATCAAATATGCATCCGAACACTGAGGGAATCCTGGAGTCCTCGCTGTACGTAGCCGACGTTGCCCATTCTGTTGAGTTTTACGAGACAATCTTCGGCTTTCGCGTCATCAGCGATTTCGGAGAGCGCAGCTGCGCCATGAAGGCTGGGGTCCGCCAGGTTTTGCTGCTGTTCAAGAGGGGTGGATCCCGCGACATCGTATCGTCGCACGACGGCGATGGCGAGCTTCATCTTGCCTTCGCGATCGCCGCCGGCGAATTGACGCGTTGGGAAGCGTGGCTGGCCGAAAGCGGAATCGCCGTGGAAGAACGACGTGCCTGGGAGCTCGGGGGTCACAGCCTCTATTTCAGAGATCCAGACCGGCATCTCATCGAGGTTGCCACGCCGGGAGTCTGGTCGATTTACTGATACCGCAATAACGAATCGCCGGGTGCCCCACATCTCCGGTTCTTGGTTCGACGGTTCAAACGCGACGGGGCTCCGCCCACCCTTGCTAAACAATTTCGTAACAGCCACTTATAGAATATATTTCCAAAAGACCCAGCAAATTCGCATGTCAAGCCCCCAAATAGCCTATCTAACTGAATCAAAAAGAAATAGAGGTGTCAGTCGAGTTATTCAAAAAGCGTACAATTTAAAGAGTAGGGGAAGTATGCCCGCGACGCCGCGTCGACGTCGCGCTTGAAGCAATAAGAAATTTAGTTTCTGCATTTTACCTGGAGAGCAGCCGGATGGGCAGATTCCGAACAACTGGCTCTAAACAAGTTCGCTTCGCAGCCACGCCCGCTCCCGCGAACCCCTTTGTTTTCTCGATTTTGCGACTAACCCATTTGCATTCTTATATTTGGGTACAGGCGGTGCCGACAAATGACTGATTCTCAATCAGTTCCCCGCAAGATCATAGGGGGGTACCACCCCCTCCCCCCCCCGGAACCATCCCCACAACCCGGCAACTCTCACCGCGAGGCGGTCGAGGACAGCGCAAAACGCCTGGGCCTCATCGCCGGCAACGGGCGCTTCCCGTTCCTGCTGCTCGACGCCGCTCGCGCCCACGGTCTTTCGGTCGTCGTTGCCGCCATCAAGGAAGAGACCGACCCCGAGATCGACGCCCGCGCCGCCGCCGACTCCTCCATCCAGGTCCACTGGTTGTCGCTCGGCGAACTCTCCCGCCTCATCGAAACCTTCCAGGCCGAAGGCGTCACCCGAGCCGTAATGGCCGGCCAGGTCAAGCACACCCAGATATTCTCCTCCATCCGCCCCGACTGGTGCCTCGCAAAACTGCTCCTCAACCTGCGCACGCGGAATACCGACATGCTGCTCGGCGCGGTCGCCAAAGTCCTCGCGGACGAAGGCATCGAACTCATCTCCTCCACCCACTACCTCGAGCCGCTGCTGGCCAAACCCGGCGTCCTCACCCAGCGCGCGCCCACCGAAGATGAGCGCAACGACATCGCCTACGGTCAGACGGTTGCTCGTGCCCTGGCGAAGTACGATCTCGGTCAAACCGTCGTCATCGCCGCGCAGGCCTGCGTTGCCGTCGAAGCCATGGAAGGCACCGACGCCACCATCGAACGTGCCGGCGCGCTGATGCGCCGCCTGAATGACCCGGCTTCCACCCTCAGCCGCTCGCTCACCGTCGTCAAAGTGGCCAAGCCAAACCAGGACATGCGCTTCGACGTGCCCGTCATCGGCGTCGCGACCATTGAAGCCATGGCGCGGGCGGGCGCCACCTGCCTCGCCGTCCAGGCCGGCGCAACGCTGCTGTTCGACGCCGCGGCCATCATCGCGGCTGCCGACCGCGTCGGCATCGCCGTCGTTGCGGAATCCGCTGAGACATCTCTGTGACACGCGCTTAAGCGCGAAAGGGTACTATAGCCATACGCGAAGGCGTGAACGGGCCGCCAAAAGTTCGCCACAACTCACATTTTGGACGACAAGGAGAAGACGATGGTTCGCAAAGGTGTATGGATCGCAGTCATCATCGGCATCGTAGCCGCATGCGGCGCCGGGATTAGAGCGCACGCTGCCGGCGACATCCTCGCGGCGGGCGTAACCGCCCCTGACTTCAGCCTGCCCTCGCAGGAAGACGCGTCGGTGTCGCTCTCGCAGTACAAGGGCAAGTGGGTCGTCCTCTACTTCTATCCCAAGGACATGACCACCGGCTGCACCATTGAGGCGCACAACTTCCAGCGCGACCTGCCCAAGTTCAACGCGCTCAACGCCGTCGTCCTCGGCGTCTCGCTCGACACCGTCGAGAGCCACAAGACCTTCTGCACCAAGGACTCGCTCACCTTCAAGCTGCTCGCCGACCCCGACCACAAGGTCATCGACGCGTACGGTGTGCCGATCTCCGGGATGGGCCCCGTCAAGTTCGCGAACCGCGACACTTTCCTCATCTCGCCCGCCGGCAAGATCGTAAAAGTCTGGACCGGAGTCAACCCGAACACTCACAGCGACGACGTTCTCGCCGCCATCGCAGGCTTGAATGGAGATCAGAAGGTAGAACCCAAGCCGTTCTAGCTGCGAGCAGACGCAAAAAGGCCCGGACCTCTCGAGAGGAGTCCGGGCCCTTTTGCTTGCCTGGTTGCTACCGGTGACTACTTCTTCTTCTTCGCGACTTTCTTTGCAGCCTTCTTTGCTGGGGCCTTCTTGACTGCCTTCTTGACTGCCTTCTTTGCTGCTTTCTTAGTTGCCAAGGTAGTACCTCTCGTATTGGGTTTTTTGCTTCTTGAAGTGCTCTTCTTGCCGACCGCTTTCTTCAAAGCGGCCTTACCGCCGCGCCGAGCACTCGCCTTCTTCGCGGCAGATTTCAATGTCTTTTTCTTGGCAGCTTTCTTGGCCGCCTTCCTGGCAACCTTCTTGACCACCTTCTTGGCGGCCTTCCTGACCACTTTCTTGGCGGCCTTCCTGACCACTTTCTTGGCGGCCTTCCTGGCCACTTTCTTGACGGCCTTCTTGGCAACCGCCTTAATCGCTACCTTCTTCTTGGCCTTCTTTGCTTTCTTCGCAGGAACCTTCTTCGCTGGAGCTTTCTTCGCGGGCGACGCTTTCTTCGCAGCCTTCTTTGGCGCGGGAGGCGCAGTGCTCTTCTCGGGAACCTTCGAAGGCTTCGCCGCGGGCGTATAGCCTGCTGCCGGCGACGGCGGAGCCGCCACGATGATTGCCGCCTCAATATGAGACGCGCTTCGCAGCAGGTCGTCGACTTCATCCTCCAGCTGATCGAGATCCTCGTCGTCATCCGAGGTCATCGCCACGACGACCTCCTCTTCTTCCTCATCATCGTCGAAGGGGCTGTTGCCATATCCATCCGCAGGGTCGTCACCATTGGCTGCAGCCGAATAGGTCCTGATGTTCTCATCGAGTCCGTCGAATCCACCATGCTCATTGAACGTCATCGTCGCATCCTCTTGATCGCACTTGATCGCGATACTACCTCTGAACGTTAATTCGCTGCAACGAAAAAAGCAATTGCATCACGGCACGGATTCTAGCAACAGAATGCAACTCCACGCCAGCAATAGCAAGCACTCTTTTTGCCGAGGTAGCTAGTGCGGCAGCTATCGCGCCTCACGGAGTCGAGCCATGTTGCTTCGAGCGAGGGGGTTTCTTCGCCGCCGCGCCGCGCAATGGCGGCTTCGCTGCGGTCGTCTTTAGCGAAGACAACTTCGCTGCGGACTTCGCAGGCGCGGCGGGCTGTTTCGCCTTGGCACCGGCTTTCGCGCGGGAACTCTTCGAATGCCCGCGGGCCACCGGTGCGAGATGGATTGGCTGAGAAACATACAGCGACCGGCGCGGCTGGATCTTGCTCGACGAAAGATGGTTCCAGCGCCTTAGGTCTTCCACTGAAACATTGAACCGGTCGGCAACCGTAACCAGCGTATCTCCCACTCGCGTGATGTAGTGCAGCGGGTGCGGCATCGCCAGGGCAATCGCCACCGGAACCGCCAACTCATCGCCTGCGTTAAGCAAAGCGTCGGGGGCGAGGCCATTGGCGATGGCAATCTCCGCAGGGCGATCATGAAAACTGCTCGCAATGTTGTCCAGCGTCTCGCCCGCGCGCACCACGTGGAAGCGCCAGCTCGTCCGTTTGTCTTCTGGAATATCCTTGATGCGCTTGAGATAGACATCGCGCGTGCCCGGCGGAAGATGGAGATCGAAGTCCGTATCCTGCGGCGTCGTCATGTGCAGCAGACTTGGGTTCAACTCGACAATCTCTCCCAGCGAAGCGTCGGTCACATCCGCCACCAGCCGCAGATCGACCGGGTAATCGACGCTCACGGTGTCGGAGACCACCGGCAGGTCGGGGACGAGTCCTTCCAAACCATACTGCTGTGGATTCTTCGCCATGATGATCGCGGCGATGATGCCGGGCACATAGTTCTTGGTCGCCGTTGGCAGCGAATTCCTCTTGTACAACTCCCAAAAATCAGCGTATCCCGTTCGCATCACCGCGCGCTGCACATTCCCCGGTCCCCAGTTGTATGCAGCCATCGCGAGGTACCAGTCGCCGAACTGCTCGTACAGGAATTTCATGTACCGGGCGTAGGCGAGCGACGACTTCTCCGGATCGAAGCGCTCGTCGACCCATCCGTTTCTCGCCAGCCCGTAGGCACCCTGGAAGGGCATGAACTGCCACATCCCGCCCGCGCCGCTATGCGGGTTGACCGCCTGCGTCTGAAATCCCGACTCCGCCACGGCAAGATAGATCAGGTCCTGCGGGACACCCGCATCGGTGAGGTCGCGCTGGATCATTTCCTTGTACTTGCCGGCGCGCGCCAGCGAGTGCATCAGGGTGGCGTGGCCCTTCTTCGAGTTCGAAAAGTAGTTGATGAATCCGGCGACATAATCGTTCACCACCAGGGGAAAGTCCGATTGCGTCGTCTTCAACTCCGCCGCAACCTGCGCCTTCAACTCCGGGTTGGCCGGAAAAGTCACCTCATCGGCCGCATCGAGCGGCGCGGCTTCGATGGGCTCTGAGAATCCCGATCCCTGCTTGAGTGCAGCCATCTCCAGCGAGTTAATCGAATTCAGCAGGTGCTCGAATTCATCGGAAAGCTGCGGGTCGGTCTTCAAATCCATCCCGCTGGTCAACATCGTGTCCACTGCCAGATCGAAGTCGGCTCGCGCGGCCTCCAGCCGTCCGCCGCGGTAGTTGTTGACGCCGCTGTTGTAAGCGCTTTCAACCTGACCGATCAGCCGCTGCGTCTTGCGCGCCTTTGCCGCAGCCTCGTCCGCCTGCGCTTGTGCCGCCGCCGAAATCGGAGGCTCCGGCGCGGGAGCGGCCATCACAGGCGCAGTGGCCTGTGGCGCGCTCCGGCCCGGGGCGCCCGCCTGCTGCTGCGGGCAGCCCGTCAGCATCGCCAGTGGCAGGCACGCAATCGCCGTCATCCACCGCCGCAACCGGTTCGCGCTGCACCCGCTGGCTTTCTTCATCAATACTCTGGTCCCCTCATTCGCCTGCGTTTGCCGCACCGGTTTTCCAATCCCGCTCATTCTTGCCGCGCAGGCGCGGTCGCAGCCGTCCCGCGCAATTCGCTGGTGGCAGCCCTGCTCATTGTAAGACGTTTCGCGACTGCTTCGATACGCCGTCAGCGTCGCGTCCGCGGACACCGGCGCCCCGCGGCACAGTGATAGCATCGATGATTGAGGCAGTTCTCACTCCGCATGGATCCAGGCCACATCCGCAACTTCGCGATCATCGCGCACATTGACCACGGCAAGTCCACGCTCTCCGACCGATTGCTGGAGCTTACCGGCTCGCTGACCGCGCGCGAGATGCAGGCCCAGGTGCTCGATGCCATGGACCTGGAGCGCGAGCGCGGCATCACCATCAAAGCCCACACCGTGCGCATGATCTACAAGGCGCACGACGGCGAAACCTACCAGCTCAACCTGATCGACACCCCCGGCCACGTCGACTTTAGCTACGAGGTGTCGCGCTCGCTGGCTTCCTGCGAGGGCGCGCTGCTGGTGGTGGACGCGTCCCAGGGGGTCGAGGCACAGACCCTGGCCAACGCCTATCTCGCCATCAACCACGGGCTCGAGGTCATTCCCGTCATCAACAAGATCGATCTGCCCTCGGCTGACATCGAGCGCACCCGCGAGATGATCGAGAAGGCTGTGGGTCTGCCTGCCGACGATGCTCTGGCCGTCTCCGCAAAGACTGGCGAAGGCGTCGCCGAAATCCTGGAAGCGGTCGTGCATCGCCTGCCTCCGCCGCATGGAGACGCGGACGCGCCGCTACAGGCGCTCATATTCGATTCCTGGTTCGACCCCTATCGCGGCGTCATCGTGCTCGCGCGCATCATCAACGGGCGCCTGCGCCAGGGCATGAAGATCAAGATCATGTCGAACGGCAAGACGTTCGACGTGGAGAGTATGGGCGTCATGACGCCCAAGCCCGTCCCGCTCGCGGAACTCTCGGCCGGCGAGGTCGGCTTCTTCGTCGCCAACATCAAGAACGTCGCGGATACCAAGGTCGGCGACACCATCACCGACGTTGCCCGCCCCTGCGCGGAAGCCCTGCCGGGCTTTGAAGACATCAAGAGCATGGTCTTCGCCGGACTCTATACGGTCGACACCCACGAGCACGCGTTGCTGCGCGATGCGCTGGAAAAACTGCGCCTCAACGATTCGAGTTTCACGTTTGAGCCCGAGTCCTCGGTCGCCCTCGGCTTCGGCTTCCGCTGTGGCTTCCTCGGCCTGCTGCACCTGGAGATCATCCAGGAGCGGTTGGAGCGCGAGTACGACCTCGACCTGATCATCACTGCGCCGGGCGTGCGTTACAAGCTCACCATGACGGACGGCTCAGTGCTGGAAGTCGACAACCCCTCGCGCTGGCCCGATCCTTCCAACATCGAGAGCATCGAGGAGCCGGTCATCACTGCGAAGATTCTCACCAACGAGGAGTTTGTCGGCGGCATCCTGAAACTGGTTGAGGAAAAACGCGGCCGCCAGAAGAACTTCGAGTACGTCACTTCCACCCGTGTCATGATTACCTATGAGCTTCCGCTGAACGAGATCGTCCTCGACTTTTACGATCGCCTCAAGTCAGTCTCCCGCGGCTACGCATCGCTCGACTACGTCCTCTCCGGGAGCTGGGTGTCGCCCATGGTGAAGCTCGATATCCTGATCGGCGGCGAGCCGGTCGACGCGCTCTCCATCATCGTGCACCGCGACTTTGCCTACGACCGCGGCCGTGCCCTGGTCTCCAAGATGCGCCAGCTCATCCCCCGGCAGATGTTCGAGGTCGCCATCCAGGCCGCCATCGGCGCCAAGGTGATTGCCCGCGAGACGATCACGGCCATCCGCAAGAACGTCATCGCCAAATGCTATGGCGGAGACATCAGCCGCAAGCGCAAGCTGCTGGAAAAACAGAAGGAAGGCAAGAAACGGATGAAGCGCATCGGCAAAGTCGACATCCCGCAGGAGGCCTTTCTGGCTGTCCTGAAGGTTGGCGAAGAATAGCCGGAGCTTTCACCCGGATGCGGCCAAACCGCAGCCGGATGCGTTCCGCCGATTTCCGGTTCCTGTGGAAAGCCTTTTATTTCCAGTAGTTGCAGGGCACTTGCAACGAATTCGGTGAATTTTCGCAAAACCCTTCCAAGCACATGAAAACATGCAACTTGGAAGGCCGGGCAGATGCGGCTCCGGTCGACTTGGCGGCGTTTTGTCCGGTTTGTGAATTTTCCGCTTCCGGGAATCCACAAAGTTTTCCACAGGAATAAACGGACTCGGAATTGCTATAAGACTTTTCAGACAAGCGCAAAAAGGAGGCCCAAATTGGGCCTCCTTTACTGGAAATGCGGCTTGCGCTACTTGGCGGGGGGCTTCGTCGCTGGGGTATGCGTTGCCGGCGGTTTCGGCTGGGTGGCTGCCGGCTTCGGTGCGGCAGTCGGCGTTGGCGCTGCCGGCGGCGGTGGCGCCACACCGGAAGCAACGTTATAAGCCGCGATCACTGCATCGGTTATATCTGCATTGGGATTGGGCGAGGTCCACATGACTGGGCTCTGCTGGCCGCCCACATCGAGCAGCAGGGTATAGCCGTTCTTCTGGACGTACGCCCTCAGCACAACATCCACCTTCTGCATCACCTTGCTCAGGGCCTCCTGAACGTCTGCGTTGTAGGCGGTCGAAGCGTCGTCCGCATCGCGCTGGTACTGTTTGTCCTTGGTGTCGATGGTCTTCAGACGCGCGGCGCGTTCCGCATCGGAGAGCGTCGCCGGCGCGGCCTGCAACTGCTTCTTCAGCGTATCGATCTCGGCGGCCAGGGCGTCGAGCTGCTGCTTCTTCCCCACGTACTTCTTCTGCACTTCCGCCAGGGTCTGTTGGCCTTCATTGGTCTGAAGTACAGCCTGCTCAAAGGCAATCAGCGCGATCTTGGCAGGATAAGCCGCCGGGGCGGGCGGAGGTTGTTCAGCCGGGGCGGATGCGGCTGGTGCGGCTGGTGCGGCCGCGGCCGCCGGTTGAGGTGCGGCAGGAGCTGCCTGCGCAACTGCAGCTAAGGGGAGGAGACCCGCGATGAACGCGGCGAGAAGTAGTGACTTGTGATTCATGCGGTGGTAAAGCTCCTTGGAGAATGGTTGGATTCTTCGACGTTGGCGACCGCACCAGCAATACGGAACGGTCCGCTTCTTTCTCCCAAATTTCGATTCAGCGGCTCAGTAACCTTACTGCTTCGGGGCGGCCGGCTTCGGAACCGCCGGCTTTGCAGCGGCCGGTTTTGCAGCGGCCGGACGCGACGCTGTCGGTGCCGCAATCCCTGGAGTGGTGGCGTTGTAGGCGTCGACCACTGCCGCCGAGATGTCCGTTCCCGGGGCCCATAGGAACCCCAGTCCGCCCTGTTGCGGCGGGCCTGTATTGTTCAGCAGCATGGTGAATCCGTTCTGCTGCACATACTTCATCACCACCGGCCCAAGTTTCGGCTCGATCTTCGCGATCACTTCCTGCATGTCGGCGGCAAACGAACTCTGCGCATCATCGGCATCGCGCTGCAGTTGCTTTTGCTTGGTGTCGATCGTTCTGGCGCGCGAAGCCTTCTCCTCGTCGGTCATGCTGGCCGGCGCGTTTTGCAGTTGCTTGGTCAACGAGTCGATCTCTGTCTGCGCTGTCTCCAACTCTGTCCGCTTCGGCTCGTATTTCTTCTGCATGTCCGCGGCGGCCTTCTGGCCCTCGTTGGTCGCGGCGGCCACCTCATCAAACTCGATAATTGCAATCCTTGCATTAAAGGCCTGGGGTGGGGGCGGAGCTTTGGGCTCTGTCGCCGCTGGAGTTGCTGGGGCCTGGGGTGCTGCCGTCTGGGCCATGCCTGCGGTGGTCATTGCTCCCGCAACCAGGGCGGAGACGAGTACTGACTTAACGTTCATGTGAGGTGTGGTGCTCCTTCGGGATCCTTCGGGATCGTCCCTATCATCGAGGCAGGCTATAAACCCGCCTTCATGTCCTGCATCCACTCCACCCAAGGCCACGCTCGCGCGCAACCAATCCCTATCGCTTCGCTCAATCGGCAACGAATCACATAGCAGCTGGAGGGCTGCCACAACGGCTCCATTATATGGTTCCCATCGTGGAGGGTCAAACCCATCTACCGAAATCTGGAGCAAATCATGCCGGTTCTCCGGTTTATGGTGAACCCTCCTCGGGGAGCGGAGGAAGAATCGGGGATTTGCCGCAAGCCTTGCTAAGCCGGATTTGGCATTCGGATTGCAGCATTGCCAGCAGGGGTAGCGCGATCACTCGCGATGTCCGAGCCGGAAGAAGATGCATCCACAGCAGGTGCGCCCCGGATGATCCAGATTCCACTCCCGCAAGGGAGCCCATTCAGGAGGCCTTTGACTGGCCATTCTGTAGCGAGCCGTTCCCTCACGGGGAGCGGCTCTTGCAGTCTTGGCCGGTAGTTTCCTTCAAGCCGCATCCGCAGTTCGTCCCGTCGGACGTTGCCGGTCTCGGAGAGAAGAAAACGGCCCCACGTGCAGCCCTGCGGAGCGCCCACGCGGAGAACTGGCGCGCCGGCGCAAAAGCGTCCCAAGCAAAGGTTTCTCTTGCCATGGCATGGCTTTCGGCGTATTATTGGAGTTGCCTTGTGAACCGGCTGTGGGTGCCGACGACCATGCGATCGCTAGCGTTTCTGAGGCTGCGGATTGCATCTTAATTTCCTGGATTTCGGCAAACTCTTACTGGATTCGATGTGTCGGAATTGGGACGCGCCGGAGGGTCGGGTCCGCCAGGAGTTCCGCACGCGTCCGAAAACCAGCAGCAAGGGTGAATGAGATTGCCATAACTGGCGACGACACTTTGGCATTATCCGGGGTGGCTCTTGGCAAGCCCGGTGGCTTGTGACAATCCAGGTGGCTTTGGCAATTCAGGTGGCGCAGGAGCAGTTTGCCGACTGGTCGCATCCTAATCGATGCATTGGAACGCAGGTTCGAGTACAACTTGATACCGTTTCCACCGACGCTTCAAAATCCGGTTTGGTTCCATCTCCACGAACGCTGTGGGGAGAAACGAGACCTGCGGCGTGGGGAAGAAACGCGAATCGCTAACCAGCAATAGGAAGTGGATACATGAGTTCAGAGCAGAATGTGCCCGAGGTGCAAGAGCACCAGGGTCCGCCACCGGCGCCCGAGCAAACGGGTGGCCAGATCGATCAAGCCGACTTTTCCCAGGATGCAGCTCACGGCATACCCCATGGCATGGGGCAGTCCAAGAGCAGTCGCCGGCGCCGCCGCAAGCGCAAGAATAAAGGCCCGGATGCAGGCCAACAGGGCGCCGGCCAGTTTGTAGGCGAGATTCAGGGCGGCCAGGGTTTTGCCGCGCCCGTCACCCAGACGCAGAATCCCCAGGCAGGCGCGCCGCAGCAGCAGGCGGGCGGTGGTCCGTCGACCAAGCGGTGGAAGAAAAAGTTCCGCGATCACGACCGTCAGCGCCCCAGTGAGAATCCCGGCAACCAGGCCACGGCAAACGGATTCGCCAATGGCAATGGAGCGGGGTATCGCGACAAGGATTCGCATCAGCCGGGCAATAGCGCCGGTGGATTTAAACGCAAGGGCAAGCAGCGAGAGCGCGGGCCGAGAAGCTTTGTCGGACCGATGGACCACAGCTACCGCGCGGTCAACGGCAATTTCGCCGATACGCCGCCTTCCACCATCGAGGCGCAGGGCAACTACCAGGGCCGCAGCAACGGCGGCGGACGCAGCTACGTCAGCGACTCGCAGCCGATCGACTATTCGATTGGCCGGCCGGTTCCAATCCCGGATGACGCGCCGACCAAGATCTTCTTCTTCATCGAAGATCTCTTTTTCAATGCCAAAATCACCGAGACCGCGCGCAAGCTCGGGGTCAAGGTCGCCTTCGTCAAGAATGACAAAGACGCTATCGCTGAGCTGACCGCCGGCGAGGAAGCTGACCGGCCCGGCCTGATTGTCTTCGACCTGAACAATGCGAATGTCAAGCCGCTGACGCTGATTCCGAAGCTGAAGGCAAAGCTGAAGAAGAGTACCTCGATCATCGGCTTCCTCTCTCACCTGCAGGGAGAGTTGAAGGCCAAAGCGGTCGAGGCAGGTTGCGATGCGGTAATCCCGCGCGCCGCCTTCTCGCAGAATCTGCCCAACCTGCTGCGCCGCTACGGCATGCAGCCGGACGAAGAGGACAACTTCAACCAGTAGCGCTGGTTTGCATAAACTGGGTGCTGGTTTGCGTAGACTGGGTTTTGAAAGGGCACGACTTTAGTCGTGCCGTAACAGGCGCATAAAATCTGGGGCTTTAGCCCCTGAGGGATATTTCGCCGCTGGTCGACCAGCATTGATTCAACCAGTTCTAGCGCGGATGGATGAATAGACTCTGCCGGCGTGCTTCGAGCAAGCCGCGGGTCATTCTGCCTGTTTCATTTGCCTGAGACGGCCGCCTGCACGGCCAGCAGTTCTTCCAGCACGCCTTTCAGCTTGTCCAGACGCAGCGCATTCGCGCCGTCGGACCTGGCGTGGGCGGGATCGTCGTGGACCTCCAGAAAGACGCCGTCTACGCCGGCAGCCACCGCGGCACGCGCCAGCACGGAAATAAACTCCGGCTCCCCGCCGGAGACCGCGCCCTCAGCCGACGGCGTCTGCACCGAGTGGGTCCCATCGAAGACGACTGGAGCGAAACCGCGCATGATCGGCAGCGAACGCATATCCACGACGAGATTGTTGTAGCCAAAGCTTGCTCCGCGCTCGGTAACGAAGATGCGGGCCGGCTTGCCGTCACTCCGGGCCGGCGCTGAGTCGCGCACCTTCTCAACCGCGTGCTTCATGTCGTGGGGAGCCGCGAACTGCCCCTTCTTGATGTTGATCGCCCGGCCCGTGTGCGCCGCGGCAATCAGCAGATCGGTCTGTCGGCAGAGGAAGGCCGGAATTTGCAGCACCGCTTCGACGTCGCCCAGCGCCCGGGTGAGCCGCAGACAATCCTCCGGCGTGTGCACATCGGTGAGAATTGGGAGGGCGGTGCCTTGTGCGATGGCGCGAAGGATGCGCGCGCCCTCGATCAGGCCCGGGCCGCGAAAGCTGCGGATGCTGGTCCGGTTCGCCTTGTCGTAACTGGCCTTGAAAATATAGGGAATATGCAGGTCGGCGGCGATGCGCTGGATGGCCTCAGCGAGCGTGCGAGCGTGCGTCTCCGACTCGATGACGCAAGGTCCGGCAATCAGGAAGAGGCGGCCGCCGCCGACGTGCACGGGACCAATGTCGAAGGAGTGGTTTTGATGAGTCACGAGAACCATTCTATGCGTCCGCCCATCTCTATGCGTCCGCGCATCGGCGGGCTTGCTCTTGGCTGCTAGCCGCCGATCGCAACTCCGTTCGCCTTGGCCCAGTCCGCATAGTGGTCGACGGTCTTCTGCTCGCCATTGCTCCACCAGGAGTATCCGTTCCGGCGCTCGAGCGAAAGATCGTTCACATCGTCATGCAGCGTCTTGTCGCGATCGCCGAAGATCGGTTTCTGCGCCGGAATACTGTAGTAGCGCGACCAAAGCGCGCCCGCGCCAGGGGTGGCCACAAGCTTCCGGCCGTCGGTGCGGTTTCCGGTATACGCGAATCCGCTAACGGCCGCACCCTTCAGCCAGGTCACCGCTGCCTGGATCGAGGCGATCAGCTCCTTGGAAGGATTCGGCAGCGACATCATGTAGTCCAGCATGTCCGCGCTCTCCGACGCCGCCAGCGCTCCCGGCTCGTAGTTTCTCGCCGAAACCGGAGCCAGGGTGAGCATGTCCTCCTGCTGCGCCCAGATCGTCTTCTTGCCGTCAATCACAATCTGCGACTTCAGAATGCAGGCCAGCGCCCGATCGGCTGCCTCGCCTGCCTGCTTGCGCAAATCTGCGGGTGCAAACGCGTACTCGCCTTTGCCCCCGGCGACATCCGTCAGTGTCTCCGCGGACTCGGAGACGGCGTCGTCGTTGAAGGTAATTGCGTCGTGGTATCCACCCTCCAGCGGATAGACCTGCGGAAATCCGCCATTGGGGTACTGCGCGGCCAGCAGATAGTGGATGCCCTTGATGAAACTCGCCCGGTACGCATCCCCATCCTTGCCCGGAGTCTGCGCCTGGACCTTCGCCAGGAAGTGCAACTCGGTGTTGGTCGCGTCGTTGTCCAGCGTACTCACGTAGTTCCACTTGGGGTCCCTGGGCTTATCGAAGTCGCTCGGGTCGGGGAACGCGTTCAGATTGTTGGCCGCGTAGGGTTGGCCCGGCAGCCGCAGCGCCCCTGAAAACCCCATGTTCTTGCTCCACCCGGCCGCCGGAGTCTGAAAGCTGACAATCACGTCGGCGATGTGCCTTGCCGGCGCAGTCCCGAAGTACGCGTCCTCGTGGCGCAGCGACATTCCCTGGCCGAACGCTCCGCGGCCTTCTGCAGGCTGCGGTGGGGCGACCTCGCCGGGCTTCAACTCGGCGGCAAGCGTCGCGCGGTCCACCCGCATCTGCTCTTCCGAGCGCTTCAGGTAGGCGGTCCAGGCCGCGCGCTCTTTCTTGGGCAGCTTGTCGATGCGCTCCTGCGTCAGCGACTGCGCGGGCACGTTGGTGCCAATCACTTTGGCCTGGAGCTGCGGGACGGCCAAGCCCAGCGCCAGGGTCAGAATGCACACATCGGAGTGATTTGGACGGAATTTCATTGTGAAAAACAATACACGACGATGGGAGAAGTTGTCTGGTCCAGGGTCATGACGCCGCTTTGGGAACAGCCGGGATGAGTGGGAACCGCTCCTGGACCAGCGCCAGCGCTTCTTCGCGGGTGGTTGCCGCATGCTCGAGTTGGGCGTCCTCGGCGAGCGTGAGCATTACTTTGAACTGCGGCGATGGCCGGTATCCGGCGGCGATCAGATCGCGACCGGTCAGCAGCGGCGCAGGGCGAAGCTCCTCGGCTGGGTCGGCTCCGCACTGCTGGCAGGCGAAGTTATAAAGGGTAAGGTCGCCGTGAGCAGACTCGACATCGAGGCGATGCAGTTCCAGATGCTCGTCGAAGCGTGGCAGGCGCAGGAAGCGTTTCCGCGTCGACTCGCGCATCTCCAGCAGGTCGCCGAAGCGCATGTGGTTCTTTACCAGGGCGACGATCTGGGCGGTGTCCTCGTTCGAGAAGCGCAGGCGGGCAAGAATCTCTTCGGCGATGCGGACGCCAACTTCGACGTGGCCGTTGAAGCGGATGCGGTCGCCCGGGACCCTGGGGTTGGGCGGCTGATAGGTGGCCGGCTTGCCGATGTCGTGCAGCAGCGCGCCCCAGGCAAGCGTCGCGCTGCAGCCCGGCGGCAGCTTCTCCAGCAGCAGCATGGTGTGAATCCAGACGTCGCCCTCGGGGTGGAATTCGGGCGGCTGGGCAACGCCGCGCAGGCGCACGACTTCGGGCAGCACCCGCGCCAGCAGGCCGAGCGAATACAGCAACTCGAAGCCGCGGCTTGCACCGCCCTCGGTGAGGATGCGGGTCAATTCGTCGCGCACGCGCTCGTGACTGACCTGGTGGATGTCCGCGGCGTGGCAGTGGATGGCAGCGGCCGTGCTGTCATCGATGCGGTAGTTCAGGCGCGCGGCGAACCGGGCGGCACGCAGCATACGCAGCTTGTCCTCGGCGAAGCGAAGCTTGGCATCGCCGATGGCGCGGACGATGCCGGCGGCGAGGTCCTCGCGACCGTGGACATAGTCGATTACGGCCGCAGCGGCGTCGCCGGCGGTCGCCTCATACGCGAGCGGGTCCAGCAGCATCCCGTTGATGGTGAAGTCGCGGCGCAGGACGTCTTCGCGCGCGTCGGTTGAAAAGCGAACCGCGTCCGGGCGGCGGCCGTCGGAGTAGGCGCCATCGTTGCGGAACGTGGCAACTTCGGTGGCGATCTCGATACCTGCGCCAACTGCGGTCCCGTCCGAAACGGTCTGGCCGACCAGACTGACGCCGAAGTGGGCACCCACAGCAACCGTCTTCGGGAACAGCCCAACCACCTGGTCCGGCGTGGCGGAGGTCGCGATGTCGTAGTCCTTGGGGCTGACGCCGAGCAGCAGATCGCGCACGCAGCCGCCGGCGAAGAACGCCTGAGCACCGGCGTCACGCAGCGTTTGCGCGATGGCCAGAGCGGCTCGGTATTTTGGGTCTGACGGCGCCATTCTGCGGGTACCACTGCCCCGTATCGAATCTCTAAACGGATTCTATCGACAACCGAAGGGATGAAAGCGGATAGATTCATAGGGAAGGGTTCCTGACGGAGGGTAAGGATGAAGAAGCTGGTGCGGGTGGCTGCAATATTGGCAGCGTGGGGATGCGGGCTGGGGACGGGCATCGGAATCGTCGCCGCCCAGCAGGCCGCGCCAGCGGGACCGGGCGGAGGTGCGGGCAAGGCCGCGGCAGTTGCGGCGGATGGAGCTGTGGCGAAGGCGGGTGAGACGCCGGCGGCTGTAAACCCGGCCTGGTGGCAGGTGAAGGGTGTGCACGGAACGGTGTACCTGCTGGGGTCGGTGCATGTGATGAAGCCGAACGTCCAGTGGGAGAGCCCCAGGCTGAAGGCTGCGCTCGACGCGAGCGACGAATTGTATCTGGAGATTGCGAATGCGGACGACTCCGCGGCCATGGCGCCGCTGGCGCTGCAGTTCGGAATGGACATGGACCATCCGCTTTCCAGCAAGCTTTCGAAGGATGACGTGGCGCTGCTGGATACCGTGGCCAAGGGCATTGGGCTGCCGGGCGAGGCAATGCTGGAGCCGATGCAACCGTGGTTTGTCTCGGCCACGCTGGAGATGGTGCCGATGCTGAAGGATGGATACGATCCGGCCAGCGGCATCGACCTGAAGCTGCTGGCCGAAAGCAAGCGCGAGCAGAAGCGGATCCTCGGCTTCGAGACCATGTCCGACCAGCTGCACATGATGGCCGATGTTCCCCAGGCCGAGCAGGTGACCATGCTCCACGAACAACTGACCGAGCTGGACAAGTCAGCCGCGGACATGAACGAGTTGGTCGCGGCGTGGGAGCGCGGTGACGTGGAGAAGATCGCCGGCATCGACAACCGCGAACTGGCGGTGAAGCATCCGGCCGAATACAAGCGGATGGTGGTGGACCGCAACACCAGATGGGCGGCGACGCTGGACAGCGTGCTGAAGGACCCGAGTACAGGCACGGTGTTTGTGGTGGTGGGCGCAGGGCACCTGGCCGGGCCGGACAGCGTGCTGAAGATGCTGGAGAAGGACGGCTGGAAGATACAGCGGGAGTAGGGCAGTTGTACGTTCTGCGCTGTCCGTTCTACGAGAGCGGCGGCTGCATCGTACAACGGAGAACGTACAACGTAGAACGCATAAGATAGACGGGTGGCCAACAGCGCTGGGCGTGGGTTGATCTTAGGCATTGAAAGCTCGTGCGACGAGACGGCGGCGGCAGTGGTGCGCGGCGGGCGCGAGGTGCTGGCCAACGTGGTGGCGTCGCAGATGGCACTGCACGCGAACTATGGTGGCGTCGTACCGGAGCTGGCCAGCCGCGAGCACCTGCGCAACATCGTCCCGGTGGTGCGGGCGGCGATGGTGCAGGCGGGCGCCGGGTTCGCTGACTTGGATGCGATCGCCGTCACCGAGGGACCGGGGCTGGCCGGGGCGCTGCTGGTGGGCATCACGTATGCCAAAGCGCTGGCGCTGGGCCGGAGCCTGCCGCTGATTGCGGTGAACCACCTGGAGGGGCATATCCATGCGGTGCTGATGGAGGCGCGGGTGCGCGAACAGGCGATGGAGATGCCGCTGCTGGCGCTGGTGGTAAGCGGCGGGCATACGCACCTGTATCTGTGTACCCAGGTCTCAGATCCCGGGTTGTGGCGATACAGAAATGTTGGCCGGACAGTGGACGACGCCGCGGGCGAGGCCTTCGACAAGGTGGCCAAGCTGCTGGGGCTGGGCTATCCGGGTGGGCCGTGGCTGGATGCGCTCGCCGTGCATGGGAATCCAAAGGCAGTCGAGTTCAAGTTTGGGCCGATCAAGCGGCGAGACAAGAGCGAATCACAGAGGAACGGAGAGGGCACAGAGGGATCCGAGGATCGCCGGAACTTCGATTTTTCGTTCAGCGGGATCAAGACGGCGGTGCTGCGCTATGTGCAGGGGCATGGAATGGCCGAGCGGGTGGAGGCCAGGAGGGCGCGGCTGACGACGGCGCTGAAGCAGTGGCCGGAGCTGCGCGCGGCGGAGGCGCTGCACGAGATGCCGGAGGTCTTCGACGCGCAGACGCTGGACCTGATCGCGTCGTTTCAGTATGCGGTGGTGGGCAACCTACTGAAGCAGACGTTTGCGGCCGCGGAGGCATACGCCGCGCGAGGGATCATTGTCTCTGGCGGCGTGGCGGCGAACAGCGAGCTGCGGCAGCGCTTTACGGCGGAGGCCGACCGGCGCGGCCTGCCGGTAGCTTTCCCCACGATAGCGCTCTCCACGGACAACGCTGCGATGATCGCCGCGGCGGCTTGGGGCAAGTTTTGCGCAGGGGAGTTTGCCGGGGATGACCTGGTCGCCGTGCCGGGGTTGAAGCTGGGGTGAGACGAAAGACCCGACCACGGATCGCACGGATAAACACGGATCGATGACAAACTACCTGCTCTCAATCCGTGCTCATCCGTGAGAATCCGTGGTTTGGTTTGGTTTGGTCGCCTGTAGAATCTTAGCTGAGCAATTCTAGACGGAAAGTGTGGACTGCACCGCGCTGACGCGCTGGTTGCGGCGGTGAGTGCTGTGGCGTCGTTGGAACTCTTCAACACAATGAGCGGGAAGCTGGAGCGGCTGGAGCCGGTGGGCGCGCCGGCGCTGCGCATGTATGCCTGTGGGCCGACGGTGTACGACTACGGCCACATCGGCAACTTCCGCACCTTCCTCCATGTCGATGTGCTGCGCCGGTTTCTCCGCCAGCAGGGCGTCGCCGTCGAGCACGTGATGAACGTGACCGACGTGGAAGACAAGATCATCCGCAACGCACTGGCGGCGGGCAAGTCGATCGGCGAGTACACCGCGCGCTTCGAGAAGGCGTTCTTCGAGGACATGGACGCGCTCGGCATCGAGCGGCCGGAGCACCTGCCGCGCGCAACCGAACACATCCCCGAGATGGTGGCGCTGATCGAGCGGCTGGCAGCGAAGGACATCGCCTACAAGGCCGAGGATGGAAGCTGGTACTTCCGCATCGCACGCTTCCCGGCGTATGGGAAGCTGTCGAAGAAGGACTTCGATGGCATCGAAGACGGCGCGCGCGTGGATGTGGATGAGTACGAGAAGGATGCGGCGCGCGACTTTGCCCTGTGGAAGGCGGTGAAGACCGCCGGCGACGGCCAGCCCGAGCCGCACTGGACGACGGCGCTGGGGCCGGGCCGGCCGGGGTGGCACATCGAGTGCTCGGCGATGGCGACGTCGCTGCTGGGCGATAGCTTCGATCTGCATGCGGGCGGCGAAGACCTGATGTTTCCGCACCACGAAAATGAGATTGCGCAGTCGGAGTCGGCCTCTGGTCATACCTTTGCGCGGCACTGGATGCATGTGCGCTTTCTGCTGGTCGAAGGCAAGAAAATGTCGAAATCGGAGGGGAATTTTTATACGCTGCGCGACCTGCTGCTGAAGGGACACCGCGCGTCGGCCATCCGCTACCTGCTGCTGTCGGTGCCCTATCGCCACCAGATGAACTTTACCTTCGAGGGACTGAGCGCGGCGACCAACACCGTTGACCGGCTGCGGACGTTCCACGAGCGGATGCTGCGAGCAGGGTTCGCGGAGGGCGCAACCGATGCCGCGGTGACGGCGGCGACGGCGAAGGCGGCCCACGACTTCACGGCGGCGCTGGCGAACGATCTGAACACGGCCGAGGCGGCGGCGGCGATCAGCGAGATGGTGCGTGCGGCGAACACCGCCGCGGACGCAGGCACCCTGGGCGCGCAGAATGCGGCGGAGATTCTGCACGTGCTCAACTTATTCGACGGCGTGTTCGCGGTGCTGCTGGACCGCGATGCCGAGCTGACGCGGGCGGCGCTGGCTTGGGCTGAGTCAGAAGGGCGGATCGGTGAGGCGGCTCCAGAAGTAGTGGCGCAGATGGGGCTTTCGGATGAGGCGATCAACGCTCTGGTGGAAGAGCGGACGGCCGCGAAGAAGGCAAGGAACTTTGCGCGCGCGGATGCGATCCGGGCAGAGCTGACGGCCAAGGGCGTGGTCATCGAAGACTCGAAGGACGGCGTGCGCTGGAAGCGGAAGTAGGGACGTGCAGGGGCCCGAAATGGATACTTACGATCCGATGGACAAATGGCGATCGCTTAGACAACGAAGCTTCAAAGAAATCCTCTTGTATATCGCAGTAAACTCACTGATCATAGCGGCAATAATCGGCATGTATGCCGCGGGCTTGAGTTGGGATGCCTTCGCGAAATGGATCGGCCTTGCGATCTTTACAGCCATCCCTTTTGGGTACTTCGTCTCAGATTCTCGCGCGCTTTGGAAAACGAAGACTTTCTGGGTATTTACGGTGGCCTGTCTTTTAGTCCACTGCGCCGCGTGGCACCGTATCACTCTTCGATGGCGACTTCCAGCATTGGGTCGGATGGGACTTTCGGGGTCTTCGTGCGCGACAGAATAACCGTCGCGACGGCAATGAGGATGACCACCATGCCGGCGAGTTCGGCGGGGGCAAGCCGCTCGTGCAGGGTGACGACGCCGATCAGCACGGCGATGACCGGATTGACGAAGGCGTAGGTAGAGACCTTGGTGACGGGGACGTGCTTCAGCAGGTAGACGTATGCCGTAAGGCCGACGACCGATCCGAAGGTGGCGAGATAGAGGACGGCGAGGATTCCGCCAGAGGTCCACTGGGCGGTCTGGAAGTTGCCTGCGGGAATGGCGATGGTGAAGTTGACGAGGCTGGCGGCGCCAAGCTGCCAGGTGGTGGCGGCGAAGGTGTCGACCCGGAAGTGGAAGCGGCGGGAGAGGACTGACCCGACCGCGAAGGACAGCGCGGCCACCACCAGGATGACGAACCCGGCGAAGCCGCGGCGGTCGGGCGCAGTCCCGGCGACGCGGTGCAGGCTGGGCCAGACCAGCGCGAACATGCCGGCGGCTCCGAGCAGCGTGCCGAGCCAGCCGCGCAGGTTCAGGGTTTCGCCGCCGGGCAGGGCGGTTTCCATCAGCGCGACCAGGATGGGGATCATGGCGATGACCAGCGAGGCGTAGCCGGACGCGACCTTGGTCTCTCCCCAGATGAGCAGAACGTTGTTGGCGGACATAAACAGAATGCCGACCAGCGAAAGCTGCCACGCGGTGCGCCGGGGCATGCGCAGGCTGATGCCGCGCGCCATGCAAAAGGCCGCGAGGATGGCTGTGGAGATGAGGGTACGCAGCGCTCCGACCAGCGGCGGCGCAAGATGCAGTCCGGCGACGTGGATCGCCAGATAGGTCGAGCCCCAGATGAAATACACGCAGGCGAAGGCGAACGCGACCAGCGTCTTCTGTGGGATGTGGCGGGGCATCTGTCTCTATGGTACTGGGTCGTCAGTTGACAGTTGTCAGTTCTCAGTTTTTGCCTGTCATTCTGAGCGCAGCGAACGGGGTCCCCGGCCAGCTTGCTGGCTGGGGTAGGAAGAACGCCCGCATTCTACCCTGCGGCCACAGATGCCCGCCCCCGCTTTTCCTGGCAACTGACAACTGAGAACTGAGAACTGACAACTCTTCTCCCGCAAGCGTCTAAACTTGAATAGGACTGGAACGATGAGACGACTCCGAACATGGTGCGGGCTTATGGTGCTGGCGGCGGGCGTGGCGGCAACGGGGCTGGCCCAGCCGGCGCCGCGGCAGCCGCTGCCCGATGTGTCGAAGACCGCGAATGACGCGCCGCCGCATCGAACGCGGCTGATCCTGAAGGACGGCAGCTACCAGATCGTGATGAGCTACACGATGAAGGGCAAGATCGTGAGCTACGTCAGCGCCGAGCGGGGCGAGACGGAGCAGTTGCCAAACGACCTGGTCGACTGGGACGCAACCCACAAGTGGGAGCGCGATCACCCGCCGGCGGATGGCGTCAACGGACCCCAGGCCGCGCCCGCTCCGGCCATTGACCCGGAACTGCTGAAGGAGGAAGCGGACCGCAGGTCGCTGACGCCTGAGGTTGCCCCGGACCTGAAGCTGCCGGAGGAGGACAGCGTGCTTGCGCTGGACTACTACCACGGCGTACCGGAGTTGGTGCCGCTGGTGCAGTCGCAGGGCGAGCTGAACCACATGACCAGCCACAACATTCTGAAGCAGGTCCTCAACCCGCGGGCGGCGTCGCATGAGATTGAACAGTTGAAGGGCGAAGAGTCGCCGGTGCAGATGCATGTAGACACGCCGGAGATCTATCTCCGCGTCGGAGACGATACCGGGATTGCCCGCGGCGGAACTCCGTTCACGGTGGACACGCATGGAGCGAGCGGAGTGAAAACGGACTCGCCCGGAGGCCCCGTCAACAGCGGCTATGTCATGGTGCGCGCGGATGTGCGCACGGATGCGCGCGTACTGGCCAGCTTCAACATCGGCATGCTGGACAACGCGGTGAAGCAGCAGGAGGATGTGGTGGAAACGAAGACCGAACTGCTGCCCGGAGCCCATTGGATGAAGGTGACGCCGGTGCATCCGCTCGACTTCGGCGAGTATGCGCTGATGGAAGTGATCTCCGACAAGGAGGTCAACCTGGGCGTGTGGGACTTTGGCGTGCACCCGGTGGCACCGGAGAATCGCGACGTCATCAAGCCGGAGCCGAAGCGGCCGGTGACGCTAGAGCGCCGCTAGTTGCGAGTTGTCAGTTGTCAGTTGTTGGAGGCACCCCCCTCCCCCCCTGGCATTTGATTCTAAAATATTCTTTCTAAAAGGGTTTGATTCGAACCGGGATACGGGTTGGATATGGTTTCGATATCCGCGATTCGAATGGGTCGGCCCTAGTTGTTAGTTGCTAGTTGCTAGTTAGTGGTCAGTTGATAGTTGTCGGCTGAGAGTGCCGGGCATGTTCCCTGTTGAGGGCTGTTCCCGGTCCGTACCTTTCCCCACCCA
>Ga0224553_1000171_pt1 | contig 32997 bp, 29 predicted proteins | sample 714S21014metaG_FD_179897 | JGI IMG/M metagenome (GOLD analysis project Ga0224553, IMG submission 179897) | Peat soil microbial communities from Stordalen Mire, Sweden - 717 S2 10-14 | ecosystem: Environmental > Terrestrial > Soil > Wetlands > Peat | place: Sweden: Norrbotten County, Stordalen... | reverse complement strand
ACGATGAACCGAGGGGGCGGGCAGGAGCAGAGATCGCTCGCCCCAAAATCATCAGAGGGATAGACCCCATGCCTTGAAAATCCAAAGCCTAAAATACCAAAAATGCTTGACTTTCAACAGAGAATCTCAGGGGTTAAAACCCCGCTCCGGTAAGGCAGTTGTGTTGCCGGGGATAAATCCCCGGCCTACCGCTCCGCAGCGGCCCTACGGGGCGCTTTGGATTTGTGGGACGTTGACCCAGGGTTGCGCTGCGCTCCACCCTGGGCTATTTTCGTGTTCTCCCTGCCGGGAGAATCGGCGGGTGGGGATTTGTGGTCTCCCACCCTTCGCCCGAAAGAAGCGAAGGATGGAACACCCAGAGGTCTGCGGCTGGTTTGAGGGTGAGCCACTCGCCTTTCCACTTCGGAACAATTCCGGTTGTGGCGTGTTCAAAGGGAAACCGTAACGTAACGATTTGGAGCCCTGTCGCAAACCGGCTTACGAGCCGGCTCGGAAAGCGGTATCATTCAACCAATGACAGCAGCTGCAAAAGCGCCGATTCCAATCCCCTCCCATTTGGGAACGCATCCACTCGATGAAATCATCCCAGGCGATTCGGTCTTGCGAATCAAGGAACTGCCGTCCTGTGCGGGGCACCTGATTCTTAGCGACATTCCCTACGGAATTGGCGCCGAGGATTGGGATGTTTTGCATGACAACACCAATTCCGCATACCTGGGGTCGAGTCCGGCTCAAGAAAAGGCAGGTGCCATCTTCAAGAAACGCGGAAAGCCTATTAACGGATGGTCTGAGGCGGATCGAGAGATACCCAAGCAGTATTATGAGTGGTGCTCAACCTGGGCTGCGGAATGGTTTCGTGTCCTAAAACCGGGCGGGTCTGTGTTCATCTTTGCCGGTCGCCGTTTCTCGCACCGGTGTATTTGTGCGCTTGAGGATGTTGGCTTTTCCTTCAAGGACATGCTGGCTTGGGTGCGCGACCGTGCCCCGCACCGCGCCCAGCGTGTCAGCATAGTATTCGACCGTCGTGGAGATGCTGCGTCCTCTAGTGAGTGGGAGGGCTGGAGAGTAGGGAATCTTCGCCCAACCTTTGAGCCGATTCTTTGGTTCACTAAGCCGTACAAGATCGGGACGACAATAGCAGACAACGCTCTGAATCATGGTGTCGGGCCTTACAACGAGGAGGCTTTCTTGCGGTATGTTCGCGACCCCGACAACATCCTTCAGTGTGGGTTTTCAAAGGGCGAAAGCGGCCTGCACCCGACCCAGAAGCCGGTCCGCCTGATGCAAGCCCTTATCGAACTCACGACCAAACCAGGTCAGATTGTCATTGATCCCTTTGCCGGAAGCGGCTCGACCCTCGTAGCAGCCCGCAACCTTGGCCGCCACTTCATCGGGTTTGAACTCGAAGGCAAGTATGTCCAGGTGTGCAAAGATCGGCTAGACGATAGCGGTCAGCTTGAATTCACAGCATAGCCAGGATGCCATTATCCGATACAGAACGCACGACTCTTTCTCGCCCGTCGAAGTTTCGGTCAAGGATCAGATGGCTTATAGCCTCTTCCCGACTCATTCGCATGACCTGTTCCCGCTGACGAGCGAACGTCGTGAGAGCTTCCTCCTTCGCGGCAACTATCGATTCTAGACTAGCCACTCTTTCCTGTTGCCACATCGGCCTGATCGTCGCATCTGAATTGAGTATTGTTTGATTTACGCTGGTCCAGTACGCAACGGAGTCCTTCGATGGATTCAGGTGTTCTGAGCATCTGAGGATATTCAGCAGAAGCTCCTGAGTTTTACAATTTCCGACTGCCTCGGAGAAATGAACAAGCGTGGCGAGATGGGAGTACGAGAAGATGCAAACACTCCGAGTGATTGCTTGTTGGTAAATCTGACTTGTACGAGCAGGAAGCTGATATATCGGACAGACGACCATAGCGTGAGGTTTCCCACGCTTCCACCCGTGCAGCGCCTCTATTTTGAAGTCCTTTTGATTCTTAGCTGTTCGACTCAAACGAAAGGCTTTCGCGTCCGCGACCAGAGCATAATTGGGCCCGACAGCCTCGACGTCTGCGGCGTCGGCCCGCTCCGTTAGCACGATGCTCGTCAGTCCAATTTGACGAAATGTCGCGGATAGCAACGCATCTGTGTACTTCGAATAGAGCTTTTCTTCGCTCGTGTCGTGCCCATACTCTTCAGGGATTGCACCGCATAAGTGGAGGTGGTCGAGCAGTGCGGCAGGCCCCTCTCGCTGGATTTCTGCTATCAACTCGCGTTCAACTCTAGCGGTGTCCTCGCCGAATCTTCCGCTGATTTGGGCAAGTTCATCGATCCAGTGTCGCCGGCGCTGAATCGTTCTTTCGGTCAGTATCGTATAAGGCATGCTGACTCACTTTCCAAGTCCCTTCGTGTGTTGTATGGCATCGATGCGCCATCCAGAACTGTGGGGATTGCCTTTGACTATAACGTGTCCGGGGCCGCAAAAGATAGCGCGCGCCGTGCTTATTGGGCGGCGGGGCCGCGCCGGTCTTGTTGCTTGTATGACGCGGCTGAATCTGTGCCCCTGCAAGACAGCCTTTGTCTATGGTTCGACTAATTGTGTTTGCCTTTCCATTCGGCGTAGGGGGCTTGGAAGTCTTCTATTCCTTCTTCCTTGAATACCCATAACCTGGTGGCTACTTCGTCGATCAGGTCGTGGTCGTGGGTTACTAACAGGACGGTGCCTTCGTAGCGCTGTAACGCGATGTTCAGGGCGTTGATGGCTTCCAGGTCCAGGTGGTTGGTGGGTTCGTCGAAGATGAGGAAGTTGGGCTTGGTTAGGATTAGTTTGCAGAAGGCTAACCTGGCTTGCTCGCCGCCGCTTAGAGCCTTGGTCTGCTTGTCGCCTTCTTCCCCTGAAAATAACATCTGGCCTAAGATGCCGCGGATATCTTCGACGTGGGCGGCGGGGTTCCAGCGATGGAGCCACTCGGCGACGGTGAGGCCGTGTTCGATGGTTGCGCCGACGTCCTGAGGGAAGTAGCCGATCTGGGCTTCGTGGCCCCAGAAGACCGCGCCGGAGTCGAGGGCAAAGTCTTTGTCGGCGAGGCCGGGATAGTTGGCCAGGAGGCTCTTGAGCAGGGTGGTTTTGCCTGCGCCGTTGCGGCCCATGAGGCAGATTCTTTCGCCGCGGAGGACGTTGGCGGTGAAGCCGTCGAGAACCTTGTGGTCGCCATAGAGCTTGGTGATGTGCTTGAACTCGAGGACGTGCTTGCCGCTGGGGCGGGTCTGGTCGAAACGGATATAGGGCCGCGCGATGTTGGAGCGGGCCAGGTCGTTGGTTTGCAGGCGCTCGACCTCTTTGCGGCGGCTCGTGACTTGCGTGGAGCGGGTTCCGGCGGCGAAGCGGGCGATGAAGTCGTTGAGCTGGGCGATTTTCTTTTCGCGCTGGGCGTTTTGCGACTCGAGCGTGGAGCGAATCTGCGTCTTGGCCATCACCATGTCGTCGTAGCCGCCGGTGTAGACAATGATGGTTTCGTAGTCGATGTCGGCGGTGTGGGTGGTGACGCTGTTGAGGAAGTGGCGATCGTGGGAGATGGCGATGAGCGTGCCGTCGTAGCCGTGCAGGAAGTCCTGGAGCCAGTGAATGGATTCAAGATCGAGGTAGTTGGTGGGCTCGTCGAGGAGCAGGGCTTCAGGCTTGCCAAACAAGGCTTGCGCCAGCAGGACGCGGACTTTTTGCCCGCCCTGCATCTCACCCATTTTGCGCTCGTGGAATTCCTCGGGAATGTCGAGGCCATCGAGGAGGACAGCGGCGTCGGACTCGGCGGTGTAGCCGTCCTCGTCGCCGATGGTGCCTTCGAGCTCGCCAAGCCTCATGCCGTCGGCGTCGGAGAGGTCGGATTTGTCGTAGATGCGGTCGCGCTCTTCAAGAGCGGCCCAGAGGCCCCTGTTGCCCATGATGACGGTGTCGATGACGCGGTAGGCGTCGAAGGCGAATTGATCCTGGCGGAGTACGCCGAACTTGCGCGGGCGGACGACGGAACCTTTCTGCGCGTCGAGCTCGCCGGTGAGGATCTTCATGAAGGTGGTCTTGCCGGAGCCGTTGGGTCCGGTGAGTCCGTAGCGGCGGCCGGGGACGAAGCTGACGCTGACGTCCTCGAAGAGCACCTTCGAGCCGTAGCGCATGGTTACATTGCTGACACTGAGCATTGTTGTTCTGGTTCCTATATGTGGGCCGCAGTTTGGAATCGGCTGCGCCGGCCGGATGGGTGTGGAATTGGGTCCAGGTTGGGCGCGCGGATGTGGCTGCGCCGGAGAACATTGGCTCTTTTAGTTTCTCATATTGGCGGGTTGAGGGCTGCGGTCTCCCACCCTTTTCGCAAAGGGCGCGAAAAGGATGGGGCACCCGGCACCCGGCCGGATGGCGCTTTTGCAGGGACAAGGTTGGGGCGTTCGGCTTGCTTTCCCAGGTCCTCCAAGGCGAGACGCTTCGACAGGCTCAGGGCAGGCTCTGGGGTACGCGGCGTAGACGATCTTTCAAAACCGCCAATTTCAGTGGGTCGGGACGGCGGCGAATTTGCCGGCTTTGGCGTAGAGGTAGTCGGCGCCGGCGCCAATGTCGTTGGGGTCCTTCATGACGTAATAGAGCATGGTGACCGGGGCGAAGCATTGGCGGTAGACGAGACCGATGCCCGTGCCGTGGCCGGGTTGGATGACGTTGAGGGCCAGGTTGAAGTAGGCGGGCGGATTGTCGATGCGCAGCATGTCGTTGTGGATCTGGCTGGTGATCTCGTGGATGCCGCCGCCTTTGAAGGTAGAGGTGCCGTCTCTGCCTGTGCCAAATTCGTAATGGGGCGGGGTTGGGGCGTCCTGGTTGTAGGTGGTGTCGATTGCTGCCTGCCATTTGCGGGTGCTGGGGGCCATGGTCTTGGCGGCGACGACGCGGATGACGATGGAGCAGGAGTTCTTGGAGCCGGGGCCGTAATTGGCACTGACGTAGTTTGCGCCGCTGTCGCCGGTTTCGGCGGCCATGAGTTCGGCTGCTGTGGGGGGCGGTTTGACGCCGGCGCAGGCGGGAGGCAAGGCGAACAGCGATGCGGGGGGCGGGGCGAGGGAGACGCTGCGGATGTCGACCATGTAGGTCATCGCCGCGCCGGGAGCTCCGAAGCCGGACTTGATGACCAGGCCGTCCTTCTGATCGAGCCAGGCTTTGATGTTCATGCCCGATGCGGCGCCGGTATAGACCTTGGTGGGAATACCGTTGACGGTCTCAGCGCCAGCGGGCTTCAAGTCACCCTTGGCGATGCCGGCGGTGATTTCCTTGGTAGCCTCGAAAGGGTCGCCCCAGTCTCCCTTGAAGGTTCCGGCGCTGCAGTTGATGGGTGTGACGCCGGGGTCCCAGGTATGGGAGACGCCCGCTTTCAGGTCGTAGAGATTCAAGGAGCGGGAGGCTGGAGTGCCGTCGGGCTTGGCTGGGTACTTGTAGTCGATCAGGGCCTGGGAGCCATTGCGAGAGACGGTCATGGTTACGTTATCGGGTATGTTTTGAGTAATGGTGTAGGCGGTGGGGGGCGTCTGGGCCGGCAGGAGCGCGGCGAGAGCGAAAAGGGCGAGGCAGGATAGGGAACGCGGAGCCGACATCGTAAAAACTCCTTCGTGGGCGGTGGGTGAGTGCCTTTGGGACCGGGAAAGGGTACTGCGAGGCGATGATCCCGGGGAAGAAAGCGATGATAGCTTGCGCGAGTTGGGTCGTCAAGCCAAGAGATTGGGCCGGCCGTGGCGCAATGATCCCTTCCCACAGGGCTGTGTGCAGGGGGTGGGAGCGTCAGAGACGAGGAGCTTGAGGGTTAGCCGAAGATGGCCATCACGACGTGGTTGACGACGAACGCTGCGCCGTAGGCCAGCACCAGCATGTAGAGGAACTGGACGGCTGGCCACTTCCAACTGTTGGTTTCGCGGCGGACCACGGCCATGGTCGAGGTGCATTGCATGGCGAAGGCGAAGAAGATCATGAGGGCTAACGCGCCGCCCAGGGTCATGTCGTGGTGGAGGGCGGTTTGCAGGTGCATGGCCTGGGTTGCGGGGTCGGCGCCATAGAGCGTGCCCATGGTACTGACCATGACTTCGCGAGCCAACACGCTGGAGAGCAGGCCGATGCCGATCTTCCAGTTGAAGCCGAGGGGGGCAATGGCGGGCTCGATGAAGTGGCCGAGGCGGCCGATGATGCTGTCGGCCAGTTCGGGCGCGGCGTATGTGCCTCCAGAGACATGAACGACGGGCAGGTGGGCAAGCACCCAGAGGGCAAGCGTGACGGCGAGAATGACCGTGCCGGCCTGGCGGAGGAAGATGCTGGCGCGGTCCACGAGGCGCAGCGTGAGCGACCACAGAGTGGGCATGCGGTACTGCGGCAGCTCGAGGATAAACGGAGTCTCGCTGGACTTGAGGATGGAGCTTTTCAGCAGCCATGCGGTGGTCATCGCACCGACGAATCCGGCCAGGTAGAGGCTGAGCATGACGATGGTGCGCAGGCCGAGAAAGCCGTGCAGGAAAGCGATGTTGGGGATGAAGGCGGCGATGAGCAGCATGTAGACCGGCAGCCGCGCTGAGCAGGTCATGAACGGGGTGACCAGAATGGTGGCCAGGCGGTCGCGTTTGTTCTCGATGGTGCGCGTGGCCATGATGGCCGGGACGGCGCAGGCGTAGGCGGAGAGCAGCGGGATAAAGGCTTTGCCGTTCAATCCGATGGTGCGCATGACGCGGTCGGCGATCAGAGCGGCGCGGGCCAGGTAGCCCGTGTCTTCAAGGATGCCGATAAAAAGGAACAGCAGAAGGATTTGCGGCAAGAAGACGAGCACCGACGAGATGCCCTTCCATGCGCCGTCAAGTACCAGCGACTGAATCCAGCCGGCGGGCAGCAACGGCCGCACCAGGCCGCCCATTCGTGCGAGGATGTCGCCGAAGCCGTCGGACATGGGCTGACCGATGGAGAAAACCACTTCAAAGACGCCCACCACCACGACGAGAAACAACAGCGGTCCCCAGATGCGGTGCAGCAGGATGTTGTCGATCTTGCGGCTGTTTTCAACCGAGAGGGGTGCGCGATAGCCGGTATTGCGGCTTACTTGTGCCGCCCAGGTGTGAGCGCTGGCCGCATTGCCCACAACGGGCAGCGCCAGCGGCTTGGCGGCGGCGCGGTTGGTCTGCTGGTTGAGGAAGAGGGCGACGGCATCGAGGCCGGTTCCACGCGTGGCGCTGATCTGGGCCACGGGCGCGCCCAGTTCGCGAGCCAGCTTGAGCGAGTCGATGTGGCCGCCGCGGGATTCCATCAGGTCACTCATGTTGAGCAGAACCAGCGTAGGCAAGCCGAGAGCCAGCACGGGGGCGGCGAGCATCAACTGGCGGGTCAGGTGCAGCGAATCGAGGACAATGAGCACCGCGTCGGGCTTGGGCGTGCCGGGCATCTTGCCGCGGAGCACATCGATGGAGACGCGAGCGTCCTCTGAATAAGGAGTCAGCGAGTAGATGCCGGGCAGGTCGATGAGGGTCAGGTCGTCGCGGCCCACGCCGGCCATCAGCCCCATGCGCTGCTCGACGGTAACGCCGGGGTAGTTGGCCACCTTCTGGCGCAGGCCTGTCAGCCGGTTGAAAAGAGTGGACTTGCCGGAGTTCGGCGGTCCGATGAGCACGACTGTCTTGAGGGCCCCGGTTGCGGGCGGAGCGGGGGGTGGTACAAACGCCGGAACGTCGCAGCAGGCGCTCATCGCGAGGCCTCGATCAGCTCGGGAACGTCAAAACTGGTATCTAAGTGGTTTTCGGGGGCTTCAATATCTGTGGCAATTCCATTCTCGGCTGAGCGGACGCGGATGGCCTCGGCGGTCTCGTGGCGCAGGGCAATCTCCATACCGTCGACGCCGTAAACGGTCGGGTCGCCGGCCGGGGCACGGCGGAGAGCCGTCACCAGGGCATCGGGGACGAAACCCATATGCATCAGGTGGTTCTGCACGGATTCAGGCAGGTCGAGGGCTACCAGGACCCCAGTCTCGCCGACCTTCAACTCGCTCAACACGCTCAACTGCCTTGCTCCCATGTGCCGCTTGAAGCTCAGCACCCGAAAACTACGACCGGTTTGGTCGGACTTCAGTATACGACCAATTTGGTCTGGGTTGCAAACGCTGGCTCCAAGCTCATTCGTTCGATGCAGACGCACGGTTTAACCTCCGGAGGGGCAACTGGCCTTGAGTCGCCAGAGCCACCCAGGCCCCCTGGCGGACCCCCTTCTCAGTTCATCGGAACGATGGGTCTTTTTTATCAGTGAAAATGCAGCGTGGAATGTGACCTAAATCACATTTGTTGCAATTAAAAATCCATTGCCTGGCGGGAAAAATGAGTGATACAACCATTCCATGCAACCTGAGGAGTTCCGCGCATCCGTGACCCAAAAAGTGCCGCCCGACGGGCTGCCCGCACCCCTGGCGGCCCTGTGGTGGGACGCGAAAGGGGATTGGACTCGCGCTCATTCGCTGGCGGACGAGCTTGAGACCACCGATGGAATGGCCGTTCATGCCTATCTGCACCGCAAGGAGGGCGAGGCTTGGAATGCGGACTACTGGTACAAGCGGGCAGGGCGCAAGTTCCATCGGGCTACGCTCGAAGCTGAGTGGGAGGCGCTGGTGGAGGGGCTTCTATCCGGTATCTGCTAACTTCTAGTTGCTAGCTCACCCAGGTCTCAAGAGCGAGACCTGGGGCATCCGGCCCCCGGCTTCAAACGCGGGCCTAGCTTAGGTGATCTTCGACGAAACGGCGCACCCAAGACACCATATCCTCTACGTCTCCCTTTTTCACGTTTGCAAATTGTCCGTGATCGGCGGAGTTGCGCAGGTCCGCCTCGGCAGTAATTCTCTTATGCACGAGCATGTCGTATGCTCCCGCGCGCGCCAGCCCAGCATTCAGCGCGTTGAGGTTGGATTTCGCAGGATCGTAAGCAACCGAGTTTTTGTCACACAGCTTGCGCAGTGTGTCTTCAAGGACCGCGCCTGCGACTGAGGCCGCAGGTACATAGTATCCCTGCTTCAAGAGCGCCTCCGCTTGCGCAAGAAAGTCGTCCAGCAACTCAGCCCGTACTAAAAGACGAATTTCAACAAGGAAGCCATCTGTGTAGTCTTTGTACGCAGCTTCTAAGACGCCGAAGCATTCTGCGAAAGTGTAACTTCCTGTGTTGATGCCGCGGATGTCTTGGTAGTGAGTGCTCGCTCTACCGCATACCCGTTGAATCAGGTTTGTCGCCTGGGTACGCCAGCGGGCGTATTCGTTGTCGGGGACATTCTGATAAAACTCATGACCATCCCAGCCGTACTGCCGAAGGAATTGACGTCCTTCCGAGAGAAGGGCCTCAAACTTCAACTTGACTTTTTCATCGGTGGGAGTTGGTGACGCCATTTAACTATTATGAGCCCACGCCGGGTGCTCCAGGTCTTGCGTTTGAGACCTGAGAGTTCCCGCTGGACGCGCAAGCCCTGTCGCATCTGAAGGGTGCGGGCTTTACAGGCTGCGGTAAAACTGGTTCAGGCGGTAGACCGGGCGATTGAATGGCGGGACTTGTCTTATTCGCCTGGGCGGTTCACACGTGGAATGAACACGCCGCAATCGATCGTCTTGACCGTGCCGGGCAGCGCCTCGTCAAGGGCGGCGGAGATCGTAGGGATGTGCGGCCTGATGACCGGCCAGTTGATCGCGGACATAATCAGCACGGCAAACGGGCGGCCTTCAAGCCGCTGCTGTTTGTCCATGTTCTTGTCGCCGGTCAGAAAAACGTCGAAACGCTCCCGCACGATCAGCGTCAACAACGCGCCGTTTTTGATTCCGCCCCATCGCATACTGACCACGGTATGAATCTCATGCCGGGGCAGGGACCGCGCCAGCTTGGCGGGTACGTCCTCATCGAACAGAACCTTCAAAGCTGCGCCTGAAACTGATGCTTGGCGCGGTAGTTGAGAATGGCCTTGATTGCGTCGAGGCCGGCTTCAGGGTAGCAGTCCAGCGTTTCCTCAATGGCAGCGTCCGGAGATAGTCCCTCATCGCGGAAAGCGTCATAGTTTCCGGTGATGGCATCGACGGGCAGGCGGGTGTTTTTGAGCAGCGGTGCGCCACTGACCTTCCCGGAGACGATTTCAACCAAGGGGCAATCGGACCAATCGACAGTTGCCATCTTCTACCCTCCTTTCATCATAGCCTTTTGTGCGCTTGGAGAAAGGCTCTGATTGGGTTGCGCCCGTTCGGATCACACCGGACCTCCATCAGGGTCGCACGAAGCGTTCAAGGCGCTGGCCCACTTGCTCATGCGTGAGGTACTCGCCGTGGCGCAGCGCTTTCTCGCCACGGTTTACCGCGTCAATGAGGCGGCATTCCTCGTCGAAATACCGTGCCACGACTTGCTGTACCAGCTCGCCGGGATTGCGGCCCTGCTCAGCGGCAGATCGCGCAAGCTTGGCTTCGACTTCGGGTGTGAAAAGTACTTCCATGTTGCTCAGAGTACGGGAAAAACCCGCGTGTGGCAAGGAATGCACTGGAATGAAGAAACGCAAGGATCTCGGGCTTTACTCGAACGGAATTTCTACCTCCGCATAGTGCCCGGTGTGGCTGCATTGACGACGGTCGCAACTCTTTCAACGTAGCGGCGCAAAACGGGCCATTGCGCGTTGCCGAGAACAACGATTGAGATTTTCCTGCCCGTCAAATTCTGCTGCTGATGCATATTTTTGTCGGTGGTCACCAACAGTTCGAAACCTGCCGCCTCTGCTGCATCGAGCAAAGCGCCGTTCGCAAGCCGGTCCCATCCGCGTTCAATGGCTTCAACAACTACATGGCCCTTGAGAGCGTAGCGCAGGGGAGCTGGGGTGCTGTGGTCAAACAGTATGAGCATCGATGGCTTGGGCAAACTGCTGCGGGGGTGGGGGCGCGTCAAGGCTTCGCGCGGCAAATTCGATCACGGTAACGATCTGCTCATGCGACAAATGAAACCAATCCATAATCTCGCTAATCGTGGCTCCGGCTTCGAGATTCTCAAAGACGATGGAGACCGGCATGCGGGTATCCTTGAACACCCATGCGCCGCTGACCTTGCCGGGGATGCTCTCCACGGCGGGGCATTGTGACCAATCCAGAGTTGATATTGCCATATTCTAACTCTCCTTTCCATCGTAAATCTTGTACCACGGATCGAGAGCAACGTCGCACCGCTGATCGGGTTGCGCACGTTCAGATACCCAGATCTTCAAACAGCGCATCGGCTGTTTTGTAACGCTTTCCTTTGCGCTGATCCGCAGCCTGCATGGCCTTGACGGTGGCGGTGTTAGGAACCCGCACCGCGAAGGGCAACGCCTTCTCCGCAGCCACGCGGACAAGCAACATGCGAACCGCATCGGAGACAGACATGCCCATTGCGGCGAGTGTCCTTGCGGCATCTTCCTTCACTTTCTCGTCCACCCGGACATGAACCATTGTTGTCGCCATCGCCTAGGTCTCCTGAGATACATTGTATCGCAAGATTTGATCAACACGCGATCCTCTGGTTCCAGGGAGCCGATTGAGCGGGCGATCTCCGCATGAATGGGAATACAATTCACAATGTGGGATTGCGTACCCACCCTGTGTCTCTCATCACAGCGGCTCCAGACCCCAGAGACGAGACTCAATCCAGCGGTTTATTTCTTGCAGGCCGCGCTGTGAGGCAAAGCGAATGAGTGAACAGAAAATGGTGATTCTGGATGGGAACGAGGCGGCTGCCTCGGTGGCCTATCGTCTCTCCGAAGTGGTTGCGATTTACCCCATTACCCCGTCGTCGCCGATGGCCGAGTGGGCGGATCAGTGGCGCTCGGAGGGGAAGAAAAATATTTGGGGCGCGTTGCCCGTTGTGGAAGAGCTGCAGAGCGAAGGCGGCGCGGCTGGAGCGCTGCATGGGGCGTTGCAGGCGGGCGCCTTCGGGACCACATTTACGGCCTCGCAGGGCTTGCTGCTGATGATTCCCAACATGTTCAAAATTGCCGGTGAGCTGACCCCGGCGACGATGCACGTGACGGCCCGGACGCTGGCTACCCATGCGTTGTCAATTTTCGGCGACCACTCCGACGTGATGGCCTGTAGGTCGACGGGCTGGGCGATGCTGGCGTCGAATTCGGTGCAGGAGGTACACGATCTGGCATTGGTGGCGCAGATCGCCACGCTTGAATCCCGCATTCCTTTCATTCATTTCTTCGACGGCTTCCGCACCTCGCACGAAGTGGGCAAGATTCTGCCGATCAGCGACGAGACGATCCGCGCGATGGTGGACGACAAGTACATCATTGCGTTCCGGCAGAACGCGCTGACGCCGGACCGCCCGATCATTCGCGGCACAGCGCAGAATCCTGATGTTTTCTTCCAGGCTCGCGAGGCCTGCAACCCGTTCCACGCGGCGGTTCCGGGGATCGTGCAGCAAGTGATGGACCGCTTCGCCGCGCAGACCGGCCGCGCCTACCACTTATTCGACTATTACGGCGCGCCCGATGCGGAGCGCGTGATTGTGCTGATGGGCTCCGGCGCCGAGGCTGCCGAAGAAGCCGTGGACCTGTTGAACAAGCAGGGCGAAAAGCTGGGCCTGCTCAAGGTTCGTCTCTACCGGCCCTTCGACGCGAGTGCCTTCCTGGCCGCGCTGCCCTCTACGGTCAAGTCGATGGCCATACTCGACCGCTGCAAGGAGCCGGGCGCTAGCGGCGAGCCGCTTTACCAGGACATCGTGATTGCGTTGGCTGAGAACTCAGCCAGTCTGCCGTTCGCCGTCAAGCCGACCGTGGTTGGCGGGCGTTACGGGCTGTCTTCGAAGGAATTTACGCCGGCCATGGTAAAGGGCATCTTCGACGAGCTGGCCAAGCCTGAGCCGAAGAACCACTTTACTATCGGCATCGACGACGATGTGACGCATACGAGTCTCGCTTACGATCCGAACTTCTCGACCGAGGACCCGAAAACGGTTCGGGCGTTATTTTATGGTCTTGGCTCCGACGGCACCGTGGGCGCCAACAAGAATTCGATCAAGATCATTGGCAGCGAGACGCCCAACTTTGCGCAGGGCTACTTTGTGTACGACTCGAAGAAGTCCGGATCGATGACGACATCGCATCTGCGGTTCGGACCGAACCCCATCCGCTCAAGCTATCTGATCACGCGCGCCAGTTTTGTGGCCTGCCACAACTTCAGCTTCCTGGAGAAGATGAATGTGGTGGAAGCGGCCATGCCGGGCGCGGTGTTCCTGCTCAACTCGCCTTATTCGGCGGCCGAGGTCTGGGACCATTTGCCCAGGACGACGCAGCAGGAGATGCTGGCCAAGAAGATCGAGTTTTACGTGATCGACGGCAACACGGTGGCGCGCGAAACCGGAATGGGCACGCGCATCAATACCATTATGCAGGCCTGCTTCTTCGCCATCAGCGGCGTGCTGCCGCGCGAGGAAGCCATCGACCAGATCAAGAAGGCGATCAAGAAGACGTATGGCAAGCGCGGCGACGCTGTGGTGGCAAAGAACTTTGCCGCCGTGGATGAGGCGCTGGCTCACCTGGAGAAAGTCGAGCTGCCGGCGGCGTCCACATCTGAATTCGATCTGATTCCTTCGATCAGCGGGAGCGCGCCGGAGTTTGTGCGGAACGTGCTGGGACAGATTGCCGCGGGTCACGGGGATCTGCTTCCGGTGAGCGCGATTCCGGCCGGCGGCGCATTCCCCACGGGTACGGCGCAGTGGGAGAAGCGGAACATTGCGCAGTTCATTCCGGTGTGGGACAAGGACCTGTGCATTCAATGCGGCAAGTGCGTGATGGTTTGCCCTCACGCTGTGATTCGCTCCAAGGTTTACAGCGCTGAGCTTGGAGACAAGGCGCCGGCGACCTTCCAATGGGCCAAGCCCAAATGGAAGGCGATGGAGCAGGAGCACTACACGCTGCAAGTGGCTCCCGAGGATTGCACGGGCTGCGCGGTGTGCGTGGAAGTGTGCCCGGTGAAGAGCAAGAGCGACGCCAGCCACAAGGCGATCAATATGGCGCCACAACCGCCGCTGCGCGAGGCGGAGCGCGACAACTGGAACTTCTTTTTAAGCCTGCCGGAGACCGACCGCGCCAAGCTGTCGCACACGCAGGTGAAAGACATTCAACTGCTGCAGCCGCTCTTCGAGTTTTCGGGCGCATGCGCGGGCTGCGGCGAGACGGCGTACATCAAGCTGCTTACCCAGCTCTTCGGCGACCGGCTTTACATCGCCAACGCGACGGGTTGCTCGTCGATTTACGGTGGGAACCTGCCCACTACGCCCTACACAAGCAATGCGGAGGGCCGCGGACCCACCTGGGCCAACTCGCTGTTCGAGGACAATGCGGAGTTCGGCTTCGGCATGAGAACCGCTCTCGACCAGCAGAAGGTTTTTGCTGAAACGCTGGTGACGCGGCTCGCGGCTGAGATTGGCGTTGATCTGGTTGCGGACCTGTTCGGCGCCTCGCAGAAGTCCGAGACGGAGATCGGCAAGCAGAGGGAGCGCGTGTTGGCAATGCGCGAGAAGCTTGCCGGCAACGAATCTTCCGATGCGCGCAACCTGCTGGCCATCGCCGATGCGCTGGTACGCAAGAGCGTGTGGATTCTGGGCGGCGACGGCTGGGCCTTTGACATCGGCTTCGGCGGGCTGGACCATGTGCTCGGTTCCGGCAAGAACGTGAATGTGCTGGTGCTGGACACGGAGGTTTACTCGAATACCGGCGGGCAAATGTCCAAGGCCACGCCGAGGGGCGCGGTGGCCAAATTTGCCGCCGCCGGCAAGCCGAACAGCAGGAAGGACCTGGCGATGGAAGCCGTGAGTTACGGCTCCGTCTATGTGGCCCAGGTTGCGCTGGGCGGAAACGACACCCACGTGGTGAAGGCCTTTCAGGAGGCTGAAGCGCACGACGGGCCGTCGCTCATCATTGCCTACTCCAGTTGCATCGCGCACGGCTACGACCTGGTGCATGGCCTGGAGCAGCAAAAACTTGCTGTGCAGTCGGGCTACTGGCCGCTGATGCGCTACAACCCCGCGCTGCGCGAGGAAGGCAAGAACCCCTTCCAGCTTGACTCCAAGGCGCCGTCGATCCGGCTCAAGGAGTACACCTATCGCGAAGCGCGCTACACCATGCTGGCACGCAGCAATCCCGATCTGGCGGCCAAGCTGCTTGTTGAAGCGCAGGATGACGTCGAGCGGCAGTGGCGCGTCTACTCCGGCCGCGCCGCGATGGCCGGCCGTGGAGAAACGCCGCACATTGCGCCGCAAGAAAAGACTGAAGAAACCCTGGTAGCCGTAGTGGACGGAGGCGCCGAATGATCGACTTTTCAACGCAGTATCTGGGTTTGAAACTGAACGGACCCATCGTGGTTTCATCGACGCCGCTGTCGGAGTCGATTGACAATGTTCGCCGCATGGAGGATGCAGGCGCCTCGGCGATCGTGCTTACTTCGCTTTTCGAGGAACAGTTGGAGCTTGAATCGCGGGCGCTGGACGAGGACCTTTCGCGGGGCACCGAGTCCTTTGCCGAGTCGCTCGGCTACCTGCCCGATCTTGACGATTACCGCATGACGCAAGAGGTCTATCTCGAGCACTTGCGGCGCGCCAAGGCAGCGGTCGCGATCCCGATCATGGCCAGCCTCAACGGCGCCACGCCTGGCGGCTGGGTGCGGTTTGCCAAGGATATGGAACAGGCCGGGGCCGATGCCATCGAGTTGAACACCTACGCGTTGGCGACAGACAAGAGCCAGACCTCCGCCGAACTTGAGCTTCAGCTTCTCGATCTGGTGGCTTCCGTCACGCACGCAGTCAAAGCTCCGGTGGCCGTGAAGCTCTCGCGGTCGTTCACCAGCCTGCCGCACCTGGTTTCCCGGCTGGAGGACGTGGGCGCCCGCGGCGTGGTGCTCTTCAACCGCTTTTACCAGCCGGACTTCGACATCGAGACGCTTGAGGTGCGGCCGACGCTGCACTTCTCCACGCCCTCCGAGTTGCTGTCCCGTCTGCATTGGGCGGCCATTCTCTACGGGCACATGAACATCGACCTCGCGATCACAGGCGGGGTTCACTCGGCCGAAGATGTGTTGAAGGGAATCATGGCCGGGGCCGGGATCACGATGATGGCTTCGGCGCTGCACATTCACGGCATCGAGCACATTGGCAGGGTATTGGCCGATGTTCGCTACTGGCTGGAGAAGCGCGAGTACGCGTCGTTGTGGGAGACGCGCGGCTGCCTGAGCCGGCGGTCTGTGCCGGATACGTCGCCGTTCGATCGCGGCAACTACATCAAGACGCTCAGCTCGTATAGTCTGCGGCAGACGGTGGTGGCGTTCTAGGCACCTGCGGTGGGGCCAACTGCGTGCGGCGAAGTCCCAGGTCTCAAGACCGGGATCTGGGACACCCCGCAAGACTGAAATTCCGGTTTACACCAATCTGGTCGCTGCCCTTACTCTATGATCATTGAGAAATATCGCCACCCGTTCCTCTTCTACGGCCTGTCGATAGCCATTCCCTGGACACTTTGGTTCGTGGCTGCCTACCTGAGTCACATCACCCCAATGAGCCATGCGCTGGTTTGGGCTGCCAGCGGTTTGGGTGTTCTTGGGCTGTTTGCGCCTGTTTTCGTTGCAGGTCGTTTGATTTGGCTGGAGCCCGGTTTGAGAGACGATCTCAAGCGCCGGCTATTTGGTCTCACGGCCGTTCGGCCCGTGTATTTGTTCCTGACCTGCTTTCTGATGCTGGCAAGCATTTTGCTGGCGCAAGCGATTTCCTTGCTCTTTGGACACAGCGCGACTCAGTTCCATCTGTCGGGAAAAACATCATTTTCCGCGGGCATCTTCCCCGCATGGTTCATACTTATCCTGGCGCCGCTGGTTGAGGAGCTGGCCTGGCACTCCTACGGCACCGACTGTTTGCGCCGGCGCATGAATTTATTCAACACCTGCATGGTATTTGGGGTTTTCTGGGCCATTTGGCATGTGCCGCTGGGCTTTATCAAAGGCTACTACCAGAGCAACGTGGCTCAAACGGGGCTTTTGTATAGCCTCAACTTCGCCTTCAGCCTGATACCATTTGTGATCCTGATGAACTGGCTGTACTACAAGACCAAGCGTAATATTCTGGTTGCCATCGTCTTCCACATTACCGCAGTCTGCTTCAATGAAATGTTCGCCACTCACCCAGACAGCAAGGTCATTCAAACAGGCCTCCTTCTGATACTCTCGGCTGTGTTGGTCATCAAGGAGAGACGCTTCTTCTTTCAGCGCGAATACCCAGTAGAGTGAGGCACCCGTTTGCGCGTCGCGAGAACGCTCTTGTACTTCCCGGTGGTATCCATGATCTACCTTCAGCTTGGCCGGCAGTATGCACCAAGCTATCGCCGCATACAAGCGTCAGCCGGGGCCAGCTTAAGGGATGAGCAGATGGAGCGCAGTTTTTTCGATCAGCCTGCACGCTTCGGGGAGCGCGTCAAGCACAGGGTCGCTGAAGGATTCGCCCAGTTCCGTCGATCCGGCGCCGATGGTGAGCAGTTGTGCATTCGCGGGCACGGAGCCGTAGAGTTCGATGGCCAGCGCGAGAAGTTGCGGCGCGCCCTGGTGATGGGTTGCGAGCCCCTGACTGCTCAGGGCGGGTTCGACGGGCGTCAGGTTGACCGATCCGGGCGCGCAATCGACGGAGCAATCGATAAACAGAACAGACTCGGAGCGGGCGATATCTTCGGCAAGTTCGGGGGTCCATTGCTGGCGAATCAGGACAGACACGCCGGTTTCGGAGCGGAATCTCTCCTCAGCCCATTCGGCGAGCCATGGGCCGACACCGTCATCCCCGCGCAGCGTGTTGCCGCAGGCGAGGATAAGGCACCGGACTTTTTGTTGGGTCATCGATAGCCCCGTTGCTTTCCACCCCAGCGACAAAGACCCGTCGCTGGGGGCCCGGCTTTGAAAGGGCACGGCTTTAGCCGTGCCGAAAAGACACCAGAACTGATGTGGCTTTAGCCGCCGAGGGAATTTTGGAGGTTGAAGAAAACCTTCCCTCAGGGGCTAAAGCCCAAACTTCTATCTGCCATCGGGCGGCACGACTGAAGTCGTGCCCTTTCAAAACATCCTAGCGTGCGAATCTATCCACGACTGAAGTCGTGCCCTTTCAAAACAGCCCATTGGCCACAGATTCGCTATCGGACGAGTTGGTCAACGACTTCGCCGTCGGCATTGACGAGCGAGATTGCCAGCGGCATCTGGCCGAAAGCGTGCGTGGAGCAGCTCAGGCATGGGTCGAAGGCGCGAATCACGGCTTCGACGCGGTTGAGAGTGCCTTCGGTAAACTTGCCGTCCTTGACGTATTCTTTTGCGGCCTGCAAGACGCCCAGGTTCATGGCGTTGTTGTTCTGCCCGGTGGCGATGACCAGGTTGGCCCAGGTGATGAGGCCGTTCTCATCGACTTTGTAGTGGTGCATCAGGGTGCCGCGCGGGGCCTCGGCCTGGCCTGCGCCTTCCAATCGATTCACGCCGGCGCTGGCGCGAACATGTTTGTCCAAAATGAGCGGGTCACTGAGGATCTGCTCAATTTTTTCTATTCCGTAAAGTATTTCGATGAGCCGGGCGTGATGGTAATGGAAGGAGCTCTGCACGGGGCCGATGGCCAGTTGCTTGAACTCGGCCAGTTCCTTTTCCGCCAGCGGCGTGCCCATGGACTTGACGATGTTCAGCCGCGCCAGGGGGCCTACGCGATAGCTGCCTTGGGGGTAGCCGAGCGGCTTATAGTACGCAAACTTGGTGTAGCTGTAGGGTTCGACCGCCTCGCCGATCACCTCACTGAATTTGCTTGCTGTGATGCCGTCATCCAGGATGTCGCCCTTGGCGTCGATCATGCGCAGCGCGCCGTCGGTGAACTCGATCGACTCGTCTTCATTGATCAGGCTCATGTAGTTGGACGGGAAGTTGGCGAAGACCTCGATCTCCGGCTTGAAGCTCGAGGCGATCTGCTTGTAGGCTGCCAGCGCGAGGCCAATGTTGGCGTAGGCTTCAGGCAGCATGGCCAGGATCTCATCGCGCTTGGCCGGGTCCAGGGGTTCTGTAACGCCGCCGGGCACCACCCATCCGGGATGGATGCGCTTGTTCGCGAGCAGTTCAATGATGTGCTGGCCAAAGCGGCGCAGGGCTATCCCGGCGCGGCCCAACTCAGGCTTGGCGGCAACGACTCCAAAGATGTGGCGGGCCTTGGGGTCGGACTCCATGCCCAGCAACAGGTCGGGAGAGGCGAGATAGAAGAAGCTCAGGGCATGGGACTGGACGGCTTGCGCCAGATTCAACATGCGCCGCAGTTGGGCGGCGGTATGCGGGATGCGCACCGACATGATGGCTTCACAGGCCTTGGCCGAGGCGATCAGGTGCGAGACAGGGCAGATGCCGCAGATGCGCGCCATCAGGCTGGGCATCTCATAGAACGGCCGGCCCTGAGAGAACCGCTCGAAGCCGCGGACCTGGGTGACGTGGAAATGCGCGTCTTCCACCTGGCCTTGACTGTCGAGTTGGATGGTGATCTTGCCGTGGCCTTCAAGGCGGGTTACGGGATCGATAGTGATGGTCTGTGTCATAGAAAGCTCCGAGTTTCTTCTTGAGGCGCGGGCGCGGACGCCCATCGGTCTTGAGACCGGCGCTTGGTCAGGCTCCAAAACGGGTGAGGGCCGGAATGTCCAGCGGTGCACCGGTTACAAGCGCGGTCAGCGCGGTGTGGAAGGTGTCGGCCGAGGGCGGGCAGCCGGGAAGGAAGACATCGACCTTCACGAACTCATGGATGGGCCGGACGATGCGCAGAAGCTTGGGCACCACGACGCAGGGAATCTGCGGCTGGGCGTCGGCATTCTCAATGTACGCGCGGTTCAGAATCGCTTCCGGACCGATAGGGTTGCGCATCGAGGGAACGTTGCCGGTGATGGCGCAGTCGCCCATGGCGATGAGGAGCTTGGAGTGGGCGCGAATCTTCCTGATCTTCTTCTCATCGTCTTCCGAGGCTACCGCTCCCTCGACAAGTGCGATGTCCACCTCATCGGGGAACTCCTTGGTGTCTACGAGGGGGCTGTAGACGACATCGGCAAGCTCCGCCAACTCGATGAGGCGCTCGTCCATGTCAAGGAACGACATGTGACAACCGGAACATCCATCCAACCAGACCGTTGCCAATTTCAGTTTGCTCATTGTGCTTCCCTCATCAGGTTCAGGTAGGGGAGAAAATCGGGGTACTTGGGGTGGTCGGAGCCGACCTTGCTCTTGTCAAAAAGTGCTCCGGTGGGGCAGACCTGCACGCATTTTCCGCAGCGGGTGCAACTGGAGCTTCCCCAGTTGTCATGCAGATCGGTGATGACGATCGAATTGATCCCGCGGCCCATCACATCCCACACATGCGCGCCCTCGATCTCCGCGCACACCCGTACGCAACGGGTGCACAGGATGCAGCGGTTGTGGTCGACAGTGAACTGTGCGAGCGAGGCATCCACGGTGAGTTCCGGGTTGCGATAGGGCAGGCTGATATGGGTCACGCCCTGATCCTGCGCCAGGGCCTGCAGTTCGCAGTGGCCGTTGGCCACGCAAACGGAACAGATGTGGTTGCGCTCCGCGAAGAGCAGCTCGAGGATCATGCGGCGGTGCTTCTGGAGCCGCTCCGTGTGGGTGCTCACCTCCATGCCCTCAAAGACGGTGGTCACGCAGGCGGGCAACAGCTTGTTGCCGCCCTTGATCTCGACCAGGCAAAGACGGCATGCGCCCACGTTGCTCAGGCCCTCCAAATGGCAGAGCGTGGGAATGTAGATGTCGTTTTCCCGCGCCACGTCCAGAATGGTCTGGCCGGCGAGAGCGCTGACCTCCTGTTCATCGATGACAAGAGTTTTGACGTTGCTCACAGTTTCGCTCATGCCAGCACCTCTTTTTGATCCGTCACGGGAGCTTGAATGTTGCAGACGCCGGCGGGGCAGCGCTTGTGCACGATGTGCTCAATGTATTCATTTCTGAAATACTTCAGCGTGCTCAGCACGGGATTCGGCGCGGTCTGGCCCAGCCCGCACAGGCTGGCTTCCTTCACCGTGGAGCACAGGCTCTCGAGCAACTCCAGGTCGTCCATGGTCCCGGAGCCGTTGCAAAAGCGCGTCAGCAGCGTGAACATCTGGGCGGTGCCGGCCCGGCAGGGGATGCATTTGCCACAGGATTCGGTCATGCAGAACTCGATGAAGAAACGGGCCACATTGACCATGCAGGATGTGTCGTCCATGACGATCATGCCGCCGGAGCCCATGATGGAGCCGAGCCTGACGAGCGCATCGTAGCTGACGCCGACGTCGAGCATTTCGGCGGGAATGCAACCGCCCGAAGGACCGCCGGTCTGCACCGCCTTGAACGTGTGCCCGCCGGGTACGCCGCCTCCGATGACCTCGATGATCTCCCGCAGTTTGATGCCCATGGGCACTTCAACCAGGCCAGTGTTGGCGATTTTGCCGGTAAGGGCAAAGACCTTGGTGCCTTTGCTTCTCTCCGAGCCCATGTTGGCAAACCACTTGCCGCCGTTACGCACGATAGGAGCTATATTTGCGTACGTCTCGACGTTGTTGATCAGGGTCGGCTTGCCAAAAAGACCGCTGACCGCGGGGTAGGGCGGCCGGGGTCTGGGAGTGCCGCGCTTGCCCTCAATGGAGGCGAGCAGCGCTGTTTCCTCTCCGCAGACAAACGCTCCGGCGCCCAGGCGGATCTCGATGTCGAAGTTGAAGGGCGTATTGCAGATGTTGTTGCCCAGCAGTCCGCGGCGCCGGGCGTCGCGCAGTCCGGCCGTCAGCCGGCTTACCGCTGTGGGATACTCCGCGCGCACATAGATAAAGCCTTTGCTGGCGCCCACCGCATACGCGGCGAGGGCCATGCCCTCGATGACGCGATGCGGGTCGCCTTCCATGACGCTGCGATCCATGAACGCGCCGGGGTCGCCCTCGTCGCCGTTGCAGACCACGTACTTCACGTCGCCCGAGGCCTTGGCCACGGTGCCCCACTTCAACCCCGTGGGATAGCCGCCGCCTCCGCGTCCACGCAGCCCGCTCTCGGTGATCCGGTGGACGACGCCATTGGGCGTCATCTCGGTCAGCGCCGTCAGCAGCGCCTTGTAACCGTCGCGGGCGATATACTCGTCGATCTTTTCCGGATCGATATAGCCGGCGTTCTCCAGGACCACACGCACCTGCTTGTCGAAGTGCTCGTTCAAATCGCATTGCAGGTCGGGAACGGGCGCGCCGCCCAGGCTGTTGACAATGGCTTCGGCATGATCGGCGTTCACGTGATGATAAAGGGCTTCTTCCGGGTCAACACGCACCAGCGGTCCGGAGGAACATGGGCCCATGCATCCGGTGCGGCGGATGTGCACGTTCTTGCCGGATGTCTCGGCGGCCTTTACCAGCGCGTCCTTCAACTGCTGAGCGCCCTGGCTGGAGCAGGCCAGGTCCATGCAGACGTTCACCTCAAAATCGTATTTCTCGTTTTCCTGGCAGACGCTTTTCGCTATCTGTTCGAGCTCTTCGATCGTCATTCCACCGCCCACCTTTCCAGTTGCTCAAGCACCTGCCCACTGGTGACTTCGCCCATCACTTCGCCGTCGCGCAGCACCACGGGGGCGCGGCTGCATGCGCCCACGCAACGGGCCGTCATCAGGCTGATCTTTCCATCCTGGGTGGTCTGGCCCTGCGGAATGCCCAGACGCTTTTCCGCAGCAGCCACCAGCTTGTCGGCGCCTTTGATGTAGCAAGCGGTTCCGGCGCAAATGGTCACGGTGTGCTTGCCGGGCGGCTTCAGGCTGAAGTAGTGGTAGAAGGTGACCACTCCATAGGCCTGGCTCAGCGGCACGCGCAGCGAACGGGCTACAAAACGGATTGCTTCGTCGTCGAGGTAGCCGAACGAGGACTGGACGGTATGGAGCGTTTCAATCAGCGCGTGGCGGGCAAACCCATTCTTGCGCATGGTGCCGTTCACAATCTTCCAACGTTTGTCGTCGCTCGGCAGCGGCGGGGGTGTGAAAGCTGGCACGGTTCCCTCCCGAATGGAGACAGTCAGGTCGCATAAACACCTTGCTCCCGCCTTTTCTCTGTCCATAGTCTTGTCTGTCCGGGCAACGGTCGTCCGTGATAGGTGTCACGAAGGTGGGAGGCCATCCCAATTCGTGACACGGATGCTCGTCCGTTTCGGTTTGGGAAGGGAAAAGCTCGCGGAGGCGGCGGCTCGGAGGAGGGATGGCGCGAGGTTGCGCCGGTTCGCGGAGGCCGGCCCGCTTACCGGGAGGGAAGAAGCTGGACCTGGTAGTCCTGGTAGTCGATCTTTACGACTGTCTGGCCAAACAGAAAACTGTTTGAAACTGCCCTGGCATGGGTGGCTTGCGCAAAGCCGCTCACGGGAGCATATTGGCGCATCACTTCCGTGAGTCCGGTCAGCAAGGAGAGGCTTTTTGAAGCTGTTCCCTGAATCTGCACGGTCGAATAGTCCTTCGCGTCTACCCATATGGTTCCCACGATGAGATCTGGAGCCTTCTGCCTGGGAGTTACGGCAACGACGAAACAATCGCGTCCATCCAGGCGCTGGGTCCCGCCGGGCTTGAGTTTCATTTCATAATTTGCGGAAGTGAACCACGACGCTTCCCGGTTGCCGGGCTGGTTGATGCGCTTCTCATTGTCCAGGATCGGTTTCAACACCATGCTCTGGATGATTGTCGAGCCGGATTGGGAGAGGATGGTGTAACTCTTCCCGGTTTCCTTTTGATAGACCGTCTGCACAGTCATCTCAGCCACGGGATGGGTTTCGTCGTTGTTTCTGTATACCGCGTAGTGTTCAGTAACGGTGTATTTCGCAATATTCTCAAACCTGGCTTTGACAGCCGCGTCAATACCGTGGATGACCGAGGCTTCGTCGACTTGCTGGGCGGTGATGGAGGTGGCAGCGAAGCAGACAAAGAGAAATGCAGCAGCAACTCTCAACCCTGCGCAAAATTGCTTCAAACTCATCATGAGGGGGATCCTCGCAAAACAACCAGTTTCAGACTATGCCATTCAGTGGGTCAGACAGGGCAATCGCATTTGGAATGTTTTGAAAGGGCACGGCTTTAGCCGTGCCGATTTCAGGGCCAATATTGCCGGCTTTAGCCGCCGAGGGATGTATTGGAGATTCTCAAATCATTCCTCAGGGGCTGAAGCCCATAAGTCCTCCGGCTGTTTTGCGGCACGGCTAAAGCCGTGCCCTTTCAAAACAACGATGATTCGCCTGATATCGAAAGCCCGTACCCTTCATTTCTCGCTCAAATTTCAAATGCGATTGCCCTGGCGGGTCAGAGCTTCGGGGTTGACACGGGTTGCGCCAATTTTGGCGGCTTTTCGGCCAGGGGTCTGCTTCTGCTCTCAAAGCTGAACCTAGGAAGAAACAAGATTCCGATTGCGCTGCAAGTTCAACAATCCAAACGGAAACAGGGTGTTCGGACAAAAACAGCGAGTTGGCTCCCGCTGAAGCGGAGATAGCAAGTTGGCAGGTCGGCGGCGGCATCGCCAGACGCAGTTTCATCCCTCCGGATCGAGTTTTTCCGCAGCCTGTAAAGTCCGGACCTACCGTCAAAGCGGGTTCTGGAACAGGTTTTTCGACCTACCGGTCGGTGCAGGAGTAGCAAGGGTCGATCGATGCCTGGATCAAGGGTGTGTCGGCAAGCCGGGCGCCAATCACCATCCAGCGGATGGCTGGCATGTTTACAAAGGTCGGCGTGCGCACGTGCACCCTGCTCGGGTTTCTGGAACTCTCCTTCCAGGACACGCTGTACATGACTTCTCCTCTCGGCGCTTCGACGCGGCTGGTGGCCGTTCCGGCGGAGAAGGCGATCTTGGCGTCGCCGGTCGAAATCTCTCCGGGCGGCATTTTGGTGAGGGCTTGGCGCAGAATCTTGCAGCTTTCCATGATTTCAAGGGCGCGCACCAGCAGGCGGGCACGGACGTCGCCGTCCTGCTGGACCGGCACGTCGAATTCCATCTCGGAATAGGCTGCGTAGGGTGCGGCGCGGCGGAGATCCTGGGGCAGGCCCGAGGCGCGTGCCGTGGGCCCCACGACGCCGCAGGAGACGGCCTTCCGGTTGCTCAGGACGCCGATGCCCGCGCAGCGCAACCGCGCCGTGGTGCTGGTGGTAAAGATGGGGATGACGGTGCGGACCATCTCGCGCTCAAGTTGCTCGACCATGGCCAGCACCGCGAGCGGATCGTCAATGTCGCGATTGACCCCGCCAATCCTGTTCATCGAATAGTTCACGCGGTTGCCGGAGATGGCCTGGAGAATATCCATGACCTTTTCGCGCAGCTCAAAGCAGGTCATGAACATGGTTTTGAAGCCCATGAGCTTGGCCGCGATCCCCGCCCAGAGCACATGGGAATGCAGGCGCTCCAACTCCGCCACGACAACGCGAATATATTGGGCGCGCGGCGGCGGCGCTTGGCCGGTCAACTGCTCCATGGCCTGGCAAAGGGTGAGCGTGTGGATGTTCGAGCAGATTCCGCAGACGCGCTCCATCAGCGCGATCACCTGAATGTAGTTGCGGGATTCGGCGAGATGCTCGATGCCGCGGAAGTTGAACCCGATATGCAGCTTGGCGTCGGAAACGGTTTCGCCTTCGCAGATCAAATCCAGCTTGTAGGGCTCTTCCAGAGCGGGGTGATATGGCCCCATGGGGATTTTGTAGCTCACTTTTTGGCCTCCTCACGCAGGTTCACTCCGGGCGTGTCTCCCTGGCGCAGAAGCAGCGGTTCGTACTCGCGCCCCATAAAGTCCACGGCGAAGCCTTCGTGGATCTCGCGTTCGATCCAATCAACGGCCTCACACAAATCGAAGATGCTCTCGATGGAATTGCCGGAAAGCTGAAAGGGAAAGCCCAGCACCTTGCCGTTGAGGTCCCAGTGGTATTCCAGGCGAAAGCCCTGCTCGCCGGGCAACTGATATGCGGTGATGGTGATGAAGCGGGCGTGGCAGTCGTTCATGGCCGCAGCCAGCGTACGCACATTCAATCCGCCGGTTGCGAGCCAATGCACACCGCCCTTTTCAACCCAGGGCTCGGTGATGCCCAGCTTTTCGGGGATGGCTTCCAGCAAATTCTCTTGCGGGATCGTCTCAAGCACGGTCATTGTGCACCTCCAGGGGCGGGATCGGTCGTGGGGCTGGCAGCCGCCGGCGGGGCGGGAGCGGCTGGCTTGGGAGCGGGCGCCTTGCGGGCGACGGTGTAGGAGTTCTTCAAGTCGCCGATGTTCAGATAAATCGGCGGGCATTCAGCGTCCTGGCTCAGCGCATGGGCTTTGCAGCCTTCCACGCAGCGGCCGCAAAAGGTGCAGTGTCCGGGATCGTAGCTCCACACGAAGTCGCCTTTGCCGGCGCGAAACTCGATGGCGCGCGCGGTGCAGCGAAATCTGCAGATGGCGCAACCGGTGCAGAGCTCAGGGTCGAAGCGCACCAACCCGCGGTAGCCCTGGCTCACCTTGGGGCGCGCGGGGAAAAGCATGGTTCGCGAGCCGCCCCACAGATTCCTCCACAGCATGGTCAGAATGTTCATGATCGAAACCTCATGAAGAGCGCGGAGGAAATAGCCAGAACCGCGAAGATCAGGGTGCATTGCCAGTAAAAGCGCACCGTTGTGTCGATGGCCAGACGCGCTGTCGCGGCGGCAATCACCGACAAGAGCAATACGACTGCGAAGGAAAGTGCGACGAACACGAGGGCGGCGAGCCACCAAAGCGTGAGATGCGGGGCGGCCAGCGTGGCCACCAGACCGGTTGCCGCAACCCATTCCAGGCCATGGGACAGCTCCCACATGGCCAGTTCGGGGCCGGCGTATTCGGTCATGGGTCCGGAGTAGATTTCCTGCTCCGCGTTGGGCAGGGAGAAGGGATTGATGTGCAGCTTGGCGGGCAGGCACACCAGAATCGCAACCACGCCAAGCCAAAGCATTGGCGAGGCCGGCAGCTTGGCCAGGGCCTCAAGCCGGAAGGTATGCTGTGACGCGGCGATGGAAACGATGGCCAGAAGAAAGACCACGTTATAGGAGACGCTCAAGGCGGCTTCGCGCGCCGATCCGATCTCGCCGAAGATGGAGCCCGAAGAGAAGCCGGCGGCGATGATGCACATGGAGGGGAGTTCGAGCAGGGCCAACAGCAGGATCAGATCGCCTTCGAATCCGCCTGAAGACGGCAGTACCGGCAGCAGACCAACCGCTCCTGCAGCCGCCGACACGGCGATCAGCGGCCACAGCTTCATCAGCAGGCCGCCCACTCCGCTGCGAGGGGGCGTGTCTTTGCCCAGCAGCTTGATGAAGTCGTAGAAGGGCTGCATGAAGGGAGGGCCAATGCGTCCCTGCATCAGTGCAACCGCTTTGCGTTCCACCCAGAGGAAGAACCACGCGGCGGGCACGGCGAACAGGAGGCCGGGAAAGATGAGGAAACGCGCCAGTGCGGTGGTCAGATTCATGGCTGCTCCTCAGTGGATTTGGGCGCGTTTGGGGTGGAACATGCGCAGGCGCCGTTGCACGGCGGCCCGACTAAAGGCATGACGACGGGGTCGATGGGAATCTTCTTCGCGGCTCTCTCCGCCAGGATTTCGGCCGCCTTGGCAACACCCAGGATGATCGCGTCGGGACGCGGCGGGCAGCCAGGCACGAACACATCGACCGGGATATGCCGGTTGAGGGGCCCATCGAGGGTGCGGCTGTCGATGAAGACGTTGGTCGTAGCCGGGCAGGAGCCGATGGCCACCACGGCCTTTGGCCCGCATACTTGCCCGTAGACTGTCTTGATGGCGTTCACCGCGTTGTGGGTGACGGGGCCGGTGATGCAGAGAATGTCGGCGTGGCGCGGACTGCCTTCCAGGCGCACGCCCAACTGCTCGGCATCGTAACGCGGGGTGAGGCTGGCGATCAACTCGATGTCGCAGCCGTTGCAACTGCCCCCATTCATATGGAAGAGCCAGGGGCTGCGGCGGCGGGAGTAGCACATCAATCGATTCCACAGATTCATAGCTGCCCCCAGTGGATCATTTGCAAGACGCCGGGCCAGAGGCCCCCGGCCAACAGCAATCCGACCAGAGCAACGATGACGGCCTGCAGCGCGAGCGGTTCGCTTGTTAGATGCGGCGGAGTGGGGTGCGGACTCGGCTCATGCGGCGGACCCCACCAGATGCGCGTCAGGGCCAGCACGTATGCGATCAGCGCAAAGATGGAGGAGAGAATGAAGACGGCCGCCAACAAGGGACTGATTCGTTCCGCAGTTTCGTAGAGTCTCCAGCGACCGATGTATCCGAGCATCGGCGGAATGCCCAGCATGGCCAGCATGCCGAAGAGGAATCCGAATGCGCTGACCGGGTAGCGGGTGATAAGGCCGGTGTGCTCGCCGTCGAGAGCGCCGTCGGCCTCGGGAGCGCTTAGGCAGATGAAGAGGAGAGCCTTGGCCAGGGCGTGTGTAGTGGCGGCAATCATCGCGCCCTTCATTCCGAGCACAGTGACGGAGGCCAGACCCAGTAGCAGGAAGCCGACGTCTTCAATTGTCGAGAGTACCAGCAACCGCTTGAGGCTGCGTTGCGAAAGCATTAGCAGTGCGGCAAGCAATGATGTGGCAGCGGCTGCGCCCAGCCATAATCCCTGGGGCGTGAGCAACCCCGGAAACGACTGGACGGTAACGTACAGTTCGCCAAAGGCGGCCATATCGACGACCGCAATAATCAGGCCGAGAACCAAGGCCGGAAGTTCGTCGGCCAGAGCAAGCAGCCAGAAGAAGAGCGGCACTGCGGCCAGTTTGAGGCAAACGCTGGCAATAAACAGCGTCCGCGCCCTATCCGGATGCCCGTGATCTAGTAGCAGGTCGCTCGAAACCAGCGAGACAGCGGAGACGATAACAACGATGAGGTAGGTCAGCTTTGCAGATTTCGTCTTCGCGGTTTGCCAGACCAGCGCAACCGTCGTAAAAGCACCCAGTTCCAAAAGTCCCAGCCGAACGCCCGGATCAGTGATCACCACGCCCGCGACGGCAGCCGCACCGGCCAAAACCATCAGGGGCACCATCCTGCGATTCTTGGCATGACTTAGAGCTGCCAGAATTAAGGCAGCGGCAGCCGCAGCGCAGGCCGCAGTCAGCAGCGCCGGTATATTGCGCGATGCAGCCAACTCGACTCCCGTGTAAGCCGGTGCAAATAAACGAACCCCGGTCAGGATTGCTGTCGATAGAACAAAAACGAGGACCAACGCATAGCGTTCCATCCAGGAAACCACCACGCCCAGCCCGCGCGAAGCCGCGTGCAATCCGCGCCAGACGCCGAGATAGACCGCGTCGACATTCGTCCAGCGGAAGAACTCCTTCCAGTTCTGCAAGAAGATGCTGGAGAAATCGCCGGCCGTGAGTCGGCCTTGATCGGACAATGGCTCGCCGCCGGTAAAGATTCCGCCGCCCGCACCGGCCAGTGCGGCGCCGCCTGTCGCAGTGGCAGGACGCGCGACGTACGCAATGGCGTAGATCAATCCGCCGAGAACCAGCGAGACCAGCGCCAGCACCAGGCCGCCTGTTGTCGAAAAGCTTCCGGCATTGGCGAACAATCCGAACCATGTAACCTGAACGCCTGTGCCAAGCCCAAGCACGCTCAAGATTGGATTGAGAAAGTAGTTCACAGCCAACTGCGGCGCGATGCCCAGCACCACGCTTCCCGCGGCCATGAATCCCATTCCCCAAACCATGGTCGGCGGTGCTTCGTGGGCATCTTTTGTTGCTTCGGTCAGAGGTCCGAGAAACACCGCGCTGGTCGCCTTGGCGCAGAGGAAGACGGTGCCCAGGCTGACGATCCAGGCCACCATGGCGGGAACGGCCCATCCGGCCTGCAATGCGGCGGCGTAGAGCATCCACTTGCTGGCGAAGCCGCTCATCAGCGGGATGCCCATCATGCTGCCCACGCCAATCAGCCAGGACAGAGTTGTTCGCGGCATCCGCTGCGCCAGACCGCCCAACTTGTTCATGTCGCGCGTGCCGGCTGCGTGCTGTACCGCGCCGGCGGTGAGGAACAGGCCGCCCTTGAAGAATCCGTGATTGAGGCAATGGAGCAGGCCGGCGGTAATGGCGAGGGGCGTGCCGATTCCCAAGCCCATCATCATGTAGCCGATCTGGCTCACGGTGGAGAAGGCCAACATGCGCTTCAGGTCGGTCTGCACCATGGCATACATCACGCCCACGGCCATTGTGATGGTGCCGATCCAGACAAGCGTCGAGCCCCATGCCTGCGGCCACGCGCCGAAGCTGTGCATGCGGGCGGCCAGATACACGCCTGCCTTCACATAGCACGCCGCGTGCAGCAGGGCGCTCACCGGCGTAGGCGCAGCCATGGCTTCGGGAATCCAGGTATGCAGAGGCACCTGCACGGACTTGGCCACCAGCGCGGCCAGCATCAGCAGAAAGATTCCGCCGGTGAAGCTGTGCGCCACGGCCGGATCGGTCCACAGAGCGCTGCCTGTGCGGTGATAGACGACCAGGATGGCCGCGAGCAGACCGTAGCCCGCAATGTGAGTCATCAGCAAGACTTTGCGCGCGCCACTGACCGCTTCAGGGTTGGTATACCAAAAGCCCACCAGGCTGAAGGAGCATAGGCCGATCAACTCCCAGCACAGGTAGAAGAAAAACAGATTGGCGCTGTAGACCAGTCCGATGAAGCCGCCGATGAAAATCAGCATCGAGAAGTAGAAGCGGGTCGCGGACTTGTCGTGCGCCATGTACCCGATGGAATACAGCAGCACGAACCCGCCGAGGCAGGAGCCCATAAAAGCGAAGAGGACACTGAGCGCATCCACGTGCAAGACGAGAGCCAGCGGTCCGTCCCATTGCAGCAGATTGAGGTCGAGCGCTTGGCCGGCATGAACCAGGGGCACGGTAGCAACCACAGCCAGGACAGCGGGCAGACAGGTGAGTGCTGCGAGAATCCCCTTGGTCCGGGCGGAACAGAGCCGCGCAACCAGGAGCTGGAGCACTGCACCCAACAGAAGCGAACACGGCGCAACCAGAATGAGGTTCGCAGCAATCATGTCTGGAATGCTAGTTTGCCCAGTGTTTCTAAGATGTGATGAACCGCACATGCAGGACCGAATCCTGCAATGTGGGACACTGGATAGAATCGATACAACAAGTTACCGCCGCTAGTCTTTGAGCCCCCCAAAATCGAGAAGCCTGAATCGGCAACAGCCGGACCGAAGCGTCAACTCACCCGGCCAGCAGGCCTCAGTGCGCTCAAATCGTGGATAATCCAGGGGACAGGGGTTGGTTTTGGGCTCGGAAATTGGGACGAGGCAAGGCGAGGCAAAAGGGAAGCTATCCGGCAAGCTGGTCTGCGGTGTGAGGCGCGATTTTGACTGAAGAAACCCAACCAAATCGAGAACGGCACGAAGTGCGGCGGGCGGTGCTGGTGTGCGGAGTGGTGCAGGGGGTAGGGTTCAGGCCTTTTGTTTACCGGCTTGCGTTTGAGGAGGGGCTGGCGGGGTTTATCGGCAACGATACGGACGGCGTGACCATTGAGGTTGAGGGGCCTGAGGAGCGAGTGGAGGCCTTTCTCGACCGGTTGCGCGCGGAGGCGCCGCCTTTGGCGCGGATCGATTCGATTGTGGCCCGGGATGTGACGGCGATAGGCGAGGTGGGGTTCCGGATTGTTGCCAGCGAGGTTCTGGGGCCGGTGAGCACCGGGATTCCGGCGGATGCGGCAACTTGCCGGGACTGTTTGCGGGAGTTGCTGGACCCTGAGGACCGGCGCTACGGCTATCCGTTTTTGAATTGCACCAACTGCGGTCCGCGATTCACGATTACACGGCGGATTCCGTACGACCGGCCGCAGACTTCGATGGCGCGGTTCAAGATGTGCGCCGCTTGCCAGGCGGAATACGACGATCCGTTGAGCAGGCGATTCCATGCGCAGCCGAATGCGTGCTGGGACTGCGGGCCGCGGGTTTGGCTGGTGGGGGCGGATGGCAGCGCGCTTTCAGCAGACAATCCCGTGGCCGCGACGATTGACCGCCTTGTGGCCGGCCAGATCATGGCCATCAAAGGGGTCGGCGGCTTTCACCTGAGCGTTGACGCCACCAATCAGGCAGCGGTGATGCGGCTGCGAGAGCGCAAGCACCGTTATGGGAAGCCTCTGGCCGTGATGGTGCAGGACGTGGAGGCGGCGCGCGAGGTGTGCACGCTGACTGCGGCGGAAGAGGCGCTGTTGCAGACAGTGGCGCGCCCGATTGTGCTGGCGCGGAAGAGAGACGGCGGCGGAATCGCGGAGGGCGTTGCGCCGGGGATTCCCTGGCTGGGCGTGTTTCTGCCCTATGCGCCGTTGCAGCATCTGCTGTTTGCGGATGGGCGGTTGAGGGCTCTGGTGATGACCAGCGCCAACCTGAGCGAGGAGCCGATTGCAATCGATAATGACGAAGCATTGGCGCGGCTGGGCGCGATTGCGGATGCGTTTCTGATGCACGACCGGGAGATATTGCAGCGCTGCGACGACTCGGTTGCCGCGGTGGTGGATGGGAGGCCGCAGTTGATTCGCCGTGCGCGCGGCTTTGTTCCCCTGGGGGTGGAATTGCCGCTTGACGCGCCACCACTGTTGGCGGTCGGTGGGCACTTGAAGAATGTGTTTGCACTGGCGCGGGGGCGGCGCGTGTACCAGAGCCAACACTTGGGAGATCTCGAGAATCTGACCGGGCTGGAGTTCTTTCGCGAGTCCCTCGACCACTTGATGCGGACCTTTGAAATTGAGCCGGAGACGGTGGTGCACGATTTGCATCCGGGGTACCTGTCGACGGAATGGGCGAAAGAGTGGGCACGCGAGCGGGGACTTCCACTGATTGGCGTGCAGCATCATCATGCGCATGTGGCCGGATGCATGGCGGAGCATGGGTTGCGCGAGGCAATCGGGCTGACGCTCGATGGGACGGGCTATGGGACGGAT
>Ga0224553_1000170_pt1 | contig 33082 bp, 26 predicted proteins | sample 714S21014metaG_FD_179897 | JGI IMG/M metagenome (GOLD analysis project Ga0224553, IMG submission 179897) | Peat soil microbial communities from Stordalen Mire, Sweden - 717 S2 10-14 | ecosystem: Environmental > Terrestrial > Soil > Wetlands > Peat | place: Sweden: Norrbotten County, Stordalen... | reverse complement strand
CGGCCATAACCTCCAGCCGCTTGCCCGTGACTGCACTCCAGATCCTGGCCGTGCCATCAATGCTGGCAGTGACCAACTCGCTGCCACTGCGGTTGAAGACTGCACTCAAGATAACTGGCTCGCTTAGTTTCCCCTCGGGTTCGGTGATAACCCGCACTTGCCTTCCGGTGGAGGTGCTCCACATACGGGCGGTGTCGTCGTCGCTGGAGGTGACGATCTCGGCTCCGTTTGGACTGAACATCGCCGTGTAAAGAGATGCTCGGCTCGGGCTTCGCAGAACCAGAAGTTGCCGTCCGCTTAGGGCAGACCAGACAGTGGCAGTGCCATCCGTTTGGCTGGCGGTGACAAGTTCCTTCCCGCCAGGGCTGAAGTCGACCGCACCGGGGAACGTGGCTCCGGTCGAGTCCTCCCAGCGGTGAACGAGCCGGCCTGTGACCATGTTCCAGATGTCGGCTACTCCGCTGCCCATCGCTACTGCCGCAACGACTTCAGTTCTGCTCCGGTTGAACCCGCCACTGCCGAGCGGGGCCCCGGTCGGGTCGGCGAGCACCCGGCGAGTGCCCACGGGCTGGGCGTCCCAGACCTTGGCCGTTCCGTCATCGCTGGCGGTGACAACCTCGGACCCACCTGGACTGAACGATGCGGCTGGGGCCGGGCCCCGGTGTCCGCTGAGGACAAGAATGGGCTTGCCAGAGGCGGCGTCCCACGTCGTGGCCGTCCCACCGGCACTGGCAGTAACGACCTCCCTGCCGTTCGGGCTGAACACAGCGGACTGCATCGGTGCGGCTCCAGTAAGGGTCCTACGGACTTGGAGCTGAGGGAGGGCGTCTCGAAGTGCAGTCAGGCCTGAACCGTTGGCCGTACCTGAAGCGCCGGCAGGGCGAGCAGGGTGCTGAGCTCGGGGTCCGAGCTCAGAGCGGCCTCAGACTCGGCGGCTTCCTGGCGCGACTGCGCGATCTTCTGGTTGGAGACCGCCTGGTCCCACTGGAACCGGCGGCGACAGAGCCCTCCGAGGGCCAGCGACACGACAAGCGCAACGCTTGCCCCGCCGAGCAAGCTACGTTGACGGCGATCGCTGGCCCGGCGGCTGGCCAACACGAAAGCGTTCTGCTGGGCCGTCGGCTCGGGTTGCTTTCCAGGGCCACGCGCCAACCACAGCTCCGCCACTCTCAGCTCACTGCCACCGACCAACAGGCTCCAACCACGATCATGTTCGTTCCACTCGATCGCCTTTGTGCCCCAGCGCGTGTGTCCTGGACCCAGTCGAGGTCAGTGTCGATTGCGGCCGCCAACAGATCTAACGTCGTCTCAAAGTCATCTTCGAACAACCCGCGACCGGGCACGAACTGGCGGTCGACCAGTACCGCCGGAAGCTGATCAAACGGGGAAGCTCGGAAGTTCACAGGAATGATTCGCTTACCAAGACTCGCCGCGTGATCGAGTTCCTTGCGGCACTCGATCGACGACGCCGAGTCCGGACTGATCACAAACACAAACGAATCCGCGGTTTCAATCGCCTCTTCAGATAATCGGCCCACCTCGATGCTGGTGGAATGCCATGATCATCGACCCACACCTGTTTCCCCAGTCCGGTCAGCGCCTCATGCAAACGCCTCACAAACGTGCGGTCCACATGCGAATACGATACGAACACGTCAGACACTGGACACCCGTACCGCCTCGCCGCAGACGTGGTCGAGGGGCTCGCTGCACAAAGGACATGACACTGCGCATCGGTGTGACAGGACATCGCTATCTCGACCATGAGGTCGAAATACGCCGCGAGGTCAACATCGCCATCGATCGGGCACTGGAAGCTGGCGATGCTGGCCATGCAACCGGAAAGCCGGAATGCCTCATCGTGGTGTCGGCCTTGGCCGAAGGCGCAGATCGCCTCGTCGTCCACGAATGCCTCCGCCGTGACGGCGCCACCCTTGAGGCTGTCCTGCCGTTGCCTATCCAAGAGTACGCGAACGATTTCGTCACTGCCGATTCGCGGCGAGAATTCGCCGATCTGCTTGCCGCGGCAGCGTCGGTGAAGGTTGCCGACGTGATGCCTACACGGGAACAGGCCTACGAGCGGGCCGGCCAACTGATGGTCGATAACTGCGACGCCGTTGTCGCCGTGTGGGACGGCCTGCCGGCCCGCGGACGCGGCGGGACAGCTGACGTCGTGACCTACGCCGAGGCTCGTCGCGTACCCGTCTTTCGCGTCGACAGCCGGACTGGTCACAGGTAGGTCCTGCGCGTCCGCTGGGAGCTGACCGGTCACCGGGCTATGCGTGAACCGCTCGAGCGATCTGAGGGGCTCAGCGAGCTCGGTCGACCAGATTGCTGCCGTTCCGCCAGAAACAGCAGACTGAAGGCGTGCTGCAAAGCGACGATTGTCGTGGGAGTACGACATGAACGCGTCGATGGAGTCGAGTTCTCCTCATTCCGGTCCGCTAGGTGGTCAGGCTCACCAATCTCCTCAGGGTCGTTCCTAAGGGAAGACGATGCTGTTGACGAGCGAGTCTGCCCCGAAGAAATAGGCCAAATTGAGATTGGCGGGAGAGGGGTGACCGTTGAACCAATCTGACCTGGCGGTCACCGTCGGGAGCAACGCCCCATAAGCGACCACGATGATTCCGAACCCATTGTAGGACGTCGCAGCCAGGAGAACTCGGGCGGTCTGGGTCGTCCCATCGCTGCTGGCTGGCTGAACATTGAACGCTTCGCCGAAGGCAGGATGGTAGCCGATCAGCGGGTCAGGCAGCTGGTAGATAGGTTGGGCGCTCGGGAAATTCTTGGAGACGAAGTACTGCACCTCCGCCTCCGGCGAGGTCCCGTCTTCGGAGCCGCCGAAGACGTCGAGATAGGCCGTTCCACTCTTGAATGAGTAGGTCAGGCCGATTCCAGAGGAATCCGTCTGGACGCCTGGCTGCGGGAAGTAACGCAAAGAAAATCCTTGCGGATTCCTGTATAGAGTGCCATTGACCACCGCGGGCCCCACGGCACTCTGGCTATTCACGCCTTTGCGCGGTTGGCCGATCGGAGGCCCCTGGCACTTGAGCGGGTTGCAGTACGGGGGTGGTCCGGGAGTGGCGAGTAGAGCGACGACTATGAGCGTGAGCGTGAGCACGCTCAATCCAGCTGCAAGCAGGAGAACCATGGAGCGGTGACTGAACCGGCGGGCTGGTGACGCCAGCTCGTGGGCTCCAGGGAAGCCCACTTTCAGGCCGGGAGCGCCCGGCGGCGCGGTCGGCCACGGGGAGTCTGGCAACGGCGCATCTGTCGTGCTCACGTGATGCCTCCTGACGGTGTCGTTACGCCGTTGATCAAGGGCCACGTCGCGCGTCGACGATGGGGGCGCGCTATCGCCCGCTCAGCGACGCCACATTGTGGGCAGAACGCCATGGCCGGGACCAGGTGGCTACAGTTGGCGCACACGCGAGGGGCCCCGACAGTCACGTCGAGGGCCTCGTGCAAGAGCACGTAGTGCATGCCTGCTCTCATCGCCAACGTCAGCACGCCGAGCGCCGCGAGGTGGATGCCGACGAGCACGGCATCCGACAGCGCAGCAATGTCGGTGAAGCCCAGCCCTACCTGCACGAGCAGGGCCAGTACGAGCGCCACCCCGGGCGAGGTGAGCCATTTGCCCTTGGCCGAGGTAGAGCGTGAGCCGATCTTGGCCCAGAACGCCGCCCCGATGAAGCCGGTCGCCATGGCGCTGACCAGCGGCAGGGTCACGCCCCGCAGGATCACCTGGGTCATGTTGGCGAGGAACGCCTCGTGGGTGAGCTGGCCGTTGCTGAGCCAGGGTGCCATCAAGTCGATCGTGGCGGCAAGGGTGAAGCCGAGCGCACCGGTCGCTCCGGCGACAAAGCCGTCAAGCGACTCGATCGGCCCGCGCTGCATTCTCCGGGCAATCATCATCGGCACGCACATGAGGAGCTGCCCGATCGCAGGCACCGCGATCGCGGCCACGATCGACGAACCGCTGATGAGGCTGGAGGTGAACGAGGGTAGGAGAGCCTTGTCCACATAGCTGCCGCCGATGATCGCCCAGCCGGCTCCGAGTCCGGCACCAAGCAGCAAGCAGACGAAGGTGGGCGGCAGGAAGCTGCCCTCGTAGGGATCGACTTCCCAGATGTAGAGGAGGAAGAGGAGGGGCACGCTAAGCGCGCTGACAGCTATCAACGGGGCAGTTGTGCCTGCCAGGGCAAAGATCAATAGGAGCACCAGGAAGACGGCAAAGCCAACGCGAAAGGGAGCCTTGGCCCGGTGCGAGAGGTGGGGAAACAGTGAGGTCACAACCGAGACTCGGAAGACCGGCTCGTCAGGGAATGCAGCGTAGGAGTGTAACCGTTGCGCGGCCTGGGATCCGCTGACGACGAGGTGCGCACCGCATGCGCCGCAGAACCGCGCATCAGGAACCACAACGGCGCAGTAGGGGCAGACCACCGTGGCGAGCACCGGCAGATCTGCTGGAGACGATGTCATCGCGCTCATGTCAGAACCTCCCCGCAATCAGGTCCCGGGCGAGGTTGTACACGTCGGGCGAACCCAGACCGGTGGTCATGTCGTACCCCGGAGTGGCGGCATAGAAGTCGTTGCCACCCAGCGTGACGTCGTGGAAGGGCGGATACGGGACGTAGGAGCTGGCCAGGCGGAAGAGGATGGGATTGAAGAATCCGACCGGGGGATCGTGGTGGGCCTTGAGATCCTGATCCATGAGGGCCGTGAACCCCGCCCAGGTGGGGGCGGCCAGTGACGTTCCCCCACCTTGGCTTGCCTGCCCATCTTCGATGATGGCATTGCCGGTAGCCGGGTTCGAGTCGGAGCTCACGTCTGGCACCTCGAGATGGTTGCCGGTGTCGATCTGTCCCCCGGTGCCGACCCCGGTCTCCCACGAGGGCCGCGCAAAGTAATGCGACACTCCCCCGCCCGTACCCTGGGACAACAGAGGCTCCGACCACGTCGTCTCGCCGATGTAGTTGCCCGCCGCGTCGGTCGTCATTGAGGTGCCTCCCGTGCCCGTCACCGCCGGCAACGACGCCGGTACTAGGACACCCTCGAAGGAACTCTGAGGCGCCTGACCGTCGTCCGCGTTAGGCGTGCAATCGAGTCCACCGGAGTCCCCGCTGGAAGCGAACACGGTCGAGCCCTTTGCCTCGATCGACATCACGGTCGAGTTCAGCGCGACGAGGTCGGAATCGTTGAAAGCCTGCGTATTGGTCTCGCACTCTCCGAGGCTCATGCTGACTATCGCGCCCGGCCAGAGCTTGGCTGACTCGATGAACGCCTGGGCAAATAGATCGGCATCGGATGTCGCTTTGCTGATCGAGTTCAGGTTGAAGAAGACGAGATGCGCTTGCGGGGCAATCTCGTGCACTGTCTCGATGTCCATCGTGGTCTCATCGTCATAGCCAGTGTTCTTCCCGACCAGCGTCAGGTTGTAAGCGGGCAGCTTCTCGTCGGCCGCGAACGTGTTGAAATCGCTTTGCAAGAAACCTCCGCCTTCCATGAAGACCACCGTTTCTCCCTGGCCGTTGAGGCCGGCGTTGGTCAGGGGCAGGGCGTCGTAGGCTCTCAGCAGATCGACACTGCTCAATCCGCCTTGGGGTACATCTGAGTTGGTCGGCTCTATGAACGAGTGGATGGTCCCGACTCCTGCGAGCTCACCACACACTCCGGACGGCACAGCCGCCTGATGATTAGCTGCGAAGACGACGCTGCCCGTTGGGGAGCGATAGTCGTCGATCGAAACATTGAAGCTACGGTCGACGTTGTCGGGAGCGCCGGAGATCGTTGCCCACCGCTGACCAGCCGGCCACTGCACGGAGAGCCGCTCCGAGCCCGCCCACTGCACGAGGCAGGTCGGCCGTGCGGCAGAACGTAGGAGCACGAGGAAGGACACTGACTTCTCACGGGCCGGTCCGATGAGGGTACCTGGGCTGCTCGACAACAACGCCCCTTGGACAGAACCCGGCAACGTTGTCGTTGCCGGGTTCTGACGTAGTACGACAGCGGCGACACCTACCAGGACGACGAGACAAGACGCACGCAGAACTGCGATGCCCCGCGGTTTGGCGTTCCATCTGAACATGGTCCGCTGATGCAGGCCCGAATATCCGCACGGCGCGCGATGCACCGTCGGCCCTTCATGCACGGACTACGTCACCAATGCTGCCTTGAAACACAGCGACTTCCTCCCCCCTAGACCTGACGACATCGTCAACTCGCGCTTGGAGTTGAACGACCAGTGCTCGGGACCCACCACGGACCACGTTCGATCGTCGGGTCAGCATGGCAGGTGGAGTGGCGTATAGCAAGGGGTAGTTTTCAGCGTTCAGCCGTGGGGTGAGAACGAACCGCCGAAGTGTCCGGCGCCCAGTCCTGAGTGCTCCCTGCAGGAAGAGGCCCACCCATTCGGGCTTGCACCGATCCCCACCCAGCGCGTGCTCGCGCAGCCTTGGTCTGGATGAGCTCGCCGGCGTGACGAGGCATTGACAGTGTGGCGTCGCGATGTGCAGTCATTGTCCGGCAAGCCGCCGGGCCGTACCTCAGCTCCCGGCGCCCCGTCTGTAAGTGGCGCAGCAGAAGGTGCGACGCAAAACATCGGCCCGCGCTGGCACGTCTGGGCTGGCGCAAGACTGGAGGCGCCATCACCCATGGGGCTCGCGCGCGTAGTTGCCCTCACTCTCGTTTCGCTCGCGTTCGGTTGCTTCCGTAATGTAAGCTCAGGAAAGACCTGCTGGGCTCCAGATGCTTACGCGTATGGCGCATGTCCGCTGGGTTGAAGACCGTCTCCGGCAGGGCTGGCACTTCGGATTCCGTCACGATCTGCCGGGCAGGCGTTCTCCGTACCTCGTCTCGTGGGACGAGCCTTCTGCGGAAGTGCGCTGCCTCGACCGCGAGAGCATCCGGGCAATCTCACGTCTGTTGGCCGAGTCAGGCCTCTCGGTCGTCCGACGGCCTAGGAGCGTGTGCCAGTAACGGCTGACGGGAGAGCCAACGGCCGTTAGTGACGCCGATGGCCGGGTGATCTCGTCGATAGCGGGTCCGTCGGCCGTTCGAGCCGCCATCCCGGGTGTCGATTGGCTTGCCCACGTCCCCCAGGGATCGTGTCTGCGCCGTGGCCGCTCAGGTGACGGCGACCTTGGTGGTCCCTTTCACCACGAAGAGCTTGCGGAGATTGTGGCAGGCACTGAGGAGGTCCCACTCGGCCGCGGCTGCGTCAGCGCCTCGCAGCAGGAGGTGCTTGGCTCCTTGGACGACGTCCATTTGGCCGAACACCGGTTCGACGATCACCTTGCGCCGGGCATAAGAGGCCTTGCCGGCCTTGGTGCGGAGCTTTCGAGCCATTCGCTGTGTTGGTGTGGCGTGCTTTGGGATCCGTCCCCGTGGCGCGGCAGGTACCTCCTCGCCGTGGCGAAGGCGCCCGGTCGCGATGAGCGGGTCGATGTCTCTCGTGGCGGCGGCCTTGAGGTTGTCGCCCGAGAAGTAACCGGCGTCGGCGAGTACCTGACCTGGCGCTGTCCCACAGTTCTCGATCACCTGGTCGAGCATCTCCTCGAAGGCCGGGGCGTCGGCGGCGTCGTTGTCGAGGCGGGTGGCGACGATCACCTGGTTGGCGTCGTCGACGACAGCCTGTGCGTTATAGCAGTAGTGAAAGCTCCCGTCCGAGGTCTTCATCACGCGGGCATCAGGGTCGGTGAAGTTGCGCTGGGCCTTGTCGTCAGGTGTCGCCTTCGCCGCCGCTCGTGTGGCCGCCTCGGCGACGGCCTTGTCGTCGGCGCCCTTGTCCCTCGCCCGACGATCGGCGGCCTCGGCTGCTCTTCGCCGAGCGTCGGCCTCGAGATCGGCCTTTGCCTTGCGGATCTTCGCGAGCCTCGTCTCGCGCCGGGCTAGCTCGCCGGCGAGGTCGTCGTCGCGGCCGTCAGGACCAAAGGCCTTGTCCTCACGCTGGTCGGTCGCCTCGGCGTCTTTCAACAGGTCGTCCACCTCGCGTTGGAGACGCTCCTCGGTCTCGCCCATGTACTTGTAGCTCATCGCCTTTCGCCGCGAGGCGTTCGCCCGGCGCTTGGTGCCGTCGAGGGCGACGCGCCCGAGGCGCACCATGCCGGCAGCCTGGCAGAGCTTCAGGCTCTGAAGAAACATCCCTCGCAGCGCCTCGAGGTGGCGACGGCGGAACCGGGCGATCGATCTGAAGTCAGGCGCCGCATTGGCCGAAAGGAACCGGAAAGCGACCGAGTCACTGCAGGCCTTCTCGATCGCCCTCGAGGAGCGAACGCCGACGAGGTAGCCGTAGACGAGGAGCTTGACCATGAGGCGCGGGTCATAGGGCGGGTAACCGCGCACCTCGGTGTAGGAGGCGAGGAACGGCTCGAGATCGAGCACCTCCTCGACAAGCTCGGAGACGAACCGAGCGAGGTGGCCCTCAGGCACCCAGTCGTCGATCGATGGCGGCAACAGGTAGAGCTGATGCTGGTCATAGGCCCGGAATGTCTTGTCGACCTTCGCTCGGGGCACCCCGACACCCTCCTCAGGCCCGAGGGGGACCTCGAACAGCGGCTCGCTCGCGTGAGGGGTATCCATGACGCCAATTCTCGTCTATTCACGGACAAATCGCGAATTTTGAGTGACCCGCGACCGACAACTGCCGAGCCGCGAGGCCCGACGACTGGTGGCAGTCAGTCGCAGGTAGCTGTTAGTGACCTAAGCTCCTAGCCATCACGAGCTCTGATGCGCGGTGACGAGGAGCGTGCCGCCTCGTCGACCAAGCACCTGAGCGCGGTGTCCGCAATATGCTCGGTTGGCGGAGATCGAGAGATCCCGCGATCGCAAGTTGTCCGACAGGTGATCCCGAGCGACCCGGGCTGCAGAGCGGGCTGACCTCTAGACTCAGGCGATCTGGTTTGGGCCGCAGGTCTTCGACTTGACGCGCGGCGACGGGCGTATTGGTGGGGGCCGCAATGACTGACGTCTTCATTTGCTATTCGCGACGTGATCTGGACTTCGTCCGTCGTCTTGCGGAGGCATTGCGAGAACGTGCCACGGACATCTTCGGCTCTGAGATCGACCTGCAGCAGAAACGCCACACCGACCTCGTCCCGTGGAGCGAGCTGGGCGAGTCCAGACGGGAGTTGGACCACGAGGCACAGCGCGAACTTCCCGCGCTGCTTGCGAATACGGGTTGGTTATCGTCCGCAAGCGTCATACTGTCGCCAAATGAATCCCAGGAGGTGAAAGGTGTCTGATGCGTTCATCAGCTACTCGCATCTCGACCGGGACTTTGCGATTCACCTCCAAACCGCTCTCAAGAACTCGGGCAAAGCCATCTGGGTAGACGAGGCAGATATCCCTTCGGGCTCCCGCTGGGCCGAAGACCTCAAAGAGGCGATCGAGGATGCTGACACCTTCGTCTTTGTCATCAGCCCTGACTCAGCGGGATCTGAGGAATGCAAGAAGGAGCTCGACTACGCCGTTCAGCTCCATAAACGCATCATTCCCGTCAATCTGAGACACACCCCCATCGAGGCGCTCCCCGAGTCGATCAGGGTGGTTCAGTTCGTCCCACCAAGAGGCCTGTTCGAAGGCGATCTCGGGCCCGACTCCGAAAGTCCTTTCGAGTATTCACTTCAGCTGCTCATCACCACGATCGACACCGACCTCGACGCAAATCGTGAGCACACCGAGTGGGGCAAGAAGGCCCTCGAGTGGGACAAGCACACGCAGGACCCCAGCTTCTTACTCTCGGGAAGCGAACTCGAGTCGGCTGAGCATTGGCTCGTCCGCGGATCGCAGAAGGGTCCAGAGCCCACAGAACTCCAAAAGGCCTACATTCTTGCGAGCCGCCTGAGGGCGAATCGTCGTCAGCGACGCCTACTCGTTGGGGTGAGCATCGCCCTTGTGGTGGCCCTCGTGCTCGGAGGACTAGCGGTCGTGCAGCGAAACGACGCCATTAGCCAGTCGCACCTCTCCCAGTCCGAGGACATGGCAGCCGAAGCCACAAACCTGTTCTCGACAGATGTTCCCCTCGCCATGCTGGTCAGCCTCCAAGCGTACGAACGATCCCCCGCGCTCCAAGCTCGAGATGCGCTTGATCAAGCCGCTGAGCAACCGCTCGACGCCACATTGTCCGAGGGCAACCCGGTTGACGTCGTCGCCTTCAGCCCGAACGGCCGGACCCTCGCCGTAGGGGACTCCGGTGGTTACGTCGGTCTGTGGAACATGGCCAGCACTAGGCGGACCGCCACCTTCCTATACGAGGGCAACGAGGTCAACAGCGTCACCTTTAGCCCGGACGGCCGGACCCTCGCCGTAGGAGACGAGAGCGGTGACGTCGGCCTGTGGGACACGGCGACTGGAAAGCGGACAGCCACCTTGTCGGAGGGCAAGGGCACTGTGGTCTACAGCGTCGCCTTCAGCCCGAACGGCCAGACCCTCGCCGTAGGGGACTCCGGTGATTACGTGAGCCTGTGGGACCCGGCGACTAAGAAGCAAACAGCCACCTTGTCTGAGGGCAACCCCGTCAACAGCGTCGCCTTCAGCCCGAACGGCCAGACCCTCGCCGTAGGAGACTCCGGTGGCTACATCGGTCTGTGGCACGCGGCCGGCGAAAGACGGACCGCCACCTTGTCTGAGGGCAGCGCAGTTCTCGGCGTCGCGTTCAGCCCGAACGGCAAGTCCATCGCCGTGGGCGACGTCGGCGGAGACGTCGGCCTGTGGGACACGGCCAGCAGGCGGCGGACCGCCACCTTGTCCGAGGGCAGCACGGTCGGCAGCGTCGCCTTCAGCCCGAACGGCCGGACCCTCGCCGCCGGGGACAACGCCGGCGACGTCGGCTTGTGGGATCCGGCCCGCAGGCAGCGAACCGGCACATTGTCTGAGGGCAGCGCAGTTCTCGGCATCGCCTTCAGCCCGAGCGGCCAGACCGTCGCTGCCGGCGCCGATGGAGGTGACGTCGGTCTATGGGACACGGCCAGCGGGCAGCGGACTGCCGCCCTGCCCGAGGGCAGCGCTGTCCTCAGCGTCGCCTTCAGCCCGAACGGGCACACCCTCGCCGTCGGAGACAACTACGGCGAGGTCGGCCTGTGGGATACGGCCAACGAAGAGCGGACCGCAGCCCTGTTCGCGGACAGTGGGTTCGACACCGTCGCCTTCAGCCCGAATGGCCAGACTCTCGCCGTTGGGGACTACGACGGCGACCTCGGCCTGTGGAAGACGACTGGCGGTCGGCGACCTGCCGCCTTTGCATTGGGGAGCACGGTCGTAAGCGTCGCCTTCAGCCCGAACGGCCAGACCCTCGCCGGCGCCGACGATGAGGGTCACGTCGGACTATGGGACACGGTCAGCGAAAGGCGGATCGCCACCTTGTCCGAGGGCAACCAGGTCAACAGTGTCGCCTTCAGCCCGAACGGCCACACGCTCGCCGTCGGGGACGACGGAGGTGACGTCGGCCTATGGGACATGGCCAGCGAAAAGCGGGTCACCACTTTGTCTGAGGGCACCCTGGTCAATAGCGTCGCCTTCAGCCCGAACGGCCAGACTCTCGCTGCCGGGGAGCAGGGCGGTGACGTCGGCCTGTGGAACACGGCCAGCGGGAAGCGGATCGCCACCTTGTCCGAGGGAAGCACGGTCAACAGTGTCGCCTTCAGCCCGAACGGCCAGACTCTCGCCCTAGGGGAGAACAGCGGAACCATAGTGCTAGTAGACGAGATAGTTTGGAACTGGAATTTCACATCACTTAAGCTTCTCCTCTGCGGCGAGGTCGGAACGAACATGACAAAGGCTCAATGGTTGGCCAACGTGCCCGACCAGCCCTACCAGAAGACTTGTCCGACGTCGCAGTAGGGTCGCCGGTCCATTTCGACACTTGGGCGAAGAGAACGATCAGCCATTGACGCCAGCCTCGACGAAGAGATCGATGTCCAGTGTCGTCTTAGCGTCGCTGCCCACCTGGAAGCCGGACCAGTTGACATGGAAGGTCTCCTCACCGCTCCCCGGCCGGCGAGCGACGTAACGAATCGGCACCGTGCAGCAAGCTAGGAGCACTCCGAAGCGCCAGCGCCAGAAATGGCGGCCGGCGATGTGGATCGCGCGGTAGGTGACGAGAAGCACTCGACCCTGGTTCCAGCCAATAATGTCCTTGGCCCTCCCCAAGAGGCTACTGAACGAGGGTAGCGGCTATGGAGTGACTGCAATGCGGGCAATAGCACGTGCACTCTTTGCAGATCCCGATCCCGCGGTGCAGTGGGCAGGCGCAATACTATTTGCATGCACCGACGGCGGCTGGTCCGGACAGCGCCCCGTAACCATGGCCTGTTCACGGGTTTTCTCCTGTTCGCCTTGGTTCCCTTGGGGCTAACCGCCTGTCGTGGCTCCAATGTCGCTGAGAGTCAGTGGTCAGGGCCGACCATCGTTGCCGGCAGGGCCGCGCTGCTCGATGTGTCATGTCCCACGCCCTTGACATGCGTCGCCATAGACAGGAATGGCGGCTCAGAGGCTTTGAAACAGGGCCGTTGGACCGCCGCTCTCCCCGTCACTGGCGCTGGGTCGTCGTTCGACGATGCCATCGTGGCGGTCTCGTGCGGCGCGGCCAGGTCATGTGCGGCTGCGGTCACCAACGGTGATGTGCCCCTCTACGACGGCACGACATGGAGCGCGTCGAGCGTGGTGGATCGCGACGGCCATCTGACGGGACTCTCCTGTCCAACGTCCCGATTCTGTGTCACCGTCGACGACGCTGGCGAGGTGCTGACGTACGACCGAACATGGTCAGCACCGATCGACGTGGACGATGGCGGTGACCTCGTTTCGGTATCTTGCACTTCACCCCACTTCTGCTTGGCTGTGAGTGAGGACTCTCCGGCGACTACCTATCGATTTGACGGAGCAACTTGGTCTTCGGTAGCGGTACCAAATCCCTCAACGCCACAAGGGGGATCGGAGCCGAACGTCCTCTCCTGGGTGTCGTGCGCTACCTCGAAGTATTGCGTTGCTCTCGACGACTTCGGTGAGGCGTTCATCTGGAATGGCCGTGACTGGTCAGGGGCCATCGCCTTTGACAAAGACTTGCGCGATGGATCCGATGCTGTGTCATGCCCTTCTCTTGACTTTTGCATGATCGTCGACGACAACGGAATCGCCGTGGCTCTGTCGGATGGGACGCTTGGACCAAGGACGCAACTAGATAGCGAGGCCGTGGGCCTCAACTCAGTCAGTTGCGCCACTGCGACACGCTGCGTAGCGGTGGGCGACAAGGGCCGGGTGTATATCTTCAATGGCAGATCCTCGCAATGAAGTTCGCGTCGGCGGTGCGTCAGTCCGGATGTGACCGGGCTCCCGGCTGGGGCGCCGCCCCGGCACCGCCGGCCAGCGTGACGCCGAACTGTTCAGGTCGACGGCGGCATTCACGGCCGCTATCGGAACTGAATCGCAGTCGCTGGGGGTCACTCAGGTCATGAAGGGCATGGCCACCTTGGACGGCCAGCCTTGGCGACCTGGCCGTGCTCTTCGGCGATGGCGCCGAGCACGAGCCATTTGCGACCGTAGGACGCCGACGAGAGTCAGCGGGCCGCTCGAGCTTGGAACGATCCCAGCGACGATCGCCACCTGGATGGCAATGCGAGGACGCCACGGCCCACTTACAGGTCCCAGCCTGTAGTCCAGTCCTGTTCCGGCACCTCACCGGCGGCCGAGGCGAACCGACCGAGCGCCTGTACGAGGACGGCCAGTTGCTCTACGGGGATCTCGCTCATGATGCGTGCGATCTCTTGACGGCGACGACCGGTGACGGCATCGACGAGAGACCGGCCCTTCGCCGTCAACGCCACCCGGAGCTGGCGCCGATCGTCTCGCTCTGTCCTGCGGCGAATGAGGTCTTTTCGCACGAGCCGGTCGCACATCCGCGTCGCAGTCGCTGGGGCGACCCCCACTGCGTCTGCGAGTCCTGCAAGGTTCTGAGGTCCTCGGGAGGCGAGGACGACGAGGGTCCGGTACTGGGTAAGAGTGACCTCCTCGGCGACATCGGCGAGAGACCGTGCCGCCACGGCCACGAGTACCCGGCTCGCCGACAGCACGGCATCGACAACCGAGTCGTGCGCCTCGCTTGGAGCGTGAGACTTACTGCTCATACACTAATCATTGTATATACTAACGCTGTGGTGCCCTCTCCGGCCGCCGTGCAGCTTCAATCGAGTCGCGCTCGAAGACCAGGACGTTGCCGGGGTAGGAATAGCCAGGGCATGACGACGACTATCCAGGCACTCAATACCCACGCGTCACGCGAGAGGCTGGAAAACACCCGTGATGGGATCTGATGGCGCCCTGTCCAAGGCGCCCGACTCGAAACCGGGATCGAAGCCCGATGAGAAGGACGACCTGAAGTCTCTTCCCCTGGCAGAGGTAGAGAAGCGGCTGGGCTACTCGCCGGACGGTCTCAGCCAAGTCGAGGCGCAAAAGCGGCTGACCCAATACGGTCCCAATGAGATCGAAGAGAAGAAGGCCAATCCGCTCCTGAAGTTCCTCACGTACTTCTGGGGTCCGATCCCTTGGATGATCGAAGCCGCGGTGATCCTGTCGGGCGTGCTGCGGCATTGGCCGGACTTCTTCATCATCCTTGTCCTGCTGGTTGCGAACGGCGTGGTCGGATTCTGGGAAGAACACCAGGCTGGTAAGGCCATCGACGCCCTGAAGGCAGAACTCGCGATCAAGGCTCGGACGATACGTGAAGGCAAGTGGACCACGCCACCAGCGCGTGAGTTGGTTCCGGGCGACGTCATTCGCCTCCGTCTTGGGGACATCGTCCCGGCAGATGCGCGTCTGCTGGACGGAGATCCGGTCGAGGTCGACCAGTCCGCCCTCACCGGGGAGTCGTTGCCCGCCACGCGCAAGTCCGGCGAGGCGGTGTTCTCCGCTTCGATCATTCGGCAGGGTGAGATCGGCGCCCTGGTCTATGCGACGGGTGCGAACACCTACTTCGGCAAGACGGCGGAGCTAGTGCAGGAAGCACAAACCATCAGTCACTTCCAACGCGCGGTGTTGAGGATCGGCACGTTCCTCATCATCCTCGCGGTGGCTCTCGTGAGCGTGATCACCATCGTCTCGATCGTCCGGGGCAACCCGGTCCTCACCACGCTGCAGTTCGCCCTGGTACTCACCGTGGCTGCGATCCCAGTGGCGATGCCGACGGTGCTGTCGGTCACGATGGCGGTTGGCGCGCGTCTGCTCGCGAAGAAGAAGGCCATCGTGAGCCGGTTGGTGGCCATCGAGGAGTTAGCCGGCGTGGACGTGCTTTGCACGGACAAGACCGGCACCTTGACCGAGAACAAACTGACGCTCGGCGAGCCCTTCGCGCTGAACGGCGTTACACCTGAGCAGGTCATCGTGAGCGCCGCACTGGCGTCGCGCGCGGATGACAATGACACCATCGATCTGGCGGTTCTCGGTGGCCTGAAAGATGACAAGGCGCTGCACGGGCTTCAGGTGACCCACTTCCAGCCGTTCGACCCGGTGGGCAAACGCACTGAGGCGACCGTCAAACCCGCGCACGGATCGTCGTTCAAGGTAACTAAGGGTGCGCCACAAGTGATCCTGGAGTTGTCGAGCGATGCCACGAAGGTGAAGGCGGACGTCGACAGGGCGGTCAACGAGTTCGCCGCACGGGGTTTTCGCTCCTTGGGCGTGGCTCGGGCCGAGGGAGATGGCCCTTGGCGGTTTCTTGGCGTGCTGCCCCTTTTCGACCCGCCACGAAAGGACGCCAAGGCAACCATCGCGACGGCGCGTCAGATGGGCGTGGAGGTCAAGATGGTCACGGGCGATGCGCTGGCCATTGCCCAGGAGACCGCCAAGACGCTCGGGATGGGCAGCGACATCCTCGATGCCGCCGGCCTCGGCGACGTCACGCAGAAGGAGACAGCGACGACGGCCAGGTCCATCGAAGCGGCCGATGGCTTCGCGCAGGTGTTCCCCGAGCACAAGTTCCACATCGTCGATGTCCTGCAAAAGCGGGGACACATCGTCGGCATGACCGGGGACGGGGTCAATGATGCCCCGGCGCTGAAGAAGGCCGACTGCGGCATCGCCGTCTCGGGCGCGACCGACGCGGCGCGGGCGGCGGCTTCCATCGTGCTTACGACTCCAGGCCTGTCGGTGATCATCGACGCGATCAAAGAGAGCCGGAAGATCTTTCAGCGGATGAACAGCTATGCGATCTACCGCATCGCCGAGACGCTCCGCGTGCTGGTGTTCGTGACCGCGGTGATCCTGATCTTCAACTTCTTTCCTGTGACGGCGATTCAGATCGTGATGCTGGCGTTGCTCAACGACGGCGCAATCCTGTCCATCGCCTACGACAACGTTCACTACAAGGATCAGCCCGAGGCCTGGAACATGCGCCTCGTGCTCGGGATGGCCACCGTACTGGGCATAGTCGGCCCAATTGCCGCGTTTGGCTTGTTCTATCTCGGCGACAAGGTGTTTCACCTCGGCCACCCTGAGCTCCAGACGATGATGTACCTGACGCTCTCGGTCGCCGGACATCTGACGATCTTCCTTGCCCGTACGCGCCGCCCGTTCTGGTCGATCCGCCCAGCGCGAGTCCTCTGGCTGGCGGTGCTCGGAACGCAAATATTGGCGACCGTCATCGCAGTCTCCGGAGTGTTCATGACGCCTCTGGGTTGGCGCTATGCAGCCTTGGTGTGGGGCTACGCGCTGGCGTGGTTCCTCGTGACCGACCGGGTGAAGTTGCTCGCGTACCGGATTCTCGATCCCGCAAGGGACACTCCAGCAACCAACAACGCCATCGACAGCGCCGCGGTCTCGGCCCGTGCGCCCACACAAGATGCCGGCTCGAACGTTGATGCACCGCAGAGGGTTGGCACCAAGGCGACCGTGGCCCCGTTCCACACCGACAGCGATGAGGACGAACCCGTCTACCACGACAACAGCGACTGTGCCTATGGCCAGGAGATCAAGCGCAACAACAACGACAAGCCCGGCAAGGACGGTCGCCACCGGTGCGACTGGTGCACCGAGAATTCCTAGTCCTGCTCCCGGCAGCGTCCGGGGAAACGTGTCGGTTACCAGCTTGCTACCCCAGCGTTCATCGCGTGGTCTTCGCTGTTCATTGTGGGCACCGACTCGCGCGACTGTGGGTCCAGACGTGCCGCGTTCGGAAGCAAGTGGTGAGTTCCGTTGCGCGCCAACTCGAGAAAGGACGGATCCGTGACCGACATGAGTGCGGAGCAGATTGCCGAGCTCATCAAGCCACTGCGCGTGAGACCCGGCTCAGCGGTAAGGCTTGCAAAGGACTTCGACCCCGGCTACACGGGCGACCTCGTGAAGAAGAAAGCCGGCAAGTCCCTCCTTAAGCAAGGTGTGAAGCTGCTCGCTGATTACCAGACCCGGCTCGCCGCAGAGGACACCCACGCCGTTCTCGTTTGCCTGCAGGGAATCGACGCCGCCGGCAAGGACGGGGCCATCGGTCATGTCATGAGCGGTGTCAATCCCCAGGGCGTGCAGGTCAACAGCTTCAAGGTGCCGTCTGCGGAGGAGTTGAACCACGACTACTTATGGCGCTACGCGCAGCGCCTTCCTGCCCGTGGTGTCATCGGCATCTTCAACAGGTCGCAGTATGAGGAAGTACTGGTAGTGCGGGTGCACCCAGAGCTGTTGGAGCGCCAGATGCTCCCGAAGAAGGCGAAAGCAAAGGGCGTGTGGCAGCGCCGCTACCAGGAGATCAACAACTGGGAGCGCTACCTCACCGACAACAGCATCAAGGTCATCAAGATCTTCTTGAACCTCTCGAAGGAACAACAGCGGGTCCGCTTCCTGCGACGGCTCGACCTCCCCGACCACAACTGGAAATTCACAGCAAGCGATGTGAGGGAGCGCCAGTACTGGGACGACTACCAGCGAGCCTTCTCCGAGATGTTGTCCAACACCAGCACCGAGTGGGCCCCGTGGTACGTAATCCCGGCCGACCACAAGTGGTTCGCCAGGATCTGCGTGTCGCACGTGCTCGCCAATACCCTGATCGAGCTCGATCCGCAGTACCCGAAAGTGACTCCCGAGCAACAGCGCGAGGAACGGGAGGCCAAGGCGGAACTCCTCGCCCAGGCACCAGAGGGCACCGCTGCCGATCCCTTCGGGGGGAAGCCGGTATCGCCGGCCACCAAGGACCCGGGCGAGAAGAACCAAGAAAAGCACGTCAAGAAGTCCAAGAGGTCCTGAGTGGGGGCCAGCCACCAGTCGCTCGACGGCCTGTGGAGCCGCGCTACTCGGCCAAGTGGCCGCCTGTGACCGCCGGGCTGCCGAGTCCGTCGGCCGATATGCCGCTTCGCTCTCGGCTGGCGTCCGGGTCAGCGTGGCTTCGCTTCGTACCGACCTCGAAAGCGCCAAGGCTGAGCGACGGGGATGCCTTCCAACTCAGATGGAGGTAGCCTCGGGCGACATCGAGTTGGACGAGATCGTTCGCCGTCTTCAGGTCTATGCCCCTACAAACTGAGGGCTTTGCCTTCGAGCAGAAACTCCGTGATCTCCTGCATGTTCGAGACCCGGCCCACGGCGAGCTTTTCCGTGAGCTTGTAAAACTCGAGACAGGCGCCACAGGCGAGGATCTCGATGCCAAGATCGACAAGACGCCGCAAGTTGTCGAGGTGCTCTGAGCCTTCGGCCGCCAGCGTCACTCCGCTGTTCATGAGCAGCACCTGTTGAGGGAGAGTTTCGGACTCGGTAAGGGTGTAGAGGAAGGCCCGCATGAGCAGGGCGCCTAGTTCGTCATCGCCTCTCCCGATGGTCCGGCTAGAGAGGAGGATAGTCTGGATACCAGGCTCCACGGGGGGCATCGTGGCTTCGGTGAGGGATTCCGTTGAGGTAGGGTCGGACAAGTTGGCAACGCGCGGCTGGATTACGATCCGCGTCTCCTCACTGGACTCCTCAATGCTGCCGATCGTGCATCCCGCATGGCCGGCGAAGCGAGCGACGTTCTCTCTTCCGGAGGAGGTGTTCACGATCACCTCCAGCTCGCTGAAACCGCCTTCGGCAAGGGCCTTGCGGGTGAGAATCACGGGCTGCGGGCACGCGAGGCCCCGAGCATCAAGGACTCTACGGGATGGGCTCATAGCGCTTCTCCTTGTGTCGAGAGGTCGGTGAATCTAGTTCGAGAACGCGCCAGAGACCTGTGGCGCCGTGACCCTTGAGGATCACCACTGCGCGGCCAGCCCCGGGAGGGTCCAGCGGGCCAGCAAGGAGACCAAATCCACAGTCGCTGCGAATTTGGCGAGGCACGGGGATCAGCTCCACGGGTAACTCACGTGTCAGTTCCTGTTCAGCCCGAAGAGCCGCGTGGGTGGACGGGAAAGTCGCGAAAACCAGCATTAGACGAGGAACTCCACGGTGCCCGGCCTCCCACCAGTCTCGCCAATCAGGGTTGCGAACACTCCCTGGGCCCTCATGACTTCCTGCAGCTCCGTCGCCCGATCAGCAGGAATAGCTGCCAGCAAACCTCCGGAAGTCTGGGGGTCGAAGACGATGTCGAGCATGACCGGATCGAGGGCCTCGACGTTCTCGATGAAGCGCAGGCGGCCCTGCTTGTTCCGGAACGTGCCCTCGGGGACGAGCCCCATGGCGGCCCATTCCTCCACACCGGGGATCAGCGGCAGATCGGCGTACCGGATCTTCAGCCCGCAAGGCGCGCCGTCCACCATCTCGGCGGCGTGACCGGCCAAGCCGAAGCCGGTGATGTCCGTGCATGCCCAAACGTCGCCTTCCGCCAAAATCTCCGCCGCCCGCTTGTTGAGCAGGGCCATCGAGGTCTGAGCGAGGTTCAGGGCCTCCTCGCTCGCGCACTCAGCTCTCAGTGCCATGTTCAGGAGTCCTGTGCCGAGAGGCTTGGTGAGGATCAAGGCTGCCCCGGGTCGAAGCGTGTTGTTGCGCCAGGCCCTCTTGGGATCGACCAGCCCGGTTACGGCGTAACCCAGTTTCGGTTCCGCATCCTCCACACTGTGCCCCCCTAGCAGGGCGCAGCCGGCCTCGATGAGGGCATCCAGGCCACCTTCCATCATGGCTTTCAAGCTGTCCAGGCCAAGGCTCTTGAGGGGATAACAGACAAGGCAGAGAGCTGTGAGGGGACGTGCACCCATGGCGTACACGTCCGAGAGAGCATTGGCGGCGGCGATGCGCCCGAACATGAACGGGTCGTCCACGATGGGTGGAAAGAAGTCCACGGTCTGGACCAGTGCGAGACCGTCGTCCAAGAGGAAAAGCCCCGCGTCCTCGGAGCTGGAAAACCCAGCCAGAAGTCGAGGGTAGGCGGGCTGTTCAAGTCCGCATAGCGCCTCGTCGAGCACCCCTGGGCCGAGCTTCGCGCCGCAGCCGGAGAAGCGAGTGTACGTCGTCAACGCCGGAGAATCGCTCATGTAAGGATCGCCTCCAAGGTCTCGATGGCCACGTCGATCTCTTCCTCACTAGTAGCGAAACCCGGTGAGAACCGCAGGGTTCCGCCCGCCCCGAAGGTGCCAATGCTGCGATGGGCGGCGGCCGCACAATGCAGACCCACGCGCAGCGCGATGTCCCGCCGGTTGAATTCAAGGCCGATCTCCCCCAGATCATGGCCCTCAACCGAGAGTGAGACGACGGGGACTCTAGCTGCGCCGGGCTCGGGCCCCGGCGAAGACACGCCGGGAAGATCGAGCATGCCGCCGAGCAGTCGCTCGCACAGCGACGCCTCCCGCACGCGGATACTGGCGGGACCTCGGGCCTCGAGGAAATCAAGGGCCGCAAGCAGCCCCGCCAGTCCAACGAGGTTGAGAGTTCCAGCCTCGTAACGATCCGGCAGGAAGTCGGGCTGCTCTTCGCTTTCGGAGAGGCTCCCCGTCCCTCCGCGCAGGAGAGGCTCCGGATGGAATCCGGGCGCGAGGTACAGCCCTCCGGTGCCTAGAGGCCCAAGCATCCCCTTGTGGCCGGAGAAGCACAGGAAGCTGACGCCGTCCATGGGCAGTGTGACATGGCCCACAGCCTGGCTCGCGTCGACGCAAAGAGGGATCGCAGCCCGTCTACAGAGGCGTGAGATTTCTCCGACGGGCGTAAGGCAGCCGGTCACGTTGCTCGCGGCAGTCAACACGAAGAGGTCCGCCGGCCGGGTCATCGCGGTGCGGAGGGACTCGGGATCCGGGCGGCCGCAGGCGTCGAAAGGGATCTGAGAGTGCCGCACGCCCCGGTGGGCTTCCAGGTAGTGCAAAGGGCGCATGACCGCGTTGTGCTCCAAGGAGCTCAGAATTACCGAGCCTCCGGCGGGCACCTGACCCATGAGCACCAGGTTGAGGGCTTCCGTGGCGTTTTTGGTGAACACGAGGCGGTCGGGTTCGGTCACCCCTAGGAACGCGGCGCAGCGCTCCCGCGCCGAGAAAAGTAGGCGGTCCGCCGCCTGGGCCAGGGTATGAGTGCCCCTGCCGGGGCTCGCTCCGGTGTCCGTCATGAAGCGCACCATGGCCTCTGCCACGCCTGGAGCCTTCGGATGGCTGGTCGCCGCGTTGTCAAGGTAGATCATCGGCAGGCCCCGAACCTCCGTATGGATTCCGGCGGCCCTTCGGCGAGGCCCGGCCCCACGGCCGAATCCCGTGTGCCAAGGCCGGAAGCGGGTGCGAACATCAGGACGCGTCCCGGAGAATTTGATCCGTCGTGCGAGCAGACGGCGGTCAGATCCGTCTCCAGGGGTCCGGCGGCGAGGATTTCCTGGAGCACCTCGGCAGGTGCCAGGACGCAGCGATCCGCCTTGTTGAGAAGGAGGATCCTGCGCGAGCCCGGGGGGGCGCCTTTGAACAGGCCTTTGGGAGCGCGAGCCAAGGCAGCGATATGCGCTGGTCGGATCGGTGCTCCGATGGGACAACCGGTCACCGCCTGGAAGCGCTCCGGGCGGTGGACGGTAGCCCCGTCCATGGGGCGCCCCAGGCAATCCAAGCCGACAACGCCGATCACGGCTCCTGTCGACGGCGGCACGACGGGTTCATGGTCTCCGGGGGCTTTGATGGACCGGCCCTTGGCGCCGTCTGCTTCCACGAGTACGTAGGCCGAATCCCGACTCAGCCTGGCCACCCAACTGGGATGGATCCCTTGGAGCTTGCCCGTGCCGGATACCTCGCGAGAGGCCAGGACGATGAGCCGTCCCCGTCCCCCAGGGGAAGGTCCGTGCTCACGGCAGGCGGGAATATCGCCAGGCTCTTGGAAAGGTTCAGCCAGACCGGCCTCTAACAGCACTTGATCGAACCGCCGACCGGGCGCCCCGCGAGGGTCGAAGATGTGCGTGGTAGTCGTGAGGAGTACGTCCGGACCGCGATTGGCGAGGTCCTCGCCCAACTCGAAGAGGACCCTCGTCTTGCCGCCCGCTCCCACGATCGAGACCAGGGCACCAGATAGAGGGAGGAGAAAGTGGATGGCATCGCCGACGCTCATGTGGCTCTCCGGGCGGTTCACGACCGCGGACCTGACATCTAGTACCTCGACCGGCTCGCAGCTCCCCGGCCCGGCTCGCCGGTTGGCGACCTCGGGTTCCACACGCTGTTTGCCCTGCCAAGCTAACAGAGCCGACGCTCCGTTCCTTCCAGATGCTCATGGCTAACGGACGCCGCAAGACCCTCCGGGGTCACTTCTGAGGCGTAGCGGCGAGCGCGCTCGGGCTCTCGCCTCGCTTCGCCGCGATCGACCTCCGCCGACTCGCCACCCCCTGGTTCACGCCACGAAGGCGCTTGGCAGCTCTCCCACACGTAGCGGGCCGTCGGCGAAGACGAGGAGGGACGACAGCGCTCAGGCGAAGCGTTATCCGGCGCGGCCGGCTTGCACTTTCTCACGCTGGCTCTTCGGTCCGTCATCGCCCGAAAGTCAACCTCGCACGCTATGTCTATCCTGAGCTGGGCGGAAGCTCCTTTGCTCAACGGTCTTGTCGCCCTTCAGGACACAGCCGGATCGACCTGAGGCCTTATGATTCCCGGCAGTGACGCTTCTCACCGGTCGGGCCGCAAGGGCCCTGACCTCATTTTTCGCGCGTCCGTTTCATGCCGGACGCTCCGAGCTGGGGAGTGTCATGGCACCAGGCAACGACGGCTACCCGACCAGCCGCACCAGCGTCGACGGGGTCGCTACCCGAAGGTGTTCTGGAAGGACGCCGCAGCAGCGGTGCTCGACGAGCACCAGAGATCGTCGACGTGGCGAAGCGGCTCGGGTGCTCGAACAGACCCTCGGCAACCGGGTCCGCAAGGAGCATGTCGGCCGGGAGGGGCACAGGGACCTCTCGAGCGAGGAGGAGGCGCACGTCGCCCAGCTCGAACGGGTGAACCCCTCAGGATGGCACCGTGAGCTGCCCAAACGATTGGTGGCCGGATGGGAGAAGGAGTCGGACCGATGGAGCCGCTGCCACCATGTCGACGCCGTGAAAGCCGAAGGGTTTGCTGCCAGTGTCGCCTGCGAGGCAGCCGAGGTCTCGACCTCCGCCTCCTACGTTTACAATGGTCCGCGAGACCCCGGGTCGGAGCCCCAACGAGCAGGGTGAAGCCCAGGTCGTTGATCAGATCGTCGAGATCGATGCCGACTCCGCGCCAACCTACGGCTCGCCGCGGGTGACGAGCGGGCTGCGCGGTCGGCCTTGAAACCTACCAGCGGGACCTTCCCGGAGAGACACCGATCGGTCCAACGGTCTATGGAGGAGACAGGGTGACACGGGATCTTCTCCAGGCGATCGCCACAGCCAAGGCGCCCCTCGCCCTGGCGACCATCGTTGACGTCAGAGGCTCGGCCCCACGCCATGCCGGCTCCAAGATGCTGGTGACTCCCGATGGCGGCTCGACCGGCAGCGTCGGAGGCGGACATCCGGAAGCCCGGGCGCTGGCAGCTTGCCGGGAGTGCTTTGCGGGCGGCCAGACGGCCCTGCTGCACATCGAGAGCCGGGGCGCGACCATCCTCGACCCCGGCGGGGTATGCGGCGGAACGAGTACCGTCCTCATCGAGCGCGTGACCGAGCTCGGCACCTACCGCAAGATCCAGGAGCGGCTGGCGTGCGGAGAACGGGTTCTCTTGATCAAGAAGATCCGTGACGGACACGAGTCCCTAGAGGTCGTCACCGCCCTGGTGGACGAATCAGGCAAGCAGATCGCTGGTGATTTCCGGGACTGGGAAGCCGACGCCGCGGCCCGCGCCTTCTTCACCGGCAAACCCAGGTTCGACCGCGATGCCGGCGTCTTCTACGACCCCTTGGTGCCTGAGGAGAAACTAGTGATCTTGGGCGCCGGACACGTGGGGCACGCCCTGGCCTTGGCGGCCGTGCCGCTCGGCTTCCGGATCACGGTGGTGGACGACCGGGCCGAGCTCCTCGGTCTGAATCGTTTCCCCCCTGAGGTCGAGAGGATCCACGGCGAATTCGCCCAGTTGATCGCGGAACTGCCCCTCGACACCTCGACGTACATCGTGATCGTCACGAGGAACCACGGCTTGGATCTGACCTGCGTCCGGGCTGTACTGCCGCGAGAGTCGCGCTACGTCGGAGTGATGGGCAGTGCCCGGAAGACGCGGATGATGGTCAAACAACTGCATCAGGAGGGGTTCGACCCGGCCCGGATCGACGCCTTGTTCACCCCCGTCGGCATGAATATTGACGCCGAGACTCCGGCAGAACTGGCGATATCGATCTTGGCAGAGATCGTCGCGGTGCGGCACAACTCCAAGATCGTGGCCGCCCTGAAGCAGGCCCACGCCGCTCGGCGGGCTGCCGCCGTGATCTGAGGGTAGGACGAGCATGCCGGCCGCCCGGACATCCGTCCCCGCCCTTCGAGTCGGCTGAGCGAACAGGGAATCTTGCGCTCGATAAGCTCTCCGAACGGGAACAATGAGAAGTATGGGCTTGGTGAATGGAGAGCTGGTTGTCGTTCGGGGGGCCGGGGATCTGGCTACCGGCACAATTCTCCGGCTCGTACGGGCCGGGTTTCGGGTGGCCGCACTCGAGCAACCGAGGCCCAGCTCGATCCGGCGCACCGTGTGCCTGTCCGAGGCTATGTACGAAGGCGAGGCTCAGGTGGAAGGGGTGCGTTCCATCCGCGTGGGAACGCTCGCCGAGCTAAAGCGACTTTTGGAGCGCTGGGGACCGGAAGGCCCTGTGCCCGTGCTGGCGGACCCGGGATGCTCGGCGTTGGGGGCCCTCACGCCGTTGGCCCTAGTTGACGCGATCATCGCCAAGCGCAACCTCGGCACGAACATCGACATGGCCCAGATCGTCGTGGCCCTGGGGCCGGGATTCGAGGCCGGCGTGGACGCCCACGCCGTGGTAGAGACGAATCGCGGCCATGATCTGGGCAGAATCTTCCTGGCAGGGCACGCTGAACCCAACACCGGCGCTCCCGGCCTGATCGCGGGAAAGGGCAGCGAGAGGGTCCTTCATTCGCCCGTCGCGGGGGTGGCAGAGAACCTTGCGGCCATCGGAGACCTGGTCCAGGCTGGCATGCCCGTGCTGCGCGTCGCGGGCGCCGGTAGCGAGTCCCTGCTGCGAGCCGAGATCGACGGTGTGTTGCGGGGCCTGATCCGGCCTGAATTCCAGGTCCATGTCGGGATGAAGGTAGGGGACGTGGACCCACGCGCCCGTCGCGAGCACTGCTTCACCGTCTCGGACAAAGGCAGAGCCATCGGCGGCGGCGTATTGGAAGCCATCCTCATGCTGGCGCGGTAGCAGATATGGACCAACGTTCGAAGCCGCAGCGGAGCCAATCCTCTCCTCCGGCGTGGGAGTCTCGTCAAGCGGTGCCCCCACTTTCGTTATAGATCGTCCCGGCCCGATGGTCACGCTAAGGAGCGGGCGGCACCGGCGCCGCCCTGCCGCGCCGCATTGAGCAACCCACGGCGGCAGGCACGTATGAACAGCGAGGCCGCCTCTATGAAGGGGGGCCGCCTGTCAAGGGGCAGTCGGCGAGGTTCGTAAGCTCACCAGGCCCTGTACGGAGCTCGTCTGGTCAACCGCTGGTCGGGACGTTATTCAGGGCTCGCCAGACTCGCTCGGGTAGCAACGGGAGCTGGTTGACCTTGACACCTGTGGCGTTGAGGACGGCATTGCGCACCGCTGGTGCGATCCCGTCCATCGGGACCTCACCGACCGCCTTGGCGCCGAACGGGCCCGAGGGCTCCATCGTTTGCACGAGGATCGCCTCACAGACGGGGGCGTCGTCCGCCCGGAAGATCCAGTACGGTCCGAAGCGGTCGTTGACCAGCTTGCCCGAAGCGTCGAGGACGAGATCCTCGGTCAGCGCGTACCCGAGGGACTGCAGCATCGCCCCCTCGACCTGGCCGCTCGCAGTGATCGGATTGATCGGGACCCCGCAGTCGATGGCGGTGACGAGCTTCTTCACGGTCACCTGACCGGTCTCGACGTCCACCTCGACCTCGGCGAGCTGGACCGCAAAGGGAGGTGCCGAGGCCGTCCCGTAGTGCGACGCTGTTCCCATGATCTGCTCCTGGTCCTCGGTGTGCAGCGAGTTGAGGGCGAGGTCGCCAAGCGAGATCGAGCGCCCGTCGGGACCCCAGGCCCGCCGGTCGTGCAGCTCGACCGAACCGGGATCGTCGAGATCAAGCAGCCTCGCGGCGCGGGTCACGATGCGGGCCCGGGCGGCTTCGGCCGCCTTCTTGGCTGCTCCGCCCGAGACGTAGGTCGTGCTCGAGGCGTACGCGCCGACGTCGAAGGGAGTGATGTCGGTGTCCGACGAAGTGACGATGATGTCTTTGAGCTCGACGCCGAGCACCTCGGCGACAATCTGGGCTAGCACGGTGTCCGATCCCCCGCCCACGTCCGTGGCCCCGACGAGCATGTTGAACGAGCCGTCGTCGTTGATCTTGATCGAGCACGCCCCCATGTCAACGAAGGGGATTCCGGAACCCTGGATGGCCGAACCCATGCCGATGCCGCGCCTGATGGTCGGGCGGTCCGCCGGTTGGCGCCAGGACGGGTCGTTCCGGCGTTCCCAGCCGATCGCGCGCGTCCCTTGCGCTCCGCACTCCTGAAGGCCGCAGCTCATGATGCGCGGCAGGTCCTCCTGGGGTATCTCGACGACATCGCCGCGCTCACCGAGACGGGGCACGATGTCGAGGGGGTCGCCGACCTGCACCCAGTTCTTGCGTCGCAGCTCGTAGGGGTCCATGCCAAGAGCGCGCGCGATGTCGTCCATCTGCGACTCGACCGCGAAGAAGTTCTGCGGAGCCCCGTAGCCGCGGAAGGCGCCCGACACGGGCCGGTTCGTGTAGACAACGTCGCACCGGAAGCGCTTGGCCGGGCAGTTGTATATCGACATCCCGTGCATGCCGCCAACGGTGTTGACCGTGGAACCATGCGTGCCGTAGGCGCCGGTGTTCGAGACGACATGCATGTCCTGGGCGACCAGATGGCCGTCGTCGTCGACACCCGTGCGCAGGGTTAGCGTCATGGCGTGTCGGCACCTGGCGCAAGCAAACTCCTCCGACCGCGTTAGCTCGAGGCGGATCGGGCGACGGGTGGCGAGCACGAGGTAGCCGACTATGTCCTCGATCAGCATCTCCTGCTTGCCCCCGAAGCCGCCTCCGATCCGGGGCTTGATCACGCGGATGCGCCTGACCGGAAGGCCGAGCAGCGGCGCCACCATCCGGCGGACATGGTAGGGAACCTGGGTCGAACTCCGGAGCACCAGGCGATCGTCGTCGTCGAGCCAGCCGATGGTGATGTGCGGCTCGAGGGGGGCGTGCTGCTGCTGCTGGACATGGAAGGTCTGCTGGAAGACGTGCTTAGCGCTGGCGAACGCGGCCTCGAGCGCCTCGTCGGTCACGGTCTGGCCTTCGATGTGGTGGCTCTTGTTGTGAGCGGCGTCGTAGATGCCCTCGGTGTCCGTCTCGTCGTGGACCAGCGGCGCACCAGGCGCGATCGCCTCGACCTCATCGAACACCCCGGGGAGGACCTCGTAGGTGACCTTGATACGTCGGCAGGCCTCTTCGGCGATCCCCAGCGTCTCGGCCGCCACGGCCGCCACGCGGTCGCCCACGAAGCGGACCTTGTTGTCGAAGCTGACCTGGTCCCAAGGCGCGGGGTTCGGCCAGGTCTGACCGCCCGTGGCGTACTTCACCCGTGGCGTGTTGCCGTAGTGGATCACGGCGTGCACGCCTGGCAGCGCCCTGGCCTCGCTGTCGTCGATAGCCAGGATGCGAGCGTGTGCGTGAGGGCTGCGCAGCACCTTGGCATACAACATGTGGCGCAGGTCGATGTCGTCGGTGAAGACGGGCCGTCCCTTGGCGAGACGCAAAGCGTCGACCTTGGGCTCGGGCTTTCCGACCACAGCGGTGATGGCGACGTCGCTCGACAGGACGACGTGGGGCATGGCAAGCGGGGCCTGTAGGGCTTCCGCTGAGGGCACACGTCTCTCCGTCGAGCCTGGGCCGGTGAGCGGCTCGAGCACGACCGGCTCGACCGGCGGCACCTTCTCGCCGCGACGTGCCGCGGCGGCACGCCGGATGGCCTCGACAACCTTCACGTAGCCCGTCTCACGGTCGAGTATCCCGCTCAACGCGTCGCGGATCTCTGCCTCGGAGGGGTCTGGGTTGGCCTCGATCAGCGCTCTTGCGGCGAGCACCATCGCGCCCGCCGAGTAGCCGGACTGCAGGGCTCCGATATCGACGAAGGCCTGCTGAATAGGGTCGAGCTCGCCAGTCGCGACGTCGAGAGACTCGACCGTCGTTACCTTGTGGCCGCTAGCCTGGCCGGCGAGCATGACGTCGGCGGACACGAGCCTGCCGTCGAACAGCACGGCTGCTGCGCCGGACTCGCCGGTTCCCGACCCGAAGCGGACGCTGAACAGCCCCAGGCGGCGGAGCACGGTGAGCAACGTGTCGCCGGGCTCGCAGGTCAGGCGGTACTGATCACCGTTGATCGTCAGGTCCAGCTCGAGCATGACAGGCCGCTGAGGGAGGGCCGGCCCACCGTCCGGAGCACCCTTGTCCTCGGTGAGCTCGCTCATCGTGAGATCGCCTCCGTGGCGCGTGATGTCAGGATCCGTGCCAGGGCTCGGCGGTACTCGCTCGAGCCTCGGAAATCGCTGATCGGCTCGAGCCGGAAAGTCCCGTGCGGATCGCTCGCCGCCATGCCATCTCCAGATGGGAGCAGGCTGCCGCCGCCGACGGCCGTGGAGTTCACGAGAACCGGGGTGGCTGCCACGCCGGTGATTGCCACCGAGCGCCGTCCGCCGAGCTGGCGTGCCACGACGGCGACGATGGGCCGGTCCGCCGGGGTCCTGCCGGTGCGCATCAGCGAGGACGCGCCGCGCGCGTCGATGCTGACCGCCGTGATGATCCTTCCCGAAGCGAGCGGCAGCTCAGCGAGCAGCTCGTCGAGCGGGACCTCGACGCTGCCCGACGTCTGGGTGCTGTGGACTCGCCCGTCGTGGACGAGCAGGGTCGCCAGCAGCTCACTGTCGGGGTCGCCGCTCGCAATGCAGCCGCCGATCGTGGACTGCGCGCGTAACGTGCTCGGCAGCTCATGGCGTGCTGCTTCTCGTACGACGGACGGCACGTCGTCGCTGTCGACGAGCTCCTGCAACCGCGTCATGGCACCGATTCGCAGGACCGCGTCGTCGCGCCGCTCGATGCCGGCGAGATCGAGGGCCTGCAAGTCCACGACCTCCACACCGCCGACGTCCGATTGCCCGGCTCCGGCACGCTTCGGCACGAGGCCCGCATTGAGCCTGGTGCCCCCACCCATGATCACTGCCCCCTGATGCTCGAGAAACGAGAGTGCTTGCTCGAGCGACTGTGGCCGCCTATACCGCCAAACAATCGTCACTCCATCGAGACTATGTCGTCCGGTTTGGCTGGCGTAGGGTCGAAAGCCACTTCCGCGGGCCTTCCCAGGACACAGGCTGCGGACGCCACGTACTCGACCAGCTCGGGCGGTCGTGAGCGAGACGGAGTATCTCGACCTCGAAGACTTGCGCTCAATGATACGAGCACTCGGGCTGCTCGACTCCGCGGCAGCGCGGCCACGTACCAGCGCATTTGCAGAGGACGCTTACCCAACGATCGAGCTGAAGGCGGCCGCGCTCTTGCACTCCCTGGCGCGTAACCATCCTCTCGTAGACGGGAACAAGCGGCTCTCCTGGCTGGCGGTCGTCGTCTTCCTCGACCTCAACGGCTGCGAGGTGATCCTGCGGCGACATCGAGTTGGAGGAGATCGTTGGCCGTCTTCAGGTCTCAAGCACGTCCTGAACGCCAACCAATACTCTGTGGGTTTCCGGTCGGGTGCCGCCGGGGGTCAGCTCCCTCCTGGCACGAGCCGCTAGCGCGTAGACCTGGGCGTGTCGGACGACCGACTCGAAATTCAGCTCCACGCCCCTTCGAGGCAGATGGTGGCTGGTCAGAGCTTTGGGAGATCGCCTGAAGCAGCGCTCCGTGACTCCCAAACTGGCCCTCACTCCCCCGTCTCGACCCCGTGCGGAGCGATTCCGCCGGGGCGCCAACGCGGCCTATCACCGGGATTGTGCGCTCAACGGGGAACGGCTCAGAAGACGGATGACACGGTACGCCTGCACACCCGGCAAGATGTGGCCGATGGAAGCGAATCCATGGCTACGCGAGTCATCGATCAAGGTATTCACGGCGGAGGAGCGCCCAGAACTCTGGGAGCTGGCCCGCTCCCTCTTCGAGGGCATATGGCCGGAGTACAACCACCACGGGAACTACACCGGGAGATACTTCGGCGCTCTAGTTCCGCGACACGCGCGTTTCCAGGTACTCCTCTACGACACGGACAAGGGGTGCATCGCCGCTCGAGGGAGAGCGATCCCTTTCCGATGGGACGGTTCGCTCGAAGATCTTCCAGCGGGAATCGACGCAGTGGGGCTACGCGCGGTCGACGATCCGCGCCCGCCGACCGCACTCTCTGCCCTTGCAGCCGAGGTGGCCGGGGCTCAGCAAGGCCGAGGCCTGAGCCGTCTCGTGATCGAGGCGATGGCGGCCGCTGCCCGTGAGGCCGATCTCGCGCCTCTCGTGGCTCCAGTCCGCCCGAGCTGGAAGGATCGCTACCCACTCACCCCGATCGACCGGTACGCCGCCTGGAAGCGCTCGGACGGGCTGCCACTCGACCCTTGGCTGCGGGTGCACGCTCGGTTGGGCGCGACCATCTTGCGGTCCGAGCCACGGTCGCTCCAGATCGAGGCGCCGGTGGCCGAATGGGAGCGGTGGACGGAGATGACCTTCCCCGAGGACGGAGAGTACGTCTTCCCATCTGGGCTCGCACCCCTCCGCGTTCGCGACGGCATCGGCCACTACTGGGAGCCGAATGTCTGGATGCTCCACGAGTTGTAGGTGTCGCTGTCGCACGGCCCGGCCCTGCCCTCATTCGCGGGCGTGACACAGATCATCGGCGCAACGTGGACTCTTCGCATCAACCGCCCAGATCAGACATCGGATAAGGAGCAAGAAACCCCGGGGGACCTTGGCTTCGATCGCGAGTAATGAGTCCGATCAACCTTTTGGCTGCAGGTTGCCTCTAGGTTCGCCTCTCTCCCCCCGCCCCGCCGGCGCCCCCGGTGGGCGCGGTCCGGACCTCTTCCTTCCTCCCGTTCCCGGTCGTGGCGGTCCGTGCCGCCCGGCCGCCTTGCTCGCGGCCGCCCCAGCCGCCCCTGTGCCACCGCAATCTTCGGGGAAAGATGGGGACGGGGCGGCGAAACAGCCAAAAGCGAGGACACGCGGTGCGAAGGGCCTTGTGGCGACGCGTGTGGGGCTGGTCCGGATGTGCTCGGCTCCAGGTCCAGGCTCGCCAACCCCACGGCACCTCGTCCGCCGGCCATCCTGACCACCGTCGGTGCCGACTCCCTCATAGTGGTCGTGTGTGGAGGGCGGTCACACGTTGCGGAACCGCGGAATGTCCTCGCGCGAACCCTCGGCCGAGAACTGGATCTGGACAGCTTCGTCCGCGCTGTGCCCCATCTCGGTGAGGTCGTGGACGATCCGACGGGCTCGCCAGGAATAGTCCGACAGGTTCGTCCAGGAGTTGTCCTGGAACTTATGGTCGGCGTAGTGCTCGTCGTCGGGCGAGATCACAGTGGTACTGCCCCACAGTTCGATCACGAGTTCGGGACCGTCCACGAAGGCCTGAATGCTGGTGATGACATCGGAGTCGTCACTCACCACCCACCCTTCGTCGTTCGGGGGAAACTTCACGTGCGCTGGAAGGTCTGTCATTGTAAGGACAGTAGCCCCGGGGACCCACGCGACGCTGAGGTGTTGCGGCATCGTGTGTCATTCAACGCTGGGAGCGTTTGAAAGACGCGACCGACGAGGATCTGCGGCGGTTCGAAGGATCGTGTCGACTTGGGGGAAAGCTCGCCGGGAGCAGACGGTGTGCCTTGCCACGCCGACGGTCGAACTGCCGATCGACGAGTCGGTCCCTCACGGGCACCTCGTCGGCTGGCCACCGTGCCCGCCGTCCGCGGTACGGGGCTTTGTTCTCGTCCACAAGTATGAGCCTGCTGCGTGAGCGATCGATGAGTAGAGTGGACCCGTGCGACGTGTGCTAGCGATAATCCTGCTAATCGTCGGAATCGCCGCTGTAGTGGCTGGTGTGCTTTACCTCACGCAGCCAGCGCACTCGCTGCCGACGTTCTTCCCCGGATACGCGGCTCACGTGGTCAGCAAGCACACGAAGCGTGGTTACGCGGGTATCGCGCTCGGCGCCGTGCTCCTCATCGTCGCATTCGTGGTGGCGTTGACCGGTCCGCGGCGGCGAGCCCTGTCCTGAGACCCTGACGGCGGCGCCGGCCGCGCGGGTCCGGGTGATCCGCCTTCCTTGGTTTCTCACCGGGCCTCCTGCCTGTTCCCAAGCCGCGGGCGGTATAGAAAAGATTCGCAATGGGTCCGATCTCGCGGGCGGTCCGCAACGAGTGAAGGCTGGCGACCGACTGCTCACTCCCTCTCAGGGTAAGCCGTTCACGTCGTCCGGGCAGCGGCACGCACACCTACGACCGTGAAGCAGTCGACACGCAGGGTCACTCGACAGAAGTGCACGAAGAGGTACACAACTAGCCCAACAGGTGATTACCCCCTGGCTTGAGCC